>Ga0079224_100002514_pt1 | contig 22340 bp, 17 predicted proteins | sample Stecom2015_FD_80414 | JGI IMG/M metagenome (GOLD analysis project Ga0079224, IMG submission 80414) | Agricultural soil microbial communities from Utah to study Nitrogen management - Steer compost 2015 | ecosystem: Environmental > Terrestrial > Soil > Agricultural land | place: USA: Utah...
CTACCTTTGCAATCCATAATTAATCCTATACCTGCGGAAGTGGCGTAATTGGTAGCCGCACCAGACTTAGGATCTGGCGCCTCACGGCGTGGGGGTTCGAGTCCCTTCTTCCGCACTTGATTCCTCTCGACATAATCGGGGGGAATTTTTGTTAAATGAATAATTAACTAACGGCAAAACGTAATAGCAGCTATGAATATTTCTCAAGAGAACATCGATGACTTGAATGCGATAGTCAGTATCGAATTAAACCCAGAAGACTATAAAAAACAAGTTGAAAGTGCTATCAAAAGTCAGGCAAAGCAAGCTAAGTTGCCAGGTTTCCGTCCCGGAATGGTACCTGTCTCACATATCAAGAGAACCTATGGTAAAGCAATCTTGATCGACGAGATCAACAAGATTGTTAGCAATAGCTTGAACGATTATCTTACCGAAAATAAATTGGAGATCTTGGGTCAGCCGCTTCCTAAAGAAGAAGACACTCAATATACATGGGGTTTTGAAGATGACTATAATTTCAAATACGAAATTGGTTTAGCACCAAAAGTAGAAGTTCCTTTTACAGAAAAAGATACGCTTACAGAATATGTTATTAAGGCAGATGATGAGACCTTGAATTCTCGGATTTCGAACCTTAGAAAGAGTTATGGAAAGCGCTCGAACCCGGAAGTATCTGAAGAGAATGATGTGCTATATGGCGAATTGACCGAGGTGGATGCAAAGGGTGAGCCGGTTGAAAATGGCATTGTGAAAACAACTTCTGTGCGCACAGATATTATCGATGATAAAAAGATCAAAAAGAGCTTGGTAGGTTTGAAAGCGGACGACGTGGTGTCGATCGATCTGAAGAAAGCTTACGATGAAAGTGCATTGGCCAGATTATTGGATATCGAAGAAGCACAGGTGGCTGATCTGGAAGGCAAGTTCAACTTAAAAGTTCAAAACATAAACCGGCTGGAAGAAGCTGAAATGGATCAGGAGTTTTTTGACAAAATTTATGGTGAAGGAACCGTAAAGACTGAAGATGAATTCAAAGCGAAGGTTCAGGAAGAGGTGGAGAGCCTATTCGTTCAGAACGCGGATCAAAAACTTCAAAATGATATGTATACCTTGGGGATGGATCGTGTGAAAGCGGAATTCCCTGATGAGTTCTTGAAGCGTTGGCTGAAAGCAACTAATGAAAAGCTTACCGATGAAGAAATTGCGGAAGGATATGAAGATTTCGTCAAGAATTTAAAATGGACGTTGATAGAGAATAAGATCATCAATGAAAATAAGTTGGAAATCCAGTACGAAGAAGTAGTAGCCGCTGCAAAAGATCGTTTATCTGCCCAATTAAAGATGTACGGACAGCAAGATCTTCCTGAAGAGCAATTATCACAATATGCTATGCAACTTCTTCAGGATAAAGAACAAGCGAACCGTTTGTTTGAAGAAGTAAAAGCGTTGAAAGTGTTTGATCACTTGAAAGGTATTGTTAAGCTGGAGAAAAAAGACATCCCTTACAACGAGTTTATTGAACTAAAGTAAAATTTTAGAAAATATATGAAAAGCCATACTGTTTTCAGTGTGGCTTTTTGTTATTAATAGGCACTCTTTTTCGAGAATGTCGGGCATTTTGGCAGTTTTTATCTCTGAATAGCCGATGGCTCAGTTTTTGTAATTCTAGTTTTTTTACTTATCCTTAATCCATATATTTATTCGTCTTAAATATTAAAACAAATCATTATGAGTATCGATAAAAAAGAATTCAGAAAATATGCAATCAAACATCACCGTATAGGTAGTCAACATGTCGACGGATTTATTTCAAGAGTAGAAAATACACATGTACCATCGTCAATGACGCCATATATCATAGAAGAAAGACAGTTAAATGTGGCTCAAATGGATGTGTTTTCACGCTTGATGATGGACCGCATTATCTTTTTGGGGGATGCGGTGACAGATCATGTTGCTAATATTATTCAGGCTCAGCTCTTGTTTCTTCAATCAGCTGATGCGCAGCGGGATATTCAGATTTATATCAACTCTCCGGGTGGTAGTGTGTATGCCGGTTTGGGTATTTATGACACCATGCAATACATCTCTCCGGATGTAGCGACTATATGCACCGGGATGGCCGCATCGATGGGTGCGGTATTGTTAGTAGCTGGTGCTGAGGGTAAACGAGCAGCATTGCAACATTCGCGTGTGATGATTCACCAACCATCGGGTGGGGCACAGGGTGTCGCTTCTGATATGGAAATCAATTTACGGGAGATGCTGAAATTGAAAAAGGAACTTTATACGATCATTTCGCGACATTCGGGGAAAGATTACGAGTGGGTGGAAAAATCTTCGGACCGCGATTTTTGGATGACTTCTGATGAAGCAAAAGAGCACGGAATGGTCGATGAAGTATTAAAGGGAAATAAAAAAGACAATGGCAAAAAGTAAGGAAAAGGAAGTAGCTTGTTCTTTTTGTGGCAGAGCCAGAAAAGATACATTGCTGCTGATTAATGGTGACGGTGTTTACATTTGTGATAAGTGTATTACGCAGGCTAATGAACTTCTCGCTGAAGCTACGGGTGCAGAGAAAAGTAAGGCCATTGAAGGTGCGTTGAAGCTTTTGAAGCCAGTAGATATTAAGAAACACCTTGACGAATATGTAATTGGACAGAACGAAGCGAAACGGGTTTTGTCGGTAGCCGTCTATAATCACTACAAGCGTCTAAGTCAGAAGGTGGACGATGATGGTGTTGAAATCGAAAAGTCTAATATCATCATGGTGGGGCAGACAGGTACAGGGAAAACATTGCTGGCAAAAACCATTGCTAAAGTCTTGAATGTACCTTTTAGTATCGTGGATGCTACGGTATTAACCGAAGCGGGGTATGTTGGTGAGGATGTAGAGAGTATCTTGACTCGTTTGCTCCAAGCGGCTGATTACGATGTAGCCGCTGCGGAACGAGGAATCGTTTACATTGATGAAATTGATAAAATAGCTCGTAAAAGTGGAAATCCTTCAATTACGAGGGATGTCTCAGGTGAGGGGGTTCAACAAGCTTTATTGAAGATCCTGGAGGGTACGAGTGTCAATGTACCGCCTCAAGGTGGACGTAAACACCCTGATCAAAAGATGATTGCAGTAAATACAGCTAATATTCTGTTTATTTGCGGTGGGGCATTTGATGGGATCGAGAAGCGTATCGCGAAGCGCTTGCGTACGACGACCGTAGGTTACAAGATGTCCTCCAATGGCACCGATATCGATCTGGAAAATTTGCATAAATACATCACGCCTCAGGATTTAAAAGCGTTCGGATTAATCCCAGAGTTAATCGGACGTTTACCGGCGATAACATTTCTGAATCCACTTGATCGGGATACGCTTTTAAGCATCCTAACGCAACCCAAGAATGCATTGATTAAGCAATATATAAAACTTTTTGCATACGAGAATGTAAAGCTTGAGTTTGATGATGAGGTCTTTGAATTTATCGTAGACAAAGCAATGGAATTCAATCTGGGAGCGCGTGGACTAAGGGCAATTTGCGAAGCGATCATGTTGGATGCAATGTTTGAAGTTCCATCTCAGAAAGGCAAAAATGAAGATACGTTGCGGATTACCGTTGAATACGCTCAAGAGAAGTTCCAAAAATCAGATATTGATAAGCTGAGGGCTGCGTAATTTCAATACAGTATTGAAAAGTCCCCTTAATTAAGGGGACTTTTTTTATATTTACGGATAGCTGTTATATGGTTATGAAAGAAGAAGAAGATATAAGTCAAAGTCCTGTTCAGGTGGGACTAAAGACAAAAGAAGAAATTGTCAAAAACTGGTTGCCCCGGTACACGGGAAGATCACTGGATGAATTTGGTGAATATATTCTGCTAACTAATTTCTCGAACTATCTCAAGCTTTTTTCCGAATGGAACGATAATGCTCCCATTTATGGTCTTGATAAGCCAATGCAGAGTGTAACGGCTCAGGGGATAACTATTATTAACTTTGGGATGGGAAGTTCGGTTGCTGCTACGGTAATGGATTTATTATCAGCGATTCATCCGAAAGCTGTATTATTTCTGGGTAAGGCTGGTGGAATCAAGAAGAAAAACAATATTGGAGATTTAGTATTGCCGATTGCTGCTATACGGGGTGAAGGTACGTCGAATGATTATTTCCCACCGGAAGTTCCGGCTTTACCTGCCTTTGCGCTACAGAAGGCAATTTCCACGACGATCCGCGACCATGCACTTGACTACTGGACAGGAACTGTCTATACAACCAACAGAAGGGTTTGGGAACATGATAAAGGCTTTAAAAAGTATTTAAAGCAACTTAGGGCAATGGCAGTAGATATGGAGACTGCGACAATTTTCTCGGTGGGTTTTGCAAATAAGATTCCGACCGGGGCCTTATTGCTAATATCCGACCAACCGATGGTTCCAGAGGGTGTTAAAACAGAAGAAAGCGATTCGAAAGTGAGCGCTGATTTCGTTGAATCGCACTTGAAAATCGGTATTGAATCATTGCGGCAATTGATTGAACATAAGCTGACGGTCAAGCATTTGAAATTTTAGAAAGAAAAAGTAATATAATTTAGAAAACAGGAAGTAACGTACGATGTGGTATAATAACATTCTAGAAACGATCGGCAATACCCCTTTGGTCAAAATAAATACCATTACGAAGGATATCCCAGCGACTGTATTGGCCAAAATAGAGTCCTTTAATCCGGGTAATTCAATTAAAGATCGAATGGCTTTAAAAATGATCGAAGATGCGGAAGAAGCCGGTTCGTTGAAACCAGGTGGTACCATCGTCGAGGGTACGTCAGGGAACACAGGTATGGGCTTGGCAATGGCTGCTGTGATTAAAGGTTATAAGTGTATTTTTACGACGACGGATAAGCAATCAAAGGAAAAGATTGACGCTTTGAAGGCTTTTGGGGCAGAAGTGATCGTTTGTCCGACCGATGTAGATCCTGAAGATCGTCGTTCGTACTATTCGGTATCGAGCCGGTTGGTAGAGGAGACTCCGAACGCTTGGAAACCTAATCAATATGATAATCTTTCTAATACACAGGCAAATTATGAGCAGACCGGTCCGGAAATTTGGGAACAGACGGAGGGAAAGGTAACTCATTTGGTGGTTGGTGTTGGAACAGGTGGTACGATTTGTGGTGCAGGAAAATATTTAAAGGAACAAAATCCCGATATTAAGATATGGGGAGTAGACTCCTATGGGTCAGTTTTCAAAAAGTATAAAGAAACAGGGATTTTTGATAAGAATGAGATCTATCCATATATCACGGAGGGGATCGGTGAAGATTTTCTGCCTAAAAACGTCGACTTCGATATTATCGATCATTTTGAGAAGGTAACCGATAAGGACGGTGCTATCATGACCATGGAACTTGCTCGAAAGGAGGGTATCTTTGTTGGTAACTCAGCCGGGGCAGCCTTGGCGGGTGTTATTCAGATGAAAGACGAATTAAAAGAGGGCGATGTGGTCGTGGTTATCTTTCATGATCATGGTTCTCGTTATATGGGTAAGATGTTTAACGATGACTGGATGAAAGAGAAAGGTTTTGTGAGAGATTAGACTGAACCAATCAGATAAAAAAATACGGCCGGATGATATTATTTCTCCGGCCGTATTTTTTTAGAATCAGGTTAAGACCTGAAATGTATCTTACTTCTTAGTAACTACTTCTTAGCAACTAAATGTACATCAAAGTTGATTTCTTTACTGATAAGGTCATCAGCTTTTCCTTGATAACTAACTCCCCAGTCTTCACGAGCGATGTTGAAATTAGCATCAAGAACTGCAGATTCAGCAGATAGATCGGAAGCCGTAGCATCAAATTTGATGTTCTTCGTAACGCCGCGGATGGTTAGGTTTCCTGCTACTACTAAATCATTAGCTGTAGCCCCTTCTGTAACTTCTGTTATTTCGAAGGTCGCATTCGGGTGATTTTCTACATGGAAGAAATCCTCACTTCTCAAGTGACCCATCAATTTATCTCTCATCTCTCCTTGAAGATCCTGAACATCAATGCTGTTCAAATCAATTTCAAAGTTTCCTCCTGTTATGTGTCCTTCTTCTGAAACGATTAGAGAGCCCGAAGTGATATCAACTTCTCCATGATGTTTGCCGGTAACTTTTTGTCCGAGCCATTTAACGGTAGATTCACTTGTATCTACAGCCAACGTATTGCCTTCGGTAGCAACAGTGGATTCAACTGCATCTGAAGTTTCGGCTTTCTGACCTTCAGGATTACCTGCACAAGAAGCTAAAAAGATAGCCGGTGCGCTTAATAAAATTAAGATTTTTCTCATTTGTTAAAAGTTTGTATGTTTCATGTTAATAAGTCCAAAGAAAGTAAATTTCCTTGGACTTTATATTGGTAAAGAAGATTCCTGACAAATTTATGATGTTAGGTTAACAAAAAATTAATATCGTAGAAGCCTTTTTTATGAATTATCAGAACTGATCCGCTTAATATCGGCACCTAATGCACGTAGACGTTCTTCGATATTTTGATATCCTCTTTCGATTTGCTCAATGTTATGGATAACAGACTTACCTTGAGCTGAGAGCGCTGCAATCAGTAGCGAAACACCCGCGCGGATATCAGGAGAGGACATTTCGATTCCACGGAGACGTACCTCGTTGTTCAGTCCAATAACAGTAGCACGGTGGGGATCACATAAGATGATCTGCGCACCCATGTCGATAAGTTTATCGACAAAAAACAAGCGGCTTTCAAACATCTTCTGATGGATCAGGACGTTGCCTTTCGCTTGGATGGCTACGACCAAGATAATGCTCAGAAGATCAGGCGTGAATCCGGGCCAGGGAGCATCGCTTACCGTAAGAATAGAACCATCGATAAAAGTTTCTATTTCGTAGCTGTCCTGTGCCGGTATATAAATATCGTCGCCCTGAAGTTCAAATTTTATTCCGAGACGAGAGAAGATCGTCGGGATGATTCCCAGTTCCTGAAAGTGGACATCTTTAATGGTAATTTCTGAGCCCGTCATCGCTGCTAAACCAATGAACGAACCGATTTCGATCATATCCGGAAGCATACGGTGTTCCGTGCCACCTAGTTCGTCCACACCTTCAATGGTTAACAGGTTCGAGCCTATCCCGCTGATTTTTGCTCCCATGCGGTTCAACATTTTGCAAAGTTGCTGTAGGTACGGTTCGCAGGCTGCGTTATAGATGGTAGTTTTGCCTTTTGCTAAAACGGCCGCCATGACAATATTGGCAGTACCGGTAACCGAGGCTTCATCCATTAGGATGTACGTTCCCTTCAGATTCGTTGCATCAATATCAAAGAAGTGATTTTCAGCATCGTACACAAATTTTGCGCCTAGTTTTTCAAGACCTATAAAGTGCGTGTCCAATCTACGCCGCCCGATTTTATCACCTCCCGGTTTGGGAATGGAGGCTTTACCAAAGCGTGCCAATAATGGACCTACAATCATAATGGAACCACGTAAGCTACCGCCTTTGGTCTTAAATTCGTCCGTTTGGAAGTATTCTGTATGAATATGTTCTGCCTGGAAAGTATAAGTATCCTTGTTGAGACGTTCGACTTTTACGCCGAGGTTACTAAGAAGATCAATTAATTTGTTGACATCCTTAATATCGGGAACATTGTTTATGGTAACCTTTTCTTTGGTTAACAGGACTGCTGAAATAATTTGTAACGCTTCATTTTTTGCACCCTGAGGGATAATCTCTCCCTTTAGAGGTTTGCCTCCGACGATCTCAAAAGAATTCTTGCTCATTAACTATGAATTTACGTGTATTTAAAATTAGCGGCGTTTACCATTCCTTTTTTTACCTCCGTTTTGGTTCTTGCCGTTTTTATTACCTTTCGCACTTTGATTGGTGCGGACACGGCTTCCGGGAGGAGGGGTCTTAAATTCTACCTTGTTCAAGCTCATGTTTTCATCAATGGGCAGCTCGCCATTTGATAGTTCTTTCAGATCATTGATGATGGTTTCATCTGCTACTGAATCTTTATTCCAGGTAACATAAGCCATTTTCATGAAATTGGCAATGGAGTTCACCATGTTTCTTTGGCTATCAATGTTCTCTATTCTCTTTGCCGACTCGATAAGCTTTTCAACGGTTTTACCGTAATGTTTAAAGCGTATGCGATGTTGCGGGTAGTCCAGTATCTCAGGTTTCGAACGGAGCGATTCTTTCTCCGGAACGGGGTAGGGAGAATCTACATCAATTTTGAAATCAGAGATGATATGCAAATGATCCCAAAGTTTGTGTTTAAAGTCTGATACATCACGTAAGTGTGGGTTCAGAAACCCCATTAAGTCGATGACTACTTGAGCGTATTTATTTCTTTCCTCACGAGTAGGTAGGGTGCAGATATAATCTACCATATTTTGCACGTTGCGACCGTATTCGGCAAGAATAAGGGGACTTCGTGTACTGTTATAATCAAATTCCATAGTGAATTTTGGGTTAATCTATTATTCTAAGTTTTGCAAATTTAAGCAACAATTGCTTCTGGCCTAATTCTTTAAAGAAAATTGTTGCTTTTATATCAGGTTTGTTTCCTTCGACATTTACTACCTTTCCAAAACCAAATCGTTCGTGTTCAACTTCCATGCCTACCTGTAGTTTGCTGGTATCTGAAGGACTGAAATTTGCGGTAGGCACGTGAGCTCTTGGCAAGATCGTGGTCGTCTTTTGTTTGATTTTTGGTTTGGGTTTAAAATACGTGTCTCCCTGCCCGCCAGATTGGTTTTGTTGCCAACCGGCTCTTTCTGATGCAAAATCAGACCTTGCAGCACTACCTTCTATTCGTGGTTTAAAATCCAAATCTAAATACTGTGGATCCAGCTCATCTATAAATCGACTTGGTTCACAATTGTTTAGCGTTCCCCATTGGTAGCGCGATGTCGCGTAAGAAATGTATACGTTCTTCTCTGCACGAGTTAAAGCTACATAAAATAGTCGACGTTCTTCTTCTAAATCGCTTCTCGAATTTAGAGAACGCTGGGATGGAAACAGGTTTTCCTCCAAACCTACGATATGTACATAAGGGAATTCAAGACCTTTGGAGGAGTGGATAGTCATCAAGGATACGGTATCGGCATTGGGGTCTTTGTCATTATCTTCATTAGTCAGCAGCGCGATATCCTGCATGAAGATATCGAGTCCTTTTTCCTCTATATCTTCGCGTTCGCTAAATTCTTTAATACCATTGAGTAATTCCTGGATGTTTTCATACCGGCTTAGCCCTTCGACCGACTTATCTTCATAAAGGTCTCTCAGCAAGCCAGAATGTTGTGCGATGTGCATAGCCGTGTCAAAAGCATTATGATCGTTTGCTATGGCTTGAAAACTTTGTATCAAGGTTGAGAAAGGCGATACGGCTGAAGCGGTTCGATTATCCAAATATTGCGGTGCATCTTTGATAACATCCCAAAGGCCTTTGTCCTGATTATTTGCAGCGATCATGATTCTTTCCACCGAAGTATTTCCGATGCCGCGACGCGGATAGTTGATAACCCGCTTAAGCGCTTCTTCATCGTTCGGATTGTAAGTCAACCGAAAATAGGCAATCAAATCCTTAATCTCTTTCCTTTGATAGAATGACGTGCCTCCGTATATTTTATAGGGAACCCCTAATTTTCTCAAGGCCTCTTCCATAGCCCGCGACTGCGCATTTGTGCGATATAAAATTGCGAAATCCTTGTACTTCGATCCAGATAAAGAACGTTTCTGTGCGATATTTTCAGCTACGATTTTCCCTTCTTCGTTATCGCTGAATGCACGCATGATCTTGATTTTATCGCCCGTCTCATTTTTGGAGAATACGTCCTTTTTTAGCTGGTTTTTGTTTTTAGCAATAATGCTGTTGGCAATATTGACAATATTTTGGGTGGACCGGTAATTCTGCTCCAACTTGAAGACGTTTAAATCCGGATAGTCTTTCTCGAAGTTCAGAATATTCTGGATGTTTGCCCCGCGGAATGCATAAATACTTTGCGCATCATCACCCACCACGCATAAGTTTTCATGGATGGCTGCCAGTTTTTTGACAATAAGGTATTGTGAGAAGTTGGTATCCTGGTACTCATCAAGCATCAGATACTTGAACTTATTTTGATATTTATACAGAATCTCGGGGTGGTCTTTTAACAATACATTGGTTTTGAATAGAAGGTCATCAAAATCCATCGCCCCTGCTTTAAAACAGCGCTGCGTATAAGTCTGATAAATCTGACCGAGGAAAGACCTGCCGGTCGAATTGTCTTCCGCCTGGATGTGCTCGTTCTTTTGATACTCAGCAGCCGATATGAGATTGTTTTTTGCGGATGATATACGGTTGTAGACGAAATTAGCATTGTAGAGCTTGTCATCTAGTTGCATTTCCTTTAATATGGTACGGATGAGACTTTTTGAATCATCCGTGTCATAAATGGTGAAATTAGAGGGGTAGCCTATATGCTGCGCCTCTACACGCAAAATTCTGGCAAACACCGAGTGAAACGTGCCCATCCAGATATTTCTGGCGGCATCACCTACAACACTGGTGATCCGCTCTCTCATTTCTCTGGCTGCCTTGTTTGTAAAGGTCAGGACTAAGATGCTGAAGGGGTCCGCACCATTTCTGATGAGGTGTGCTACCCGATATGTAATGACGCGTGTTTTCCCTGAACCTGCGCCAGCAACAATCATTACGGGTCCTTTTATCTGTTCTACTGCTGCTCGTTGAGATGGATTTAATCCTTCTAAATAATCCAAGTTTATACCTCTTCTTTTTTTGATCTAAATTTACAAATTATAATTTATGGCGACTGGATGATTTTCTAGTACTCTTCATACTTTGGAGTTTGAGTGCATGTTGCTTTTCTACGAATTCCACCACCTTGGCTGCGATATCCCGATTGGTGGCCTTTTCAATACCTTCTAACCCTGGTGATGAGTTTACTTCCAGAACCAACGGTCCGCGGTCAGATGGCAACATGTCGACACCGCAGACTGTCAAACCTAATTCTTTGGCAGCTTTCAACGCGGTTTCTCGCTCTGCTTTGGTAAGTTTAATTAATTCTGCTGTGCCACCTCGGTGGAGGTTGGATCGAAATTCACCTTCTTTGGCTGTTCGTTTCATGGCTCCGACAACTTTTCCATCCACAACAAAAACCCGGATATCAGTCCCCCGTGCTTCTTTTATATATTCCTGAATAAGAATATTGTTTCCTAATCCAAAGAAAGCTTCGATAACAGAGCTTGCCGCCTTCTTCGTTTCAGCTAAAACCACACCGATTCCCTGCGTGCCTTCCAGGAGTTTAATCACCAATGGAGCTCCCCCCACCATTTTTATAAGATCATCGACATCGTGCGTATTTCGTGCAAAACCAGTAACAGGAAGTCCAATGCCTGCACCCGAGAGGATTTGCATACAACGCAGCTTGTCACGTGACCGCGTAATGGCCTGGCTTGGGTTAGCGGAGATAACACCCATTACTTCAAATTGACGGACGATAGCGGAACCGTAAAAAGTGAGTGAAGCACCTATTCGTGGGATAATTGCATCAATATCTGACACATCCTGCCCGTTATAATGAATGCTTGGCTGACCTTGCTTAATGCCCACATAACATTTTCTGTGATCGAGGATCAGGCATTCATGCCCACGTTTCTCAGCTGCTTCAAAAAGCTTCTTTGTAGAATATAAATTCTTATTGGTTGAAAGGATTGCAATTTTCACTTCTTAATCGTTTGAATGTTTTACGTTACCCGTTGTTTTTCGACTTTTTCGCTGAGCTAGATTAGCACGGCTGACATCTACCAAGAATTTTCTGCGTATAAAACTCCTGCCCAGTAACATGGGAAACTCCATGTTGGATCGGTCCCTGAGTGATATTTCGATGTCATAGGTCTCATTGAACATCTGTACCCGGGTGTGTACAATGTAACGGTTTTCTTCCAATCCGAACGAGTTTTTTATTTTTCTTTCTTTATGAAAGGGTAGGGTAAAGGTTTTTCCCCCAGAAATCTCTTTGCTCAAAGGACTGAATTTTACAAATTGTTTTCTGCCTTTCTTGACCAATTCGATATACTCACAATGTAAGACGGAGGTCTTTGCTCCTGTATCGACTTTGGCGGGCACATCTAATAGTTCAAAATCAATAAAATCGACTAACTCTTTCCAGCCTATTCTTTTCATCTAATTAATTTTTGTTTCTAAGCGTGTCGCCAAAGATTAAAGGGGAATTTATATGTTCTTAATACACAAACGTGCCAAATTCGCTTTCAATGGTTACTTTTTTAGATTCCGCTCTTTCTACATAACCAATTTTTTGTGCAGCGATACCAAAGCTTTCGGAAATCTGAATGATATCGTCGGCTAAGTGGCTCGGAACGTAGATTTCCATACGGTGGCCCATGTTGAATACTTTATACATTTCCTGCCATTCGGTTCCGGATTCTTCCTGTATTAGCTTAAACAGAGGCGGAAGTGGGAATAAATTATTCTTGATAACATGAAGGTTATCTATAAAGTGCAATACTTTGGTCTGTGCACCACCACTGCAATGTACCATGCCGTGGATTTCAGCGCGATGAGAATCCAGTATCTTTTTAATTACCGGCGCGTAGGTCCGGGTTGGCGATAAAACTAATTTTCCTGCAGTAACGGTTTTTCCGTCTCCGATATCAATCGGGTCGGTAAGCGATCGGCTTCCCGAAAAAACAAGATCGGATGGGATAGAAGGATCAAAACTTTCCGGATACCGATTGGCGTTTTGTTTTGAAAAGACGTCATGGCGGGCGGAAGTTAAACCGTTAGAGCCCATTCCTCCATTATATTCACTTTCATAGTTGGCCTGACCGAAAGAGGCGAGTCCGATGATGACATCTCCTTCTTGAATCGTATGGTTGGAGATAACATCAGAACGCTTCATCCGGCAGGTGACAGTAGAATCTACAATGATGGTACGTACGAGATCACCAACATCTGCGGTTTCACCGCCTGTAGAATAAATTCCAATGCCAAGTTCCCGAAGTTCATGTAATATTTCCTCCGTTCCATTAATAATTTCGGCGATGACCTCGCCGGGTATCAGGTTCTTATTTCTTCCGATCGTAGAAGACAATAAGATGTTGTCTGTTGCGCCGACGCATAGCAGGTCATCCAGGTTCATGATGATCGCGTCTTGCGCAATGCCTTTCCAAACACTTGCATCTCCTGTTTCTTTCCAGTAGATGTAGGCTAACGAGGATTTAGTCCCAGCTCCGTCTGCATGCATGATGTTACAGTAGGAGTCGTCGTTTCCGAGTATATCCGGAATAATCTTACAAAACGCTTGAGGGAATAAACCTTTATCGATGTTCTTGATGGCGTTATGCACATCTTCTTTGCCAGCGGATACGCCGCGTTGGTTATATTTTAAATCAGACATTGCCACAAAAATAAGGAATATGTATTGAAATTATAGTAAATAATAAAAGGTCAGACAATGCTGACCTTTTCATGATTTTATATTAATGGGGTATGGACTTACTTAACAAATAAAAGTTCACGTAATTTTGGAATAGGCCATTTGTTGTCGTCAACGATTTGTTCCAATTTATTGATATGATAGCGAATTTGGTCAAAATAAACTTTAACCTTTTCGTCGTACGCAATTGCACGCTCACGAACATCCTCGATCGTATTTGCTTTTTTACGTTCTTGACGCATCGCTTCAGTGAGTTCCAGAATATTATTGATTAAAGAGGAGACGCGCTCAACCAGATTCATTTGCGAACTATAAGATTCTTTTGGCAGACCTAGATCTTTCAGACCTTTTACATTTTCGATAAGTTCATTAAGATAGGTTATAGCCGCCGGAGCAAGCATGCTATTAACAATCTCACCAATAACACGTGCTTCTATCTGGATCTTTTTATAATAGCTTTCCAGCAAAATCTCGTGACGTGCGATGGATTCACGACGATTGAGGATACCCAGCGATTCGAAAAGCTTTACTGATTTTTCCTCGGTATAGACATCAAGGGCTTTCGGCGTGGTTTTTATATTAGAAAGACCTCTTTTTTCGGCTTCAGTTTCCCATTCCTTACTGTAGCCATTGCCTTCAAAACGAATATCTTTGGATTGTTTAATGTATTTTCGAATTACGTTCAGAAGTGCCAGGTCCTTCTTCGTTCCTTTGGCAATTAATTTGTCAACTTCGGTTTTGAATTTGATTAATTGGTCAGCAACGATTGCATTTAAAACCGTCATGGAGCTCGCACAATTGGACGAAGACCCGACTGCTCTGAATTCGAATTTATTGCCGGTAAATGCGAATGGAGAAGTTCGGTTCCGATCTGTATTGTCCAGGTTCAATTCTGGGATCTTAGGAATTCCATGCCATAGCATGCTTTCTGCTTTCACTATTTTTGCTATTCGCGGGGTTTCTACCTCATCCAGCACGTTACTTAATTGGCTTCCTATAAAAATTGAAATAATAGCCGGCGGTGCTTCATTTGCTCCTAAACGATGATCATTGCTCGCTGACGCAATCGAAGCTCTCATAAGGTCATTGTATTCATATACGGCTTTAATCGTATTGACGAAGAAAGCAAGAAACATCAAGTTGGTTTTCGGCGTTTTACCGGGCGATAACAAGTTGACGCCTGTGTTGGTAATTAGCGACCAGTTGTTATGCTTTCCTGACCCGTTAATGTCGGCGTAAGGCTTTTCATGAATGAGCACTTTGAATTTATGACGCAGAGCTACTTGTTCCATAATATTTAGAAGAAGCTGATTGTGGTCAATAGCCAGATTCATTTCTTCATACATGGGAGCGCATTCGAACTGCGATGGAGCAACCTCGTTGTGTCTGGTTTTTAACGGGATACCTAGTTTTAAAGCTTCGTTTTCTAAATCTACCATAAACGTCATCACACGCTCAGGTATGGAACCGAAATAGTGATCGTCTAGTTGCTGCCCTTTAGCAGACATATGTCCAAATAGGGTTCTTCCTGTTAGAAGAAGATCTGGACGAGCGTTGAACAAAGAAAGGTCAACCAAAAAATATTCTTGTTCAATGCCTAATGAAGCGGAAACACGCGTGACACTTTTGCTGAAATATTGACAGACATCAGTAGCTGCTTTATCCAATGCATTGATAGACTTCAATAGTGGAGCTTTGTAATCCAGTGCTTCGCCCGTATAAGACAAGAAAACAGTCGGTATACAAAGTGTTTTCCCTGCAGCTGTTTCAAATAAAAAAGCAGGTGAAGATGGGTCCCAGCCTGTATATCCGCGTGCTTCAAATGTGTTTCTGATTCCACCGTTGGGAAAACTGGATGCATCGGGTTCCTGTTGAATCAATGCATCGGCAGTAAACTTCTCAATAGCCACGCCCTCGCTGTCAGGTTCGAAAAAAGCATCGTGCTTTTCAGCCGTGCTCCCGGTTAATGGTTGGAACCAGTGTGTATAGTGTGTGGCACCATTTGCAATTGCCCAGCCTTTAATAGCTTGAGAAATATGCTCCGCCAGATCTCGATCGATTATATCGTTACCCTCTACAGCATTTAAAAGTTTTTCATAGGCATTCTTCGGCAAGAAATCTTTCATTTTCTTGATACCAAAGACATTCTGGCCATAAAAGCTCGATGGTTTTCCCGATGGAGCGGTAATGTCTATTTTTTGGCGTGATAAAACGGTTTCTACTGCGTCAAACCTGAGATTGTTCATTTTTTTCTAAATTTTATTGTATATTTTTTTGAACGCGTTATGTTTAAAGCAAAAATCATTATTTTTTTTCGATAAATGCTAATTTTTTTTATTAAAGATTTAAGAATATGATATTTTTTTAGTTTTTTCTATTAAAAATCAGATGATTTCAGCCATTGAGCCTGTTTTTTTAATAGTCGACACTCGAAATCGATCGTTTGTCGGTTTTTACAATAATTGTTCTATTTGGAATTGCTTAGAGAGGATTTGGTATTCGTAATAGCGATTAAGTATGACCTGTTAAATTTATTGTTGTTATTTTTCAATTAATTTCATGGTATAAAAAAAATATGCTACATTTAATCTTGAATACGTTAACGATTGTGTATGAGAATAAAATTTTACGTTCCTTTAATCTTATGTCTTTCTATCCTGTTCTTCAGCTCTATGACGCTGAGGCCCAAGCGTATTGTGTTCTTTGGTGACTCCATTACACAGGCCGGAGTAAAGCCGGAAGGCTATATAACAATTCTGTCTGGTAAGTTGAAAGCTCCCGATTATGAATTGATCGGTGCGGGCATAGGAGGTAATAAAGTTTACGACCTGTATTTACGTATTGAGCAGGATGTACTTGAAAAAAAGCCAGATGTCGTGGTCGTTTACGTGGGTATTAATGACGTATGGCATAAGAAGACGAGTCACACCGGAACAGATTACAATAAATACATACAGTTTTATCAAGCGGTAATTGATAAAATCAAAGATAGCGGAAGCGATGTCGTGTTGTGCACACCTTCTGTAATCGGTGAAAAGGTAAACGGACAAAATGAGCTTGATGAGGATTTAGATAAATATGCAGGCGCCATTCGGGAATTGGCAGAGAAGAACAATGCGCCGCTTTGCGATCTTCGATCAATATTCAGTGATTACGAAAACACAAATAATAAAAATAATCAGGAAAAGGATGTACTTACAACGGATGGGGTGCATTTGAATAAAAAAGGAAATCAGTTAGTTGCAGATAGTTTGCTTCCTTTTCTTCAATAAAATATTGCTAACCTAATTATGATCGAAAGAGCTCCTGCCAATTGGGAGCTCTTTTCATTTAAAAAAAATATGAGCTCTTTTTCTAAACTGGATCATACGCCCTCTCGAACGATCAAAACGAATGGTAAGGAATACCTTTTTTTTGGAGGTACTTCTTATTTGGGAATAGGAGCCAATGTTGAATTTCAACGACATTGTATAGAGGGGGTGAAAAAAATAGGTTTTAGTAACGGTACATCGAGAAGTAACAATGTTCAATTAGGAATCTATGAACATGCTGAATCAGAAATAGCATTGCGATTTGGAGCAGAAGCGGCGCTGATTTCTTCCAGTGGTTTCTTAGTGGGGCAACTTGTAGTTCGATATTTTTCTAACTTCGGTGAAGTTATTTATGGACCAAGCACTCACCCAGCACTTTGGTTAGACGAAAAACCTGTGAATCATTTGACATTCGACGAATGGCTCAATCAAACGGTAGATCATATTAATGGAAGTGACAAAAGTCGATTCCTAATCATTAGTGATTCGCTTAATAATTTTCACCCTCAGCTTTTTGATTTCTCGCCTTGTTCCAAAATCAGCAAAACGAAAGAAGTAATCTTGCTTGTTGACGATTCACATGGTATTGGTGTTACCGACCAAGGGAGGGGTATATATTCCAGCCTGCCATCAGGTTCACACATTCACAAAATCGTTGTTGCTTGGTTAGCTAAGGCTATCGGGATTGATGCTGGCGTCGTGTTGGCTAAGCAGGATGTAATCGACGGATTGAAAACCTCTTCGACATTTTCGGCTGCATCGCCACCATCGCCAGCTCTGTTGTATGCCTTTTTAAAATCAGAAAGAATATATCAGGAGAGTAGAGAACGTTTGGAGTCTAATATGAGTTTTTTTTCAGACCATAATCTGGATAAGCTGCAATATACAAAGGGGTTTCCAGTTTATTACTCTGAAAACCCTGAATTGTATGACAACCTTTTAGAAAAAGGAATTGTGATCTCTAGTTTTAATTATCCTCGTGCTTCAGATCCTTTGATGAATCGGATCGTTATAAATAGTCTTCATACGGAGGCTGACTTACGTCATCTTCTTAATTGCTTATAAGCTATTTTCCGATTCTCTTCACCTCGTCAGATTTTTCATGTTGTTTCGAAGAACCAATCTTTGTGTTGCCGAAATTATAGGTGAACGATAGGCGGAACACTCTTGTTTCTCTTTTTTGGTCGATGATGGCATTCAAGTTAGCATGCTGGGTTGTAACATATTGTTCGCGCGTATTGAATACGTCGGAAACTGATAGCTTAATGTTCGCTTTCTTATTGTTAAACGATTTGTTGACGCCCATGTCAATGCTCCAGGCTTCTGCAATTTTATAGATGCTATATTGTAAACCGGATTGATAATTTAGTGTAGCTTCAGCACTAAGGGTCGGTAGTATCGTGAAATTCTGATTGCTGGTTAATTGCATAGCATACTGTCCGTAGTTGATGTTATTCATATCTTGGTCGGATTCAAATCCTAAGTAAAAGCCAGTGATATTTGTGTTGGAGTTCCAGAACTTGGTGAAGCGCACGGGTGCGTTGACATTGATAAACCATTGTTCTTGCTGTGCAATGTTTTCGTTGGTAATAAATGTCGACTTGCTTACATCATTCTGTTTCATGAGTTCTACGACAGCATCTTTTGTGATTTCGTATCCTGTTGAAAAATTGAAGCGCTTCATCAAGGTATAATTTAATGCGAAAGCATGGGTATACTCAGGTTGCAGGTAAGGATTGCCCTGCACATAGGTGTACTGGTCTAAAAAATAATTGAACGGGTTCAGGTTGTTGTAGCGGGGTCTGTTGATCCTTTTGGAATAGCTAACGCTATACTGGTGATTATCGGAAGCATTATAGCTCACAGACAAATTAGGGAAAAAGTCTACATAGTCACGTTTTACCTGGTTACTAAGGGTGAGTGAATTGCCATCTGAAATGGTGTATTCCGAGCGTAGACCGGCCTTGATGCCAAAGTTGTTGAGTGTAGTATGGTAACTTACATAGCCCGCCGCTACTTGTTCTCTGTATACAAAGTGGTTGCTTCGGTTTTCATCATTTGTCCATTGTCCATCTTCCAGTTCAGAAAACTTCAGGTCATTGTCGGTCTTAACATTTGCATATTTTAAGCCAGCTTCAAGGCCCGAATTTTCATTGAAGGGATGGGTGTAATCAGCCTTATAGGCTTGAATGTAGATTTTCGATGGCATGAAGCTCCTTGATTGTATTGGCTCATGTATCAATGTGCCATCAGGATTATAGAAAGTGTTCGTGTAATTGGCAGAAGCCTCTTCTAGGAAGTTTGAATAATCGGCATCCACGGAGAGTTTTCTGCCCAAGGTATCGAAATTATAGGTGTTATTGAGGTTGAATGAAATGCTTTGGAAGTCTTCGTGGAATAATGAACTAGCCGCGAGGGTAGAGTCTAAAGGTGACTGGAATGAACCTATCTGTACCCCTCCCGTATTTTCGTCTCCAGCGTCAGTCAATAGTCCACTTGCTTGAAAAGAAACTGTATTTTTTTCTGAAGTTTGATAATCGATTCCTGCGCGCAGTGAGTGATTTTTCCGTAGCTGAGTCAAGGTGTTTCCTTGATCAAAACTTGTGAATTGATTGTCATTACCAACAATTCTGTAAATATTAATGATATCGGTTTTGTCATTTTCTTGGTAAGAATAGCTTCCAAAAACATTGAGTTTTCCATTTTTGTGATTGACATTTAATGAGGTATTGGCTTTGTGTCCGTTCCCATAACCTCCTCCGGCATTGAACGATCCGTTGGTACCGGCCATTTTATTCTTTTTAAGCTTAATATTGATGATACCTGGTCCGCCTGCAGCGTCATATTTAGACGAAGGATTGTTTATGATCTCAATCGACTGGATGGTATTCCCATCAGTAGATCGCAATAAACTAGCTAATTGTTCAGAAGAGAGATACGTTTGTTTCCCATCGATCATCACCATAATTCCTTTTTTACCATTAAGGCTGATGTTGTCATCTTTATCTACCGTAATTCCGGGTGAGCGTTCCAGAATATCCATTGCATTATTCCCCGCCGCTAATGTGGAATTTTCAACGTTGACAACCAGCATGTCGGCTTTGCGTTCAATTAGAGGACGTTGGCCGGTAATCACGATCGTGTTTAATTCCTTATTTGATGGTTTGAGGATAAGATCGTTGATATACGTATTCGGGGTAGTCGGCGAAAGAGCGATTTGTTGACTTAGGCTTTTTTCGAAGCCAAGCAGTTCCGCTTGAATTAAATACGACCCTGCCTTTAGATCGCTCAGTACGTATTTTCCATTTTCATCGGTAAACATTACTTTTACAACGGAAGAATCAGCAGCGTGTAAAAGATTGATCGTCGCATAGTCGAGTGCTTGATTTAGGGTGTCTACAACTTTTCCTTCAATCGTATAGTTGGAGCTTTGCTGTGCGCTAGCTGGTATAATCTGGAACAGCAGGGCGAATGAACACAGCAAGCTTGTCAAGGTAGTAAAGTTTTTCATTGGTAGTAAAAAGAGTTTCATAGTTCGATATTTTAAATCAAAACTAGAAGCTACACTACCGTTTCACAACCGATATTAGGTAAGTTGAATCGGTTAATCGGTAAAGGCACCCAAAAAATCGGTGAAATTTACTGGGACTGTTCGTTTGTTGAGTTTTCTTCTTCCTTTTTACCAGAACCAATGATGAGACGAAGCGTGGGGTCGTTAGTCACAAATGCCCAAAACCAATTAAAAGTTAATGTGAATTTATTTCTGAAGCCGGCAATAGGTATTAAGTGAATAAATAGCCAGACCAACCATGCAAAGAATCCTTTGAAGTGTCCTTTTGGAAGGTCAACCACCGCTTTGTATTTAGAAATGATAGCCATGCTGCCCTTGTCGTTGTAGGAGAAGGGTTCAATAGCTTCCCCTTTGATCATTCTTTTTAAGTTAGCACCCAAAAGATCCCCCTGTTGGATAGCGACCTGTGCGAGCTGTGGATGCCCATCGGGAAAATTCTTGTCACCGGTTTGAAGTGCAATATCTCCAATTGCGAAAATATTATCCTCGAGCATTGATCCTGGAGCATTAATCTGATTAAACTTATTGACCAATACTCTTCTTCCACGTCCAATCACTGACTGTGGTAAGCCGGGAACTTCGCATGCAATTACACCTGATGTCCATATTAATGCACTGGTGGCTATGGTTTCCCCATTGCCGAGCATCACCTTGCCATTGACATAATCTTTTACAGGTGTATTGAGTTTAATGATGACACCTAGTTTGGTCAATACATTCGCAGCTTCTTGCTGTGATTTTGTGCTCATGGGGCCCAGCAAGGTAGGAGCTGCATCAATTAAATAAATCTTTAGATTCCTATCAGTAATTTCCGGGTAGTCTTTCGCACCAATTTTATGTACCATCTCGGCTAACATCCCGGCGATCTCTACGCCAGTTGGACCTCCTCCAGATATGACAATATTGAAATACTTGTTTCTTTCGAATTTATTTTTTGTACGTACTGCTTTTTCCATCATCAAAAGAAGATGGTCACGTAGCTTAAGCGCATCTTTAATGGTTTTCATAGGTAAAGCATGTTGCTTTACATTCTCCATACCAAAGAAGTTTGTTTCAGTTCCCAGTGCTAATACCAGGTAGTCGTAATGAAGCGTTCCAGTAGTGGTTTCTACCGTGTTTTCAGCTGCGTCTACTTTTACCAACGAACCCATGTGGAAACGAACGTTGTTCATGCTCTGGAACATACGTCGAAATGGATAGCTAATATTCGAGTTCTCTATAAACGCAGTCGAGACCTGATAGATTAGTGGCGGGAAAAAATGATAATTGTTTTTGTCGACTAGTATAACTTCAAAGTGAGGGTCGTTAGCCAGTTTTTTTAACAGGTTTACTCCAGCAAAACCACCGCCAACAATAACCACTCGTTCAGTTTTTGTTTCCATGCCCAAAATTACGGAATAATTATCCTTCTTTCTAAAATCCTTCTTTAAATTTATGTTTTCCTTTATCTTTAGTGCAATACATTGGTTTACCTAATACCTTACAAGTGAAAAACATATTTACAATACTCATGATTATGATCAACGTGCCTTTAATGGCACAGACAACAATTGAATTATATCAGGAAATCCCTAATTCAAAAGCCAATCAGGTTGAAGAGAAGAGTGTGACCGGCGATGACGGTATTACACGGATGTCCGGCGTCACTATTCCAAAAATAGTAGCTTATCTACCCGATGAAGCAAAAAAGACCGGTAAAGCCGTGATTATCTTTCCGGGTGGAGGTTATTCAATTCTCGCGGTTTCTCACGAAGGTCATCTGGTTGCTGAAAGGCTGATTGAGGAAGGAATTGCTGCTTTTGTTGTACAATACCGACTGCCGAGCGATCTAACCATGGACGACAAAAGTATCGGCCCTTTGCAGGATGCTCAGCGAGCTATCCAGTTGGTCCGGGAGAATGCAGATAAGTGGGGGCTTTCTAAAGATCAAATAGGTATTATGGGCTTTTCGGCAGGAGGGCATTTAGCTTCAACCTTAGGTA
>Ga0079224_100002515_pt1 | contig 22334 bp, 16 predicted proteins | sample Stecom2015_FD_80414 | JGI IMG/M metagenome (GOLD analysis project Ga0079224, IMG submission 80414) | Agricultural soil microbial communities from Utah to study Nitrogen management - Steer compost 2015 | ecosystem: Environmental > Terrestrial > Soil > Agricultural land | place: USA: Utah...
CGGCGCTGGGGCGAGCCGCGGGATTTCGGCTTCGAGGTCAGGGATCACGTCGACCTCGGCGGCGCGCTGGGCCTGCTGGACCTCGACGCGGCCAGCCGCATCTCCGGTGCGCGCTTTGCCGTGCTGCACGGGGCGCTCGCGAACCTGCAGCGCGCGCTGATCCAGTTCATGCTCGACGTGCACGTGCGCGAGCACGGTTACGAGGAAGTCTACGTACCGTACCTCGTGCAGCCGGAGGCGCTAATCGGCACCGGGCAGCTTCCGAAGTTCGAGCAGGAACTGTTCCGCACGGCCGGCGACACCGCTTATTACCTGATCCCGACCGCCGAGGTCCCGCTCACGAACCTCGTGCGCGACAGCATCGTGGCGGGCTCCACGCTGCCGCGGCGCTACGTCGCGCACACGCCGTGCTTCCGTTCCGAAGCCGGCTCCTACGGGAAAGATACGCGCGGCATGCTGCGCCAGCACCAGTTCGAGAAAGTGGAGCTCGTCCACGTCGTCGAGCCGCGGCACTCGCGGGAAGCGCTGGAGGAGCTGACGAGCCACGCGGAGACGATCCTCAGGCGGTTGAAGCTGCCGTACCGCGTGGTGTCCCTGTGCGCCGGCGACATCGGGTTCGCCGCCGCGATGACCTACGACCTCGAGGTGTGGCTGCCGGGGCAGGGCACCTATCGCGAAATTTCCTCGTGCAGCAACTGCACCGATTTCCAGGCCCGCCGGATGCAGGCGCGCTGGCGCAACCCGGAGACGGGCAAGCCGGAGCTCGTGCACACGCTGAACGGCTCGGGCGTGGCGGCGGGCAGGGCGCTGATCGCGGTCGTCGAGAACTACCAGCGCGAGGACGGCACCATCGAGGTGCCGGAGGCGCTCGTTCCCTACATGGGCGGGCTGGAGGTCATCGAGGCACGCCGCGGCAAGGAGCCGTAGCGCCGGGCGACGGGGTCAGACGGCCGGCATGCCTTCGAGCAGGGGCTCGAGCATCGGGTGCTCGGCCCCGTTCTCGGTGCAGAGCGCGTAACGCTGGCTCTCGTCGCCGGCATAGAGCGCGACGCCCGCGTAGCGCCCCGTGCGGTCCAGGATGTAGAACTTCACGTTGAAGTTCGGCTTGCCGCGCTCGTCGAGCAGGCGGGGCTCGATCGTGTTGGCGACGATGCGCCGCAACGCTTCCATGCCGGCGTCCTTCGGGTGGCGGCCGCGGCGCATCTCCTCCACGATCAGGAACGACGACAGGCCGAAGAGGTTCGCTTCCCCCCGGCCCGTGGAGCCGGCGGCCCCGATATCGCCGTCGACGTACAGCCCGGCACCGAGGATCGGCGAATCGCCGACGCGCCCGGGAATCTTCCAGGCGAGGCCGCTCGTCGTCGTCACGCCGGCGAGCTCGCCGTTCGGGCTGAGCCCGTTGCAATTGATCGTGCCGTAGTATTCTTCCTCGGCGATCAGGCCTTCCCGCAGCATGTCGCGCGCGGCCTTCTCACCGGCTTCGAAGCGCTTCTCGGGGTCCAGGTAATGCTCGGGGTCGATGCGGCGCTTCCATTCGAGCCATTGCCGGCGCGACTTCTCCGTGTTGAGGTCGTCCTCGATCTCGAAGCCCATGTTGCGCGCGAAGCGTTGTGCGCCCTCGCCGACGAGCAGGTGGTGATCGGTGTAGTCCATGACGGCCCGCGCGACCCGCGACGGTGTCCGCACCCCTTCGAGCGCCGCGACGCCGCCCGCCTGCTTCCGGGGGCCGTGCATGCAGCAGGCATCGAGCTGCACGACGCCGTCGGCGTTCGGCCGCCCGCCGTAACCCACGCTGGCGTCTTCCGGGTCGAGCTCGACGATGTTGACGCCGGCAATGAGGGCGTCGAGCACGTCCTCGCCGCGCACGATGCGCTCGAACGCCGTTTCGACGCAGTTCCGGTCGCCGCCGTTCGTCATGGTGTAGCCGTTCGAGGAGGCGATGACGACCGGCGGGACGCGGTTGGCGATCTTGCGGGGTGTCGCCTGTGCCCCGGCAACGAGCGGCGTGCCGGCCGCCAGCCCGGCGGCGGCACCGGTCAGGACGAATTCCCGGCGGCTGATTCCCTGGCCCATAATGGCTCCCGTCAGTTGAAACGACGACGCCCGGCATCCCCGCGCCCGCAGAACGCGGCCGCGAGACCGAGGAGCTGGCTCGGACGCACGGGCTTCTCGAGATAACCGGCGGCACCGTCGAGCTCCGCGTCGCCCCGCACCTCGCCGAACGTCGTGGACAGCACGACCGGCACCGAATCGAGCTGCGGCACGTCGCGCACGGCGTCGTACAGCCGCCGGCCGTCCATGAGCGGCGTCATGCCGTCGAGGATGACCATCGACGGCGGCAATTCCTTCGCAAGGTACTCGAGCGCTTCCGTGCCGTCCTGCGCGCTCACGACGTCGTAGCCCGAGCCGCGCAGCACCTCGACGACCGCCTCGCGGAACGGCGTGTCGTCGTCCACGACGAGGATCGGGCCGGTGCCCGCGGGCTCGAGCCGGGCGGCGGGCTCGGCGTCCAGCAGGAACCAGAAGGTGCTGCCTTCGCCCATCCTGCTGTCGACGCCGATCGTGCCGCCGTGGGCCTCCACGATACCCTTGGCGACGGCGAGGCCGAGGCCCGCGCCGCGCTCCTTGCGACGGTCCGCGCGCCAGAAGCGCTCGAATACGCGGTGCAGGTTCTCCGGGTCGATGCCGGGACCGGTGTCGGTGACCGCGATGCGAACCCGGCCCTGCGCCGCCGTCGCGGCAATCTCGATGCGGCCGCCCGGGGATACGAACTTGAGCGCGTTGCCGAGCAGGTTCGAGAGCACCTGGAGGATGCGCCCGCGATCCACGTGAACGGCGGGCAGCCCGGGCTCGACGCTACAGTCGAGGCGGATCGAGCGCTCGCGCGCCAGTTGCTGGAACATCATGCGCGCCTCGCTCACGAGGAAAGCGACCTCGGTCCGCTCGCGCCTGACGAAGAGCTGCCCCGCGTCGATCTGCGTGATGTCGAGCAGGTCCTGCAGGAGTCGCTCCATCTGCTCGGTCGCGACGCGGATGCTCGCGACGCTGGCGTCCCGCCGATCGGCCGGCACGTCGAGCTGGAGCACGGTCGCCGCGCTGGCGATGGTCTGCAACGGGTTCCGCAGGTCGTGGGACACGACCGCGATCATGTCGTCCCGTGCCCGGATCGCGGTGCGCGCTTCCGCGTACAGCCGCGAGTTGTCGACGAGGAGCGCCGCGTGGCTGGCCAGCTCGCGTGCGAGCTCGAGATCGTCGGTGTCGAACGTGCGCGACGACGAGCCGTCCGCGACGAGCGCAATCGCGCCGACGGTGCGTCCGCGCGCGCGCAGCGGCACCAGGAGCACGGCGCGCGGCGCGAGCGAGTGCAGCGCACGCAGCAGCGATTCGCTCCGCAGTTGCTCCGCGAGGCGATCGAGCCGGACCTCCGTATCCAGCACGGGCTCTCCCGTACGGATGACCCGGCCGATGCCCCAGTCGTCCTCGAGCGACGGCGGATCGGCGACGGCGACGGCCTCGATGTGGGCGGTCCGCGCCGGATCGGCGTGCGCCATGCCGACCCGGCGTATGGTGCGGCCGTCGAAGGCATAGGTGAAGCAGCAGTCCGCCACGCGCCCCGCGAGGCGCCGCGCGAGCAGCTTGAGCGCCGCGTCGGGCTCCAGCGAGGAGGCGAGGTCGTCGTGCACTTCGGCGAGGACCTGCAGCCGCTCACGTGCGCGCTCCGCCACGGTGCGCGCGTCTTCCGCCTGGCGGTAGAGCTGGCCGTTGTCGAGCGCCAGCGCGGCCCAGCTCGCGATCTCGCCGATGAAGGCGAGATCGTCGGGGCCGTAGGTCCTGCCGGACTCCGCGGACATGACCGTCAGCGCGCCGAGGATGCGGCCACGGGCCTGCAGGGGCACGGTGATGGCGGAACGCAGACCGAGCGACTCCAGCACGTGCAGGTGCTCCGGGTCCGCGGCGCGCCGCGCGAGCATCTCGCGGTCGACCCGCGGCACCAGCGTGGCTTCACCGTTGCGCACAGCACGCATGGCCGTGCCGTCGCCCGACGGCATCCGCCAGCGCCGCGCGACCTGCCAGGCGAGCTCGACCTTTGCCGGATCCTTGTGCGCGACTTCGACCGGCCGGATGGCGCCGCGCTCGTCGGCCACCTGCACGATGCACCAGTCCGCGAGACGCGGCACCAGGATGTGCGCGAGGTGGCGGACCGTCTCGGCGGGATTGTGCGTCGTCGCGAGCACCCGGCTCGCTTCCGCGAGAAACTCGCGCGCCTTGCGCGATTGCTGCTCGGCGGACAGCCGCTCGCCGAGCTCGCTGGCCATCCGGAAATGCTCGATCGCGTAGGAAACGTGGCCCGCGATGATTTTCGCGACGGCCACCTCCTCGTCGCTGAACTCGTGCGGCTCGGCGTAATACAGCATGAACTTGCCGAGGAGGCGGTCGGCGAAGCACAGCGGGATGAAAGCCAGCGACCGTATGCCCTCGTGCGCCAGGAGAGGCCGATAGCTTTCCATGCGCAGGTCCTCGAGCACGTCGGTGACGAGGATCGGTGCGGGATAGGGATCGTCGGCGCGCCATGGCGAATGGCCCTCGATGGCGGCACGATAGCGGTCGGAGAGCCCACGCCACGCAACGAACCGGGTCACGCCCTGCTCGTCGACCACCTGGCAGGACGAACGCGACACGCCCAGCGTTTCCTCGAGGGTCGTGAGGGCGCAGGCGTACACGTCCGGCAGCGAAGCGGCGCGGGCGACCTGCTCGATCAGCTTGCGCACTGCGGTCTTGGCTCGCACGCGACCGTCTTCTTCCCCTCGGGATGGACAGTCATTAAACACAATCCCGCGGCCGATTGATAGAGACTCCCTGAAATAACGGGCGCTTGGGACTGTTTTGGCTGGTAACGCTCCCGGATGGAACGTTCCTTGCAGTCTTGTCTGTGCCTGCACGAACCGTTTCATCGGGGCCGGCGCGCCGGGCCCGGGGAAGCCCGGGCGATGGTGATCCGCGCGCCGTCACGAGGCTGGCGGAGAGGGTGGGATTCGAACCCACGAAGGGCGTCAACCCTTGCTGGTTTTCAAGACCAGTGCATTCAACCGCTCTGCCACCTCTCCGGCCGGGAGCATTCTGCGGGCCCCTCCGGCCCGATTCAACCGACCGAACCCCGGCTGCCCGCGGAGGTCTCACGCTGTTCGGGCGGCAGCCGGGAGCGGCGTCCGCATCCCTTTCGCGCGTACAATCCGGAAAGCAACGTGATCCGCAGAATCGAATTCCCGGGCAGCAGGCCCGGCAACCCGCTCGTCAACGCCCTGGTGATCGCCGGCGGGGCCCTCGTATTCGCCGCCCTGGTCCTGTTCAGCCTGCTGGCCTTCCTCGTGGTCGCCGGCCTCGTGGCGCTGCTCGCGGCGGTGATCGGCGTGCGGACATGGTGGCTCCGGCGCCGCCGGCCCGGCACGCCCCGGCCGCGGGCGACGGGCGAGGTCATCGAGGGGGAGTACCGGCGGGTACCGACCCGCGGCGACGAGCGGCACGCGGGCGACTGACGGGCCCGGCCGGCCGCGGCTCCCGCCGGCCTGCCCGGCTTCCCGCCCGGCTTCCGGCCTGGCCTCCCGGCTTGGCCAACGGCCGCAAAACGCCGTAAGCTCGCGTCCCATGCAAAACGGGCTCCCGGATCCGGACCGCCGGCGCAAGCGGCGGCGGCGGCGCATCCAGATCATCATCGTCTACACCGCGATCGCGATCGGGCTTGCGTGGTTCTTCGAATCGCAGGCGACCACGACCGTGATCTTCGTGCGCCACGCGGAGAAAGCCGATGCGGCAGACGGGGACCCGGGCCTGTCGCCGGCGGGGCGGGCGAGGGCCGCCGAGCTCAGGCGGCAGCTCGTCGAGGCGGACGTGGTGGCGGGCGTCGACGTGATCTATTCGACGCCTTATCGCCGCACGATGGAGACCGCCCGCCCGCTCGCGGAAGCCCTCGACATCCCGATCCGCCGCTACAACCCGGAGCCCGAGCAGTACGAGGAGGTGCTCGAGGGCATCGTGCGCGAGCACAAGGGCAAGATCATCCTGATCGTCGGGCACAGCGACACGATCCCGCGGCTGATCGCCGAGCTCGGCGCCAGCAAGAAGGTACCGCCGATCGCCGAGGACGAGTACGACAACATCTACATCATTTCGATTCCCTGGTTCGGCAAGACGAAGACCATCCGGCTGCGCTACGGCGAGCCGTACCGCGGGGGAGCGGCGTCCGTCGGCGAGTGATTTTTTGCGATAATGGCGTCGGAATCGCTCACCAGAGCGCGACGGACCAGGGATGTTCCACCAGCAGGAATTGACGGTCGGCACCCGCGGCCGCGGCACCTATGACCTGACCGCCCGGGTGCAGGACGTGGTGCGCGCAGCCGGCATCCGCACCGGGTTGTGCCACCTCTTCATCCGCCACACGAGCGCTTCGCTCACGCTCTGCGAGAACGCGGACCCGGCCGTGCGAGCGGACCTGGAGCGCTTCATGGCCCGCCTGGTGCCGGACGGGGACCCCCTGTTCGAGCACGACGCGGAGGGTCCGGACGACATGCCGGCGCACGTGCGCAGCGTGCTGACGAGCTCGGACCTGTGCCTGCCGATCCGTGACGGGCGCTTGGCGCTCGGTACCTGGCAGGGCGTCTACCTGTGGGAGCACCGCACGGCGCCGCACGAGCGCCGGGTGCTGGTGACGCTCCACGGGGAGTGAGCGGGCGATGGCGTGCTACCATACCGCCGCCCTCCGCACTGCGCCCCGGTAGCTCAGCAGGATAGAGCGGCGGTTTCCTAAACCGTAGGTCACAGGTTCGAATCCTGTCCGGGGCACCATTTCCCCCGGGTCCTGCCCGGCTCTCAGCGCCTGTCCAAGTGGCTACGCGCGCGCTGCGCGAAATGGCTATTGTGGGCCTTCCCCCGGAAGCCTTAGAACACGCAGCTTCCATTGACGGGGGAGCCCGGCCATGACCTTGAACCAACGTGACGACGACGGCGCCGATCCGATCCGCCGGTCCTTGCTGGCGGTGACCGCCATGGCGCCGCTGCTGGCGGCGGCGGGAGAGGAGAGCGCGCCGGGCGCCCGGCCGGCCGGCGCGGGAAAGCTGCCGCCCGACCTCGCGCAGGCGATGCACGATTACGACCAGGCGACGTTCAGCAACGACATCGAGACCTACCGGAGGGTCGTGGCCGAGGACTACCAGCTCGTGAATTCCGATTCGTCGCTGGAGGACAAGGAGCTGTCGATCGTGCCCTTCGCCGAGCCCGGGTTTCGCATCGATCCCCACGTCACCGAGGAACCGCTGCAGATCGTGTGGGACGGCGGCGCCGTGCTCGGCGGACGGCTGCGCCTGAGCTGGACGCAGGGCGGGGTGCACCACACTCGCGTCGTGCGGCGGGCGCACGTCTGGGCCCGGCGCGACGGCCGCTGGCAGCTCGTGTACACGCAGGTGACCCGCGTGCCGGAGCCCGCCGGCGTGCCGACCTCGTAAGCCACTCGCGTGGGGCCGGCCGCACCCCCCGCACTGCCGCCGGCGCGAGCTCGCCCGCGGCCGTGATACTCTCCGCGCGGGACGGAATTGTGGCGCGCAGGGAGCGGCCGCGCGTCCGCGGAGACTCATGGCTGACGAGAGGCGGTCGAGCGGCCCGCTCGCGGTATTCCTGGCGTTCCTGCACCTGGGGCTGACGTCGTTCGGCGGCCCCGTCGCGCATCTCGGCTACTTCCGCGAGGAGTTCGTGTCACGCCGGCGCTGGCTCGGCGAACGGGACTATCTCGATCTCGTCTCGCTTTGCCAGTTCCTCCCCGGGCCGATGAGCACCCAGGTCGGCATGGGCATCGGGCTCCTGCGCGCCGGGCTTGCCGGCGGCCTCGCCGCGTGGCTCGGGTTCAGTGCGCCATCCGCGCTGTTGCTCGTCGCGTTCGGCTACGGCTTCAGCGCGCTCGACGCGGCGGTCGGCACCGAATGGCTGCACGGACTCAAGGTCGTCGCGGTAGCGATCGTCGCGCTCGCGGTATGGCGCATGGCGCGCATGGCGTGCCGCAACCCGACCACGCTCGCCATCGCCGCGATCGTGACGGCTTTCATGCTGCTCAGCCCGGGGCCCCTCCCGCAGATCGCCGCCATCGTCGCCGGCGGCCTCGCCGGCGCCTGGCTGCTCGACGTGCGGGAAGCGGGCGAGACGTCGGCGCCGCACCTGCGCGCGCATCGTGGCGCGGGTGTCGCCGCGCTCGTGCTGTTCGCGGTCCTGCTCGTCGCGCTGCCCTTCCTCGCGCTGCGCACGCAGAACGAGACCATCGCGGTGCTCGATGCGTTCTACCGTGCCGGTTCGCTGGTCTTTGGAGGCGGTCACGTCGTGCTGCCGCTCCTGGAATCGGCGGTCGTGCCGCCCGGGTGGATTTCGAAGGACACGTTCCTTGCCGGTTACGGCGCGGCGCAGGCGGTCCCCGGTCCGCTGTTCGCCTTCGCGGCGTACCTCGGCGCACTGATGGACGCGGAGCCCGGCGGGCTCGACGGTGCCTTGCTGTGCGTCGTGACGATCTTCCTCCCCGGGTTCCTGCTCGTATACGGCGTGCTGCCGTTCTGGGACGCGCTCAGGCGCCGCACCGGCATCCAGGCGGCGCTCCTCGGCGTCAACGCCGCCGTGACCGGCCTTCTCGCGGCAGCGTTGTACGATCCGGTCTGGACTTCGGCCGTCCGCACGCCTGCCGATGCGGTCCTCGCGCTCGTGGCGCTCGGCATGCTCGTGCGCCTGAAGCTGCCGCCGTGGCTCGTCGTGATCGTGACGGCCGCGGGCGGCGCGCTCCTCAATCTCCTCTCCTGATACCGAAACGTCACCGGCGGGCTACCGACGCCGTCACCGGCCGTTCGTAGCATACGCGGCTCGTTTCACCCGAGGAGACGACCATGAACATCCGGCATTTCCCGCGCGTGCTGCTGGCGTGCGGTTCGTTGCTCGCGGCGGGCATGAGCGCCGCCGAGGAAGTCCAGATACTCAACGTATCGTACGACCCCACACGCGAGATGTATCGCGAGTTCAACGAGCATTTCGCGAAGTACTGGAAAGAGAGGACCGGCGACGACGTGCGCGTGCAGATGTCGCACGCCGGCTCCGGCAGCCAGGCCCGTTCCGTCATCGACGGGCTGGACGCGGACGTCGTGACGCTCGCGCTCGCCTACGACGTGGAGGCGATCCGCCTGCAGAGCCGGCGCCTCAGGCCCGACTGGCAGTCGCGCCTCCCGCACAACAGCGCGCCCTATGCCTCGACGATCGTGTTCCTCGTGCGCAGCGGCAACCCGAAAGGCATCCGCGACTGGCCGGACCTCGTCAAGGACGACGTGCAGGTGATCACGCCGAACCCGAAGACGTCCGGCGGTGCGCGCTGGAACTACCTGGCCGCGTGGGGTTACGTGCTCGATCGCGAGCTCGGCGGAATCGAGCGGCTGGGCGAGGCGCCGGAAAGCGAAGTGGCGCAGGCGCATGAGAAGGCGGCGGCCTTCGTCGGCGAGCTCTTCCGGCACGTGCCGGTGCTCGATCGCGGCGCGCGTGGCTCGACGAACACGTTCGTGCAGCGCGGCATCGGCGACGTGCTGCTGGCGTGGGAGAACGAGGCGTTGCTCGCACTCGATCGCATGGGCAAGGGCAAGCTGGAGATCGTGGTGCCGAGCATCAGCATCCTCGCCGAGCCGACCGTCGCGGTCGTCGACACGGTGGTCGACCGCAAGGGCACCCGCGCCGTGGCGCAGGCCTACCTCGAGTACCTGTACTCGCCGGTCGGCCAGGAGGTCGTGGCGAAGCACTACTACCGCCCGCGCGACCCGGAGGTTGCCGCGCGGTACCGGGAGCAGTACCCGGACATCCGCCTGTTCGGCATCGACGAGGTGTTCGGGGGCTGGAACAAGGTGCAGGCCGAGCACTTCGACGACGGCGGCATCTTCGACCGGATTTACCTGCAATGAGGCGCGCAGCGTCGAAGCGCGCCGCCGTGACGGCGGCGCTGGCGGCGGCGCTCGCCACGTGCCTGGCGGTGCGCGCGGCGGCCGCGGAAGATGCCCGGGTCGAGGCGGGCCCCAAGGGGTTCTCGCTGGCCTCGGCGGACGGCCACTGGACGCTGGAGCTGCACGGGCTCCTGCATTTCGACGGGCGCACGTTCCTCGACGACTCGGCGCCGGAAGGCGCCGACGAGTGGCTGCTCCGGCGCGTGCGCCCGTCGTTCGAGGGCACCGCGGGAGAGCGCATCGCGTTTCGCCTCATGCCGGACTTCGGCGGCGGCGACGCGCAGCTCATCGATGCCTACGTGGACGTTTCGTTGGGCGGCGGTCTCTCGCTGCGCGCCGGGAAGTTCAAGGTGCCGGTGGGGCTCGAGCGATTGCAGTCGTCGAACAGCCTGCGCATGGTGGAGCGCTCCTTCGTGACGGAGCTCCTCCCGAACCGTGACCTCGGCATCGCGTTGTCGGCCGGTGGCAAGCGCCTCGGCGTCAGTGCCGGCGTGTTCAACGGCGTCAACGACGGCCGCTCGGGCGACCAGGACGACGACGGCAACCAGGAGCTCGCGGTGCGCCTGTTCGCGCAGCCGTTCGCCGCGGCGGACAGCCTCACGACCTTCGGCGTCGGCCTCGCGGCGACCTGGGGCGACACCGACGGGACGAGCGCCGCGCCGCTCCTGTCCGGCTACCGCTCGCCGGGCCAGCAGACGGTGTTCCGCTACCGGGGCGGGGCCACCCCGACCGTCGCCGCCGGTGACCGGCTGCGCCTCTCGCCGCAGTTCTACTGGTACCGCGGCCCGTTCGGCGTGCTGGGCGAGTGGGCCCGCGTGCGCCAGGACGTGAGCCGGGCGGGTCCGGGCTTCGAACGGAGGGAGACGCTGGAGCACGAGGCATGGCAGGCCACGGCCGAATGGTTCGTGACCGGCGAGGACGCGGGCTACCGCGATCCGGACAGCCCGGGAGCGGTGCAGGTCGTCGCCAGGATCGCGCAGCTCAGGATCGACGATGCGGCGTTCAGCGGCGGGGCGACGTCCTTCGCCGACCCCGCCGACGCCGTCCGGCGTGCCGACACCTGGGGGATCGGCGTCAACTGGCGGCCGCTCGCGGGCGTGAAGACGTCGCTCGTCTACCAGCACACCGACTTCGACGGCGGCGGTGCCGGGGCGGACCGGCCGGACGAGAAGGCCGTGTTCCTGCGCCTGCAGCAGAGCTTCTGACGGTGGCGATTGTTACCGGCGTGTAACCGCCGGGAGACCGACGCCGTCACCGCCCGTGACTAGGATGAGCCGCTCGACGCTCGAAGAAAGCCCCGGAGGATCCCATGTCGATCACGCTGGAGCAGGTCTCGAAACATTACGACGGGACGGCGGCCATCAAGGACGTCACCGTCGACATTGCCGACGGCGAGCTGTTCGTCCTGCTCGGACCGTCGGGGAGCGGCAAGAGCACGCTGTTGCGGGCAATCGCCGGCCTCACGCCCATCGACCATGGGCGCATCGTGATGCACGGCCGGGACGTGTCGGGCATCAGCGTGCGGGAACGCGAGGTCGGTTTCGTGTTCCAGAACTACGCGCTGTTCCGCCACATGACGGTCGCCGAGAACATCGAGTTCGCCCTGCGTGCCCGCCGGGTGCCCGCGGCCGAGCGGCGCCGGCGGCGCGCCGAGCTCCTCGAGCTCGTGTCGCTCCAGGGCCTCGACCGGCGGCTGCCGTCCGAGCTGTCGGGCGGGCAGCAGCAGCGCGTGGCGGTCGCGCGCGCGCTCGCGCACCAGCCTCGCGTGCTGCTGCTCGACGAGCCTTTCGGCGCGCTCGACGCGAAGATCCGCGAGGAGCTCAGGCGCTCCATTCGCGCCATCCAGCGCGCCGTCGGGATCACCACGATCCTCGTGACGCACGACCAGGAGGAGGCGTTCACGATGGCGGACCGCATCGGCGTGATGGATCGCGGCCGGCTCCAGGAAGTGGGCGAGCCGCGCGAGCTCTACGCGCGGCCGAAGACGCGCTTCGTGGCGACGTTCCTCGGCGCGGCGAATTTGCTGCTCGGGCGGTACGAAGGTCGAGGCGTGCGGGTGGGCGATTCGGTATTCCCGGCCCGCCACCCGTCCGGTTCGATGCCGACTCCCGGCACCGAAGCCACGGTGGTGGTGCGGCCCGAGGACATCGTCATCGGCGGCGGCGACCCCGGCTCCGGTGCCCGGCGCATCGGCGTGGCGCGGGTCTCCGAGCTCGAGTTCGTCGGCTCGCAGGAACGCGTGCGGCTGGCGCTGAAAGCGAACGCGGCGACGGTCAGCGCGCTCTCGCCGGAGGCTGGCGAGCTGGTCATCGAGGCTGCGCGCAGCGCGCGCGAAGCCGAAGCGGACCCGCTGGTCGTCGGGCAGATCACGCCCATCGGGGCGAAGCGCATTCACGTCCTGCCGACCCGCATCAGCAGCCTGCGTCTGATCGCGACCAGCGATGCCGCGGCAGAGCGGCTGCAGAAGTCGCGCCTCGTACGCGACCTTTCCGAGTACATGCACCTGACGCCAACGGTGCACCGTGCGCGTGACGGCGCGAGCATGGCCCGCTGCCTCTCCGGGCTCACGGTCGTGGTGCCGGAGCAGGGTCGCGATCCGCGCCGCGTGGCGGCGCTCCTGCACACCGGCGCCCGCCAGATCCTCGTGCTGCTCAGGGACGAGCGACCGGTGCAGCGCATCCTGATCTACACGCAGCCCGCCCGCTCCGCGCGCGACAGCGCGCTGTCCGCCGCCGGCAGCCTGCTGCGCCACCTCGACGTCGATGCCACGCTGCTCGTGCCCGCCGACGAGCGCTTGCTGTACGGCAGGCGCTATCGCGATCTCCTGGACATTCGCCGTTCCGCCCTGCAGATGCACGGTGTCGACGTGCGGACGGAATGCTTCACCGGCGACATCATCGACGACCTGAAGAGGCGCCTGCACGAGGACGTGCCGACGCTGCTCCTGGTCGGGGTGACCTCGACCAACGGCCGCCGGGCGCTCACCAGGGGGCTCACCGAGCTCGCGGCATGCCCGTCGTGCGCCGCCGTCCTGCTCACCTCCGCGCGCAGCGATGCGGAGCGGGGCGTGGCGGCGCCGACGTTCACGCACGTTCCCGTCGCCACCGCGGTCTGAGCTTTTCTCCATGTACGCGCGTACGAGCTGGGTGCAGCCCAGCGTGCTGCCGGGCTTCGGCCTCGCGTTCGGCACCGCGTTCGCGTTCGTTACGCTTATCGTGGTGATCCCGATCGCCGCGCTGGTGTTGAAGGCGGGCAGCCTGCCCCTGGCGGAGCTCTGGCGCATCGCCACCGAGCCGCGGGCGCTCGCCAGTTACCGGCTGAGCTTCGGCGCGTCGCTGCTGGCGGCGACCCTGAACGCGGGTTTCGGGCTCGTCGTGGCCTGGGTGCTCGTGCGCTACCGGTTCCCCGGGCGGCGCTTCGTCGACGCCGTCATCGACCTGCCGTTCGCGCTGCCGACCGCGGTGTCCGGCATCGCGCTCGCCACCGTGTTCGGTCCCAACGGCTGGATCGGCCAGTGGCTCGCGCCTTTCGGCATCCAGGTCGCGTACACCTGGGTCGGCGTGGTCGTGGCGTTGACGCTCATCGGCCTGCCGTTCGTCGTGCGCTCCGTGCAACCGGCGCTCGAAGAGGTCGAAGCAAGCCTCGAGGAGGCGGCCGAATCGCTGGGCGCGGGTCGCTGGACCGTGTTCCGGCGCGTCATCCTGCCGACCATCGCGCCCGCGCTGGCGACCGGCTTCACGCTCGCACTGGCGCGGGCCGTCGGCGAGTACGGCTCGGTGATCTTCATCGCCGGCAACCTGCCGATGCGCACCGAGATCACGCCGTTGCTCATCGTGATCAAGCTCGAGCAGTTCGATTACACCGGCGCGGCGGCGCTGGGCTTCGTCATGCTCTGCATGTCGTTCACCATGTTGCTCGCCATCAACGCGGTGAACGCCTGGCGCACGCGTCGGCACCGGGGGCGGAGATGAGCACTGCGGGGTCGCTGGTCGAAGCGCGCACGAGGCGGGGCGATGCGAGCCGTCTCGGCAGGCTCGCGCTCATCGTCGTGGCGCTCGCCTTCCTCGCGCTCATACTACTGATCCCCGTCGCGTCGGTCGTCGCCTATGCGCTGTCCGAAGGGTTCGACGTGTACCGGGCGGCGCTGGTCACGCCCGACACGCTCGCCGCCATCCGGTTGACGCTGGTGACGGCAGCCTTCGTGGTGCCCCTCAACACGGTCTTCGGCGTCGCCGCCGCATGGGCGATCACGAAGTTCGACTTTCGCGGCAGGAACCTGCTGGTGACGCTGATCGACCTGCCGTTCTCGTTGTCCCCGGTGGTCGCAGGACTGGTATTCATCCTGCTGTTCGGGTCGCAGGGCTGGTTCGGTCCCTGGTTCCAGGCGCGCGACATCTCCATCGTCTTCGCGTTCCCCGGCATCGTGCTGGCGACGGTGCTCGTCACGTTCCCGTACGTGGCCCGGGAGCTCATTCCCGTCATGCAGATGCACGGGCGCGACGCGGAGGAGGCGGCGGTCAGCCTGGGGGCCGGCGGCTGGACGACGTTCTTCCGCGTCACGCTGCCGGAGATCCGCTGGGCGCTGCTTTATGGCATCATCCTGTGCAATGCGCGGGCGATGGGCGAATTCGGCGCGGTCGCGGTCGTCTCCGGCCATATCCGGGGGCAGACGACGACCATGCCGTTGCACGTCGAAATCCTGTACAACGAGTACGACCTCGTGGGCGCGTTCGCCGTCGCCTCCGTGCTGATGCTGCTCGCCGTGTTCACGCTGGTGATCAAGGCCGGCATCGAAACCCTGACGGCGCGGCAGCAGCGCATCCGCGCGAGCTGAACGGTCCGCGATGAAACTCCACGCTCCCGGGTTGTCCGGCTGGCTGGCCCTGGCGACCGCCGGGCTGGTGACGCTCGCCGTGGCGGCCATGTCCGTCGCGAGCGTGCGCCTGCTCGGGGGGCTGGCCGAAGCCGAAGGCCTGGCGCGTGTCGGGCTGGGACTGGCGGCGAGCCAGGAAGCCCTGCGCCAGGGCGCCGAGGACGTGCTGACCGCGACCCAGGTGCTCGGCGAGCGGCCGACGCTGCATCGCCTGCTGTCCCGCCGCGACGACGAGGCGTTGCGCCCGTACCTGGCGCGCTACTGCGAGGGCGCCGCCCTCGACGGCTGCGCCGTCAGCAGGGGCGGTGACGTCATCGCGGCCGGCGACGACGTCATCGACTGGCCGCTGGTCCTGGCGGCGGCCGACGAGCAGGGCGAGCGTTTCCTGGTGACCGGTGCCGCCGGCGGGGTCGCGCTCATCGGCGCGCGCGTCCCGGCCTCCGAGCGCCGCGACGCGACGGTGTTCGCGGTGCGCAAGCTGAACGACGACTTCGCCGCGCGCCTGAGCGAGCACACCGGTGTCGGGATACGGATCATCGACTACGCTTCCTACACTTTCGAGGAAAGCCCGTTCGCCGTGTTGAACTCGGATGCGCTTGCACGCGGCGAGACCGTGGCCGCCCACCTCGACGTGCCCGGCGTGTACGCGGCCAGTGTGCCGCTGTCCGCTGCGACCGGAGAGACGATCGCCCTGCTGCAGGCCGTGCTGCCGGAGGAAAGCGTGTTGCGGCCGGTCGAGAGGATGCGCCGCAACATGGGGCTGGTGGCGATCGTGATCGCCGTCCTGGCGACCGCGTGCGGCATCCTGATCGGGCGCCACTGGATCCGCGGCGTGCAACGCCTGACCGACGCGGCACGCCGCCTGGGCTCCGGCGACCTGTCCACCGCGATACCGCCGGCCCGCGGCAAGGAGCTGTCGATCCTCGCCGGAACCCTCGAGGAGATGCGGCGCAACCTCGTGGAGCTCACCAACGAGCTCCGGCAGCGCGAGGCCGAAGCGCAGGCCGTACTCGGCGGAATCGTCGAAGGCGTGTACGCGGTCAACGAGGAGCGGCGCGTGCGCTTCATGAACCCGCAGGCGGCGCGCCTGCTCGGCGTGTCGGCGGCGGACGCCGCGGGGCAGTTCTGCGGCGACCTGCTCAAACCCGCCCGTGACGCAAACGGCCGCCGTCCGTGCGAAACGTCGTGCCCGATCGTTGCGGCACGCCGCGATGGCTCGGCGCAGGCGGTCGAGCGCATCGAGCCCGTGCCCGGGCACCGGCGCCGCGTCGTCATCGCGAGCGCGGCGCCCGCGGACGGCATGCAGGTGCAGGTGCTGCGCGACGAGACCGAGCTCGAGGCGGTGCGCCGGGCGCGCGATACCGTGCTCGCCAACATCTCGCACGAGTTTCGCACGCCGCTCGCCGCCCAGCTCGCCTCCATCGAGTTGCTGCGGGACGGGCTGGAGACGATGTCGCCGGAGGAGCAGCGCCGCCTCGTGTCCTCGCTGGAGCGCGGCGTGCAGCGCCTGACGTGGCTCATCGACAACCTGCTGGAGAGCGTGCGCATCGAATCGGGCCAGCTCGCGATCCGGCGGCAGGACGTCGATTTCGTCGAGGTCATCGAGGCGGCGCGCGAGCTGATCGAGCCGCTGCTCGCGCAGCGCGGCCAGGCGCTGGAGGTCGCGATCGAGGGCGGGCTGCCGGCGCTGTGGGGCGACCAGCAACGACTCGTGCAGGTGGTGGTGAACCTGCTCGTCAACGCCAGCAAGTTCGGCCCGGCGGACACCGCCATCCGGCTCCAGGCGCGTCCGGCCGCGAGCGGCGGGATCGAGTTCTGGGTCGAGGACCAGGGCCCGGGGCCGAAAACCGACGACGAGACGGTGCTCTTCCGGCAGTTCATCCGCTCGGGCGGCGAGGACCCCGAGGAGAGCGGTCTCGGACTCGGGCTGTACATCGTCCGCTCGATCGTCGAGCGCCACGGCGGCCGGGTGTCCCTGCGCCGGGCGCCGACGACCGGCACGCGCGCGTGGGTCGAGCTGCCGGTGGGTGCAAGGCCATGAAGATCCTGCTCGTCGACGACGACCCGGACCTCCTGTCGGTCACCACGTTCGCGCTGCAGCAGGCCGGGTTCCTCGTGGTCCAGGCCGCGAACGGTCCGCAGGCGCTCGCGGCCTTCGAGGCCGAAAGCCCGGATCTCGCGGTGCTCGACATCAACATGCCGGGCATGGACGGCTTCGAGCTGGCGCGCCGCCTGCGGGAGCGGAGCGCGATTCCGCTTCTCATGCTGACGGTCCGGCACGAGGAGCAGGACGTCGTGAAAGCGCTGAGCCTGGGCGCCGACGACTACCTGGCGAAGCCGTACAGCCCGAAAATCCTCGTGGCCCGGGTGCGGGCGCTGCTGCGCCGGGCCGGCATCGAGGAGCAGGGCGCGGTGACCTCGGGTCCGCTGACGCTGCGCCCGGAGGACCTGCAGCTCGACGGGCTGCCGTCCGGGCCGGTGAAGCTCACGCGGCTGGAGGCGCGCCTGCTGCAGCTCCTGCTCGCGAACGCCGGGCGCACGGTGCCGTCGGAGCGCATCCTGGCCTACGTGTGGGGCAATCGCGCGGGAGGCAACCGGCAACTGTTGAAGCAGCTCGTGCATCGTCTGCGACAGAAGGTCGAAACGGACCCGGCGAACCCGGTCCTTTTGAAGACGGTGGCCGGCTCGGGGTACGTGTTCGAGCCGGACGCCGCGTCCGGGAGCGGTCGCCGGGAGGGCGTGTAAGGACGCCAAGCGGCGGCAAATATTGCCGGCCGGCCGCGAACGCCTGTCGGGCTTTGGGGACAGTTGAAAAGCGCGAACGAGCCTCCATGATAGCGAGCGTCGATGACCGGCGTGCCGGTGACCGGTGAGGCACCGACGCCGCGGAACCCAACGGGGAGGCGGCGGTCAAATCAGGCACAAAGGTTGCAGCAAGAGGTGTCGAGGACACCCGAGAGTTTCTATGCCGTTGGAAGGTTGTCGTCACGACATTCCTATCCCCCGCCTTTCAACGGTTGCCTTGAGCCCGGCTTCGCCGGGCTCTTTTTTTTTTTGAGCAGCCCGGCTTCGCCGGGCTTTTTTTTGGAGCAGCCCGGCTTCGCCCGGGCTTTTTTTTGGGTTTTCCCGACTACCGGGCGTAAGTGAGGCCGTAGCCGAAGGGGAAGAGGGGATCGTAATCCGGGTCGCCCGCGTTCAGCTCGGCCTGTTCCGGGGAGCGGGGCCAGGAGAAGGCGAGCCGCCCCGTGAAATCCCAGCGCGGCGTCCCGGCCGCATCCCCGACCAGCACGTCCGCGATGCCGCCGCCCTCGGTGCCCGGCAACCACGCGGCCACGAAGGCATCCGCCGCGGCGAGCTCGGGCCCGACGTGCAGCGGCCGGCCGGAGAGGAACACGGCGACCGACGGGATGCCGGCCTGCCGCCAGCGCTCGAGCACGGCCGCCGGATCGAAGCCCGGCTCCGGGCGGAAGGCCACGTCCGGCCGGTCGCCTTCGCCTTCGGCATACGGCGGCTCGCCGAACACGAGCACGGCGACGTCGGGTCGCGCGTCCCAGCGTCCGTCCGGCCGGTAGTCCACTTGGCCGCCGGCCGCGGCGACGGCTTCCTCGAGCGCCTCGCGTATCGACTGGCCGTTCGGGAAGTGCTCGCGGCGGTTGCCGTCACCCTGCCAGGAGAGGGTCCAGCCGCCGGACTGGCGGCCGATGTCGTCTGCCGCCGGACCGGCGATGAGCACCCGGGCCGTGCCGGGGAGCGGCAGCACGCCCCGTTCGTTCTTCAGCAGCACGAGCGACTTGCGCACGGCCTCGCGCGCCACCGCGCGGTGCTCGGCCGATCCGAGCAGCTCGAAACGGCCGGCCAGGGGGCGTTCCGACGGCCGCGGCCGGTCGAGCAGGCCGGCGCGAATCTTCACGCGCAGGATGCGCCTGACCGCATCGTCGAGGCGCGCGGTCGCGATCTCCCCGCTCTGCACCGCCTCGAGCGTGCTCTCGTACAGGCCCCGCCAGCTGTCGGGCGCCATGAACATGTCGAGACCCGCGTTCATGGCGGCGGGGCAGTAGGTCGGGCTGCAGCCCTCGACCTGGGCGTGCCCGTTCCAGTCGCCGATGACGAAACCGTCGAAGCCCCAGTGCTCCTTGAGCAGCCCGGTCAGCAGGGGCGCGTAACCGTGGACCTTGCGTCCGTGCCAGCTGTTGAACGACGCCATGACCGTCTCGACGCCGGCCTCGAGGCTGGCCAGGTAGCCCGGCGCGTGCACGCGCAGGAGCTCGGCGGGGGACGCGCGGTTGTCGCCCTGGTCGATGCCGTCCGCCGTGCCGCCGTCGCCGATGTAGTGCTTCGCGGTCGCAATCACGTGCTCGTCGCCGAGGCGGTCCGGGTCGCCGGGAGCGCCCTGCAGCCCCTCGACCAGCGCCGCGCCCAGCACGCGCACGACGTCCGGATCCTCGGAGAAGCCCTCGTAGGTGCGTCCCCAGCGATCGTTGCGCACGACCGCGACCGTCGGTGCGAAATTCCAGTCCATGCCGGTCACGGCGATCTCGCGCGCGGTGACGCGGCCGATGCGCCTCACGAGGTCGGCGTCGCGCGTCGCCCCGAGCCCGACGTTGTGCGGGAATACCGTCGCGCCCACGATGTTCGCGTGACCGTGCACCGCGTCGGTGCCCCAGAGCACCGGGATGGCAGCACCGCCGTCGCTGACCGATGCCTCCCAGAACGCGTCCGCGAGCGCGAGCCACGCGGCTGCGGGTGCCCGGTCCTCGCCGCCCGGGCCGGAATTGCCCCCGTTCAGGACCGAGCCGAGGCGGAAGCGCCGGACGTCCTCCGGCGAGACGCTCGAGATGTCCGCCTGGATGACCTGGCCCACCTTCTCCTCCAGGGACAGGCGGGCGAGGAGGGCGGAGACGCGGGCCTCCAGCGCGCGATCGGGCTCGCGTGCCGGGGGACGCGGCCAGTCGTCGACATCCAAAGGCGGCGGGGCGGCAACGGGGGTGCCGGCCGCGAGAAGCAGCGCGACGGCAAGTATCGGGTGGTAGGGCCGCATGCTGACCGTGGAGGGTGCCCGCGACCGCGCGCCGTTGTCAATCGCCGACAGTGCCGGGCGGTGCTCCTACAATGGGGGCAGCGAGACACGGGAGGGTGAGATGACGTTACGGACGCGCACGATCGAATACCGGGACGGGGACGTGCTGCTCGAGGGCGAGCTCGCGTGCGACGATGCGGCGAGCGGGCCGCGCCCGGGCGTGCTGGTGGCGCACACCTGGCGGGGCCGGGGCGAGTTCGAGGCCGGCAAGGCCCGCGCACTGGCCGAGCTGGGCTACGCCGGCTTCGCGCTGGATCTCTACGGCAAGGGCGTGCGCGGCGGCAGCGTCGAGGAGAGCCGGGCGCTCATGCGGCCGTTCATGGAGGATCGTGGCCTGCTCGCACGCCGCATGCAGCTCGCGCTCGAGTGCCTGCGGGCGCAGGACGAGGTCGATCCTGCGCGCACGGCCGCCATCGGCTTCTGCTTCGGCGGGCTGTGCGTGCTCGACCTCGCCCGGAGCGGTGCCGACGTCGGCGGCGTCGTGGGCTTCCACGGCGTCCTGAAGCCGCCGGGCACGACGAGCGGGAACCGCATACGGGCGAAGGTGCTGGTGCTGCACGGCTGGGACGACCCGCTCGCGCCGCCGGACGAGCTCGTCGCCCTGGGGCGCGAGCTCACGGCGGCGGGCGCCGACTGGCAGATCCACGCGTTCGGCCACACCATGCACGGGTTCACCAACCCGCAGGCGAACGACCCGGCATTCGGCACCGTCTACCAGCCGGACGCCGACCGCCGCTCGTGGCAACTGCTGGAGAGCTTCCTGCGCGAAGTCCTGTAGGCGCCCGCAGTGCGCGCTCCGGGACACCCTGTGATAGCCTTCGCCCCCTCTCCGGGAGCACGCGGAGCACACGATGAAATACACGCACACGCTGGTTGCCTTCGGTCTCGTCCTTGCCACGGCCCTCGCCGCCTGCGGCGGGGAGGGGTCGCCCGGGCCGGCGGCGCCGCCCGGGACCGGTGCGTCCGGCGACGCGCCCCGTGCCGGCAATCCCGCGGCCGGGCAGGCAGCGGCCGAGATCACGGCCGACTACCTGCGGGCGGTCGTGAAGGAGCTTGCGGACGACAAGTACGAGGGGCGCGGCCCGGGCAGCCGCGGCGACGAGGCGGCGCGCGCCTGGCTGGTCGCCGAGCTCGAGAAGCTCGGCCTCGAGCCGGGCGACGCCGACGGCGACTGGCAGCAGGAGTTCGAGCTCGTCGGCATCACGACCGAGGCGCCTCCGGAATGGACGTTCCGGCGCGATGACGAAGAGCTCACGCTGGCGCACTGGGAGGAGTTCATCGCGTCCAGCGGCGTGCAGGCGGAGCGCGCGGTGCTCGAGGACGCGGAGCTCGTGTTCGTCGGTTACGGCATCCAGGCCCCCGAGTACGACTGGGACGACTTCAAGGGCCAGGACATGACGGGCAAGGTGCTGCTCGTCATGAACAACGATCCGGCCTGGGACCCGGACCTGTTCGCCGGCGAAACGCGCCTGTGGTACGGGCGCTGGGATTACAAGTACCTCACGGCTGCGCGCAACGGTGCCGCGGGCGCAATCATCATCCACACCGAGCCGTCCGCCGGCTACCCGTTCCAGGTCGTGCAGACGTCGTGGACGGGCGAGCAGTTCGAGCTGCCCGCCGGTGACGAGCCGCGGACCCAGGTCCAGGCCTGGGTGACGGAGGACGCCGCCCGTGCCCTGGTCGGGCTGGCCGGTCTCGATCTCGACGCGCTGCGCGAAGCGGCGGACAACCGCGATTTCCAGCCCGTGCCGCTCGGCATCAGGACCTCGCTGGCATTGGACGTCTCCCTGAACCGCGTCGCGACCGCGAACGTGCTCGGCCTCATCCGCGGCAGCGACCCGCGGCTCGCCGACGAGGCGGTGATCTACACGGCGCACCACGATCACCTCGGGATCGGTACGCCGGACGCGAGCGGCGACCGGATCTACAACGGCGCCATGGACAACGCGTCCGGCGTGGCACAGGTGCTCGCGATCGCGAAGGCCCTCAAGGCGCTGCCGCAGCCGCCGCGGCGCTCGGTGCTGTTCGCGTTCGTCGGCGCCGAGGAACAGGGCCTGCTCGGCTCACAGTACTATGCCGCGAACCCGACGTTCCCCGCGGGCAAGATCGCCGCGAACCTCAACTACGACGGCGGCAACATCTGGGGGCACACGCACGACGTCACCTACATCGGTCTCGGCAAGTCGACGATCGACCACATCGTGGAGGCGGTTGCGAAGGAACAGGGTCGGGTCGTGAAGCCCGACCAGTTCCCCGACCGGGGCTACTTCTACCGTTCCGACCAGTTCAGCTTTGCGCGCATCGGCGTGCCCGCGATGTACCTCGACACCGGCACCGACTTCGTGGACCGGCCCGAGGGCTGGGGCAGGGAGCAGGTCAATCA
>Ga0079224_100002516_pt1 | contig 22333 bp, 19 predicted proteins | sample Stecom2015_FD_80414 | JGI IMG/M metagenome (GOLD analysis project Ga0079224, IMG submission 80414) | Agricultural soil microbial communities from Utah to study Nitrogen management - Steer compost 2015 | ecosystem: Environmental > Terrestrial > Soil > Agricultural land | place: USA: Utah...
TATATGAAAAAATTGCATCGAGGAATTCTCATCTTTTATAATGTTGAGCATATTTGTGATATTCAACTCAAATGTTCAAATAAATTAATAATAACATAACAAAGAGACAGAAGATGCAGAAATTCATAAAAAGGTTTGATGCAGAAAATTCTCAAATACATTTTATTTATGTTACTCTGCAGCATTGCCCGTGGGCAAGTTTCACCGGTTGAATTATCTAAAGTTCATGCATATCTCGAAGGAAACAGCTGCACAAAGTGTCATGACTCGGAGAAACAATTATATTATGCTAAATGTCTCGATTGCCATTCTGAAATAAAAAATCTGATTAATGCTGGAAAAGGTTATCATTCCCACAGTGAAGTACGCGGGAAAAATTGCTGGAACTGCCACAGTGAACACCGCGGACGGAATTATCATCTGGTAAATTTTTATGAAGAACTTTTCAAACATTATAAAACACAATTCCCTTTAACAGGAAAACATAAAGAGATTAACTGCGGAAGCTGTCATCAATCCGAATTTATAAGCGATAATAAAATACGGAACAGAGCAAAAACTTATTTAGGACTTGATATAAAATGCTCATCATGTCATGAAGATTTTCATCAGGGGACGTTAAGCGGCAGTTGCGATTTTTGCCATGGTACAGATTCATTTAACCCTGCACCAAAATTCAGCCATGATAGAACACAATTCATTTTATCAGGTGCACATCAAAAAGCTGAATGTGCAAGTTGTCATCCTGTTACACGAAGGAGCGGAAAGAAATTTCAGCAATTTAAAGGAACTGCTGCTGCAGGCTGCATTAGCTGTCATCGTGATGTTCACGGGGGAAAATTCGGGAATCAATGTCAGAGCTGCCATACGGTTAATTCATTTAATGAGATTAATAGAAACCGTTTTGATCATAGCAAAACTAACTTCCCATTAATTGGATTACATCAAAAAGTAAATTGCAGCGGCTGTCATACGCGCGGATTAACAGTTCAAATAAATCATAACAATTGTACAGATTGTCATTCGGATTTCCACCGCGGAGAATTTATCTCTTCAGCAAAATCATTTGAGTGCTCTGCATGTCATTCAGTAAATAGTTTCGCTCCATCATTATTTACAATTGATGATCACAATAATTCCAATTTTAAATTAACAGGAAGCCATCTTGCAGTTTCATGTAAAAGCTGCCATTTAACAAGCAGCGGATGGAAATTTAGTATCACGGAAACATGTATCAACTGCCATCAGAATAATCACGGCGCAGATTTATCAGATTTAATTAATACTAACGGATGTGAAAATTGCCATCAGACAAAAAGCTGGGAAGCAATTTCATTCGATCATAACTCAACCGGGTTTCCGCTTCTTGATAAGCATCAAAAAATCCGCTGCGGAAATTGCCATCAAAATAAAGAGGCAGCAGCAGCAAAATCATTCGTCTTTTCAATTACGAATGAAAATTGTGAAACATGTCATCAGGATATTCATGCCGGACAGTTTGCATTAAACGGATTAAATGATTGCCTGTCTTGCCACACTTTTGAAAACTGGATTCCAAATAATTTTGATCATGAGAAAACAAGATTTCCACTTTCAGGTGCGCATTCAAAATTAAAATGTTCAGCATGTCATAATGAAATAGAAAAGAATGGTGTAAAATTTATCAGATTCAAATTGGAATATTTCCGATGCGCTGCTTGTCATTTATAATTATTCTTAATGCGGTTATAAATTTATCCGCGCAATCTCCGCATGAAAAAAATTTACTTTATGATTGTTCATATTGTCATAAAGCAAGTTCATGGAATGTTGAACCAGACAGCATTCGTTTTAAGCATAATGAATCTGAATTTAAACTAACCGGGCAGCACAAACTTATTGATTGTATTGACTGCCATAAACCGGTTTATACTTATGGTGATAGTTCCGGTGAAATTAAATCTCTCGTATTCATCGGAGAAAAATCAGAGTGCATAAATTGTCATAAAGATATTCATCAAAATACTCTTAGCTCAAATTGTGAGACTTGCCATACAACCAAAACATGGGCAATCAATAATATTAACTTACTTCATCAGGATATCAGATTTCCAATATCCGGTGCGCATCTCAGTGCTGATTGCAGTCAATGCCATACGCAAATTAAAAATCTACGTTTTGAAATTTTAAATACTGATTGCTATTCCTGCCACAAAAATGATTTTCTTTCAGCAAAATCTCCCAATCATACTGCGGCGGGATTTTCTACTGAGTGCCAGGATTGTCACAGTGTAACAGATATTCAATGGTCAGGTAAATCAATCAATCATGATTTTTTTCCGCTGGCTTCAGGGCATAATCTTCCTAACTGTTTTAGCTGCCATCAGCAAACAACTTTCAGTGGATTATCAAGTGATTGCGTCTCATGCCATCTGAATGATTTTAATTCCGCAATTAATCCTGATCATAATTCGCTTGCACTTGCACATGATTGCCAAAATTGCCACACTTTAAATCCTTTATGGCAGCCTGCTGAGTTCCCTGTTCATAATAATTTTTATATTCTGGCAGGAGCTCATAATATAATCAGGAATGATTGTGCTTCTTGCCATAGTGGAAATTATTCATCAACTCCGGCAAGCTGTTATGGATGCCATCAGCAGGAATATGAAACGGCCGCAGATCCGCCGCATAAAGGAGCGGGATTATCAACTGATTGCATCACCTGCCATAATCAAAATGAATGGAGCCCTGCTCTGTTTGATCACGATCAGCCATTCTTTCCCATATTTTCAGGAAGTCATCAAGGCGTATGGGGAAAATGTTTTGACTGCCACACCAGCAACAATAATTATAATGTTTTTACCTGCTTAAGCTGCCATGAACATAACGCAGTTTCAATGCTTGAAGTTCATTTTGGTTTTAATGGTTATGTATATGAAAGCAATGCCTGTTACAGTTGTCATCCGCATGGAGAAGCGGAAGGCGCGTTTAATCATTCCGAAACAAATTTTCCACTGACGGGTGCGCACGTTTCTTTAAATTGCATGCAGTGCCATGGAGATGGATTTACAGGTGCATCAACTGAATGCAGCAGCTGCCATCAAAATGATTTTTTGAATACGATTTCTCCCAATCATAATGCAATTGGAATTCCGGTAACATGTATTGATTGTCATTCAACCACTGCCTGGATTCCCTCTTCATTTGATCATTCAGAAACAGAATTTCCACTTATTGGTGCACATTTTTCTGCAGATTGCATTTCCTGCCATTCAGGTGCTGCAACAGGATTGAAAAGTGATTGCATCTCATGCCACTCAACAGATTTTGCTGCAGCGCCTGATCATCCACAAAATTATCCTAAGAATTGTGAATTATGCCATAACTCTGTTGCATGGAATCATATTGAATTCAATCATCAATCAACTTCGTTTCCATTAACAGGAGTTCATCAGCAAACTTTATGCGGAGATTGTCATTTATCCGGATTTGCAGGAACTCCAAATCAGTGTGCAAACTGCCATCAGCAGGAGTATAATACAAGTGTAAACCCTGATCATACTGCGCTTCAGCTACCTTCTGATTGTGCATCATGCCATGAAGTAAATGAAAATTGGGAGCCTGCAGATTTTCCTGTTCATGATAATTATTATCAACTTATTGGCGCTCATGCAGAAATCAGGGATGATTGTTTTTCCTGCCATAATGGAAATTATAATTCAACGCCAAACACTTGTTATGGATGTCATCAGGCTGAATATAATTCAGCGTTAAATCCTCCGCATTTGAGCATCTTCTTTCCAAGACAGTGCGATCAATGTCATTCACAAACTGCATGGACTCCGGCAGCTTTTAATCATGATGCACAATATTTTCCGATCTTCTCCGGAAGACACAGAGATGAATGGAATGAGTGTTCTGACTGCCATACAAATCCAAATAATTTTAATGTGTTTTCATGTGTTGGCTGCCATGAACATAACAGAAACGAAATGGAAGATAAACACAGAGATGTTTCCGGCTATGTATATAACAGTCAGAATTGTTTTAATTGTCATCCTGATGGAAGACGTGCAATACTAATTAAGCAGATGAAAGTTTTGCAATGAGAAGAGCTGTTGTTATAATTTTTATTATTTCCGGATTCACGTTTTTATCAGCACAAACTGTAGTTCAATTGGATGGATTTGTTTCTTACATTTCTGCAAAAACAGTGTATGTTAAATTTGATTCAACAAAGGGAATTGAAACAGGCGATACTTTATTTCAAAAAACCGGAGGAAATTTTCAGCCTGCTGTAATAGTAAAATATATTTCATCAAAATCAGCGGCTGGTGAAGCTGTGGATGGAATTTCATTAAAGATTAATAATGTATTAACAGCTTTTATTTTATTAACAGAAAAAAATGATATTACAGTAGCTGCAAAAATTTCTGCTGATTCAATTTTATCAACTGAAACCAGCGAAGAAAAAACTCATAAAATTCCTTTATATAAAAAAGAAAGAAGTGAAATAAGCGGCAGGCTTTCTGTGCAGTCATATTCCGGATTTAATAATTTCAATCCCAAAAGCGAACTTCAGAGATGGAGATATTCATTATTGTTTAATGCAGATAGAATTGCAAAATCTGATGTTTCATTTTCCAGCTATATAATCTTTACTTATAAAACAAATGAATGGAAAAACATTACAAAGAATTTCTTTATTCCATTCAGAGTTTATGATCTTGCAGCAAAGTATAATTTATCTGATGATGACGCATTATGGATTGGCAGACATTTGAATAACCGGATTTCAAATGTTGGTCCGGTTGATGGAATTCAATTTGAAAAAAAGTTAGGAGATTTTTTTACAGGAATAATTTTAGGTTCACGTCCCGATTATACTGATTTGAGTTTTAATTTAAAGCTTTTTGAATATGGCGGATTCATTTCAAGAACAGATACTTTAAATGAAAATTATTTTGAAAACTCCCTGGCAGTATTTAAACAAACAAACAACTCCAAACCTGACCGGAGCTTTATTTATTACCAGCATTCGAATAATTTGCTGCCGAAAACCAATTTATTTTTCTCAACAGAAATTGATTTATTTAAAAGAGAAAAGGGGAAAGCGGCAAACACATTTTCATTTACAAGTTTATTTCTATCCGCACGTTTTGCACCATCAAGAATAATTTCATTTAATTTATCTTATGATGCACTGAAGAATGTAATCTATTATGAATCATTCCGGAATTTTACTGACAGCCTGATTGAGAATGAATCAAGACAAGGATTGAGATTTGGAATGAATGTTCGTCCCGTGAATAATTTTTATTCAGGTTTTACTATAGGCTACAGATACAAACCCGGTGATAAAAAGCCTTCGAAGAATTTCAATTTATATTCAACCTTATCACGTGTACCTGCTCTTGAATCAGCATTGACTTTTAACTTTATGTATCTAATAAATAGTTTTCTGGAAGGAAATATTATAGGATTCAGTCTGAACAAAGATCTTCCTTTTAATAATGCGCAAATAATGTTTACTTACAGAAGATCAAATTACAGGTATATTTACTCAGGCAATAATCTTAAACAGGATAACGTGATGATAGATTTATCATCAAGATTATTTTCTTCGCTATACTTTAATATTAGCTGGGATGGTGTATTTGAAAAAGAAAGAAGTTACGGAAGAATTCTGCTTGGTTTAACAACACGTTTCTGATTTACATTATCATTTATTAATCATAAAATTGAACAGAGAAAAAAAAGTTTAAAATGAAAGAGATTGAAGAATTAAAAATATTTGCTAAACATCTTGCAGATATAAGCGGAGAAGTAATTAATAGTTACTTTAGAACTTCTATTGCTGCAGAAACAAAAGCAGATTTTTCTCCCGTTACTATTGCAGATAAAAATGCAGAAGAAATAATGCGGGCAGCAATAATGAAAGAATATCCGGAACATGGAATTGCGGGAGAAGAGTTCGGTATTTACAATGAAAATGCTGAATACCAATGGGTGCTTGATCCGATTGACGGCACAAAAAGTTTTATCTGCGGAACAGTAACGTTTGGAACGATGATTGGCTTGCTTAAAAATGATGTGCCGGTTCTGGGCGTAATCAATCAGCCGGTGCTAAAGGAATTTTTAATAGGTGATAATTCAGCCGCAGAACTGAATGGAAAAAAAGTTAGAGTGAGAGAATGTGCGTCTCTTTCAGATGCAGTATTGCTTACAACTGATCATTTAAATATTGAAAAATATCAGGATGCAGAAAAATTTAATTCACTTATTCACAAAATAAAATTATACAGAAATTGGGGAGACTGTTACGGTTACTATCTCGTTGCTACCGGCTTTGCTGATATAATGATTGATCCGCAAATGAATTTATGGGATAAGATTGCATTAATTCCGATTATAAAAGGTGCAGGAGGTATTATAACAGATTATCATGGCGGTGATCCGGTTAAAGGAAACAGTATAATTGCCGCTGTTCCGCAAATTCATTCTGAAGTGATAAAAATTTTAAATTGAACTAATAAGATTGATTTAATTTTCTGATTCCGGTTAGATTTTATTTAAATAACAAAAATGGGGTTGATATGTCAGCAGATAAAACAGGCAGGCAAAAAAGATCAGCATTTTTAATTTTTTTGGCAGCAGCATGCTCTTTTTTTATTGCATCCTGCGGTTTAATTGGAAGTTATACTGAAACAATTTATCTGCAGAGTGCAGAAGTAAAATCTCCTTTAACTCACACACCAATTATGATCTCAGACAGCAGCGGTAAACGGGTTACATTTTCTCCCAGAATATTTATCAATTCAAGTAAAAAGATGGGAACATATTCAGGAAATCATACAGATGTAAATATGAACGGAGTTTTTCAGGTAGATACTCTTAAAAAATCAGATGGAAGTGTTTACTACAAAGAATCTGCAAGTGCAAATGTTTTCAGGTATAAGGGAGATAACATGAACTGGATTACTCCCGATTATAATTTTGGTCTTGATGTAGATCTAAAATTAACAGATGTAACTTCACTTTCACTTGGAATAAATAATTCAAGCATCTCAAATACAAATCTCACCGGCTACAGAATCGGTTTGGGTTTTACTCAGGCCAAAAATGGATTAGCAATTCGTTTTGATCTGGGTGCTCTCTGGCAGGAATCAGCTTATGATGCATCATCAGTTGTTAAACAAACGTATGATGATATTTTTTCTGATCCTGTAACTGATATTTATTTTATGCGGGATATAAAAACAGAAGCTTACTTTAATTATTATTTTGGTTTGACAATCAATTCATACAATCCGGAATGGCCTTTTGGATTTTTTCTTAACTTAGGATTTATCAAGCAAAAACTGATTGATTTTGAGCCGGAAAATCTTGATCCAACCTTTTATTTCTTTTCTCCGGTTACTTACGTACGAACAGATACAAGACAAGATTTTGCATATTCAATTTATAGTATTTCACCCGGAATATATTTTAATATTTCTGATCTGAGCAGGATAATTTTTACGATGAGATATTCAGCATTAGGTAGTTCTGATGCCAAATCTTTTTTCTATCCGATGTTTCAAATCGATTTCAGAATTTGATTATACATGAACAAAAAGATAAACAAGCAAGGTAATAACAGAAATAATCATCAAAGATAATTTTGGTTTTGCTGCTTTAAAAGAGATAATCATTCCTGCAATCCAAACAAGCAGAAATATTACAGATTGTAAATCAAAAAGTTCTGTAATAAACGGAACACGCCTGTTTAAAATATTTAATTCAAATGTTGTTTTAATTGGATGAATTGCCAGTGTATATACAAAGAAGAAGATTAATGTAATAATTGAGAATAAACCAATTCTGCTTTGCTCACGGAAGAATTCCAGCCCGGTTCTTATACTTAAAAGTAAACCGCCAAACAGGCTTATAAAATAAAGAACGGAAATTGATGCAGGTACAAATCCATAAAATTTAAGATGAACCGGGGTTTCTGAAGGAAGAGTATAAATTTTATCTCCGTCTGAAATTTTTATCCTGTATTCTATTATAGTTAATGGCTGGAATTCTGGAAATGTTGCATGAAGATTTGTTCCTTCGCTTCTCATCTGAATTGTTTTAAAAGAATCAGAACCAGCTTTTCTCCATTCAACAACCCCCGAAATATTCTCGGCATCGGATCGTACAATCACATTATATGGATTTTTAGATGAATATCTTTTATAAAAAATATAAGAAACTTTTTGTCCCCGGATTCCAATCGTTCCTGAAACCGGATAATCTTCACTTGCAAGGCTATTAATATATCCGGCAAGAAAAGTTATAATTATTGCGGCAATCCAGAGAATTAAATTTTGTTTCATTATTAATCAAAAAAATTTTATACAAACTTAATGAAATACTACTACTATATCAGAATTCTTTTGTAATTTTTACTTTCAGCACCCGGTAATAAATTTTATAATCTCATATTTGAATATGGAAAAACCAGCAAACAGTATTATTGTAATTTTTGGTGCATCCGGTGATCTTACCAAAAAGAAACTCATGCCGGCACTTGCAGAATTATATTCCGATAATTTTATGTGCGATACATTTGCAATTCTTGGTGTAAGCAGAACAAAATATTCCGATGATGCATTCAGAGAAAAAATGTATTCCGATATTAAACAATATGCCGAAAGGCCTTGCAATGAAGAATTGCTTAAAAAATTTCTGAAGAATGTTTTTTATCTCTCAATAGATACATCAAACCCGGATGATTATTCTTTGTTGAAAGATAAACTTAACGAACTTGATAAAATAAAAAACACAAACGGAAATTATATTTATTATCTTGCCACTCCGCCAAGTCTATATCTGACTGCTGCCAGAGCAATTGCGAAGCATGGACTGCATCATAACGGAAACGGAAAAAGAAAAAAAATAATTGTGGAAAAACCATTCGGTTATGATCTTGCGTCTGCTGTAAATCTTAATAAAAGTCTTCTTGAATTTTTTGAAGAAGATCAGATTTACAGAATTGATCATTATCTTGGAAAAGAAACAGTACAGAATATACTCGTGCTTCGTTTTGCAAACGGAATTTTTGAACCGATGTGGAACAGGAATTTTGTTGATCATGTTGAAATTACTTCTGCTGAATCAATCGGTGTTGAAGGACGGGGCGGCTATTATGAAGGCTCCGGCGCTTTAAGAGATATGATTCAAAACCACATGCTTCAGCTGCTCGGGTTCATTGCTATGGAACCGCCTTCTTCCTTTGAAGCTAACGCAGTAAGAAATGAAACAATAAAGGTTTTTGAATCACTCCGTCCGATTAAAGAAAATGAAGTTGAGAAATTTGTCGTGCGCGGACAATATACAAGTTCTGTGGTGCGCGGAGAAAAAATAAAAGGGTACCGGGAAGAAACAGATGTAGCAGATAATTCACGAACCGAAACTTATGCAGCAGTAAAATTGTACGTTGATAACTGGCGGTGGGGAGGAGTTCCGTTTTATATTCGTGCCGGAAAAAGGATGCCAACAAGAGTTACTGAAGCAGTAATTCATTTTAAAGAAACACCGCACCAGATTTTTACGCGTGATGAATCTTCACAATATATGAATCAATTGATAATCAGAATTCAGCCGGATGAAGGGATACTTTTAAAGTTTGGAATGAAAGTTCCGGGCGCGGGTTATAAAGTGCAAACAGTAAATATGGATTTTCATTATTCAGATATTCTTGATACGGTTCTGCCTTCCGCTTATGAGCGATTGCTGCTTGACAGCATGCTTGGTGATTCAACATTATACGCCCGCGGAGATGCGGTTGAACAATGCTGGAAGTTTGTTGATCCTATACTTAAAGCATGGAAAGAAAATCCCGATATTAAAATATACGGCTATCCTGCGGGTACATGGGGACCTATAGAATCGTTTAATCTTTTTGAGAATAAAAAGCAGGAATGGCGTTATCCATGCAAAAATTTAACAGATGATGGTTTGTATTGTGAGCTGTGAATGATTTATAAAATATGAAATGAAATGAATGAAGGAAAAATGAAATTAAAAATATTTAAATCAGTTGTAGAGATTGCAGATGAAGTTTCCGTTAGAATGATGAAATTAATTAATGATAAAGCTTTTCAAGATGAAAATTTTTTTCTTGCAGTTTCAGGCGGAAGTACACCGGTAAGTTTATTTAAAAGACTTGCATCAAATCCATTTAAAGAAAATTTGAACTGGAAATTCCTTCACATTTTCTGGGTTGATGAAAGATGCGTTCCGCCGGCAGATGAACAAAGCAACTACGGAATGACAAAAAAATATTTATTAGATCATGTTGAGATTCCGGATGAAAATATACACAGAATTAAAGGTGAGAATAATCCGGCAGAAGAGATTTTCAGATATTCATCAGAAGTTAAACAGTGGGTGCCAGTAAAAAATTCTATACCGGTATTTGATCTGTGCCTGATGGGAATGGGTGCTGATGGACATACAGCTTCAATTTTTCCCGGACAGGAATTAATTGAATCTGTTGATAATGTTTGCGGAACGGCTAAACATCCTGAAACCGGACAGATGAGAATCTCTTTAACTTTTGATACACTAAATAATTGTAATCAATCGTGGTTTCTTGTTTCGGGTAAAGATAAGGCTGCAATTCTAAAAAAAATTTATAGAAGAGAACCAGATTATCTTAAATTTCCCGCTGCAATGATTCAACCGCACTCCGGCAATTTAATCTGGTTTGCTGATGAAGAAGCTGCACAAGAATTGAGTTAATTGTTGCTTTGCTTCTCAGAATATTTCACCAAACATTTCTATTTTTGATAGATCAATTATTAATAAATACTCAACAAACTGTTTAATATGAAAGTTCTGATGAAATGCTGCGTAATCCAAAACTTTACGAAATAAATACCAGGAATTGGATTAAACAATTCGGGGAAAATGCAACGCTTGCTGATGTGCCGCCAGCATATTTTGCAGAACTCGCCGATAGAGGAATAGAATTAATCTGGCTGATGGGGGTCTGGAAGACTTCTGATGAAGTGATAGAGAAATGCTGCTTCTCACCTGAATTAACTGCATCGTATTCCAAAGCTCTGCCAAACTGGAAAAAAGAAGATGTTATCGGCTCACCTTATGCTGTTGATGATTATGTTATTAATCCCGCTCTTGGTACTGAAACTGATCTGCTCAAATTAAAATGTGAACTGAACAAACTTGGTTTAAAATTAATATTGGATTTTATTCCTAATCATTTTAGCGCTGCTACGAAATATTTGAATACTCATCCGGATATTTTTCTTCAGACAGATGAGGAATCTTATAAAAAAGATTCTTTCACTTTCTTTAAGCATAACGGCAATTATTTTGCTCATGGCAGGGACCCGTTGTTTCCTGCATGGACAGATACAGTACAGGTGAATTTTTTTAATCAGCACGCAAGGGATTTTTTATATGAGAAAGTTTTGAAGATTGCTGAACTTTGTGAAGGCATAAGATGTGATATGACAATGCTTCCCTTGAATAATGTCTTTAATAATACGTGGATTGGTGTTCACTCAAAAAATAATTCATCAAAACCTGAGAAGGAATTCTGGCAGGAAATTATTGAAAAGACAAAATTAAAATATCCGGATTTTATTTTTATCGGTGAAGCTTACTGGGACCTTGAATGGGAACTTCAGCAGCTTGGGTTTGATTTTACATACGATAAAAGATTGCTGGAAAGATTATTATCAAATGATATTCAGGGTATCTTTGCACATCTTGGTGCTGAAAAAAGTTATCAGAATAAATCTGTTAGATTTATAGAAAATCATGATGAAAACAGGGCAGTTACTTCATTTGGAAAAGCGCGTTCAATGGCTGCTGCAGTTGTTATGTCCACTATTCCCGGAATGAAACTTTATCATGACGGGCAATTTACAGGCAGGCGTACTAAACTTCCCGTTCAGCTTCAGAGAGAACCAGCGGAAAGGTTATCTCAAACAATTAAAAAATTTTATGATAAACTTCTTCAAATTACACTAGAGCCGGTTTTTAAATCAGGGGAGTTTGAATTACTTTCTCCACTGCCATCGGATGAAAATGATTTAACCTATCACGGAATGTTAAGCTGGAAGTGGAAATTGAAAAATAATCTGCGGGTAATTGTAATTAACTATTCGGAAGTAACAGCCCAGTGCAGATTAAAATTTAAATTTGATACTGATAAAGAAACAATTTCGCTGATCGATAAATTAACAGATAAAAAGTATATCCGTTACGTTGAGGAAATAAAAACTCAAGGCTTATTTGTTGAACTTAAAAGTTTCAACAGCCACATTTTTTCAATTGAATTATAGTTATTAACTTATCTGAAAATTCTCCAGGGCTTCAACTAACTTTCTTACATAATAAAAATTCTCAAGCGCTCCCCAGTGTTTCATAAAGACTGATCTTAAAGAAATAAAATTTTCCTTCTTTTTATTTTTTAATTCAGGAAGAACCCGTTTAGTAAGATTTGAAGGCATTACAAATTTTGATAATATAAATTCAGGGTTATCGTTCTCAATTGAGAAGTGTTCATAAACTTTTATCATTTGTTTATTATGATTTGAAACTTCTGATGAATCATGAATCCTATAAAAACAATTAATATCAAGATCAGGCTCGTTCAAATTTCTAAATGAGTTAGAATTTTCAATTAATTCATAAAATTTTTTTGATGCTGATAAAGCAAGTTTAATTACTTCACCTGTGCCGCTTTGGTTTGGCGGAAGCACTTTATATGTTAAGTAACACGCAGCTGCCATAGCTCCGGGGCGTGAACCTTCAAGGCTGAACATTCCAATATTTGGTTTATCCTGAATGTGATAAGTATAAGGAGCTGTATTTAAAATTATTTCGCGCAATCTTTTATTCTTAAAAAGTACCGCTCCTGCGCCGTAAGAAATTAATCCGTGTTTATGAGGATCAACTGTTACTGAATCAGAATCCTTAATTGCTTTTAGCTGATCATAAACGAATCTCTTCAAGATGATTTCCTCATTGAATGGAAGTAGTTTATAATCATCATCAAGCAGTACACTTCTTACAAAACCGCCGTAAGCCGCATCAATATGAAGATGAAAACCATACTTTTCCCTTAATGCAATAATTGATTTTATATCATCAACACTTCCGGTTCCTGTTGAGCCTAAATTTGCAATAACACACATTGCCTTATTCTTTTTTAATTGATGTTCAAGATGATTCAAATCCATTCTGAAATTTTCATCAGCAATTATCTCTTTAAAGTTTTTTATCTGAAGTATTTTACAAATTCTTTTCCATGAGTAATGAGATACTTCAGAAAAATAAACAGTACCATTTCCATAAAAATCTCTGGCCGCCCACAAGGCTTCCATGTTTGCAAGTGAGCCGCCGCTTGTTAAATGTCCCCAGCCTGATTTATATCCGCACATCTTTAGCATCAAGTCAGTTACTTCCATTTCCATTTCCGTTGTCACTGGTCCGCCTTCGTAAGCATGGTTATTTGGATTGGATAACATAAAAGTAATGCAGCCTAATATTGTGGGAATAGAAGGATCTTTTAGCATCTGCGCAGAATATCTAGGATGAAAATATGGAATGTTCTGATTGCTTCGTTTTAAAAAATTATTAAGTTCTTTCTCAAGCAATTTGTTAGATGTATTTTGCTGATCATACAATCTTCTATCTTTTTTATAATAAGATTTTCTCCATTGCCGATGATTATCTAAAACGCTTTCCAGTAATTTTTTTAGCTGGTCAATATTTTCTCCGTTCGGGCCAATAAAATTTTTGTAAATTTTTTCTGAAGTCTTCATCATCAATCTTTCTTTCTTAAAATTGTATTAAAAATAGAAAATAATGGGAAAAGTTTTTATTTGAGAATTTCAAATTTTTAGCTGTCACTAATCGATTAAAAAAATCCTTTTGGCGAATAATTACGCACTTGGGGAAAATAACCCCTTTTAGGAGTTTACTATGAATGTCTCATTTTTTATGTTCGTTCTAAGTTTTTTGGGATTTTAAATGAGGGTGATTTAAAATCCTGATTCAGCTTAAATAACTATTTTCTAAAATTTTTTTTGGGAGGGCCAAAAAGAATGGAATTATCCTCATTGATTGTTTCTGCACTATCTGTTTTTGCAGGCTCAATGTGTTTGTTAGTCGGCGGTTCATATATCGCTTACCGTATTAAACGAAGATCCTAAACAACTTCCCCCGTTGGATTTGAGATTAAGCAGGCATGGGCAGCCTGCTTTTTTATTTTAAAATACAGGCAAAATTTTTTACTTAAACTCCTGCCATAAAATTTAATATCTTGCCATACAACCTGATCATGAAATTCATTATGCTATATAAAAAAATTAAGGGCAGAGGCGCACAGATAAATCCTGCAAATCGTTTTGAGCAGCTTCATGTTGATTATGATGAAACAGAATTATCTGAATTAACTGATGCAGAATTAAAAGAAGAAAAAGCTGAGACAGTTTTTCTAAAAGATTATTCCAAAACAATAATTTCTATAAATAATAGTTATGATATTGGATTTGAATATTCAATAAATCCTTACAGAGGATGTGAGCATGGCTGCGTTTATTGTTACGCAAGACCATCTCATGAATATCTCGGCTTTTCATCGGGAATTGATTTTGAAACGAAAATTATGGTAAAAGAAGATGCACCAAAACTTCTTGAGGAAACATTTAAAAAGAAAAGTTATAAACCGGATTTGATTGTCTTATCCGGCAACACAGATTGTTATCAGCCCGTGGAACGCAAACTTAAACTTACCCGCGGAATTCTTGAAGTTTGCTTGAAGCACAGAAATCCGGTTGCAATTATAACAAAGAATGCGCTTATAAGAAGGGATATTGATCTATTGAAAGAACTTGCTGCACATAATTTAACTTCTGTTACAATCAGTATAACAAGCCTGAATAAAGATCTCATCCGTAAAATGGAGCCGCGTACATCAACACCTGAATTGAGATTGAAAACAATTGAAGAATTGGCGAACAATAATATTCCGGTAGGAGTAAATGTAGCCCCAATAATTCCCGGATTAACAGATGAAGAAATTCCTGCCATATTAAATGAAGCGGCATCAAGAGGCGCGCAGCACGCCGGACATATCATTCTAAGGCTTCCTTACGCAAATAAGGATTTATTTATTGATTGGCTCAAACGGGAATTTCCGGACAGAGCGGGAAAAGTTCTTAACAGAATTAAAGAATTACGCGGCGGCAAATTAAATAACTCAGAATGGGGTAAAAGATTTACAGGTGAAGGTGAAATTGCAGATGCTATAAATAATCTTTTTAAATTATCATGTAAGAAATATGGATTGAATAAAAAATCTTTCAATTTTTCAAATTCACTTTTCAGGAGAGAAATTTCTGATCAATTTGAAATATTCACTTAAAAAGATTTCTGATGTAATACTTTTTTAATAATTTTAAGAATCGTTAAACATAAATTATCATCTAACAAACCAAATTTTAAAATGGCTCAAAAAAGAAATAATCAAAGAGAAAGACAGATCGGGAAAACGAAAAAACCGGAGAAGAAACACTTAATTGATCCACGTTATAAAAATACATTCTGGACTCTGGTTGTTATCGTAATTCTGATCATATTTTTTATAATAAATAATACCGGTGAAGCGCAGCAGCAAGGACCGCCGCCGCCGGGTTATAATCCTCAGAACCTTCAGGAAAGATTGAACGCAGATGTTCCGGAGGAATTGAGAATAACTGAGCCTGATGAAAATAAAAAATAGAACAGGAGAATAAATGAAGTACTTACAGTTTTTAGTTGTACTGCTTTTATCATCAACATTAATGCTTGGATGTGCAGAGAATAAAAGTGAACCTGGTGAAAATGAAATTGCTGAGAAGGAAGTTCCTGCTGAAGAAATAAATACAAATCAATCAACTATTAAAGCTCCCAATTTTGCATTACAATCAGTTGATGGCAAAAAAATTAAATTATCGGATTATGAAGGTAAGATAGTTCTGGTTGATTTTTGGGCAACATGGTGCGGACCCTGCCGCAGAGGTATTCCTGATTTGGTTGAACTGCAAAATCAATATAAGGATGATTTGGTTGTAATTGGTATTTCACTTGATCAGGAAGCAACACTTGAGGATGTTAAGCCATTTATGAAGGAGTTTAAAATTAATTATCCGATTGTTTATGGCACGCAGCAGGTAGTTGTTGATTACGGAAATATTCAGGCAATACCTACATCATTTGTAATTGATCAGAATGGAAATGTTGTGAATAAGCATGTTGGGCTGGTTCCAAAATCAGTTTATGAACAGCAGATTAAAACACTATTGAAAAAATCTTAACTGATATTGAATCAGATTTTAAAGCTGCCCGAATTTTCCGGCAGCTTTTTTATTTTCTGAAAAGATATAAAATCAGACTAATCAATAAACTAAGCAGGATTGATGTTACTATTGGAAAGTAAAACGTAAAATTTTTCTTTTTAATTATTATATCGCCGGGTAGTTTTCCGATAAAAGGGATTTTATCACCAAATAGAAAAACCACTCCAATTATTACAATGAATATTCCCGCAAAGATTAAAAGTTTGCCAAATTGTTGAAAATCCGGTGCCATCAGTTTATTCCTTCGTTTAAAAGAATTAAATTATACTTACAAAATCCCGATAATGCTAAATAACTATTTTCATTATTTCAGTGTAATAATTTTTTCATGAGGGAATAAAAATTAAAACACTTAAAAAAATAATTATAGCTGATGATTTCAACCTCATCCGTGAAGGATTGAAAACAATGCTTACTGCAATTCAAAATGTTGAAATTTCTGCTGAAGCCGAAACCGGGATTGATACAATTCTTAAAGTAAAAGAACATAATCCGGATATTGTAATACTTGATTATTCGATGCCGGTCTTAACCGGAATTGAAGCTGCGGGAATAATCAAAAAAGAAAATCCTGAAACGGCTTTGATCCTTCTGTTAGACACTCAAAATGAACAGGATATTTTTGATGCATTTAATAATGGTATATCCGGAATAATTTCCAAGAATACTTCAAAGGAGGAATTACTGAAAGTACTCCGCTCGGTTTGCAAAGGAAACAGGTATATCAGTGATACATTATCAGATACAATCATCCGGAAATTAGAACAGTCTTCTGATCATGAGATAAATAAACTTGTTTCAATTTCTTTGCTGACAAAACGTGAAAAGGAAATTCTTAAATTTGTTGCTGAAGGTTATTCAAATAGTGAAATTGCAAAAAAACTTTCCATCAGCCCGCGTACTGTTGATTCGCACAAAACACATCTTATAAAGAAACTTAATCTTACCAACAATGCTGCATTAAGAAAATTTGCACTTGAGAAAACAGTTGATATCAATTGATGGATTTTTATCTCCGGTGCTTTTTATAAATTTAGATTAAAAAGTCCGATTAAGAAATTTTTTTTAAAAATTCCTCAAAACATCCCATTTTTAGTGCTTTTTTTACTGAAATTCAGTAAAAAAATACGGAAAATTCGTAATAGCTATATTCAGAAAATTTCGTATAATTCCAGCGGATTTTGAAGCTGTTTCAATCGCAAGGGTGGGGGAGATTAGCGGGAGGACAATGGTTGAGGGAACTCCCGCTTCTTATTTTACATAAGATTATTTTTAAAAATTTTACTTATCACAAGACACCTGCATTTAATTTTTCATTTCAATTTTTAAAATTTGTTTTATCTTTTAATAAAAAGGCTGAAAAAATGTTGTTCAACACTGACGGAAAATTTAAGGATTTAGGAATATTAATTATCAGAATTGGTTTAGGATTAAGCTACATTTTTATTCATGGAGGTAAAAAAATATTAGGCGGACCAGAAGGCTGGGCAAATACAGGTAAAGCAATTTCAAATTTTGGAATTCAATTCATGCCGGCTTTTTGGGGATTTATGGCTGCCTTTGCGGAAACTTTCGGCGGACTATTGATGATAGTGGGTTTATTTTTCCGGCCAGCTGCTGCTTTAATAATTATTACAATGATTGTTGCCGCCTCAAATCATATTGCAAAAGGTGATCCATTTGCACGAGCCGCATATCCCATTGAATTGATGATTGTATTTATAGGATTGTTATTTATTGGTGCGGGCAAATATAGTTTGGATGAATTAATCTCTAAAAAGAAAACTACTAAATAATTTTCTTTTAAGATCAGGAAATTAAGTTGTTAATTGCTCAATCTCATAAATCTTGGTTCTTCCAGGGTAAGAATCAATGATATTCTGTGAGTATCAGGAAGCCTGTCAATCTCACTTGCGGTGAACCTGGCGAAAGAATAATCAATATTTAATTTGGGAAGTTTTATACCTGCGCCAATTGAGAATTGCTTTACATCATTGTATCCGCCGCGGATTGCAAAAATATTTTTATAGTTGTATTCAAATCCTGCGTGCATATCAAAACTAACCGGTCCTAAATTAAAATTGGAAGCAAATCTCCTGTTTTCAAATCTTATATCGAAATCAACAGCAGGGAAGAGTTTTCCGCCGAGAAAATCAAAAAGATATGCTGCACCGATTTTTGCTGTTGGAGTAATCAGTTCATTTCGTCCGGTATTCCACGCAACAAGTGTGGTTGTTACATCCTGAATATTTGCACCTAAATAAAAATTCTCAAAAGCATTATACTGTGCACCAATATCAAAGCCAATTCCAGTTGCACCAAAATCCTCTCCAATATCTCTGCGGATGATTTTAACGCTCGCTCCATAATAAAATTTTTCAGAATGCCTTTTAGCAAATGATAAGTAAAATGCCCAATCCTGGTTTGAAAAATATTCTATCAATCCCGGGTCAATTCTTCCTGCAGGCTGATTTATATCATAAATTACTTGTCCGGTATTTCTATCAACCAATGCATTTCGTGTATCTGGAATTCCATCAACACCTAATCTTATAACACTAAATCCAAAACTCATATCGCTTCCGTAAGGAATAGCCACGGCGCCGTAATCATAATTAACAAGATCACCAAACTGCTCTGCGTGCATTAAAGAAATTTGCGGATAATTCAGATTTGCAAGCCCGGCAGGGTTGTAATAACCGGCAGAAATATCATTTGCAAAAGCTGTAAAAGCCCCTCCCATTCCAAGCGCACGTCCGCCAACGCCAATTGCCATAAATTCTCCGGCGTACTTTCCAAAAACTGTCTGAGCATTAATTTGAATTAATGATGAGATGAGAATTGCTATGATTAAAATTGCTTTTTTATGCATTAAAGGATTTCTGTTTTATAAAATTATTGCGGAAAAGATTGGTAATTCGTTCCTGAAAATCAAGGTAAAATATTTGTACAGATAATTTATGGATTTGAAATAACTTATTGCCATTCCCGCAAAACTTTGAACTGCTGTTTTAACGGGAATGGCAAAATATCTTCTATATAAAATCCTACTTTTCAAAGGTTATAAGTGAATCATCATAATCATTCACTTTTTTATAACCAAGAAAATTTAGAATTGTAGCTGCAATATTTGTTAATCCGGGATTTTTAATATCTGCAATTTTATATTCTCCATTATACTGCGGATCATAGATAATGAATGGAACAGGATTAAGCGTATGAGATGTTTTAGGAATTTTTTCACCATTTTTTGAAACAGTAAACATCTCATCAGCATTTCCGTGATCTGCAGTTACAAGAGCAATTCCGCCAAGCTCATCAATAACTTCAAGCATACGTCCAACACATTCATCAGTTGTTTCAACGGCAATAATTGATGCTTGCAAATCTCCCGAGTGGCCAACCATATCTCCGTTTGGATAATTTATCCTTCCAAACTGATATTTACCTGTTTTCAAAAGCTGAATGGCTTTATCTGTAATTTCATACGCTTTCATTTTGGGAGCTTTTTGAAATTCAATTTTATCAGATGGAATCTCAACATAGGTTTCAAGTGATTCATCAATATAACCAGAACGGTTACCATTCCAGAAATAAGTTACATGGCCATACTTCTGAGTTTCAGAAATAGCGAAGGAATGTATTTTTTCTGTGCAAAGATATTCACTTATTGTTCTGTCTATCTCTGGGGGAAATACGAGATAATTTTTCGGAATTAATTTATCGCCATCGTACTGCATCATTCCTGCGAAAAATACTTGAGGATATCTTTCACGATCAAATTCATTAAAATCTTCTTCTTCAAACGCGCGTGAAATTTCTATAGCTCTATCTCCACGGAAGTTAAAGAATACAACTGCATCGCCGTTCTCAATTGTTCCTATTGGCGTTTCATTTTCATCAACAATTACAAATGCATCCAGGTACTGATCAATTACCTGATCATTTTCTGCATACATTTCTGTAACTGCCTGAATTGCTGAAGCAAATTTTCTTCCTTTACCGAGTACATGTGCATCCCAGCCGCGTTTAACAATGTTCCAATCAGCATTATATCTATCCATTGTAGTTTTCATTCTTCCGCCCCCCGAAGCAATTCTGTAATCCAAACCGCGGGAATCTAATTCCTTCAATAAACTTTCAAGCTGTTCCAAATAAATTAATGCAGATCTTCCTGGAACATCCCTTCCATCAAGCAAGGTATGCAAGCGCACTTTTTTAACTCCGGATTCAGCACATTTATTTAACAGAGCAAACAAATGATTAATGTGTGAATGAACATTTCCATCAGACAGTAAACCTATGAAGTGAACGGTGTTTCCTTTCAATGCGCGGCTAATAATTTCATTCCAGATATTTGTTTGAAAAATCTGACCCGAAGCTATTGAATTATTTACAAGTTTTGCACCCTGAGCAAAAACTCTTCCTGCGCCAATTGCATTATGTCCAACTTCACTGTTTCCCATATCATCATCAGATGGCAAGCCAACTGCAGGGCCGTGAGCTTTTAATTGAGTATAAAGAGGAGAGTTAAATAGTTTATCAAGTACAGGAGTTTTTGCAAGATACACCGCATTGCCTTCATATTCTTTTCCTATTCCAACGCCATCCATAATAATCAGCAGTAGCGGGCCTCTTCTGCCGTGAAAGTTTTCCAATTTTTCTAATTTCAATTCCATGTTATTCCTTTATTAAAAAAATTTCATAAATAGACTATCAAAAATAGCTATGACTAATGCGGGAAGCAAAAGCAGAATATGCACAAATATAGAAGATGTCTGTTAGGTAAATCCGCTTTAGGATTTTGGTTTAAATTTTTTTACCTGATTGGGGATGATAATAATTTTAATCCGGCTGTTTTTACAGAAGTTTTATAGACAGAATTGGTTTCATCTTCAGTGATAAAAAGAGTTTTCATATCTGTGCCGCCGAATTCAATATTACTTGGTTTTTTACCGGGAGCTTTAATTTCTTCTTTTATGGTTCCATCAGGTGAGATTATAAAAATTGTACCGCTGCCAAAATGAGCAGCGTATAAATTTTCTTCAACATCAAAAGCAATTCCATCAGGATCACCGCCGGGCAGATCAACAAAAACAGATTTGTTATTTACATTTCCTTTTTCATCAACATCAAATTTTAATATTCTGTTTTGGGCTGATTCACACACGAATAAATTTTTACAATCAGCAGAGAATGCAATTCCATTCGGGAAGCACAAACTGTCAGCGATTAATATAACATTACGGGTGTCATTATCTATTCTGAAAACTCTACCATCCGGTTTATCTTTTCCATAAGATTTTGGATCAGTGAAGTAAAGATTTCCTTTATTATCAAAAGCAAGATCATTCGGGCGGTTGAATTTTATTCCATTATAACCGGATGCATAAATTTCTGATTCACCCTCAGTTGTTATTTTTAAGATTGCTCCAATTCCATAATCACATGCAAAGAGTTCACCATGTTTATTAAATGTTAATCCGTTTGTTTGTTTTAATTTAAACGGCTGCTGTGTTGAATCAAGAAAGACAGAAACATTATCATCATTTATTTTAGAAATGAATCCGCCATAACAACTTGAAACGTAAAGATCATTTCCATTCCATGCCGGGCCCTCGGGAAATTGTAAATTCCCGGCAATTAATTGCCATTCAACTTGTGCGTGTGAAATATTCATAATCATAATAAAAATTATTAAAAATTTGTACACCGAATTCTCCCATATTAAATTTTTTAATTCATGTGTTCTTTAATTTTAGAGGAACGGAAATTAATCCAAATTCTTTTTGAACCTTAACGAACTCAAAAACAGAATTGCTGTACCGGATAAAAATAATATTAATGCCTGAAACCACAAATCATTGAAACCCAATCCTTTTAAAACAACCCCACGGATAATTTCCATAAAATAACGCATTGGAATTACATAGGTAAAATATTGA
>Ga0079224_100002517_pt1 | contig 22332 bp, 18 predicted proteins | sample Stecom2015_FD_80414 | JGI IMG/M metagenome (GOLD analysis project Ga0079224, IMG submission 80414) | Agricultural soil microbial communities from Utah to study Nitrogen management - Steer compost 2015 | ecosystem: Environmental > Terrestrial > Soil > Agricultural land | place: USA: Utah...
GAGGTGGTGTCGCTGAAGCTGATCGAGGGTATCTCCGACCTTCGGGACGAGTCCGACCGGCACGGCGTGCGCGTCGTCATCGAGCTGAAGCGGGACGCGCAGGCCGACATCGTCCTAAACCAGCTCTACCGCTTCACGCCGCTGCAGACGAGCTTCGGCGTCAACATGCTCGCGCTCCGGGACGGCCGCCCGGGGATGCTGAACCTCAAGGAATGCTTCGAGGCGTTCATCGCCTTCCGCGAGCAGGTGATCACCCGCCGGACGATCTACGACCTCCGGAAGGCGCGGGAGCGGGCGCATGTACTGGTCGGCCTGGCGCTGGCGGTCGCGAACATCGACGACGTGATCGCGCTGATCCGCAACGCGAGCGATCCCGCCGAGGCCCGCCACGGCCTGATGACGACGCCATGGCCGGTGCACGACATCGGACCGCTGATCGCGCTCCTCGACGAGCCGGATCACGTGGTCGAGGACGGTCACTACCGGCTCAGCGAGGCGCAGGCCCGCGCGATCCTGGAACTGCGTCTGCACCGCCTGACCGGCCTCGAGCGCGAGAAGATCGCCGGCGAGTTGAACGAGGTCGCCGAGCAGATCGAAGGATTCCTCGAGATCCTCCGTTCGCGCGAAAAGCTGCTCGACATCCTGCGATCGGAGCTCTTGCGGGTGCGGGAGCGCTTCGCGGACGATCGGCGCACGACGATCGAAGACAGCGAGATCGATCAGGACATCGAAGACCTGATCCAGCGCGAAGACATGGTCGTCACCGTCAGCCGCAACGGCTACGTGAAGCGCGTGCCGCTCTCGACCTATCGGGAGCAGCGGCGTGGCGGCAAGGGTCGTTCGGGCATGAGCACGCGCGATCAGGATTTTGTGCGGGAGGTGTTCGTCGCGAGCACCCACACGCCGGTGCTGTTCTTCTCGTCCCGGGGCATCGTCTACAAGCTCAAGGTTTATCGCCTGCCGATCGGCACGCCGCAGGCGCGCGGCAAGGCCTTCGTGAATCTGCTGCCGCTTGCCGACGACGAGGTCATCACCACGGTGATGCCTTTGCCCGAGGACGAGGATAGCTGGGATCAGCTTCACGTCATGTTCGCGACGGCCAGCGGCAACGTCCGGCGCAACCGCCTCTCCGACTTCACCAACGTCATGGCGAACGGCAAGATCGCGATGAAGCTGGAGGAGGGGGATTCGCTGGTCGGGGTCTCGACCTGCTCGGAAGACGACGACGTGCTGCTCGCCACCGCCAGGGCGAAATGCATCCGCTTCCCGGTACCGGAAGTGCGCATCTTCCAGAGCCGCAACTCGACCGGAAACCGCGGCATCGCGCTGGACGAGGGCGATCGCGTCATCTCGATGACGATCCTTCGTCACGCGGACTTCTCGAACGAGGAGCGGGACGCCTACCTCCGCATGGCTGCGGCGAGGCGTCGCGGAACCGACGACGATCTGCCGGGAGACGCGCGGACGATCCTCGACGAGCACCGCTTTGCCGAAATGGAAGCGATGGAGGAGTTCATCCTGACGATCGCTACCAACGGCTACGGAAAGCGGACGTCGGCCTATGAGTACCGGGTCACCGGACGCGGCGGCAAAGGTATCCGCCTGATGGAGCTCGGAAACGATGGCAACGAGGTCGCGGCGGCTTTCCCGGTGGCGGCGTCGGACGGGCTGGTTCTCGTCACCAATGGCGGACAGCTGATACGCACGGCCGTTCAGGATATATCGATCATTGGACGCACGACCCGCGGCGTGCGCCTGTTCAACGTCGCGGAAGGGGAGCGGGTGGTTTCCGTCACACGACTCGTCGGCGACGAGGATCCGGAAGTGGCGACGAACGGCGAAGGCGAAGAATGAGTCGTCCCGCCGTCAGCCGAACAGACAAGAAACGAGGAAGGAAGTGATGGCGGACCTGCGCATCGGTCTCTACCCCGGAACCTTCGATCCGGTCACCAACGGCCATATGGACATCATCTATCGCGCCGCCCGTGTCGTCGACAAGCTGCTGGTGGGTGTCGCCCGGAATGCCGGCAAGGGGCCGCTCTTCGGTGTCGACGAGCGCATCCAGATGGTGAAAGACGAGGTCGACGTGATCGAGGACAGGAAGGTCGCCGAGCGGATCGTGCCGCAGGCCTTCGACGGGCTGCTGGTCGACTACGCCAGGAACCATGGCGTCAGTGTCATCATCCGCGGTCTCCGCGCCGTCTCCGACTTCGAGTACGAGTTTCAGATGGCGAGTATGAACCGCCATCTGGAGCCGCAGATCGAAACCCTGTTCCTGATGTCTTCCGACCGGCATCAGTTCATCTCCTCGCGCTTCGTCAAGGAAATCGGCGCTCTCGGTGGAGAGGTGCTCCATTTCGTCTCGCCGCGCGTGGCCGACCGCCTCAGGACCCGCTTCCAGGGCGACTCGAGCGTGCAGAGCGGTGCGGCCTCAAAGGTTTACTGAGCGCCTTCGCGAAGAGGTCGGCTCCTCCCCCGAAAAATAGCGTCTGGTTGCGCGCAGGCGTTGCGAGTACTCTTTCCCGGCGCGGAAAAACGAGCGGCACAGAGCCGCGGCCGTGCATCCTTCGGGCGCCTCAGGAGGCTTGGCGCCTGGACGTCTTGGGAGGGTCGATCAGAGAACAAGCCAGCTTGAAGAACGTGGCATTCGGCCCTCGAACCGAACAGGGAGGGTATGTCCATGTCCGAAGAGCAGAAGGGGTCCGACGCCGGAAGAGCTAGCCTATTCAGTCAGTCACGTCGTGAGTTTCTGGGCACCATGGCGGTCGCTGGGGGCGCCGCGACGTTCGGCCTGCCGCGAATGTCCCGTGCACAACCCAAGCACGGCGGTACATTGCGCTTTGCGACGCGCGTCGACGGTGCCGGCCTCGATCCGCACCGCAACATCGTCTACTACGTCTCGAACCCCATGGCGGCGACGACCCAGGGGCTCCTCGACATCGATCAGAAGATGGAGATCGTTCCGGGCGTTGCCGAAGAGTGGGACATCTCCGACGATCTCAAAACCTACACGTTCCGACTTCGCAAGGATGTGGAATTCCACAACGGCCGCACCGTCGACGCCGAGGCAGTGAAGTGGAACCTCGAGCGGATGATGGACCCGGCGACCAGCCATGCCTTCACCCGGGCCAGCCTCGAGGATGTCGAGAGCATCGAGGTCGACGACAAGTACACGGTGCGCGTACGTCTGCTCCAGCCGAGCGCCGTCTTCCTCGGTAACGTCATCTACTATCCGGTCAACCTGATCGCGCCCGACAGCGTCGACCAGGCGGACACCCATCCGATCGGCTGCGGCCCGTTCAAGTTCGTGAGCTGGAAGAAGTATGCGAAGACGGAACTCGTCCGTTTCGAGAACTACTTCGAGAGCGACGAGTTCGGGAACCGACTCCCCTATCTCGATGCGATCGAATTCTTCCCGAAGCGCGAGGATCAGGTCCGCCTGACGGCGTTGCGCACGGGCGAGGTCGATCTCATCGAGAATATGGCGTTCAGCGATGTCACCAACTTCAAACAGAGCTACGCCAGCGAATTCCAAACCTGGGACGTGCCGCAGGTCGGCTCCGGCCACCTGAACATCAACGTCAAATCCGGGCCCTTCGCTATGGACGCGCCCGACGGGAAGCTGCTCCGCCAGGCGGTCGCGCACGCCATCGACAAGGAGGCGATTCACCAGGCCGTCTTCGAGGGGCTGGCCTATACGCTCAAGGGCTACTACAGCGAGGCGAGCCCCTGGCACATGCCGGGGATCCGCAACGAGAAGGAGTACGACCCCGAGAAGTCGCGCTCGATCCTGCGCAAGCTCAACATGGAGAACCTGCCGATCGCCGTCGTTTCCCGGCAGGCGTTCGAGTACATGCAGAACACGGCTGAACTGGTTCACTCCATGCTGCTCGATGCCGGTTTCAAGGCGACGAACGAGGTCTTCGACAACCCGGTCCTACGCCAGAAGTACGCCAACAACGACTGGGGCATAGACTCCACGGCGACCAGCTATCGGTTCGAGCCGGACGGCTGGTACTCCCGCTGGATCCTTTCCACCGCCGCCGAGAACGAGCTGCGCGTCGGCTACAAGAATGAGCAGGTCGACAAGCTCATCATCGAAGCGCGCGGCACGCGTGACCGCAACAAGCGGCTCGAGCTCTATACCGAGGTGGAGAGTCTCGTGAACGACGATGCGGCGCTCATCTACACCCATGCCGTTCCCCTGACTTCGGCCGGCACCAGGCGCCTGAAGGGATACCAGCCGGCCTTTGCCGGTCCCTACAGCATCGCCGGCGGTGGCATCCGCACCGCTCACTTCGAGGAGTCGGCCTGAGGCCGCTTGCGGGAAGCCGAGTGTCGGCGGCTGGTGCCTGCCGCCGCCTCGCGCTTCCACACCGGCGCGATGCGCCGGGATGCCGGGGTGAGGAGGTGCCGTATCCGTGCTCGTCTACGTTCTGAATCGCATACTGCAGTTGATTCCGGTCGTGTTCGTCCTGTCGGTGCTGGTGTTCGGCTTCGTCCATGCGCTGCCCGGCGACGTGATCGACAGCCTCGCCGGTGACGAGGCGGCCGAGGACCCGGAGGTCAGGGCCGCGCTCGAGAAGGAGTTCGGTCTCGATCAGCCGATCTACGTTCAGTACGCCGTGTGGGCCGGAAAGGTGCTGCAGGGCGATTTCGGCAAGTCGCTCGTCACGAGGCGGCCCGTATCCGTCGAATTGCTGGAGCGCATTCCGGCCACGGTCTATCTCGCGGTGGTCGGCATCGGGCTGTCGATGCCCATCGCCGTGCCGCTCGGCACGATCGCCGCCATCCGGCGCAACACGCCGACCGATTACGCGGCACAGATCTCGTCGCTGATCGGGATCTCGATCCCCGAGTTCTGGTTCGCGATCCTGTGCATCATGCTCTTCTCGTTGCACCTCGGATGGCTGCCGTCCTCGGGGTATGTGAGCCCGCTCGACGATCTCGGCCTCAGCCTCACCTATCTCGTGCTTCCGGCACTGGCGATCGGCTTCCGCCAGGCCGCCTACACGACGCGCCTCACGCGCTCGAGCATGCTCGACGAGGTGCACAAGGAGTATGTCGACACCGCGCGCTCGCTGGGGCTTCCCGAGCGGAAGATCATCTACAAGTACACGCTTCGTAACGCTCTGATCCCCACGGTGACCATCAGCGGCCTGCAGCTCGCCAACCTGCTCGGCGGCACCGTCGTGCTGGAGTCGATCTTCTCATGGCCCGGCATCGGGCTGACGATCTACCAGGCGATCCAGCTCCGCGACTTTCCGGTGATCCAGGCGGGCGTGCTGGTGCTCGGCGTCATGGTCGTGACGATCAACCTGCTGGTGGACATTCTCTACCGCTTCCTCAATCCGCGGGTGGGGCTGAGTTGATGCCGGAGGGAAGGACAGCGATGGAGCGTCAGCTCCGGTCGGTTCGGCGACACGACACCGCGGCCGCCGATGTGACGCCTTGGAAGATCCGGATGCGCCGGGTATCGGCCGCCTCCAGGGAAGGGCTGGAGGAGCTGTCGAAGAGCCGCACCGCGACGCTCGGCGGCATCATGATCGTCTTCCTGTTCGTCGTGGCTCTGCTGACGCCCGTTCTCGCCACGCACGACCCGATCAAGCCCGACTACCGTGATCGGCTCGCCCCGATCAGCAGCGAGCATTATTTCGGCACCGACAAGTTCGGCCGGGACATCTACTCGCGCGTCCTGTATGGCGGCCAGCGCACCATCGCCATCAGCGTCGCCGCGGTGGCTTTCGGTCTCGCCATCGGCATACCGTTCGGCATCCTGTCCGGGTACTTCGGCGGCCGCGTCGATGCGGTCGGGATGCGCTTCGTCGACGGGCTGCTCGCATTCCCAGGCCTTCTCCTCTACCTGCTCATCGTGACCCTGTCCAGGGAATGGAAGCTCGAGGGCTTCTGGAACGACGCCATCCTCGTGTTTGCACTCGGGTTTGCGTTCATGCCCGAGGTCGCCCGATTGGCACGCGGTGCCGCGCTGGTCGAGGCTCGGAAGGAATATGTCGAGGCGTCGCACGTAATCGGAGAGCACCGATTCTCGGTCGCGATGAGGCAGATCCTTCCAAACTGCGTCTCGCCGCTGATCGTCAATGCAACGGTTCGGCTCGGCTACATGATCCTGATCATCGCTGCACTCTCGTTCCTTGGCCTCGGCACGCCGCCGCCGACACCGGACTGGGGCGCGGATCTCAATGTCGCCCGCGACCATATGGAGCAGCATCCGATGATCGCGATCTTCCCCGGCCTCGCGATCTGTTTCTCCGTGCTGGCTTTCAATCTGTTCGGGGACGGCCTCCGCGACATCCTCGACCCCCGGACGGCGGAGCGCTGACGCGATCCCGCTGGCCTTGGCCGCTTTCAGCATGTAGCGTTTCCTACGACCGGAAACTGCGGGCGGTGCCCGCAGCTCCGGTCGTTTGTCGAAAGGGCTTCGCCGTCCGGCATGGCGCCAGATGTCATGCCGAGAAAGAAGAACGTGGAAACGGAGGAACGACTTGTCGGACGCACCTGTGAGAAAGGGATTCAATCAGACGCGTCGCCAGTTCATGGCGACCACTGCCGGCGCTGCAGGCCTGGGCGCGATCGGTTTGCCGCGATTGTCGAAGGCGGCGCCGAAGCGGGGCGGCACGCTGCGCTTCGGGACGCGGGTCGACAGCACGGCGCTCGATCCGCATCGCAACCTCGTCTACTACATCTCCACACCGCTGGCGGCCACGACCCAGGGCCTGCTCGACCTCGACCTGGACATGAACATCGTTCCGGGCGTCGCGGAGGAGTGGGACATCTCCGACGACCTGATGGTCTACACTTTCCGCTTGCGGAAAGGGGTCGAGTACCACAACGGCCGGGACGTCGATGCCGAATCGGTGAAGTGGAACTTCGAACGCATTCTCGACCCCAAGACCAGCCACGCCTTCACGCGCGCGAGCCTCGAGGACGTCGATGAGATCATCGTCGACGACAAGCACACGCTCCGCATCCGGCTGAAGGAGCCGAGCGCGGTTTTCGCCGCCAACGTCGTCTATTATCCCTGCAATCTGATGGCACCCGACAGTGTCGACCAGGTCGACACGCATCCGATCGGCTGTGGTCCGTTCAAGTTCGTGAGCTGGAACCGGTACGCGAAGACGGAGCTGGTCCGGTTCGAGAACTATTTCGAGACCGACGAGCACGGGAACCAGCTTCCTTACCTCGATGCGATCGAGGGCTACCCGAAGCGGGAGGATCAGGTCCGCCTGACGTCGCTGCGCACCGGCGAACTCGATCTCATCGACAACATGGCCTTCAACGACGTGCGACCGTTCCGGGAGTCTTATGGCGAAGCCTTTGATATCTTCGAAGCGCCGCACATCGGCTCCGGTCATCTGAACATCAACGTGAAGAGCGGGCCGTTCGCCATGGACGCGCCCGACGGGAAGCTGCTGCGCCACGCGATCGCCCATGCGATCGATCGCGAAGCGATCCACCACGCCGTGTTCGAGGAGCTGGGGTACCCGCTAAACGGCTATTACAGCGAAGCCAGCCCCTGGCACATGCCGGGCATCCGCAACGTCAAGGAGTACGACCCCGAGAAGTCGCGCTCGATCCTTCGCAAGCTCAACATGGAGAACATGCCGATCGCGGTCGTCGCCCGTCAGTCGTTCCAGTACATGAGCCAGACCGCCGAGCTTGTGCACGCCATGCTGCTCGATGCCGGGTTCAATGCGACCAACGAGGTGTTCGACAATCCGGTCCTGCGGCAGAAATACGCGAAGGATGACTGGGGCATCGATTCGACCGCCACCAGCTATCGGTTCGAGCCGGACGGCTGGTATTCCCGCTGGATCCTCTCTAGCGCAGCGGAGAACCAGCTTCGTCTCGGCTACAAGAACGAGCAGGTGGATAAGCTCATCCTCGAAGCGCGGCAGACGCTCGACAAGGAGAAGCGGATCGAGCTCTACACCGAGGTCGAGAGCCTGGTGAATGAGGACGCCGCCCTCATCTACACCCATGCCGTGCCCATGACATCGGCGGGCACGAACCGGCTCAAAGGGTATCGCCCCGCTTTTGCCGGAGCGTTCAGCACGGCCGGCGGTGGCATCAGGACCGCCTATTTCGAAGAAGCCTGACACCATCGGATTGGCGGGCCGCGGCGGGTTGCCGCCGCGGCCCGGTCGCATTCGCAAAGTCGGCCGCGTGTTCCGCAGCCGACGGTGTTGGAGGTAAGCTGTGCTCGTTTACGTGATCAACCGCATTCTGCAGCTGATCCCGGTCGTGTTCGTTCTGTCGGTGCTGGTCTTCGGATTCGTTCACGCCCTGCCGGGCGACGTAATTGACAGCCTGGCGGGTCAGGAAGCGGCCGAGGACCCGGAGGTGAGAGCCGCCCTCGAAGAGGAATTCGGGCTGAACCGGCCGATCTACGTGCAGTACGCCGTATGGCTCGGTAACGTCCTGCAGGGCGACTTCGGCCATTCACTCGTCACGCGCCGTCCCGTCTCGCAGGAGCTGTTCGAGCGGATACCGGCGACGGTCTACCTGGCGGTCGTCGGCATCGGCCTTTCCATCCTGATCGCGGTGCCGCTCGGCACCATCGCCGCAGTCCGGCGCAACACGCCGACCGACTATGTAGCGCAGGTCTCGTCGCTGATCGGGATCTCGATCCCGGAGTTCTGGTTCGCGATTCTGTGCATCATGCTCTTCTCGCTGCACCTCGGCTGGCTGCCGTCCTCAGGCTATGTCAGTCCGTTCACCGACTTCGGCGCGAGCGTCACCTATCTCGTGCTGCCGGCACTGGCGATCGGTTTCCGCCAGGCCGCTTTCACGACGCGGCTCACGCGCTCCAGCATGCTCGACGAGATCAACAAGGATTATGTGAACACCGGCCGTTCGCTCGGCCTTTCCGAGCGGAAGGTCATCTACAAGTATACGCTGCGCAACGCGCTGATCCCCACCGTCACCATCAGCGGCCTCCAACTCGCCAATCTGCTCGGAGGCACGGTGGTTCTGGAGTCCATCTTCTCTTGGCCGGGCATCGGTCTGACCATCTTCCAGGCCATCCAGTTGCGCGACTTCCCGATGATCCAGGCCGGGGTGCTGGTGCTCGGCGTCATGGTCGTGCTGATCAACCTCGCGGTCGACATTCTGTATCGCGTCCTCAACCCGCGCGTGGGGATGGCCTGATGCCTGACGGAAAAGCGACGACGATGGAGCGTCAGCTCCGCTCCCGGCAGCGGGTGGACGCGGTGGATCCCAACGACACCCCGCTGAAGATCCGCATGCGCCGCATCTCCGCGGGAACGAGAACGGGTCTGCAGGAACTCTCGAAGAGCCGCACCGCAACGGTGGGCGGCATCATGATCGTGTTTCTGTTCATCGTGTGCCTGCTGACGCCGGTGCTGGCGACGCACGACCCGATCAAGCCGGACTACCGCGACCGGCTCGCGCCGATGAGTTCGGAGCACTATTTCGGGACCGACAAGTTCGGCCGCGACATCTACTCCCGGGTGCTGTATGGCGGGCAGCGCACCATCGCCATGAGCGTGGCGGCGGTGATCTTCGGGTTGTCGCTCGGCATACCGTTCGGAATCCTCGCCGGCTATTTCGGCGGGAGGGTCGACGGGCTCGCCATGCGCTTTGTGGACGGTCTGCTCGCGTTTCCGGGGCTGCTCCTCTACTTGCTGATAGTGACCTTGGCGCGCGAATGGAAGCTCGAGGGCTTCTGGAACGACGCGATCCTCGTCTTCGCACTCGGCTTCGCCTTCATGCCGGAGGTGGCCCGCCTGGCGCGGGGCACCGCTCTGGTGGAGGCGCGCAAGGAGTATGTCGAGGCATCCAAGGTCGTCGGGGAAGGCAGCTTTTCGGTAGCGATGAGGCAGATCCTGCCGAACTGCGTCTCGCCGCTGATCGTCAACTCGACGGTGCGGCTCGGCTATATGATTCTGATCATCGCCGCGCTGTCGTTCCTCGGCCTCGGCACGCCGCCGCCGACACCGGACTGGGGCGCCGATCTCAGCGTCGCGCGCGACCACATGCAGACGCACCCGATGATCGCCGTCTTCCCGGGGCTCGCCATCTGCTTCGCCGTGCTCGCCTTCAACCTGTTCGGGGACGGCCTGCGCGACGTGCTCGACCCTCGATTGGCGGACCGCTGACGCAAACCGCCCGGCTCCTGCGGGAGCCGGGCGACTGCGAACGGTCCGTGCCGTCCGTCAGATGTTGTGGCAGGCGACGCGGTGCTGCGGCGCGATCTCGCGCAGGGGCGGGGGGTCGGTCCGGCAGTTCGGCGTGGCGATCGGGCAGCGCCCGCTGAGCCTGCAGCCGGGCGGCGGATCGACCGGCGTTGCGACCTCCCCGGTCAACGTCAGCCTCGGCGGCGGCTTCTTCGGATCGGCCTCGGGCACGGCGGCCATCAACGCCCTGGTGTAGGGGTGCTGGGGATCCGAAAAGATCGCCGCTGCCGGACCGGTTTCGACGATCTTGCCCACGTACATCACGGCGACCCGGTCGCTGATGTGACGAACCACGCTGAGATCGTGGGCGATGAACAGGTATGTGAGCGAAAACTGCTCCTGAAGCTCGCGGAAAAGGTTCAGGATTTGCGCCTGGATCGACACGTCGAGGGCGGAGACCGGCTCGTCGCCGATCACGAGCTCGGGATCGAGCGCCAGCGCACGGGCGATGGCGATGCGCTGGCGCTGGCCGCCGCTGAATTCGTGCGGGTAACGGTCCACATGTTCGCGACCCAGGCCGACGAGGTTCAGAAGCTCGAGCACCCGCTCCCGCTTCTCGTTCCAGGTTTTGGCCAGCCCGTGAATCTCCAGCGGCCGCTGCAGGATCTGCATGATCGTCTTGCGAGGGTTGAGCGAGGAGTAGGGATCCTGAAACACCAGCTGCAGCGCCTTTCGTGCTTGCAGCAGCCGATCCCCCGTCAGGCTCAGTAGGTCTTCCCCCTTGAGGCGGACCGCGCCGGAGGTCGGCTCCACCAGCCGGGTGATCAGGCGCCCGGTGGTCGACTTGCCGCAGCCGCTCTCTCCGACGAGGCCCAAGGTTTCGCCGGCCTTGATCTCGAAGCTGATATCGTCGACCGCCTTCAGGGTCTTCGTTCTGCCCGCGAGGCGGGAGACGAGATCGCCGTTCAGGGTGAAATGCTTGGTGAGGTTCTCCACCTCGAGCAGGTTCGCGTTCATGGCGCTATCGCATGTCGTTCAGGTGGCAGGCGGAAAAGTGCCCGGGAGCGATCTCTCTGAACTCCGGGACCGTCTGCCGGCACACGTCCATCGCGTGGGCGCAGCGGGGATGGAACTTGCAGCCGCGGGGCGGGTCGATCATGTTGCAGACCGTCCCCGTAATCGGCGTGAGATAGCGCTGCTGCTGGTCGAGGCGGGGGATCGAATTCAGGAGCCCCAGCGTGTACGGGTGCTGCGGGTTGGAGAAGATCTCCTCCTTGTCCGCCAGCTCCACCAGGTGCGAGGCGTACATGACGCCGATCGTGTCGCAGGCGTGGGCCACCACCCCGAGATTGTGGGTGATGAACAGCAGCGACATGCCCTTCTCTTCGATCATGCGCCCGATCAGCTCGAGGATCGTCGCCTGGATGGTGACGTCGAGCGCGGTGGTCGGCTCGTCGGCGATGAGGAACTTCGGGTCGCAGCTCAACGCCATCGCCAGCATCACCCGCTGGCGCATGCCGCCGGAGAATTCGTGCACAAAGCTGTCGATGCGCGAATGCGGCGAGGGTATGCCGACCATGCTCAACAGCTCGACCGTCCGCTCGCGCGCCTCGGCCTTGCTCATGCCGAGGTTGGTGCGCAGCACGTCGCCGATCTGGGTCGCGACCGTAAAGACCGGGTTGAGCGCGCTCATCGGCTCCTGGAACACCATGGCGATCTCGCGGCCGCGGAGCGCGCGCATCTCGCGCTCGTCGAGATCGTAGATGTCGCGCCCCTCGTAGACGACCCGCCCGCCCGCGATTTCCGCCGGCGGGTTCGGCAGGAGGCGCATGATGGTGCGGGCGGTGACCGATTTGCCGGAGCCCGATTCTCCGACCAGGCCGAATGTCTCTCCTCGTCGTACCTTGAGCGAGACGCCGTCGACCGCCTTGAGCTCGCCCCGCTTCAGGTGAAATTTAACAGTGAGCTCGTCGAGCTCCAGAACTGGTTCCGCCATGCTTGCCGAGATCGACCCCTTGGTTCCGGCCCTCCGCGCACGTCCGCCAGGACGGCAGGCCGCTCGTTCGTTGGTTTGTGGGCGATATTGTTCTTCTCCCTGTAGTCTGAGCCTACATGCATAGGGAGCGCGTGCAAGCCGAAAGGCCCGCCGACGGTCCCGTGCCAGGCGCCGGTGCCGAGCTTCCACGGCCGCCCCTCGCGGCAGACCATGATTTGAGCGGGCCGGAGGGTTGCAGCGGTGGATGAGGACCTGTATCTACCCGAGTCCTGCCGGGCCGATAGCCCGAGCACCGTGAGCCGGTAGCTCAGTCGGTAGAGCAACGGACTTTTAATCCGTTGGTCGTGGGTTCGAGTCCCACCCGGCTCACCATTATTTCCATTGTCCGGACCTTTAGATCGTCAGCCGGCACCAGCTCGGTTCGTCGCTGCCTGACGTTCGGCGACCTTTGTCCGGCAGCGCTATGCCGTTGTGGCCGAGGCGAGTTCCGGCAGGGTGGGCGGCGACAGCCGGACGGCGATGCTCATGACGGTGTCGACGGCGCGACCGCCGCTCGAGAGAGGGACGGTGAGGCGGGCATAGTGGCGTCGCTTGCCGCCGAACGTATGGCGCAGCACGTGGAACATCGGTGCCCGCTCGGTCTTCACGAGGCCGTAGTCCTGCAGCATCTCGCGGGCATGCAGCTGGAACGGATGGTCGGCGACCGGTCGGTGAGAGATGTCGCGGCCGGCGAAGAGGCAGTTTATCTCGTGAGCTTCGCCGAAGGTGAAGCGGTGCGGATCGTCGGCCGTGACGTCGATGACGGTGACCGTCAGCGATTGGTCCGCCGGATCCGAAGGGATTCTCGTCGCGCCCAGCCGCTCGAGATGGTGCAGCATCGTGTCGTGTGCGGGGACGCCGGGTTCCTGATCGGGCCGCAGCGTATGCCAGCAGCCCAGGGCCTCTCGCAAGACGGGAACCGGGAGGGCGGGCAGCGCTTCGAGGGCGTAGGACAAACCCTCCACACAGTTGGAGCCGCAGCCGATATGCCGGGTCTCGACCGGTTCCACTTTCGTGAGGGCGGACGGCACCAGCGGTGCCATCGGCTCTCTCGCGGGACCCAGTTGCTCGAGTGCCGGGGCAAGCTGGTGGTAGGTCCGGTAGAGCAATGCGAAGACCCGCACCGCCGAGCTCAGGTTCGAATTGCGCCGCTGTTTTACGAGCGAACAGATCTGACCGATCGCGAGGCCCTCGATTGCGGCTGCGTCCTCGAGTACAGCCCAAATTTCAGGCTCGAGACGCATGCTGGTTCTGCGGCCATCGACCACGACGTTCCGAATCATCCGCATCTTCACGACTGCTCCCGGACGGCGCGAAAGAAGATCCTTTTCATCGACTCTTACTTCAAAAGATCAGGTTGACACTAATGGTAAAGACTCAGCGGGCTCCGCCGCCGCCTGCGTCAAAAGAAAAGGGGGCCGCAATGCGGCCCCCTTGGTGGAAGTGCTGGTTCGATGGGCGGATCAGAAGTCCATGCCGCCCATGCCGCCCATGTCGCCCATGCCGGGCGCGCCGCCAGCAGCCTTCGGCTCCGGACGCTCGGCCACCATCGCCTCGGTGGTGATGAGCAGCCCGGCGACGGACGCGGCGTCCTGCAGCGCCGTGCGCACAACCTTGGTCGGGTCGACGATGCCGGCCTTCACCAGGTCGGTGTAGCGGCCTTCCTGGGCGTCGTAGCCCCAGCGGGTGTCGGTGCTCTCGAGGAGCTTGCCGGCGACGATCGCGCCGTCGACGCCCGCGTTCTCGGCGATCTGCCGCGCCGGCGCCTGGAGCGCCCGCCGCACGATCTCGACGCCGACCCGCTGGTCGTCATTGGCCGGTTGGACGTTGTCCAGCACCTTCGTCGCATAGAGCAGGGCGGCGCCGCCACCAGCGACGATGCCTTCCTCGACCGCGGCGCGGGTCGCGTTCAGAGCGTCTTCGACGCGGTCCTTGCGCTCCTTCACCTCGACCTCGGTCGCACCGCCGACGCGGATCACCGCGACGCCACCGGCGAGCTTCGCCAGCCGCTCCTGCAGCTTCTCGCGGTCATAGTCCGAGGTGGTCTCCTCGATCTGTGCCCGGATCTGGTTGCAGCGCGCCTCGATGTCCTTCTTCTCGCCGGCGCCGTCGACGATGGTGGTCTCGTCCTTGTTAATCGAGACCTTCTTCGCCGTGCCGAGCATGTCGAGCGTGACGTTCTCGAGCTTGATGCCGAGATCCTCGGAGATCACCTGACCGCCGGTGAGGATCGCCATGTCCTCGAGCATCGCCTTGCGACGATCACCGAAGCCCGGCGCCTTCACCGCCGCGACCTTGAGGCCGCCGCGCAGCTTGTTCACGACCAGGGTGGCCAGCGCCTCGCCCTCGATGTCCTCTGCGACGATCAGCAGCGGACGGCCGCTCTGCACCACGGCTTCGAGCACCGGCAGCATCGCCTGCAGCGAAGACAGCTTCTTCTCGTGCAGGAGGATGTACGGGTTCTCCAGCTCGCACGTCATCTTCTCGGCGTTGGTGATGAAGTACGGGCTGAGATAGCCGCGGTCGAACTGCATGCCCTCGACGACGTCGAGCTCGGTCTCGAGGCTCTTCGCCTCCTCGACCGTGATCACGCCCTCGTTGCCGACCCGCTGCATCGCCTCGGCGATCATCTGGCCGATTTCCTTCTCGCCGTTCGCCGAGATGGTGCCGACCTGGGCGACTTCCTCGTTCGTGCTGACCTTGGCGGAGCGGCTCTTCAGCTCTGCGACCACCGCTTCGACGGCGGCGTCGATGCCGCGGCGAAGGTCCATCGGGTTCATGCCGGCGGCGACGGCCTTGGCGCCTTCGCGCACGATCGCCTGGGCGAGCACGGTCGCGGTCGTGGTGCCGTCACCGGCCTCGTCGTTGGTCTTCGAGGCCACCTCGCGCACCATCTGCGCGCCCATGTTCTCGAACTTGTCCTTGAGCTCGATCTCCTTGGCGACGGTAACGCCGTCCTTGGTGATCCGCGGTGCGCCGAAGGCCTTGTCGATCACGACGTTGCGACCCTTGGGGCCGAGCGTGACCTTCACTGCATCGGCGAGCAGGTTGACGCCGCGCAGCATGCGGTCGCGCGCGTCAGTGCTGAACTTGATGTCTTTGGCAGCCATTTTCGATCTGTCCTTGAGATACTGCTGAAGTCCGAACGTCGAGAGCCCGAGTAGCGATCAGGCGGCCTTCTTGCCGCTGGTCTTGTTCTCGATGATGCCCATGATGTCGGACTCCTTCATGATGAGGAGTTCTTCGCCGCCGACCTTCACCTCGGTCCCGGACCACTTTCCGAAGAGGACGCGATCACCCTCCTTCACATCGAGCGGCTGGAGCTCGCCCTTTTCGTTGCGTGCGCCCGGCCCCACGGCGACGACCTCACCTTCCTGGGGCTTCTCCTTCGCCGTGTCGGGGATGATGATCCCGCCGGCCGTCTTGGTTTCCTCCTCGACGCGACGCACGACGACGCGATCGTGCAATGGCCTGAATTGCATGTCGTCCTAACTCCCCAAGGGTGTGATGTTGAGTGCTGAAAACGCGGGCGCACCGTGAGGGCGCCTCAGTGCGGTTGATCTAGGCCTCCTGGCGCCCGGTTTCAAGCAAATTTTGGCACTCATCTGCCGAGAGTGCTAGCAACTGGCAGCACTCGGGGGTGATGGTTGCTAAGCGCTTGAAATAAGGGAATTTTTTTCTTCATCGGTGGAAGGAAGTCGGGCAAGCTTTGTTAAGGCAGAAGAACGAGGCCGCGGAAGGAGGACCAGATGAGCGACCTTGTCAGACAGCTGGAAGGCTATCGCCTGACCACGGCGGAGATCCTGTACCGCATGCCGGACCACCCGCACCTGCTGCAGAGCTTCCTCTGGCAGAAGTACGATCTCGCGCCGAAGTTTCCGAAGCTCCAGGAATTCCTCGCATTCTGGGAGCGGGAGATCGAGGCGAAGATCCACTCGGTTCGGGTGGCCAGCAGCCGCGTCATAACGCCCGGGGAACTTCGGAAAGTCGACCGCGAGTTCACCCTGCATTGAGCCGTCACCGACGGCCGCGGACCACCTCGACCGATCCGCCTGCTGCGCGGGTAGGGCCGCCGGCGGCGCCGTTCGTCCGGCCGCCGCGCACGACCTGCACGAGCCGCGCTGCGCCGGTGAGGCGCACCGGCGCCGGCTCCCGGTCGATCGCCACCGGATTCACGGCCGCGCCGTTTCGCCGGACTTCGAAATGGAGGTGCGGCCCGGTGGCGAGGCCGGTGCTGCCGACATAGCCGATCAGCTCGCCGGCAGTGATCGTCTCTCCGGAACCGACGGCGATGCGGCTCATGTGGCCGTATACCGTCTCCAGTCCCGGGCCATGCCGGAGCCGGACGACGTTTCCGTAGCCCGCCTCATAACCCGCGGCGGCGACGACGCCGGCCGCAGCCGCCTTGATCGGCGCACCCGCCGGTGCCGCGAAGTCGACCCCTTCATGCATCATCGTTACGCCGAGCACCGGATGCTTGCGCAGTCCGAAGGCGGAAGACATTCGGGCTCCCGGCAGCGGCTGCTCGAGCGACGGCATCTCCTGGCGAAGCGAGCCTCGCTGCACGGTCTGGGCCGAGGCGCCGGGGAAGTAGACGTGCGTGCAGGTGAGGGCGAGTGCCAGCGAGAGGATTGTGCGGGGCCGGAGCATGCCGCTTTGCTACCGCGAGCGGATTAAGCATCGCTGAACGGCCCGTCCTGGCGGCGATTGTCGATCCAGACGGCGATCGGCTGCTCCCGACCGCGCAGCTTCACCGCCGGCACCGGCTCGAGGTTCCGCATCAGGCTCTCTTCGCAGTCGGCGGCGAGAGCTGCCCCTATGGCCACGTCCGACACGACCAGGCATGCGTCGAATTCGCGGCAGAGGGCCTGAAGGCGGCTCGCGACGTTCACGGTGTCGCCTGTCACCGTGTACTGGAACTGCCGCTCGCCGCCGACGTCCCCGGCGAGGACGGGGCCGAAATGAATGCCGATGGTGGCGCCGATCGGCGCATCGGATACCGCCAGCTCTTCGCTCCAGAGACCGACATCGGCGAGCAGGCGATGCGCGCAGCGCAGGGCCGCGGCGGCGTCGGCCTCCCCCGGTACCGGAACTCCGAACACAGCCAGCGCCCCATCGCCGATAAACTTGTCGAGCGTGCCGCCGTGGTCGAAGACCGCCCGCTCTACGATGGCGTGAAATCGGCGCAGCAGCGCGAGAACCTCCACAGGCGGCAGGCGCTCGCAGAGGCTCGTGAACCCCGAGAGGTCGACGAAGAGGACGGCGGCATCGCGCGCATGCGCGACGCCGATCGGCGCCTCCCGCTCTGCGATCGCCTCGACGACGGCGGGAGCGAAATAGCGCGACAGGTTGAGGCGCTGTCGCTCGGCCGCACGGCGGCGTCGGCGCTCGATCAGCGCACCCCAGACCTCCTGTACGGCGAAGTTCAGGATCAGCGCGATGCCTGGCAGAACGATGCCGATCCAGAGGCCGAGCTTAGCGAAGGCGAGATAGACGAAGCCTACCCACCCCAGCAGCAGGAGCAGGGTGACCGCGGCCGATACGGCCGCTGGGGCGAAATAGCCGGCAGCAGCGGCGAGCATGCCGCCGCCGACAATTCCCAGGATGTCGATCCCCGCGGTCAGGTCGTCGCGACGCAGAAGATCGCCGGTGAGGATGTTCTGCACGGCGGTCGCGAAATACTCCGTGCCCGGCATGGTCGCGGTGAAAGGGGTCGGGAAGTGACCCGATGCGCCCGCCACCGAGGAACCGATCAGGACGATCCGGTCGCGGAAGGCGCGATCGGGCAGGCGGCCTTCCAGCAGGTCGACCAGCGACCAGGTCGGGAAGGCCTCTTCCGGGCCGTAGTAGTCGAGGTGGAAGCGCAGGCGGTCGTCCGTCGGCAGCAGCCGACCGCCGAAGTCGATCCCGCTGCCGAGGAAGACGGCCACCTCTTCCTTCGGCAGCCCATGGTAGAGCCTTGCCAGCTCGATGGCGAGCGACGGGAAATACTCTCCCCGAAAGCCGATGACGGGATAGTGATGCCGCAGGCTCCCGTCCGCCGCCAGAACAACGGTCACGTGGCCGGCCGAGGCGGCGGCGTCGATCAGTTCCCGCGCCGGCGCCACCACGTGTCTCCCGTGCAAGAGCGCGCTCGCGGCCGCCCCGTCGCGCGGCGTACGCACCACCGTGAAGGCCGAACCGGCGATCGCCGCCTCCGCGCGCTCGTCCCGCGGGCGCGACTCCGCGAGGAAGGCGTAAGGGACCAGCACGTTACCGGCGGCGCCGATGGCCTCCGTGAGAGCCGTGTCGGACGGGTTGAGCCGAAGCAGCCTCTCGAGCAAGGGGTGGGCCGCGGCATCCCGCTCGAGCGCAGCTCGGATTTCCACTTCCGCCCAGGCTGGCAGTCGATCGCCACCACCCTCCTCGAGGAAGAGGAGATCGAAGCCGATCACGGCAGCCCCTTCGGACGCAAGACGGCGGACCGCTTCGGCCAGGCGCTCGCGGGGCAGCGGCCAGCGGCCGTAGGCCTGCACGGTCCGCTCGTCGATCATGATCAGGGCGATATCCGTGCCCGGCGGCTTCGGACCGCGAAGGCGGAAGCGAGCGTCGAGCGAGCGCGCCTCCAGGTCGGCGAGCAGGCCCGCTTCTCGCGTCAACGGCGTAGCGGCCACCAGTAGCAGCGTGAGGGCGAGCGATAGTCCTAGCCGGAGAAGAGCGCCATCACGGCCCCTTCTCCGGGCACGCTGCCTGTCAGGGGACACGCGTGCGGTCGAGGAAATCGGCGACGCGGGCGGCTCCCCACCGCGCGGGCGGGCTCGGCGGGCCGTCGGGGACGACGTCGGTGCCCATGCCTTCGGTGAGCATCACCGTCTCGACCGGTCCCGGCGGCTTCGACGAGACCGCGACCTCGCCTTCGAGCGCCACCGTGGCGGTGCCCTTCGGCGCCGACTCCACCATCAGGTCGGTCGAGCGAACCGACGCGACGGCGACCCGCGTGTCGATGTCAAGCCCCGGCCGCTCGGTACGAGGGCTGACGATGGCGCGGACGATCCCGACCAGCAGCGACAGCACGCCGCGGCGGGTGGAGGCGGTGGCGGCCGTCGGACCGAGGAACTCGACGATGGAGAGCTGGCTGCCGCTGCCGATCGAGAGCGTCGTTCCGTCCTCGAAACGGATCTTCGCTCGCCCATCCGCTCCGGTCACGATCAGGTCCTGCTCGTAGATCTGATCGCCGGCGGCTAGGCGGCCGGATCCGCTGCTGCGAAGCACCGCCACGGATCCGACGAACTCGATCAACTCTCCGACCGCTCGCCCGCCCGCAGACGTCTCGGCTGCGGCCGCCTGCTGCGCCATGCCGAGAAGGAGGATCACGACGGCGAGCAGGAGAGTGTGCGTTCGCGTCGGCATCGGGAGCCTCTGTATTCAAGAAGTAGGCGACTGTGAAACGAGTCGCGGACGAGCGCAACACGCTGTGCGCGTCTCAGTCCGTCTCGCCCGCGCCGAGATAGACGTCGCGCACGGTCGGGTCGGCGCGGACTTCCACCGGCGTTCCGTCGGCGATCAACCGACCGCGGTTCATGACCAGGACGCGGTCGGCATGGCGGAAGACCACGTCCATGTCGTGCTCGGTAAAGAGCACGCCGAGACCGCGCTCGCGGACGATCTCCGCGGTGAGCGCCATCAGGTCGATGCGTTCGCGCGGCGCCATGCCCGCCGTCGGCTCGTCCATCAGCAGGAGCCTGGGGTCGTTGGCGAGAGCGATCGCGAGCTCCAGGCGCTTCAGATCCCCGTACGCGAGGAGCCCGGCGGTGCGCTCCGCCTGGTCGGCCATTCCTACCCGTTCCAGCAGCGCATCGGCTTCCGCCCGATAGAGCTGCCTCGCGGCCGGCAGGAGCGCTGATAAGCGGCGATGGCGCGCCATCAGGCCCACCTGGACGTTCTCGCGCACCGTCATCGAGCTGAAGGTCGCCGTGATCTGGAACGTCCGGGCGATGCCGAGCGCCCATTTGCGACGCGGTCCGAGCCGCGTCACGTCGCGCTCGCCGAGGCAGATACGCCCCGAGTCCGGCCGCAGCTGGCCGTTCAGCAGATTGAAGCAGGTGGTCTTGCCGGCGCCGTTCGGCCCGATCAGCGCTGTGAGACGGCCCGCTTCCACGGTGAAGCCGACGCCGTCGACCGCGCGCACGCCGCCGAAGCGACGCGATAGGTTCTCCACGCGGAGAAGGCTCATGCTGTGCGCCCGAGGATGTTCGGCAGGCGCCGGATGCTGCCCACGACGCCGTGCGGGAACAGCACTACGAGAGCGATGATGATCAGGCCGAGGACGGCGCGCCAGTAGTCGGTCCAGGAGATCATGAAGATCTGCAGGGTCTTGTAGAGGGCTGCACCGACGAGCGGCCCGCTCAGGCTCTCGATGCCGCCGAGCAGCATCATCACCAGGCCGTCGACCGAGACGGAGATGCCGAGCGTGTCCGGGAACACGCTGCCCTTGAAGAAGGCGTGCAGCGCGCCGGCCAGTCCCGCGGCCATCCCCGCGAAGGTGAACGCGAACCAGCGCAGGTAGCGCACGTCGACACCGGAAGCCTCGGCACGGAGGACGGAGTCGCGCGCCGCGCGCAGGCCGAAGCCGAACGGCGCGTGGACGACGTGGCGAATCGCCGCGATGCCGGCGCCGGTGAGGGCGAGCACCAGCCAATAGAGGCTGGCCGGTCCGGAGGCCCATGCCGGAGGCCAGATTCCGAGCAGCCCGTTGTCGCCGCCGGTCACGTCATACCACTGAAAGGCGACCGCGAAGCATATCTGTGCGAAGGCGAGGGTCAGCATCGCGAGATAGACGCCGGCGAGACGGATGCAGAAGAGGCCGAAGAGGGCGGCTCCCGCCAGGGCGAGGACGAGACCAGTCGGTATCGCGAGCGCCATCGGCGCCTGAAGGAGCTTGACCGCGAGCGCGGCACCATAGGCGCCGAGCCCGAAATAGGCGGCGTGGCCGAACGAGATCATGCCGCCGACGCCGGTGAGCAGGTGAAGGCTCGACGCGAACAGCGCGAAGATCAGCACCTCGGTCAGGACCGCGAGTGCGTATGCGTCGAGCACGGCCGGCGCCGCCGCCAGCCCCAGGGCCGCCGCGATGACCGCAGCGCGGCCGGCGGCTCCGAGCGGGCGAATCGGCTCAGGCAGGTCGAGCGCCGGATGCGTCACGAGCCGCTCCGGCCGGCCGAGCAGGCCCCAGGGGCGGACGATCAGCACCGCCGCCATGAACAGGAAGACCAGGACGATCGTGACGTTCGGGAAGAGCAGAATCCCGAAGGCGTGAAGCTGGCCGATCAGAACCGCGGCGAGAAAAGCGCCCAGTACGTTGCCCATGCCGCCGACGACGGTGACGACGAACACTTCCGCGATGATGCCGAGATCCATGCCGAGGTTCGCCGGCTCCCGCGGCAGCTGCAGGGCGCCGCCGAGTCCGGCCAGCATCGCGCCGAGGCAGAAGACGCTGGTGAAGAGCTTCGCCTGATCGACGCCGAGTGCGCCGGTCATCTCGCGGTCGGCGGTGGCGGCGCGGACCAGTACGCCCCAACGCGTCCGGCGGAGCGCCAGCCAGAGACCGATCAGCACCGCCGGGCCGATCGCGATCAGCGCTATGTCCCACTCGGGCAGACCGTACCGGCCGATACGGACGGCGCCTTTCAGGCCGGGCGCTCGCGGCCCGAGCCGGTCCTCCGGTCCCCAGATCGCCAGGGTGGCATCCGCGACGACCAGGACCACGCCGAAGGTGGCGAGGAGCTGGAAGAGCTCCGGCGAACGATAGATCCGCCGCAGCAGCAGGATCTCGAGCAGAGCGCCCAACAAGCCGACCGCGAGCACCGCGAGCCCGATGCCGGCCCAGAACCCGACGACGCCGCCCAGCACCGGCATGGTCCAGCCGGTGAAGCTGTAGGCGGCATAGGCACCGAGCATGTAGAGCGAGCCGTGAGCGAAGTTCACGACCCGTGTCACGCCGAAGATCAGCGTGAGTCCGGCCGAGATCAGGAACAACGACGAGGCGCTGGCGAGACCCGTCAGCGCCTGGACCACGACGAAATCCATCAGGCGGCGCCGTCCGCGAGAAAAAGATATAGGGATTTATAGGCTTTTCGGGGGGTAAATGGGGGTGCGACCGGC
>Ga0079224_100002518_pt1 | contig 22330 bp, 19 predicted proteins | sample Stecom2015_FD_80414 | JGI IMG/M metagenome (GOLD analysis project Ga0079224, IMG submission 80414) | Agricultural soil microbial communities from Utah to study Nitrogen management - Steer compost 2015 | ecosystem: Environmental > Terrestrial > Soil > Agricultural land | place: USA: Utah...
GATGCTGCTTATTGGTTTGATAATAGTGGCGACTGGATCAGTAGCTCATACTATATGACTGACTTGCCTAAATGGGTGAAAGATTTCAACAAACAAAAACTTGCGGAAAAGTATTTAAAACAAGACTGGAATACGTTATACCCTATTGAAACCTATAAACAGAGCATTGAAGACAATAATCCGTATGAAGGAAAGTTTAAAGGTACTCAATCACCAACTTTCCCTGTTAAAACGTCTCAACTGCTTAAAGAAAATGGAATAGGCTTGGTTGCTACGACACCTTATGGAAATACGTTGACACTCGATTTGGCAAAAGCCGCTATTAGCAATGAAGAATTGGGAAACAATCCCGGCGGTTTTACTGATTTTTTAGCAATCAGCATATCATCTCCCGATAAAATAGGTCATCAATTCGCTGTAAACTCAATAGAGGTTGAAGACAACTACCTCCGTCTTGATAAAGATTTGGAAGACTTCTTTAGTTACCTCGACAAAACCGTTGGACAAGGGCAATATACTGTATTTTTAACGGCCGACCATGGCGCCGCTCATAATCCTCAGTACTTCATGGACCAACAAGGTAATGGCGGGTATTTCAATTCCAAAACAGCACAGCAAGGATTGAATGAACAGTTAAAAGCGAAGTTTAATACGGACAAATTGGTTATCAGCTTATCAAATTATCAGGTTCATTTAAATAACACGCTTATCAATGAAAGAAATCTTGATCGGCAAGCAATTTGTGACGAAGCGGTAAAATACCTACGGAATTTAGAGGGCGTTGCTTTTGTAGCAGAAATGGACAAGGTATCTGAAGCCGCTATACCATCGCGAATAAAAGAACGCATTATTAACGGTTATAACTATAAGCGGAGCGGCGCGATTCAAATTGTCCTTGAGCCACAATGGTATAGCGGATCAGCCAAGTCTACCGGTACGACCCATGGCAACTGGAATCCTTACGACTCGCATATACCCTTGGTATGGATGGGTTGGGGAATCAAACACGGCGCGACCAATCGTATTACTAAAATGACAGATATCGCTGCTACAGTGGCTGGTCTCTTACATATTCAAGAGCCAAATGGAAGTATAGGTAGTCCGATTGTAGAAGTGCTAAATCAATAGATATTATAAAAGTCCGTAGCGTGAAATGAATCTCTACGGACTTTAAAACGGTCTTATCATCCTTCCCAAACATAGAACTTTTTAATTCCACTAATATGTCCTCCCACCATATAGTAAAAGAGAAGCAGGAACCTGCCTTAATAGTGGAATTTTTTTCCGATCTAAGCTATGAACTTCTTGGACAGTTATTGGAATGGGCACCAACAGTTATCGCTAATAAAGACAGTGCGCAATGGCTATCGAGAAACGACATTCATATCGATGTTGTCATTACAAATGACGAGCACAGGATCGAACAAGATGGAGTTACCATGCTTTTCGGAAACCCTTCCTCTTTTAAAAAAGACGCATTAAATTATCTTGTTGAAAAAGGGTATCATGCAGTCAATATCATCTCACAAGACTTTTCGATGGATCTATTCCAACAATTCGCTTCTCTTATCAACCTGGTTTTTATCAACGGTAAGCAAAAAATCTTCGCGATTAAATCTGGTTTCAAAAAGTGGAAGGCAGCGAGCGAAAACGTCTACATACTTGCCAGCGATGCTATTTTCCATACAGAGGGGTTGGAAAAAAAACACGATCAGGCATACAAGACCATAGCAGACGGCTTCTTTGAAATTCATTTCCAAACCGACTACCTGCTCATAGCAGAAGATCTTTAATTCTTTAACGGCTCCAGCCTCGTGGGCGTGTCCTTTCCTGCTATAATTGATCTCGCACCTAACGCAACAGCATTAATAGAGGAAACAATGTTCTTAATATCTAAAGTTTCTAATTCATCTTTCACGGTGTGATAGTAATTATCCTTATCTATTTGAACCGTAGAAACTGTATGTGCGGGAACGCCGAGCGCTGCCAAGGTCGCGTTATCACTTCTATAAAAAAGGTTCTGTTCAGGATAAGGGTCCGGATAAAAAGAAAAACCCGTCCCCTTCACATTTCTCTGGAGAATCTTACCCAAATCGGATTTCTCAAAGCCGGTGAGATACATGGAATTAGCTCCAAACTTAGCATCCTTTCCAATCATCTCAATATTTATCATGGCCACAACATGATCCGGATTAAGCTGTTTAGAAAAATATTGTGAGCCATAACCACCCGACTCCTCAGCTGTAAAAGCAGCGAAGATCAATGTTCGTTCATTATCTTTTTGCTTGGCAAAAATATTTGCCAAACTGATTACCGCGGTGACTCCCGATGCATCATCGTCGGCTCCATTTGCAATAGAATCCTGGCCAATCGGTTTTAGGATACCGATGTGATCATAATGCCCCGAGAAGATAACAAACTCGTTGGGTTTTGATCTCCCGGGCAGCACACCAACTACATTAGCGAGTCCCTTATTCTCCACCGTACCCGTATAGTTAATTCGAAAGGACTTAGGCTGTTCCTTGCTCAGTACAAAAACAAGTGAACCTTTTTTCTTCTGATCGGTATTTAATAAGATTCTCCCGTTATCAGCATGCTGTTTCAAATAATTAAATTCCTTTACAAAACTCTCGTCAACACAAACGATGGCATTAATATCTTGCTGTGAAATCTCCTTATATTTCTTTCGAAAGTTGTCGCTGGCACTTATGGACAAAATCCGCACTTCCGGATCGGTATTCCAGTTAAGACCCGCCTGGTCGCTTAGAACAAAACCGGCGTCACTGTCCAGCTCCTTTCCGTCTAACAAAATCTCACAAAGAGAAGGTTTTATTTGAGTGGCCTGAAAGCGCTGTAAAAAGTCATTTCTATTTGCCTTCAATGGCTGTAGCCCTGCCTTTTTGAATTCCCCTTCAATAAAAGTTGCGGCTTCCTCTATTTCAGGAGTAAACACGGCCCTGCCTTTCAATCGATCATCTGCTAACGTCGATATAATTCGATGGACCTCTTGTTGATCGACACTAACAATACGCTCTTTCTTCTGACTGGCGCAAGCTCCCAACAGTAAAAAGAGAACGAAGGAAAGCTTATTCAAAGGGGTTGTTGTTTTATACATAAATATTGCAATAATTTTAATCTCCTTAGTAAATTACCTAAATGTCACTTGTCATGAGATCGATCAATATCATAGGCAAGCAAATTACCGGTAGACCGATTCCTGTATACAAGAAAGTTTAACTAAGTTTGGTAATAAAGTTAAACAAATTCCCTAGCTTTGACGATTACAAGTATTAATTCTTAAAAAGATAGATCATGAAAGAAATAACCGTCGAGGAGCTAAAGGAGAAGATTGATCGGAATGAAGATTTTCAACTGATAGATGTACGTGAGGAGTTCGAATATGAAACATCCAATCTGAAAGGCGAAAATATTCCACTTGCTCAAGTCTTAATCGAGAAAGATAAAATCAGCAAGGATAAACCCGTTGTAGTGCATTGCAGAAGTGGAAAGAGAAGCGCCCAGGCTATTCTAATGCTAGAAAAAGAGGGATATACAAATCTTTCTAACTTAGAAGGCGGCATTCTCGCCTGGCGTGACACCTTTGAGCCGGATATGGAGGTATATTAAACAGAAATGGGGAAACAAATTCTTTATAATATTTTTCTAAATATTGGGATTCTTGTACTTGCGTATTGTACCATTGCATCTTATAATGGTAAACAGTATAGCATCATGGCGGTGAGCGTTTTGGGAATCGCGGCTCTTATATACTTGAAGATTAAGCTGGCTAAAAGGGTGAAAGAATTGATCAGAAACGGCAAAAAATGAGTTTTTGTACTATATTTGAGTCAATATTGTAGCAATAGTAGACATTTTTTTGCTGTTTTTTTTCGGCCATTTTTCAGTTTGTCTATAATTATCTAAACAAGCCGCGGTGGTCTTAAGACTCTTTAAAACAAGCGTTTATACAATAACAAATGGTGCAATATATATTCAAAAAGGGCTAACAACAACAAATTGAGCCCGCCTTTTTTTTTGGAATAGTATTTGCTATTGTTGCATGAATAAAACTAATAACTATTTTTGTATACAAATTATACAATTAAAACTGTTTAACCTTTAAAAGAACGAAGTATGAACTATTCTACAATCAAAAAAGCAGTTACTTGCTCTTTGATTGCCGCCTTAGGTTTCACTGGGGCAGCTCAAGCACAAGATGCTAAAGTATTTGGCGGAAGAAGCCAATACAGAACTTGGTCCATTGGTATCAATGGCGGTATAACCACTCCAAATGTATTGATTGGAGGATCTAATGCTTATGGAAGAAAAGTAGGTCTTTTCGAAGCACCTGTAAGAGAATATTATGGTATCAATGTCCGTAAACAATTCTCAAGCTGGTTCGGTTTGCAATTAGATGCAAACAGAGGCCGTATTTTTACGCATAATGCAGAAGGACAAGCTCCTGAGGTATTACCTACTTGGGGGAATGTTAATGGTATCAACGCACAATCAGCAGAAACTGATGTTCAATACGCAGTAAGCTTAAATGGTGTATTCCAATTTGCTACCATCGACTTCTTAAGAAGAGAAAATTCGGTTAATTTCTACGCAAGTGTAGGTTATGGTTTGATGGCATTCAATCCAGTTGGTTATACGAACAATGACGGAACCGGTACTGCATGGGATAACAAAGGTAACTGGGGTGAAAGCGCTGGCGACCGTGAATTAAAAGGCGACAGAGATTACACTCGTGAAGCGTTTGTTCCAGTTGGTTTAGGTTTGAAATTCAAGTTATCTGATCGCGTAGCGCTAGATTTAGGCTACACTATGAACTTTGTTGATACCAAGAACTTATTCGGTCCTGTTCAAGGCAGAACTAGTAACGACAAATTCTCTTACACCCATGCTGGTTTAGAGTTCTCATTAGGAAGCAAAGACAAACAAGATTTGACTTGGGCTAATCCTGTAGCTACTCTTTACGATGAGTTGAAAGATCCGGAATTGAGAAACGAAGTTGATGCATTGAAACAACGTGTAAGCGCTCTTGAATCAACTGTTCAAGCGTTAAGCACTGACTCAGATGGTGATGGAGTTGCCGATAAATTCGACAAATGTCCTAACACTCCTGCCGGTACACAAGTTGATGGATCAGGATGTCCAATTAAATTCCCTGAGCCTGATACAACAGCTCTTTCAACAGGTTCTTATCCAAACATTCAGTTTGAATTTGATAGCTCTGTATTGAAAACCAGCTCTTACCCAACTTTAGATCAAGTATCTTCTGACTTACGTGCTAGCGGTGCTACACTTACTTTAGAAGGTAATGCTTCTGAAGAAGGAACAACTGAGTACAACTACCAGTTAGGTTTAGACCGTGCTAACTCTGTTAAAAATTACTTAGTTAACTCTGGTGTTGCTGCATCACAAATCAATGTGGTAAGTAACGGCGAAACTAAACCAGTTGCATCTAATGCTACTGAAGAAGGTCGTCAGTTGAACCGTAACGTACAATTCAAAAAATAATCCTGTCTATTAAGCAGGTTATTATAGAAACCCTCGGGACAATGTTCCGAGGGTTTTTTCTTTGAATTCTCATCGTTCTGGGCTAATTTCGTAACATGTACTTTTTCCCGAAGAAGAACCAAGAGAATAACTCCAAAAAGAGTTTCAATTTGAAGGTAATGCATGCTATCAATAAAATAGCTATTGTTCTCTTTCTACTTGGAGTTCTATATAAATTGATCGACTGGTTTTTCCTCAATTAATGCTAGATCAAATGAAAGAAATCATTAATACAAACAACGCCCCTGCCCCAATTGGTCCGTACAATCAAGCGGTTAAAGCAGGCAATACACTCTATATATCCGGACAAATAGCCTTATCTCCCGAATCGGGCAATTTAGTTCTAGACAGTATCGCGGGACAAACCAAACAAGTGCTGGAAAATCTACATGCTATTCTGCAGGAAGCGGGTTACTCTTTTGCAGATGTGGTTAAAACGAGTATTTTCCTAACAGATATGGCTAACTTCAATATAGTCAATGAAGTTTATGGTGAATACTTTACGGAGAATGCCCCGGCACGGGAAACGATTGCCGTAAAAGGGCTCCCTAAAGGAGTGGATGTTGAAATTTCTTGTATTGCCTGGAAAGCCTAGTTGCAAAGTCGGTACGAATGCCTGTGATTGAATATGGTTTACATACACCAATAGAATACTTAAAAGGTGTCGGTCCACAAAAGGCAGATTTGCTCAAAAAGGAACTGGCAATATATACTTTTGGCGATCTTGTACACTATTACCCTTTCCGTTATATCGACCGAACGAAATATTATAAGATAAAGGATCTACATCCGGACATGCCATCAGTCCAAATTCTCGGTAGATTAACCGCCGTAGAACAGATAGGACAAAAAAGAGGAAAACGACTAGTTGCCCAATTTAAAGATGAAACCGGACTAATGGAGCTTGTCTGGTTTCAGAGCATCCGTTGGCTGGAAAAGAGTCTGAAAATCGGATCGGTATATATAATATTTGGGAAACCTACCCTTTTTAATGGCCAATTCGCTATGACGCACCCGGAGATGGAGCTATATAATGCGGCTAATAAAAACGTGGGTAATCCAAGTTTACAACCCGTTTATCGGTCAACCGAAAAACTCAAGCAATCCTTTTTAGATACAAAGGGGATTCAACGACTGCAAGAAGGGCTAGTTGCTTGGGCTTCAAAAAAAATGGAGGAAAACCTGCCATCTTACCTGCTAAAAGAACAGCATTTGATCTCAAAAGCAGAAGCGATCACCCATATTCATTTCCCGTCCAGTGTAGAGGAATTAAAGGCAGCTGAAAGACGTTTAAAGTTTGAAGAACTATTCTTTATACAATTGAAATTGTTAAAAAACAAGCTGCTTCAGACCCATAAGTTCAAAGGCCATGTATTCGATAAAGTTGGAAGTAATTTCAACGCCTTCTATCAAGAGCACCTACCATTTCCGCTAACAAACGCACAGAAAAGGGTAATTAAAGAAATTCGGCATGACACGCATACGGGAGCGCAAATGAATCGCCTCTTACAAGGAGATGTGGGCAGTGGAAAAACGGTGGTAGCACTCATGACTATGTTGTTGGCTGTCGACAATGGCTGTCAGGCTTGTATGATGGCCCCTACCGAGATTCTTGCTCAACAACATTTTAACGGCTTAATTTCTTTAATTGGCGACTTACCTGTTTCCATTAAACTGTTAAGTGGATCGACGCCGAAAAAGGAGCGGAAAATTCTTCACGAAAACCTACTAGATGGATCTTTAGACATATTGGTTGGTACCCATGCGCTTATTGAAGATACCGTACAATTTAAGAATTTAGGGCTTGTCGTAATTGACGAACAACATCGATTTGGTGTTGAACAAAGGGCCAAATTATGGCGCAAAAATCAAATACCTCCGCACATGCTTGTTATGACGGCGACTCCTATACCTCGTACCTTAGCCATGACGCTCTATGGGGATTTGGATGTATCTGTGATTGATGAGCTCCCCGCCGGTAGGAAGCCCATCAAAACGCTTCATTTATTCGAAAGTAGCCGATTAAGGATGTTTGGTTTCATGCGGGATGAAATTGCTAAAGGAAGACAGGTATATGTCGTGTATCCATTAATTAAAGAAAGCGAAAAACTGGATCTAATGCACTTGGAGGCAGGAATTGAAAACCTAGCTCGTGAATTTCCACTTCCAAGATACAAAATCAGCATTGTCCACGGAAAGATGCCGGCTAAAGATAAAGATTTTGAGATGCAGCGTTTCGTAAAAGGAGAAACACAGATTATGGTTGCCACTACTGTAATAGAAGTTGGCGTAAACGTGCCGAATGCTACCGTCATGATTATTGAAAATGCAGAGCGATTTGGCTTATCACAATTGCATCAGCTACGTGGTCGGGTTGGTCGAGGCGGAGAGCAGTCCTTTTGTATCCTGATGTCTTCCAACAAACTAAGTACAGAGGGTAAACTCAGACTAAGTACTATGGTAAAAACGAACGATGGTTTCGAGATAGCAGAAACCGATCTTAAGCTGAGAGGCCCGGGAGATATTGCCGGCACACAACAAAGTGGTATATTAGATCTTAAACTAGCCGATTTAAGCACTGATCAGGTTTTGCTGCAAGAAGCGAGAAATCTAGTGATTCATATCTTTAAACAAGACCCTAAACTTGAAGACCCGAAAAATCGGTTACTTCGCGATCACCTTCTGGTGCAAAGTAAAGGAATAAGTTGGGATAAAATTTCATAACATGTATTTTTAAAGCAAAAGTCGTATCTTTGTACCATTAAATCATTTCACCCTATAATAAGTATCAGTTATGTAATCCCTTCCATATCATATTATCGCTGCCAAAAGAACCTGGGCGCAAATGCGGTATTTTGATAGGTATGGGTTTCACCTACTGATAAAAATCATTTCAACGTATTCATCCATGTTTCAGGCACGATTCTTTCATTGAAAACAATGAAGAAAGAACGTTTATATGTATTGTTAAAATTGCGTATAAACATAAGTTATAGAACTATTATTAGTAATTTTAATTCCATAAGAACACTATGGCGATAAGAAAAATATACGACACAGCAATAAAGCCTGAGCGAGCTGTTTTAGTGGGGATCATAACACCCAATGAAACGGAAGATCAGGAAAAAGAATATCTCGAGGAACTCGCTTTTCTTGTCGAAACCGCAGGAGGCGAGACCATCAATACTTTTACACAACGGATGCAAAAGCCGGACAGAGCTACATTTGTAGGCAGTGGAAAATTAGACGAAATTAAAGCATATGTAAACGCGGAGGAAGCAGATATAGTTGTATTTGATGACGAACTAAGCCCTTCTCAGCTAAGAAACATCGAGAATGAACTGAAGATTAAAATACTGGATCGGAGCAATCTCATACTGGACATATTTGCTAACCGCGCAAAAACGGCGCAGGCAAAGACACAAGTCGAGCTTGCTCAATTGCAATATTTACTTCCTCGCCTGACACGAATGTGGACCCACTTGGAACGTCAGAAAGGTGGTATCGGAATGAGAGGACCCGGTGAAACCCAGATTGAGAGTGACCGTCGGATGATTTTAAACAAGATCTCTTTATTAAAAGAAAAGCTAAAGCAGATTGATAAGCAAAATGAAACCCAACGGAAAAATAGAGGTGAACTAATTCGCGTTGCATTAGTTGGTTACACGAACGTCGGCAAATCGACGATCATGAATATGATCTCAAAATCGGAAGTCTTTGCAGAGAATAAATTATTTGCCACACTGGATACCACTGTTCGGAAGGTTGTCATCGACAACTTGCCATTTCTGCTATCTGATACCGTTGGATTTATCAGAAAACTTCCACATCACTTAGTGGAGTGCTTCAAATCAACCTTGGATGAAGTTCGTGAAGCTGATATTTTGGTCCACGTGGTTGATATCTCACATCCGAACTTTGAAGATCACATTAATACCGTAAATGAGACATTAAAAGATTTAGGTGCAATAGACAAACCGGTGATTACCGTTTTTAACAAAATTGACGCTTACAAACCTGCCGAAGTAGCGCGTGATGATAACGGCGATGAGCAGGCGAAGAAAAACATCACTATTGACGATTTTAAGAACAGTTGGATGGCTAAACACAGCAGCCCTGCCGTTTTCATTTCTGCCACAGAAAAAAAGAACGTTGAAGAATTCCGACAGCTCTTATACGACAAGGTAATCAAAATTCATACAGCCCGCTACCCGTACAATAATTTGTTATATTAATCATTCATAAAAGAAATTGAAAACATGGCATCAACAGAGAGTAAAAGACAACAACGTTTTGCTAGTGTAATCCAGCAAGATTTGGCTGATATATTTCAAAGGGAAGGGATAGTATGGGCTCCTGATACGCTGGTGACAGTGACACGAGTAAGGGTGACACCCGACTTGGCCATTGCTCGCATCTACCTGAGTTTCCTCAATGCGAAAAACGTGCAAGAGGCGATTGCGAACATAAAAAGTCATGCCGGTGAAATCCGATATAAATTAGGAAGTCGTATTAAGAACCAAGCTCGCATTGTTCCTCAACTTGAATTTTTTGTAGATGATACAAACGAATATGTGGAACGGATGGATAAGCTTTTTGAAAAAATAAGTAAAGAACCGAGACAAGAGGATTAGGCCAGCTATTAGCTAAACATGCTTTTTCAACTTAACGAGGAGGATTTTTGGTTTCCGGATCCCTTATTAGCCGAGGAGGATGGCTTACTTGCAATCGGAGGCGACCTTAAAACAGAACGCCTTCGATGTGCTTATGCACAAGGGATCTTCCCTTGGTATGATGAAAGCACACCTATATTATGGTATGCACCCCCCAATCGTTTTATACTATTGCCACAAGATTTAAGAATCAGCAAAAGCATGCGTAAGGAACTGCGCAGCAATAGCTATCGGATTACTTATAATTCAGCTTTCGCACAGGTTATTCGTCACTGTGCATCGAGCCCCAGAAAGGGCCAACAGGGAACCTGGATTACGGAAGATATGCAAACAGCCTATATTAACTTGCACCAAGAGGGCTTTGCCATGTCAGTGGAAGTGTGGAAAAAGGAACAATTAGTAGGCGGCTTATATGGGGTTATCTGCGGAAAAAGAAACCATGTTTTTTGCGGCGAAAGCATGTTTTCATTAGCACCGAATGCCAGTAAGTTAGCCTTAATTGAACTTTGCACCTCCAATCGATTTGAGTTAATAGACTGCCAGATAGAAAGCGAGCATCTCCGATCCATGGGAGCAAAAGTAATTCCGGCGAAAAGCTATTATCAGCTATTGCAAACTTAGCATTTAAAAGCTAGTTTAGTAATAAAGAAACATAGCCTTTGTGGACTTACTTTATCAGATAGACTTAATCGGTGCATTAGTCTTTGCTATTTCCGGAGCGATGACGGCAGCTGATCACAAGATAGATATCTTTGGTGCTGCCTTTACCGGTTTTGTCACTGCTATTGGCGGCGGTAGTTTACGGGATATTTTCTTGAACACACGCCCCGTTTGGGTAGACGACGGAAACTACCTTCTAGCTATTTTGATTGGTGTTATTATCGCCATCACAACGCACCGATACCTTGGTAAACTGAGAAGGACCTTGTTTATGTTTGATGCCTTGGGTATCAGCTTTTTTACCATTGTCGGTCTGCAGAAATCACTTGCTGCAGACAGCAGCGAGATCGCAGCTATTGTATTGGGTATGTTTTCCGCGGTAATGGGTGGGGTAACGCGCGACACTTTAATGAATGAAACACCACTTATCTTTAGGCGGGAAATTTATGCCACCGCCTGTCTATCGGGCGCTATTTCATTTATTGTCTTATCAAGTTTTGGTATGGACGACAACCTCAACGCTTTCCTAAGTGCTTCGCTTATTTTTATTATCCGAATCATTTCTGTACGCTACAAACTTTCTTTGCCCATCATTGGCGGATAAGTTTAGCGTTTCTTTTTAAGAGCAGGAAACTTCATTTTGTAATCCACTTTTACATGGCCCTTTGAAATGGCGTCCAGTTTAGACTTCAACATCGCCTTACGCAATACGCTTAATCTATCAGTGAACAGTTTACCTTCAATATGGTCGTACTCGTGCTGAATAACCCTGGCGGCAAGGCCATCATATTTTTCACGGTGTTCTACCCAATTTTCATCAAAATACCTTATATGTATAATGGAGTGCCTACTTACATCTTCTCTAATATCAGGGATACTTAAGCAACCTTCATTGAACTCCCACTTCTCTCCCTCTTCTTCTTCGATATGCGCATTTATGAACACTTTTTTAAAATCTTTCAATTCAGGGGCATCATCTTCCGCAAAAGGAGACGCATCCACGACAAAGAGTCGGATAGAAAGCCCGACTTGCGGTGCAGCTATACCAACACCATGGGCAGCATACATCGTTTCGAACATATTTGCTATTAGATTCTCCAGTTCAGGATAATCTTTATCTATATCGATAGCTTTTCGTTTTAATACCGGATCTCCGTATGCTACTATGGGTAACTTCATGTTGCAAAGTAAAAATTAAAAAGTCAAAAGTCAAAACGTAAAAGGCCACTATATAGCTATTCCTGCTCCGGAATAAAGTCGAGCTCACTAAGTTTTGCGTCTTCGAATACTTCATTTGCAATTGCCAGAAGCTCTTCCGCACTCACCCTATTTATTTGCTCTACTACTTCTTCCAGCGTGTTTACCTTGCCATAGTCTAGCAAATTTTTTGCCATCGAAATAAGCACTCCCATCCGATTCTCCTCCCCTAAAGCAATCTGGCCGATAAACTTTTGCTTAGCCTGATGGAGTTGTAAGCTTCCCAGTTTGGTATCGCGTAGCTTTTTAAGCTCTTTATTGACTAGCCTTTGAGCCTGATGGGCCTTGTCTCCATCTGTACCATAGTAAATGGAAAATATTCCGGTATCTGTGTACGGTGTATAATTGGATTCAATGGTGTAAGCTATTCCATATTTTTCACGGATTTGGAGATTCAACCTAGAACTCATTCCCATTCCGCCGAGCAAATTGTTTAATACCATTAAGCCAACCTTACGATCATCGTGTAAAGAATAGGCTACATTTCCTAAACTCACGTGCGCCTGTACAATTGGTTTCACAATTTTTCGTTGTATTGGCTTATAATTAATTGTCATATTCCTCTCCCGTGCAGAAAGATTTGCGGGAATATTGCTTAATATGCCTTCTGTTAATTTTTTTATTTTCTTCCAATCATATTGCCCGGTTATTGCTAAAACAATTTGATCAGTACAATAATTTTCTTTCAAGAATTGGAAAATATCTTGTCTGGTTATCGCCTTCAGTGATTCGCTGGTTCCCAAGATATTATGGCCCAAAGCATGCTGATCGAACAACATATCTTCAAAATCGTCTGCGATAGCGTCCTCAGGGCTGTCTTGGTAAGATGCTATTTCGTCCAGGATTACGCTTTTCTCTTTTTCCATCTCTGATTCAGGAAACACGGAGTGGAAAATAATATCTTCAAAAAGATCTAATACGCGCGACAAATGTTCCTTTAAAAAGGATGCGTGCACGCACGTATATTCCTTGGTTGTGTATGCATTAAGGTCTGCCCCTACGAGCTCAAGGCGATTCAGAATCTGATTTGTATTTCGTCTTTCCGTGCGTTTAAACAACAAGTGCTCGATAAAGTGAGCCATTCCGTATTGTTCAGGACGTTCATCGCGTGTTCCTGCGTTGACTAAAATACAGGCATGGGATACAACCGTATCTGCAGGCTTCAAAAGAACGCGGATACCGTTCGATAAATGAATGATGTGATGATCCATTGTGGTGGACAAACTTAGATAAAATTGTGGGTATATTAAAATCCACCCGGCCTTCCCCCGGGTCCACTCATAGACCGACCACCTCTTTCCCAACGTCCAGGGCCATTATCATCCGGCATAGCTCCTGTTCTACCTGCAAATTTTTGAAAGCGATACGTAAAAGATAGCATAAAATAACGAGCGAGTCGATTTGTTCTGCTATCCGAAATTCTATTTTCGGTAACAGACCTCGATATACTCACCTGTTCGTTTAACAAATCGAAGGCTTGCAACCGCAACATTCCGTTTTTGTTTTTAAAGAATTGTTTCTCAATAAACGTATTGATAATTAAAGGATTGGCCTGAACATTACCTTCATAGCCATTGTTACTCGTTTTAGCTACATCAAAGTTCCATAATAAGGTGGGTGTGATATAAATATTACCATACATAGAGGCGGCCCAAGTCGTTATATTCTGATTGCTCCGATTCTGTAAACTGTTTTTTGTGGTGTTATAGGTAAAGTCTATTCCCGGTCGAATTTCCAGCCAGTCTTTAGGGTTGATCTGCACATTGAGCCCTTGATTTAATACCCAATTCTTAGCCTCATTCTCCACAGAATTTGCATAGGATATGTTATTATTGAAATTGGCGGATCCTCTTAAGGAAACTACATACTTACGATTATTAAAGGGTTTCGCATAGTGATAAAAACCGCGGGCATTATAATTCCCGCCAGTATTTAGGTATCTCGTTTCCTGAACGACTCCTAAACTATCGTCCATCGTTGTAATACGATTAGTCGTAATTTTATCTTCGATAACATTCGCATTCAATACGGCGAAGAAAATATTCCCCGATTTGAAATCAAAGTTACGGTAACGTAGATTTAGCGTGTGGTTGAACTCCGCAGCTAGATTAGGATTACCCGTCGTAGGAAAATTTGGATTTGAAACATCCGTTATTGGTTGTAATTGCGAGAAGGTCGGCTCGCTTGCATTCCCCCGATATTCCACATTTAATGAGCGGGTTCGTGAAGCTTTGTATTCAAAACGAGCTACCGGAACAAAGTAAAAGCCGTTTCGTCCGAACGATAAATCTTGACCGGCCAAGGTTGTATGTCCTGTTAGCCTGGTAGGTAAAACGGTAGCCCCTAATTGATAAACGAACTTATCTGTTCTATAGCGATAGGTAACTCCGGCACGATGAGTTGAAAAGGTATACTCGTAAAAATTGCTTAAGGATGGGTTGGGTATGCTATTTCCTTCCACGTCCATTGAGTTCGCTTGCCGATCGTTATCGTAAGTTGCGAAATTAAAATCGTAACTAAACTCTAAATTGCTCTTGTCAGTAAGCGGTTCAATATACGAGACGGACGTACCCCCATTGAACCCCTTATTATTCAAATCTACCAACTGCCTTTGGTAAATAGCAGCGCTGTCTAAGTCCCTGCTGAAAGTAATATTATTGATAATTCTATCCAGGTCTTGCTCTGTTCTGGCTGAATTTAGCGAAAAATTAAAAAAGATATTCCTACCCCTATCGTTTATCTTGTAGTTCAATAAGCCACTACCACCATAATTTGGTGTAAAGGATTTATCATTGTTTATATTTTCGATTTTATTAGAAAGTGTATCATTTATACTTTGATAGGTAAATTCATAACTTCCTGTATTATTGTTGCCAATGCTAAATGTAGGCGAAAGTTTGATAAATAATTTATCATTCGGTTTATATTCTACATTCCAGTCGAATCGATGATTATTACTGATCGCATTACTGGTAGCATTGGTGTTTCTTAAAATCGTTGTATCAAGAAAAAAGTCTTGAATGGAATTGGCACTGATTACGTTATTATCACTATGATTGTAGCTATAGTTGCCATAGGTAGTCCATTTATCATTAAAATCTTTTCTATAGTTGAAGCCCGCTGAATACGAATCGGTTAAGCCGTTGCTTCCTCCACCAAAACCTCCCGGACCGCCAAAACCGCCTCCCATTCTTCTTCCTCCCCCTCCGGGCATCCTTCTGGCTCCACTGCCTCTTGCATTGAAATCAAAAGCTTGGTTGTTATTATTATTTGCATTGACCAAGACAGAAAATTGGCGTGACCCGGTAAATGAATTGTACATACCTCCCAGCTGATATCGATATCCATTATCTCCCGCCGGCTTCGTGCCCATCCCCGCACCAAACTGCCCGAAATTACCGTTATTGTTTTCTTCCGCTATCGTTATATTCAATATTTTCTCGGGCTCTCCTGTTCTATTACCGGTTAGATTTGCCTGATCGCCATAATCATCCACGATTTGTATTTTCTCAATGATATCAGCCGGTAAATTTTTTGTTGCTGTTTTCACATCCCCGCCAAAGAAGTCTTTTCCATTAATTCTAACCCGCGTGACACTTTCACCCTGCGCTTGCACGTTACCATCTTTATCCACTTCTACTCCATCCAGTTTCTTTATAAGTTCTTCCGTCATTGCGTTTGGCCGCACCCGGTAATCTTTTGCATTGTATTCCACCGTGTCTTCTTTCATCGTTACTAAAGTACCTCCTGTTACATTTACTACCTCTAAAAGTTTCGATTCGAACGACATAACTAATGGGGGTAAATCAAGCGAATGCTGTCCATTGAAGGAAAAACTTCTGCTAAATGGTCTAAAACCCAAACTGGTAATCAGCAAATTGAAACTGCTTGCCTTTACATTTTTAAAGCTAAATTTTCCATCAACGTCGCTGCTCACCTGAAGCGTATCCTGCGGCGACATCAGTTTAACGGAGGCAGCAATCACACTCAGCCCTGTACTATCCCTGAGCACACCGTTAACTACTTTACCTGTCTGTGCTTGCGCTTGAAAAGAACAAAGGCTTATTCCGAAGAGGGAGAGAAGAAAAATACTTCTAACAATTTGGTTGATTTTTTTTAAGCTCATTTAATTAATGATTGTATATTTAGTATCTGTACGACTATTTTATTTCGGTTTAGCGAGTGGTAAGATAATCCACGTCCCAGGTTCTTGCTGTGTCTCCTTTCTACTTGGTTGAGTACCGTAATATCCATATCCTCCATAACCATATCGTCCCATTGGTTGCCCACCTCCTACTGTACGCATGACAATGCCATTTATTTTTATGTTAAATGCTACCTCCTTATCTCTTTCCTGTTCCAATCCTATTCGTTCGAAGGGAATAACTGCCTCATAACATACCGCGTCCGAACTGTCAATTTTCACAGCCGCTTTAATACCATAGTTATTTTCCAGTGAGATGGGGCCATCCACGACATCCGCCATTCCGACAATGAAAATGGCTCGTACTGCTTTCAAAATCCCCTCCCGTATATCGGCCGGTTTCTCGTCCTTATCTTTTGATGCCAAGCTTCTCAAAGACTCACGATCGGGAATTGGAAAAATAATCGAAGCCCCTTCCTTCTTCTTTCCCTCCTTATTTACGAGGAAGCTAAACCCTTGGTGCAAGGCTTGCGTCTGCCAACTGCCATCTTTCACACGCATTGCCACATATATCTGCTTCTCGTCATTTGCTATCTCATATTGGAGGTCTTGCTTCTCATAATAATTCCGCAAGCTGTCTCCCCATTCTGATAAATCCCCATCTATCTGAATATCGGATCTAAAGTCAATCGCCGTAGGAACTATGGATTTCTTCTTCTGCGCGTATACGGAACAGAAACTTAACAACAGACAAGTACAGATCAACAGGTTTGTCTTCTGAAATCTCATGTTTTTTTGTATAGTAAAGCAGCTTTTTGACTGGTTCACATTTTTTTGGTTTAATTGTAACATAAAAAATATATTAGGCTTTCAGTAATCAGCCATCAGATTAATCGTTTAAATATACACTTCCCAAAAGTATATAATTGATAGCTGCCTACTGATTTCTGATAGCTCACAAATATTCCTATCTTTGCTTCATTTGCGCTCCATCAATATTGTATCATAGACATGCTGTTATCTACCTTTCAAAATGAATTAATTGAAGCTGGATGCGATGAAGCTGGAAGAGGTTGCCTGGCGGGCCCGGTTTTCGCTGCAGCCGTTATTTTTTCTTCCTCATTTAAGCACGGTATTCTGAATGATTCGAAAATATTATCCGCAGCTCAGCGCTATGATTTGAGGGAAATGATAGAAAATGAAGCCCTTGCTTTTGCTGTTGCGAGTGCGAGCGCGGAAGAAATTGATCAGATCAATATATTAAACGCTTCTTTTCTTGCGATGCATCGAGCTTTAGATGCATTGAAAATGCAGGCCGAATATATTCTAGTTGATGGAAATCGTTTCAGAAGATACCAAAATATTCCCCATCAGTGTGTTATAAAAGGTGATGGAAAGTATCTTTCAATAGCCGCCGCTTCCATTTTGGCAAAAACCTATCGCGATGATTATATGGACAATTTAGCCAACGAGCATCCTGAATACGACTGGTTAAAAAACAAGGGCTACCCCACAAAAAGGCATCGGGATGCCGTTCTGAAGTATGGCTTAACCCCACACCATCGTAAAACCTTCAGGATTACAGATCCTCAGTTAAGTCTTTCTTTTAGCTAATATTTATGGTGCTTCCATAACAAAACAGGCGTTACCTTCGATGAACTCCAGTTGGTTGATTTCGTCTTTAACATATAGATGAAGGTGTTTATATTAAAAGAACCTTTTTTCTTAATCAGCTTTTTCTTGATAAAAAGCTGACCAAAAATCAAGGCTATGGATGCTACCTTGCACCTGATGGCAAAGCATCACTGGCGCGGATTGGAGCCGTTTCACTTCTTCAATCCGCTTGGGTACTACAATATGAACATATGTACAAATGCTTTGCTGCTCGTTGCGTCGGTATCCTCCAAGGCCATTCTTCTCACGCACAGGGCTGTATTTAGGGCTGAAAATAAATACGTTCGGTTAAGAGTAAAATCCCTACGTTCTGCTAAAGTATCGCCTAGGAAATTTGCGGTTTGCACGTTGATGCACTACCTCTTGTAGCAAAGTTCCAAGCGATGAGTCTTTGGTTACTTTCTGCGGAAGAAAGTGACAAAAAAAAGTTCTTTTTTTAAAGCTAAATCCCTGCATAACAAAACAAGTTTTTGCAAGTACCCTTATTTTGTATAAGTTTGCGCAGCATTTTTTGATTTTTTAATTTGTTCTAACATGAAAACTACCGCCCTCACGGATTTACACATAGCGCTCGGTGCTAAGATGGTACCCTTTGCAGGCTACAACATGCCCGTACAATACACGGGTATCAATGATGAACATCAAACGGTTCGTACCGGTGTAGGCGTGTTCGATGTAAGCCATATGGGCGAGTTCATATTAAAAGGAGAAAGAGCATTGGAATTAGTACAGAAAATAAGTTCCAATGATGCGTCAAAGCTTTTTGATGGGAAAATTCAATATGCCTGTATACCCAACGAAACAGGAGGTATTGTCGATGATTTTCTGGTTTATCGTATAGACGCAAAAACGTATTTACTCGTCGTAAATGCCTCTAATATACAAAAGGATTGGGACTGGATTTCAAAATACAACACCTTTGGTGTTGAAATGAAAGACATTTCTGATAAAACTTCCCTGTTCGCAGTACAAGGCCCTAAAGCGACAGAAGCATTGCAGAGCCTAACAAGCCTAGATTTGGGAGAAATGGAATATTATACCTTTAAAAAAGGTGTATTTGCCGGCATAGATAATGTGTTAGTTTCCGCTACAGGATATACCGGTGCCGGAGGATTCGAAATTTATGTTGACAATGAACATGCGAAAGAAGTGTGGGAGGCTATTATGAACGCCGGTAAGCCTTTTGGAATCAAGCCAATTGGTTTAGGGGCACGCGATACGCTACGTCTTGAAATGGGTTTCTGTTTATATGGAAATGATATCGATGATACCACTTCACCACTCGAAGCGGGTTTGGGATGGGTAACCAAATTTACAAAGGACTTTGTAAATGCTGAAAACTTAAAAAAACAAAAAGAAGAAGGAATACAGCGTAAATTAGTTGGATTTGAAATGATTGAGCGTGGCATTCCAAGACATGGCTACGAACTTGTTAATGAAAACGACCAACCAATTGGGCATGTTACTTCCGGCACCCAATCTCCAACGCTTCAAAAATCAATCGGATTAGGTTATCTAAGTAAGGAATATAGCAAAGAAGGAACTGAAATTTACGTCAAAATAAGAGATAAAAAAGTAAAGGCTGTGGTAAGTAAGCCCCCTTTTATTAAATAAGCTGTCATTTACATCATCCGAAAAAAACATTTATATTTTGCTTGACCAAACTAAGGAAATAAACGTTTGCTTGAGCCCTGCGCTCATTCATTTACACGACATCAGAAATAGCATTGTGGTGGTGATCGATATTTTTAGAGCTACTACCTCTATGTGCTACGGATTGGCCAACGGAGCTGAAGGGATTATTCCTGTGGCGGAAGTATCTACTTGCGCTATTTATAAAGACCATGGATATTTACTTGCTGCCGAGCGAAATGGTGAAGTAGTAGATGGTTTTGATTTCGGCAATTCTCCGTTTTCTTATGTTAGCGAGAAAGTCAACGGCAGAACCATTGTATTGACTACTACCAACGGTACGAAGGCTATTCACTTATCACGAGAAGCCAAAAATGTTGTCATCGGATCTTTTTTGAATCTTACCGCGCTTTGTAACTGGTTACGGCGACAAGATGATCCTGTCCTATTAGTATGTGCCGGGTGGAAAGATAATTTTAACTTAGAAGACACGGTCTTTGCCGGTGCGGTTATAAACAAACTGAAGGATAGCCATCAAAAAGGAGATGACGCAGCCATTGCTGCTGAAAATCTGTATCTAGCCGCGGCAAACGATCTGGCCGACTTTCTTGCTCAAAGTGCCCATAGTAAACGATTACAGCACTTAGGGATCCAAAAAGATATTGACTTTTGCTTACAGGTTGATCTGCTGAATACGATCCCGGTTTTAAAAGGAGATCGACTCGTGGTGTTAGAAAGTTAGCTAGCTAACTCCTTTAGCAAGGTTTCACAACGCGCTGCAATTATCTTATAGACCGGATCAAACAGGTTGTTATCATAGTACGGATCCTGCACAATATCATTTTCTAAGAAGAGGCTTACTTTTGCGCGATCGGCCGGCGAATGAGCCATCGCCAATACATCACGCAGATTATTCCGATCCATCACCAAAATCTTATCGTAATATTCAAAATCAATCCGATTAAATTGGCGGGCCCGCTGCCCGCTGATGTCGACGCCATATTTTTTTGCAATGGCTATCGATCTCCTATCCGGACATTCTCCAACATGCCAGTCTCCCGTTCCTGCCGAATCAATCTCCCAATCTAATCCTTTTTCTTTCACTAAATGGGCTAATATTCCATGAGCTAGTGGAGATCTACAAATATTCCCCAAACAAACTACGAGTATTTTCATTTTTTTGCCTTCAGTTTTCGGCCATCAGCTTTCAGCGACAGCCGATTTTCATTGTTTAATTTTATCCGATTACTGACTGCTCATAGCCGACAGCCGACTAAAACTGCAATGTAAACACACTTCCTTTCCCTTCCTCCGAGTGGACGCTAATGTTTCCCTTATGCATGAGCATAATCTGTTTGCTGAGTGTTAAACCAACGCCACTTCCGCTTTTACGGGTAGTAAAGAAAGGAACAAAAATGCTTTCCAGCAAATCTTTAGGTATCCCCTTTCCATTATCCATCACCTTAATCTGTGGACTACCGTTATTTGCTAGCGCGGAGAGGCTAATATAAGGTTTCTCTATATCTTTTACTGCCTCCATAGCATTTAACAACAAATTGATAAGTACCTGTTCTATTAAATTGACGTCTAAGGATAATTGGAGGATGGGATCCTTCAGGATGATGTCCAGTTCAATATTTTTCTGAATAAGCGAAGGTTCCATTAATTGATAAAGGTTTTCGAACAAATCCGAGGCATAAACGGTTGTTAATTCCGGCTGAGCAATTTTGTTGAGGCTTCTATAAGTACTTGCAAATTTCAGCAAACCCTCGCTTCTTCTTTTAATCGTTTCGGTACCTAAGCGTATATCATCCAGCTCTTCGCTGTTTGGTAACGTTTCTAATCGGTTTTTCAAGGTATCAGCAAGGGAAGATATTGGCGCAATCGAATTCATAATCTCATGCGTTAAAACACTTAACAATTTTTGCCAAGCCCTCGATTCGGTTTCATCTAACGCCTCATTAATATTTTGGAAAGCTAATAACCGATAATGTCCTTCCGGTGTTTGAAAACTACTTGTAGAAAACTGAAGTTTGAGTACGCCTTTTGGCGTTGGTACTGTAAAAACGTCCGCTTTATCTGACGACACTTCCATTACTTTCCGATATAGGTCAGGATTACGCTTGTTCAATCCTTCAATAACGGAGATATAAGGGATATTAAATAATTCTTTAAAAGCCTCATTCATCCAAACGACTTTTCCTGTTCGCTCATCATAAGAAAGGATGGCGGTGTTTACTACTTCTAAAATAGTTTGCAGGTATTGGTATTGGGTTTCGCGTTCACTACTTATTTTTTTGAATACACCATTAATCTCATTAAAAGCACCACGAAGTGGCCTGATTTCAGGTCCGGCATTCTGAAGGGGAAAGAAGCGGGTAAAGTCGCGATAGCGGGCCGCTTCTGCGAATTCTTCCAGTTCTCTATAGGCGCGCAATTGCGAACGAAAGTTTAAACTAAGCATCCACAAGGACACCGGAAGAACCAGCAATGCATAAAGGTAATAACCGGTAAGAAGCAACCAGCATAACAGACCAATGATAAGAAAAAGTAAAAACGCTCTAAACGTAATTAAAAGACGCAAACGGTTCATTAGATATTATACTTGCTTAATCTTCTATAAAGAGCCGTACGTGTTAGTCCTAATTCCTGCGAGGCTTTGCTAATGTTACCATTGTGTTTTTCGATTACCTTCATGATCGCATTTTTCTCCATTTCACTTAAATTA
>Ga0079224_100002519_pt1 | contig 22327 bp, 16 predicted proteins | sample Stecom2015_FD_80414 | JGI IMG/M metagenome (GOLD analysis project Ga0079224, IMG submission 80414) | Agricultural soil microbial communities from Utah to study Nitrogen management - Steer compost 2015 | ecosystem: Environmental > Terrestrial > Soil > Agricultural land | place: USA: Utah...
AGATCGGCGGCGGCTTCCACCGCTACAGTGTCGATGCCATCTGGCTGGTGCCGCACTTCGAGAAAATGCTCTACGACAACGCGCAGCTCAGCCGTGTTTATCTGCACGCCTGGCAGATCACCCGCGACCCGTTTTTCCGGCGCATCGCTGAGGAAATTTACGACTACATCCTGCGCGAGATGACCAGCCCTGAAGGTGGATTCTACAGTGCCACCGACGCCGACAGCGAAGGCGAAGAGGGCAAATTCTTCGTCTGGTATCAGGAGGAGCTGTACGATCTACTGGGCGAGGATGATGGCAAAATCGCCGTTGAATACTGGGGCGTGACCCCCGGCGGCAACTTCGAGGGCGCGAATATCCTGCATGTGCCCAATGACGATGCGGTGGCGGCAGACCGGCTGAATATTTCAGAGGAGGAACTGCATTCACGGCTGGCGGCGATCAGGGACAAACTCTACGCGGCGCGGACGCAGCGGGTGCATCCCGGTCTCGATGACAAGATTCTGACCGCATGGAACGGCCTGATGCTGGCGAGTCTGGCGGAAGCTGCCCGCGTGCTGGAGCGCGATGATTACCGCGAGGCAGCGGTGCGCTGCGGCGATTTTCTGCTGCGCGAACTGCGGACCGACACAGGCCGCCTGCTGCGCACCTACAAGGACGGCACGGCCAAAATCAACGGCTACCTCGAAGATTACGCCAACCTGATCGACGGCCTGCTGGAACTGTACCAGACCACTTTTGAAACCCGCTGGTTTGAAACGGCGCAGCAGCTTGCCGATCATGTGCTGGCGCATTTCGCGGCGGGGGATGGCGGCTTTTTCGATACCAGCGACGACCACGAGGCGCTCATCGTGCGCCCGCGCAACGTGCAGGACAATGCCACGCCGTCCGGCAGCGCCATGATGGCCCGGCAGCTTTTGCGGCTGGCGGCCTATACCGGCGCGGCGCATTACGAGGATGCCGCTGTCGGCACGCTGCGTTTGCTGACCGAGGCGCTGCGCCAGTTTCCGCAGGCCTTTGGCGAATCGCTCAGCGCGGCGGATATGCTGGTGGGCGGCCATCAGGAAGTGGCGGTTATCGGCCCACCCGCCGACGAGCGCACACGGGCGCTGCTGCGGGTTGTTTGGGATACGTTCCGGCCCAATGTGATTACGGCACTGGCCGAAGCCAGCAGCGACGGCGAAACGAGCATCCCGCTGCTGAATTACCGGACGATGCGCGACGATGTGCCGACGGTGTATGTCTGCCGCAATTTCGTCTGTGCCATGCCGGTGACGACGCCGGACGACATGCGCCGCCTGCTGGATGAGTCTGCGCCCGACAGCAGCCCACCGCCGCAAGGCGCACTCAGGCTGTAGCGTCTTTTGTTGGCCGCCAATCTGTGACATTAAGGCTGACTCAGCGGTATAGCAGGTGTAGTTGATGGCCTTACAAAAGCAATTATGGCCCACAAGTTAATCCGCCTCCTCATGCTGGCCCGCCCGCCGGCAGAGATGGAGGCAATGGTCGCGGCGGCGACAGCCCGTAACGCACCACCCGTAAACCCTTCTCAAGCGCCTGTCCGATACCCGGATGGGCGCTTTACTTTTGAAGTGGGTGGACGGCAGGCTGCCACCGATGCTAAACTTCGGTGACACGACGCAGCAAAAGTGGACAGATGACGTACCCGAAGCAACTGCTGGTGGTGGATGTGGAAGCGACCTGCTGGCGCGGCCACCCACCGCCGGGCGAACTCAGCGAGATTATCGAGATTGGCCTGTGCGTTTTCGATGCGGCTGCCGGCGAACCGGGCGAGGCGCGCAGCATCCTTATCAGGCCGCAGCGTTCCCGCATCAGCCCGTTCTGCACCGATCTCACGTCGATCACGCCGGAGATGGCTGCCGGGGGCATCCCGTTCAACGAAGCCTGTAGCCTGCTGCGCCGCGAATACGATTCGGCGGCTGTCGTGTGGGCAAGCTGGGGCAAGGATGATCGCTGGATGTTCGAGCAGCAGTGCGCCAGTTTCAGAGTAACCTATCCGTTTGGTCCACAGCACCTCGATCTGCGGCGCTGGTTTGCCATGTTGCAGCGCAAGGATCGCACCGTCAAAGCGCGGCAGGTTGGCCTGATGAAAGCCCTGAATCTGGCCGGCCTGACCTACGAGGGCCGGGTACATCGCGGGGTTGATGACGCGCTCAACACAGCTCGTCTGCTGGCCGCGATGGTGCGGCGGTATGGCCCGGAGTGCCTGACGCTATGACGGAAGAACGCCTGGCCCTGACTGCCCATTTTCGGATGCTGCTGCTCACGGTGGTGGGGCAGGCCTTCATGGCGGCTGGTTATCAACTGGATGACAACGCTGTCCAGCAGGCTGGCGGGCGCTTCCGCTTTGTCAGATCGTTTGACAGCGGCCTGTACGGTTTCATCGAGTTTCAACTGCTGGCCTATACCGATAACGAGTGGGTTTCGGGGATGCCGTCGCGCTTCCGGGTGACGCTTATCCGCAGTGACCGGCCCGCGCCCTATGCCCCCAGCGATCACCCGCAGTACGCGCAGCGGACTCTCAGTGCGCTGGTGGTGGAAGATTTCGGGGTTGCCATCCTGCCCGCTGCCGATCACTGGTGGACGTTCCGCAATACCGACGAACTGGGCCGCGCCCTGGCTGAAGCCGGACATTTGATTGTCGGTTACGGCATACCCTGGCTGGCAGGCGATTTGCAGCCACCGTCAGGTTAGCGTTGGTTTAGCGCCGTGCCATCTGTCGCGCGCTCGTGATACAATGCCCCGCATGACGGATTTGCCTAGCCAGTATTCCAAACCCAAGCGCAGACACGTTTCGGCCCTGCTGTGGCTGGCTTTGCTGATCGGGATTTCAGCCTGCAATCTGAACCAGCAGGATACGATCATCATCACCGCGACGCCCGATGCAACAGCCACCCTGACGCCGGAACCCTCGGCGACATTTACGCCGACGCCACCGCCCACCCCCACCATTGACCCGGCGCTGGTGCTGCAAGTGGCCGATAATTATCTGCTCAACGGGTATTTTGAAAACGCCGTCAGCACCTACCAGACAGTGCTGAATCAGGATGCGCCGCCGCAGTACGCGGCCCCGGCTGCCTTCCGGTTGGGTCAGGCGGCCCTGCGCGAAGGCCTGTTCAGCGAGGCGGTGCAGGCGCTGACGACCTTTATCAACCAGTACCCCGGCGATTCCCAGATCGCGCGGGCCTACTTTCTGCGCGGCGATGCCTACCTCGGCCTGTCCCAGTGGAGCGAGGCGATTGCTGATTTCCAGCAGTATCTGACCATGCGCCCCGGCCTGATCGACAGCTACGTGCATGAACGCATTGCCGATGCGCAGCTTGCGCTCGGCCAGACCGAAACGGCGCTGGCGAGTTATACGCAGGCGATTGAGGCCAACCGCACGCGGGTTCCGCTGCTGGCCCTGCGCGAACGTGTGGCGCAGGTGTATCGAACTGCCGGGCGTGTGGCAGACGCTGTGAATCAGTACGAGGCGATTCTGGCGGTGGCGCAGAACGCGCCCTACCGCGCGCTAATCGAATTTGAAGCGGCCCAGGCGCTGCTCAACGGCGGCGACACCGAAAACGGTCTGGCCCGGATGCGGACGGTGTTTGAGAATTATCCCGGCACGAACCCGGCCTACGAAGCCATGCAGGTCCTGCTGGAAAGTGGCGTCGAACTCGACAATTATTCTATCGGGCGGGTCAGCTTCCTGTATGGCGATTACGAGCGGGCCATCGAGGCGCTCAATACCTATTCGACGCAGTACGAACTGGCGGTGATCCCGGCAGAGCTTCACCTGATGTTGGGCCGTTCGTACCGCGAACTGGGCAATTCCGCCGCCGCAGTGACCGCTTTCCAGACGATCATCGACCAGTACCCACGTGATCCGCTGTTTGGCGAGGCGCTGCTGGAGCAGGGGCGGACGAAGTTCCTGCTGGGCGATATTCCCGGCGCTATCGAGCAGTATCTGTTCATCGGCGATAATTATGGCTATCTAGCCGAAACGGCTGCCGAGGCGTTATGGCGTGCCGGCTATCTGTACGGCACGAATAATAACCCGGATGAATCGCGCCGGGTGTTCGAGCGGCTGGCGAATGAATATCCAAATACTGAGCAGGCGCGCAGCGGCCTGTTTCTAGCGGCATCGGCTGCCTATAATCTGGGTGAACTGGCCCGCGCCGAGCAGTTGTACGCGCGCCTCGCGGCAACCGCTACCGGCGAGGCTCAGGCAGAAGCGTACCTTTGGGTCGGGCGGCTGGCCTTACAGCGCGGGGATGAGGCTACCGCGCAGCAGGTGCTGCGTCTGGCTGTGCAGGCCGCGCCAGATGGGTACTACAGTGCGCGGGCGCAGGACCTGGTCGAGAATCGACCCCCGTTTTCGCCGCCGGCGCGCTACAAATTCCAGTTTGATGATATGGCCGAACTGAGCGCAGCCGAAGACTGGCTGCGACAGACGTTTGGCATCGAGCAGGAAAGCCCGCTATGGCCGCTTTCCGCCGAACTCGAAGCAGATCCACGCCTGATTCGCGGGCGCGAACTGTGGGCAGTCGGCGCTTACGAAGAAGCCGGCAATGAGTTCAGCGATCTGCTGGAAGTGCGGAAAAACGATGCATTGGCGTCTTATCAACTGGCAATTGATCTGCGCACGCTGGGGGCCTACCGCTTTTCCATTGTGGCGGGGGCCAACATTATTACGCTGGCGGGCGTGGGGACGCTGGATGTGCCGCCCTATATCGCCCGGCTGCGCTACCCGATCTATTATCTGGACGTGGTGATGGATGTAGCGCGCGAGCGCGAGATCGACCCGCTGCTGCTGTTTTCGCTGATTCGTCTGGAGAGCCTGTTCGACGCCAATGCGACGGCGGCGGCAGGCGAACACGGACTTACTCAGGTGATTCCGGCGACAGGGGAATACATCGCCACGCAGTTGCAATGGCCTAACTACAAACACAGCGATCTGTTCCGGCCCTATGCCAGCATCACCTTTGGCGCTTATTATCTCGATGAGCAGTTGGAGCGGTTTAACGGCAATGTACCGGCGGCGCTGGCGGGTTATAACGCCGGGCCAGGCCGGGCACAGGACTGGCTGGCGCTTTCAGGCGGTGACCCTGATCTGTTCATGACGACGATCACCATCAGTTCCACGCGCACCTATGTGCAGTTGATGTACGGGTTTTACAATATCTATCGGGCCTTGTACAGCGAGGCATGATCCGTTACGCTTCCGTGCCATTTTCCCCCAGCATTAAGCGGACTTTGGCAACGAGGTCGTGGTGCAGGATCGGTTTCGGCAGGTAATCGTTCGCCCCGGCCTCGATACCGCGCATGATGCTCTCGGCATCACCCCGCGCCGACAGAATCAGCACCGGAGTAACACCGGTATCTTCCCGTTCGCGGATCACCTTGCACAGGTCAATGCCATTCATACCCGGCATCATCACGTCGAGGATAATCAAATCAGGCGTGCTCTGATCCAGCACGGTGATAGCTGTTTTGGCATCCTTAGCCTTCAACACACTGAAACCGCCGCGTTCCAGCATAATACCGATTAAGGTCAGTGCGCCGATTTCATCGTCCACGACCAGGATTTGTTTCTTCATGCAGACCTCCAGGGGCGTTGATGTTCCGCATTTATACTAGGCAATGCACCTGTGCCGTTGGTTTATTCATTAAGATTACGATAGGTTCTTATCACAACTTCAAGTTTACCACTATTTCTTGAGGCGGCGCAACCGGGTTGCACTCAATTTTTGTTCATTCTTTACACATTACATGCCGTGACTGGCACGACGCTCTATCTAACATCGTACCTGATTTGTCCGAATTGCTCAATTGCAACCCCGCCCAGATCGTAAGCTGCTGCAATGGGATAAACCCGGATTGTGAAAATCGTAAATGAATTGTAATCCAGAATCCTAAAATTCGCCTGTCGATTCTTGAACCGGGTGGAACGGGTCTCTGAGCGCCAATTCGCCTGCAATCAGAATGACAGGCCGGGAAAGCGACCCCGGCCTGTTGCCGGTGCAAGATCAGACGTGCGCCCAGGTTATCAGGCCCGGCTGGAACGAGGTGGGCAGCAGTTCGTGATTGGGCAGCACACGCACGGACAGGCCGCGTTCGCCGCTGGTGTGATAGGTATAGCGCGCGGTGAATTTATACGCCCCGCTGCTGTCCTTCTTGCCGGGCTGCATATCGACTGCCACGCCGCCATCCTCACCGATTTCGCGGTAGCTGTTGAGCTGGCCGGAATAAAGCTGAACGCGCACGTCATCCGGCGTGAACTCGCCCAGATGAACCACCGCTTCGACGGTGAACTCCTTCCCGACCATCACCTGCTGGTCCGAAATGCTGACGGATTCGATGCGAATCTGACGCCAGTTGTTCTGGATGCGGCTGCGCCACTCGCTGAAGGCCAGCCCGCGTTTCAGGTTATCCGCTTTCATTTCGACAAGCCGTTCGTGGGCCGGCATATAGTAGCGTTCGGTATACTGCTGCACCATACGGTCTGTGTTGAAGAAAGGCGCCAGCACGCGCATTGCATTTTTGATTTTGCTAATCCACTCGCGTGGCAGGCCATCGCGCCCGCGCTGGTAAAACATGGGGATGATGTCCTGTTCCAGCACATTGTAGATGGCTTCGCTTTCGACATAATCCTGATGATCGGCCTCGTGTTCCGGGTATTCCTCGCCGTTGCCAATCGCCCAGCCGACGGATGGATCGTAACCCTCCGCCCACCAGCCGTCGAGGATGCTGACGTTCAGGCCGCCGTTGTAGATGACCTTCATGCCGCTCGTACCGCTGGCCTCTTTGGGCCGGCGGGGGTTGTTCAGCCACACATCGACCCCCTGCACCAGATAGCGGGCAACGTTCATGTCGTAATTTTCGAGGAACACGATCTTGTCGCGCAGGTCTTCATCGCGCGCGATGTGGATGATCTCGCGAATCAGTTCCTTGCCGCCAATATCGTGAGGGTGAGCCTTGCCAGCGAAGATAATCTGCACCGGGCGATCCGGGTCGTTGAGAATGCGCTTGAGGCGTTCGATGTCGCGGAAGATGAGCGTGGCGCGCTTGTAGGTCGCAAAACGCCGGGCGAAACCAATCGTCAGCGCCTCCGGGTTGAGTACCTCCGCAGCAGCTTCGATTTCGCGGCGCGGCAGGCCCCGGTTTTCGATCTGGGCGCTCAGGCGGCTGCGGGCGAACGCGACAAGGCGTTCGCGGCGGCGCTGGTGGGTGCGCCACAGTTCCTCGTCAGGAATGTCGTCTACCGCCGCCCAGATTTCGGGGCGGGCTTCCTCTTCGCGCCATGCCGGATCGAGGTAGCGATCAAACAGCGTGCTCATTTCCTCGCTGATCCATGACTGGATATGGATGCCGTTCGTGATCGAGCCAATGGGCACTTCGTCTTCTGGCACATCAGGGTACATCCATCTCCACATCCGGCGCGAGACGACCCCGTGCAACTGGGCCACGCCGTTGGCAGCGGATGACAGATTGAGCGCCAGCACCGCCATCGAGAACAATTCGTAGTCGCCCATACTCTCGCGGCCCAGGTCGATAAATTCATCCCGCGACAGGCCGAGGCTCTGGTAGTATTCCGTGAAATGCTCGTCGATCAGGTCAAAACCGAAGCGTTCCAGGCCGGCAGGAACCGGCGTGTGGGTGGTAAAGATGTTCGCCGCCCGCGCGATTTCCTTCGCCTGATAAAATGAGATATTGTGTTCGACCATCAACTGGCGGATTCGTTCCAGCGCCAGAAAGGCGGAATGGCCTTCGTTCATGTGGCAGACGGTGGGCCGCATCCCCAGCGCATCCAGTGCGCGAATGCCGCCGATGCCCATGAGGATTTCCTGACGGATGCGGGTGCGCCGGTCTCCACCATACAACCGGTCCGTCAGGTTCCGGTCTTCGAGCAGGACGTTATCTTCGATGTTGGTATCCAGCAGAAACAGCGGCACACGCCCGACCTGCACTTTCCAGATCACCGCATATAATTCGCGGCCCGGCATCGGCACGCTGATCTTGATCGGCTGGCCGTTCTTATCAAGCTGAAGGGTCACCGGCAGGTTGGAGTAATCGTTGATGGGGTAGGATTCCTGCTGGTAACCATCAGCGTTGAGATACTGGTGGAAGTAGCCTTCCTGATAGAGAAGGCCCATCCCGACCAGCGGCACGCCCAGATCACTGGCGCTCTTGAGATGATCGCCGCTGAGGACGCCGAGGCCGCCGGAATAATTCTGCATGGCCTCGGCCAGCCCGAATTCCATCGAGAAATAGGCGATCACCGGCTGCGGGCCGATGGTGTTGAACTGCGCCTCGAACCACGTATTTTCGGCCTTCATGTAGGCATCGAAGGCTTCGCAGACACGGTTGAGATGCGCCAGAAAAGCCGGGTCCTCTGCGGCGCTTTTCAGCCGTTCCTGGCTGACCAGCCCCAGCATCCACACCGGGTTATGTCCGGTGGCCCGCCACATTTCCGGGTCGAGCCGCCGGAACAGAGCAATGGTCTCCCGATCCCATGCCCAGCGCAGATTGTAGGCCAGCTCTTGCAGGCGCTTCAACGGCTCAGGCAGGTTGGGAACCACATTGATCGTCGCAACAGGTTTAATCATGCGGACTCCTGTATGGTTTTTGGTGTTTCGGGAACGGTCTATCGCACTGTTACCGAGTCATCATAGCCTGAGTCCGGCGTGGTGCGCAACGGGGAACCTCGCACACGGCAGCGGTGCTGTGTGTCACAAGCAGTATGTTCAGGATTTTCAGATTATGTTACAATACCGCCGGAGTTGATTCAGCAGGAGTTTCATCCATGTTGAAAAAACGCTTTTTGAAGAGCCGCCCGGTGTGCAAGGTGGCTTTCTACCTTCCGGCAACCATCAAAGCCGAGACCGTTCATCTCGTTGGTGATTTCAACAACTGGGACGAAAAGGCCACACCCATGAAACCGCTCAGGGATGGTCGTTTCTCCGTCGAACTTGAACTTGAAACTGGCAAGGAATATCAGTTCCGCTATCTGGTGGATGGCAGTGAGTGGCACAACGACTGGGAGGCGGATAAGTACGTGCCCAATCCCTTCAGCGGCGATAATTCGGTTGTGGTGACTTAGACTTGTTGGAACGAGATTTTCCAGGCTCGTAAGAGCGCAATCCGATAACCCGCGAGAATAAGGGAGTATAGCGATGATTAAAAAGCAGTATCTCAAGAGCCGCCCGGTGTGCAAAGTCACCTTTTCGCTGCCCGCCGATACCGGAGCGAAACAGGCTGCGGTGGTCGGTGATTTCACGGGCTGGCAGCCAACCCCCATGGAACAGTTGAAGAACGGCAGTTTTAAGGTTGTCCTCGAGCTGGAACAGGGCAACGATTATCAGTTCCGCTACCTGCTGAACGGCAGCGAATGGGTCAACGAAGCGGAAGCTGATCGTTACGTCCCCAACCCGTATCTTAGCGAAAATTCCGTCCTCATCGTCTAAAGATGAGCGCCCCGGTCAGCCGCTGTCGAGCCGGGGTGCTTTTTTCATTCCGCCAGGTTCAGATCAAATTCCTCAATGACCTGATTCAGAATATCGGTCCCGGTCACACTGCCGGACATCACGACGGCCAGATCAGGGCGCAGGCGTTCGGCCAGATCGCGCCCGGTGGCCTGCCGGGCCAGCATCAGGGCGGCGGCGGCACAGGCGATGGCATAGCGCGGTTGGCGGCTGTCGAGCGCATCGTGGGTAAAGGTGTAGCTGGTGTACATACGCTGGGCCAGTTCCTGTGCGCTCAACAGGGTTTTGAGTTTCTCGCTGGTGCTGGTGTCGATTTGCGGGATATGCGCTTGCAGAAATTCATCGGCTGCCTGTGCGCCCAGCAGCACCGGGGCGTAACGATCGCGCAACTGCCAGGGATCGACAGCCAGCGGGCGCAGCAGGTCTTCGTAGGCGCGATCAATCTCACTGGCGGCGTTGTCGAGCGCCCGGCGCAGCGCGCCTTTCCAGGTGGTGTCGCGCCTGGCAGTGGCCTGGCCGGTGGCCCAGTTTGCCAGCCCGCGCTGATCGCTCCAACTGCTTGGCTCGTGGATGTGGATGGTGTGTTCGGGCGGGTACTGCAACAAATAATGATCGAGGTTGGTGATGGTGTAACCGACCGCCGGCGCTTCGTGGGTCATCAGCCAGTAGAGAAACTGATCTTCGCCCACATAATGATGGCCGAAGGTTTCGCCTTCAGTTGCCAGCAGCAGCAGCGGACCGCTGCCTTTGCGAGCCGGGCCAAGCGAATTGCGCGCCCAGTACCCGGCCCCGCCCAGCGTGTGAATCTTGAAGGAAATTTCGCTGGAAAGCGGGTCGTTGCGGACGAACACCGCCAGATGGTGACCGCGCGGTAGAGCGACCTTGTATGGGCCGGCCCCACCGCTTGCGGGCAGGTCGCGGATCTGCTGGGCCGCCAGCACCGTGTAGGCGATGCCGGCTTCCGCCAGCAGCAGCAGCGTATCGGTATCAACCGCCATCTCCGGCAGCCAGAAGCCGTTCGGCTTGCGGCCAAAACGATGCTTGAAGGCGGCGATGCCCCATAGAATCTGCGTGCGCCGGTCGCGGCGGCGGGCCAGCGGCAGAATGCTGTGATGATAGGCGGTTGCCAGCGCGTTACCTGTCGCGGCTTCGCTGTTTTCATCCCGGTCGCTGGCGATAATGGTCTGGTAAATCTGCGGCTGGTGAGCCTCCAGCCAGGCCAGCAGGCTTTCGCCGAAGCTGTAGCTGATGTAGCGAAAATTGCCGGCTTCGGCGTTGGCCCGGTAGCTGCGGTCTGCGATGCGTGCGTTCCAGTTTTCGTAAGGCGCAGCATCCTCCTCAATGCCGATTTCGCGGGTCAGCGGGTTGCCGCGCGGCGGCTGGCTGAAATGCCCGTGTACAGCGAGGTAGCTGCGTTCGATGTTTGACACGTCACGCTCCTTGAATTCAGCCCTGTTTTTTGGTTGTGTACCCCAACTGCGTGTGATGCGGAATTACCTTATCCCTGAAGTCGGCAAAATCTTCGAGGCGCAGGTCCGTCCCTAAAATGACTGAACGCCCTACCGTGTAGCCTGCCGGAACATGGGTATTCTTGCCGATGCAGGTGATGCCCAGATCACCGACATCCTGAATGCTGCCAACCCGCGCGTTATGGCCGATGACCGCAATTTTATCGATCACGGCCCGTTCGACCACTGCGCCGGCCTCGATATAAGTGTCGGTGAGGATAATGGACTCGCGGACAACTGCATTTGGGCCGACATAAACCCCCGGCGACAGCACGGATCGTTCGACCACTGCGCCTTCCGCGATCACGGACCCGTCGGTAATCATGCTGTCGCGCACGGTGGCTCCAGAATGGATATGAACCGGCGGACGCTCCTCGCTGCGGGTGTGAATCACCCAGGTGCGGTCATTAAGGTTGAGCGAGGGTGGCGTTTGCAGCAGATCCATGTGCGCTTCCCAGTAGGCGTCGATTGTGCCCACGTCGATCCAGTAGCCGCCGTAGGGGTAGGCGAATACCCGCATACCCTCGATAATCATGCGCGGGATAATGTCCTTGCCGAAGTCGTGGCTGGAACCTTTCAACTGGTCGTCTTCTTCGAGCATCCGTTCCAGCACCGGGTAGTTGAAGATATAAACGCCCATGCTGGCGAGGTTGGTGGGCGGGTTGGCCGGTTTTTCCAGAAACTCGCGGACGCTGTAATCCTCATCGATATCGACGATGCCATAACGGCTGCCTTCATCCAGCGGGACGCGGATGGTGGCAAGCGTGACATCGGCGTTCTTCTCCCGGTGGAATTGCAGCATCACATCGTAATCCATCTCGTAGATGTGATCGCCGGACAGGATTATGACGTAATCTGGCCGGCCCCGGCGCACGAAGTTGAGGTTCTGGGTCACGGCGTCGGCGGTTCCGGCGTACCAGTCGGTATCGTAGCGGCCTTTATACGGCTGCAAAATGTGGACACCGCCGGTAAACGAACGGTCGAGGTCCCAGGGGCGGCCCCGTCCGATATGATCGTTGAGGCTGTGGGGACGGTACTGAGTCAGGATCAGCACGTCGAAGATATTGGAATTGACACAATTGCTGAGGGTGAAATCGATAATGCGGTACTTTCCGGCAAAGGGTACAGCGGGTTTGGCGCGTTTCGCGGTCAGCACAGCCAGGCGTGTGCCTTCACCGCCAGCCAGAATCACAGCCTTGATTTTCAAGTCGTCATCCCCCTTTGTTCAATCAGTTTCTGATACAGGTCGATATACTTCCGGGCGCTGCTGGCCCAGCTAAAATCGGTTTGCATGGCCCGTGTCTGCATTCGCTGCCAGGCCTCGCGGCGATTATGATAGGTATCGAGCGCCCAGCGCAGCGTATGGTACAGCGCGTCGGTCTCCGTCCAGTTGAAGACGAAGCCGGTTCCGGTATCCGCCGGGCCGTTATCGTAATTGGTGACGGTATCGGCCAGCCCGCCGGTTTCCCGCACCAGCGGCAGCGCACCGTAGCGCATGGCGATCATCTGCCCGATGCCGCAGGGTTCAAAGTAGCTGGGCATCAGAAAGAGATCGCAGCCGGCGTAGATGCGCTGGGCCAGTTCGCTGCTGTAACCGATATACATGCGGGCGCGCCAGGGAAATCGCTCCGCCAGCCGGGACATCTCGTAATTGTAATGCGGGTTGCCGCTGCCCAGCCCGATAAACTGCACATCGGAATCGTCCAGCAGGCGATGCAGCGCCGGAATTATCAGGTCGATGCCCTTCTGCCAGTCGAGCCGGCTGACCATCCCGATGACCATTACATCGTCGCGCACCGGCAGATGCATGTTGGCCTGAAGCTCGCGCTTGTTGTGTGGGCGGCATTCGGCGAAGTTATCGACATTGTAGTTCACGGCGATGGCGGGGTCGGTTTCCGGGTTGAGGGTTTCGTAGTCGATGCCGTTCAGGATGCCGTACAGGTCGCCGAGCCGGGTGCGGATCATGCCGTCCAGCCCGTAGCCCATGTACGGATACTGGATTTCGATGGCGTAGCGCGGGCTGACGGTGGTCACAATATCGGCGTAGGCGATGCCCATCCCCAGCAGGTTATCGGTTTTGTTCTGGTAGACCAGATCAGGCTGGTGGCGGCCCGGAATACCCAGTTGATACAACCAGCCGCCGGCGTGTTCCCCCTGATAGGCTATGTTGTGGATGGTCATGATCGTGCCGACATTGGCCCAGTTAGGGTCGCCCCGGCTGATTTCAACCAGAAACGGCAGCAGGCCGGTGTGCCAGTCATGCACATGGAAGATGTGGGGGAACCAGCCGGTGCGCACTTTCAGTTCCCAGGCGACAGCCATGGCGATCTGGCTGAGGAAGATGAAGCGCGGCATGTCCCATTCCCAGCCGCCGTAGACTTCGCCTTCGATGCCGAAGTGCGGCCAGCACTGCACAAAGTAAAACGGGACCCCTTCATGAATCGTTGTATGCACGTGCACATCGGACAGGCCGACGGTGCGCGGGAACTGGAAGCTGAACAGGTGGCTCAGGTTGAAACGCTGGTAGTCGAGGAAGCCGTAAAATGGCATGACCACGCGCGCATCGATCCCCAACTGGCGCAGCGCCTTGGGCAGCGAACCGACGACATCGGCCAGCCCGCCGGTTTTGGCGAACGGGGCCGCTTCCGCGCTGACAAAAAGAACATTGGTCACGTTTCCGGCTCCTTCAGCAGTCGGCTACAGTCTAGCGGCTGAGGGTTAAGGTTTGGTGAATGCCCGATAATCAATATCGGGAAAAACCTTATCGACTTCCCAGAACGCATCGGCCAGTTGTCGGTCGGGTTGACCGGCTTCCAGACTGGCCGCCAGCCGCTCGAAGCGTTCCAGATGGCGGTAAAACTGCTGGACAGCGAAGCGTCGATCCTCGCGCGTCATTATCATCACGGCCCAATCGCCGCTTTCCATGAGCAGCAGCTCACGCGCAGCCTGATTCAGCACCGTCCGGGCAGCTTCGTCAGGGTTGGTGAACTGGCCGGCCAGCCGTTCCATGCGCGCTTCGGCAGCGTGCATCGGCTCCCACAACCAGCGGGTTTCCGGGTTATCCCAGATAAAATGGTCGCCGCCAATGCCCCACGATCCTTCGGCCAGTGCGATGCTGGTTTGGGGCGGGTGGTCGGTAATCAGGCGGCTGGCGCTGGTCAGTTCGATTTCCGGCGTTTTTGCCAGATGTCGCAGCACCTCGCCCAGCCAGCGCGTCCCCTCAAACCACCAGTGACCCAGCAGGGAAATGTCGAGGATGGTTGCGATCAGGCTGAACTGGCCGGTCTGGTGATGGTAGGCGCGGATCATATCGCCGATGAGGTGGGCAAAATGCTCGGCGTGCTGATCCACCTTGTATGCCGCCCAGTCGGGTTGATACAGGTCTTTATCATGCGGGTCGATTTTCGGACCGGTGACTCGCCAGTAATTCAGGCCGCTCGTGCCGGAAATGCGATGATATTCGCGGTAATCGACATCGCCGGGATACCCCAGTGGAATCCCCCAGACCTGCATCGTGCTGTGGTCGTCGCGCCCAATAACGGCGACATTCGACCCTTCGATCAGATAGCTCTGGCGCGTGGTCGCCGGGCCAGCGGGTGACGGGGCGGCGGGCGGCAGGGCGTAAAGCTGCTTGATGGTGGCGTATGGGCCGAGGACATCGCCAGCGGCAATCCCAATGGGCGGACCGCCGCTTATCATATGGGGTTCGCAGAAAAAGACCCTGAAACCTTCGGCGGCGAGCAGTTTTTCCAGTCCGGGCCGGTAGCCGCAGGCCGGCAGCCAGATACCGGTTGGCCGGCGCTCGAAGGCACGCTGGTAGCTGCGGACAGCCGTTCTGAGCTGGCCGAGGATGGCGCTGTCGCGGCCCAGCAGTGGCAGATAGGCGTGGGTGGCGGCGCTGGTGATGATTTCCAGATAGCCCTCGTCCTGCAAGCGCCGGAAGGCCCCAACCAGATCGCGCCCAAAACGCTGATTGAACGCCAGCTTGATTTTTTCGTAGTGGCTGGCGTACCACGCCGCCAGAAAATGAATGTGAGGATGGTCATCGCTGCTGAAGGTGGCTCTGTCGCGCCGGGCGGCTGCAATTTTCTCGTCGAGATAATGATCGAAGTATTCGATGTCGTGATCGTCTGTCAGTTGTTCGACCAGTATAGGCGTCAGGCTCAGGGTCAGGTTGTACCTGATTCCGGCTTCTTTCAGGTCGTAGAGCGTTTCCAGCAGTGGGACGTAGCAGTCACCGAGAATTTCGTAGGTGGTGACTTCGCCATAGGGGCCGGGCAGGCGCATGTACGGCAGATGTCCGTGCAAAACTAAGGTGAAGGCTCCCTGTGCGCTCACGAATCATTTCTCCTGTGTTGGTGGGTGGGATTGTAACGATTCGTGCGGCGCTGGCGCAAATTATGTTGCGGGCAGAATGAGCGTAAACAGGCTGCCCGCGCCGGGGCTGCTGCGGACGGTCAGATAGCCATGATGCGCTTCGGCTACCTTGCGGGCGATAAACAACCCCTGACCGAGTCCGCGCGGGTCGAGCAGCTTGCCGCTGCGGGTGCGGGGTTCGCCCCGGTAGAATCGCTCGAAGATGTGCGGCAGGTCTTTTTCGGAGATGCCGACTCCGGTATCGACAATCTGGATGGCGATATTCTGGGCATCTTCGCGCCGGGCCGTCACGACGATATGGCCGCCCGGCTCGGTATAGCGGATGCTGTTTTGCAGCAGATGACCAAGCGCCCAGCGCAGGCGCTGATCGTCACCGGTGACAAACAGGCTGCTGGTATCGCGCACCATGATACCGACATCGAGTTTGGCGCGGGTGATTTCCGGGGCCAGTCCGTTAACGACATTCCAGAGTAAATCCTGCACATTCAGCCTGTCCTGCCGGATGCTGAAGGCGTCGGCGCTCATCTCGGAAATGTCGAGCAGTTCCACGATCATGCGGTCGAGAATATCGACGTTGCGGCCAATGGTTTCCAGAAAGCGGCGGTTGGCCGGTGTGCCTTCGGGCTGGCCAAGGACAACCTCGCTCATGCCTTTTATCACCGCCATCGGTGTGCGCAGTTCGTGGGAAATAGCGGTGATAAACTGGTCTTTGAGCCGTTCCGACAGCGCGTCGCGGGTCATATCGCGCAGAATAATCATCGTACCGATGCGCTGGCCGTCCTTGCCGCCGACCGCAGCGACCTGCGCGCCCAGAATGCGGTTGTTGACCTGCACGCGGCTGGGTTCGCCCAGCGGGGCCAGTTCGCTGTCGAGGCTCACGATGTCGCGGTAGCTGTCGAACAGCGTGCCCAGTTCACTTTCCCAGAAGTTGCGCTGGCTGCCCAGAAGCTGGCGCGCCGCCTTGTTGATGAGGACGATGCGCCCCTCCATATCCTGCATGATGATGCCTTCATCAATGCTGGCGAGGATGCCGTTGAGCCGTTCGATTTCTTCTTCACGCCGGCGGGCGATGTGGACAAGCTGGCGGTTGCGCCGCTGGAGCGCGCGCGTCTTTTCGATCTCGCTTTGCAGGCGCGAACGCCGATTGAACGACGTGTACAGGCGGCTGAACATGCGCTCTGTCGCTGTGCCGAGATGATTGACTCGTGCCAGAATACCTCGAAGTTCCTGGGGGTTCGATTGGGGCGGTCTGGTGCTCAAGCCCGGTTTGCCTGCCTCGTCTATAACCTACAGTCGATAGCCATCAGTCATCGGTAAATTCTAATTTGATCTGCTGCTGCGCACTTCGTGCAAAATCTGGTACAGCTTGTCGAAATCCGGCAGCGGCTTGCTGATGATGCTGTCGGCTCCGTCATTTAGCATATTATCTTTTTGATCGGCATTCAACGCAAATGCGGTCATCAGAACGATGGGAATATGCTGAGTATCGGGCATAGCGCGCATTCGCCCGGCCAGTTCGTTGCCTTTTTTGCCCGGCATCCGTATATCCATCAGCGCGAATTCGGGCAGGGGGCCATCGTAGCGACCGGTCTCTACGGCGTCAAGCCATTCCCAGACGCGGGCGCCGCTGTCGAACACCAGCGGGTCATAGCCCCACGACCGGAACAGAACGGCCATCAGATTGCGAATATCCGCGTCATCTTCTGCAATCATCCATGTAGCTGACATCTGTGTGACCTCTTGGAAAATGCTTCTTATCCATCTCGGATCAAAGTGATATGAATGTTACCGCCGATACCTATATTCAGTATACTCATGGACCGCCCGCGCCGCGCGCAAGATTTCCTTCTCTAACGAATTTTTCAGATGCAGGAAAACTGGCAGGCGGTTTGCGCTTGGTATAGAATTCGGATTAGAATTATAAAACAGATAAGGCGGTTCTGTTTGAAATCTGATAGGTGGCTGACCTTTGCTGGCGGCGGCCTGCTGGAACCGGTTGGTCCAAAGATTTCTTTTTGTCTGAAAAAGGCGGATTCCCTTAAGATGAGTTCAGGTTCCCGAACAACAGACGAGGAGAGAAAATTGTCTACGTGGATGGTCGTCGAGGACGAACCGGATATTTACGAAGTGTTGCTCGCCATGTTCGAGATGTGGGGGATCGAGGGCGTGGCGTTTGTGGATGGCGAAGAAGCGATTGCCTGGATTGACGACGTGGACAATGGGCGCTTTCGGGGCGAACTGCCCGAACTGGCCCTGCTCGACATCCGTTTGCCGGGGGCGGTAAGCGGCCCGGCAGTAGGAGAACGACTGCGCAAGAGTTCGGTTCTGGGTGACGTGGCGATTATCCTCAGCACCGCCTACAAACTGACTGTTGAGGAAGAGGCTCAGGCGATTGAACAGGCTGGGGCCGATAAGCTGCTCTATAAGCCGCTGCCCAAATTCAACGAATTGCAGCAGCTATTGGAGAACGTGATTGCTGCGCGCCGCGCCAAAGCAGCGCAGAACGACAAAGAGTAGGGCAGCCGATGGAAAATGTGGCTCCTTCAGGTGCGCTGGCCCGGCGCTCGCGGCAGTGGCTGCAACTGGCGTTCCTGATCGTCACCGGCGGCGTGTTTATTGCGGTGATTGGTCTGGCGTTGTTTGCCATTCCCCTTGCGGTTGAAGGCAATCGTATCTTTGGCTTTTACAACTTCTTGCGCACCGTGCTGCTCATCGTTGGCGTGCTGCTGGGATTGGCCGGGGCAGGTCTGGCCGTGCGCGCTTACCTGACCCGTGTTGACAACGACCTCGCCCAGATCACGGGGCAGCATCTCAGCCGCCACTTCGATGACAATTTCTGGTTTGTGCGCAATATCAACAAAAAGGGACTGGGGTATATCGACGCGGTGATGGTCGGGCCGCCGGGGGCGCTGGTGTTCCGCATCGTCGATAACCAGGGCGTGTTCGCCAACGAACGGGGCAACTGGCTAACTCAGAATCGCAGCGGCGAGTGGGTTCCGTGGAAGCTTAACCCAACGGAAGAAGATATTGTCGATATTAAGGCGCTGCGCGAATATCTGCGTCTGCACGGAATGCCGGACGTGCCCGTCTATGGCATAGTCGTATTCGTCCGCGAAGAGCCGATCACCCGTATTATGACCAAAGAGCCGGCAATCCCGGCGGCGCATCTCAGCCGGGTGGTGGATGTGCTGCGGGACAATTATCTGGCGCGGGATCGTATCGATCAGGCGACTGTTCGGCGAATTGTCGATTTGATTTACGAGCATTAAGTTCATGCCTGCTGAAATCTGGCTGGGGCCGGTTGGCGCTGGCAAAACAGCCTTTGCGCTGGATCAACTGGCGCAGACACTGACCGAGCAACCCTTTGCGCGGGTGTGGGTGCTGGTTTCAGGCAGGCGGCAGGAAGATGCCTTCCGCCAGCGGCTGGTTGAACAGGGCCGCCGGGTTTATTTTAACGTCGAATTTTTCACCTTTTACCAGTTGTATCACCGTCTGCTGAATATGGCGCAGCAACCGCCCCGCCGGCTGGATGATGCCGCGCGCTATGGCCTGCTGCGGGCTATCCTCGCCGGCCAGAAAGCGCAGGGCCGCCTGCACGTGTTCGAGGCTATTGCCGAAACCCCCGGTTTTGTGCGCATCATGGCCGAGTTCATCTACGAACTCAAGCAGAACCTCATCCCGCCGGAGACATTCGCGCAGGCCGCGCAGACACGCAAGGACGCGGAAATCGCTGCCATCTATGCGGAATATCAGAACCGCCTGCGCGAACACAATCTGGTAGACCGCGAGGGCGAGGGCTGGCTGGCGCTCGATGTGATGGAAAAGCAGCCGCACATTGGCCGCAATGTCGATCTGCTGCTGGTGGATGGCTACGATCAGTTCACGCCGTTGCAGGCCAGTTTGCTCATGCTGGTGGCGGATCGTGCCCGCCGCGCGCTGGTGACTCTGCCGACAGTGCCGGGGCGCGAGGACACCATCGGCAGGCGTTTTGCCGAGGCGCGCACCCAGCTCGAAATCCACAGCCCTTCACCGCCGGCGGTGAGGGTATTAGCCGCCGCAGATGGGTCAGATCGTTCACCGGAACTGCGGCACGTGGCCGATCACATTTTCCGGCGGGATGGCGTCACGCGGCCTGCCAACGGGCGTGTGGTATTCATCGAAGCGCCGGAGCCGGCTCAGGAAGCTGCCGCTGTGCTGCGCCGGGTCAAGCGGCTGCTGCTGGCCGGGGCGCAGCCGGACGATGTGGTGATCGCCCTGCGCGACTGGCCGCGCTACGGCGGTCATTTCGCCACTCTGGGGCAGGTGTACGGCGTGCCGCTGGCGCTGCATCGGGGCGAATCGCTCCAGCAGAACCCGGCGGTCATGAGTCTGTTGAATCTGCTGAGCCTGCACGAAACCGATTTTCGCCGGCGCAATCTGCTCGATGTGCTGCGCTCGCCCTATTTTGCTGTGCCCGGCATCGGTGTGACGCAGGTCGAACAGCTAGAAGTTATCAGCCAGCAGTTGATCGTCACCAGTGGACGCGAAAACTGGCTGGAGGCGATCCGGCGGGCAGGCCAGCCAGTAACCGCCGGCGACAAAGACGACGAAACCAGCGCCGCGCCGCTGCTTGACGCCGAGTCGGCGGCGTATCTGCACCTGCATCTGGATCAGTTTTTCCGGCACGTCACGCCGCCGCCACACGCATCACTGGCTGTTTATATCAACTGGCTGCGCGATCTGATCGGGCCGGACGTGGCCGACCCTGACGACGATGCCCCGGACGGGCTGCCGCCACCGTACACGCTCAACCTGCCTGCGCAGATTCGCAAGGGAGATGCCCCCGGTGTGGCTGACCGTGATCTGATGGCCCTGGATGAATTCATGCGCGTGCTGCGCAGCCTGCTTTCCGCTGAATCGCTTCTCGATATATTGAACGCCGGCCGCGAGATGAACCGCCAGTTGTTCCTGCTGGAACTGCGCACAGCGGTGCATAACACGGCGATCAATCGCGGGCCGGTGCGCACTGGCCGGGTGCTGGTGACAACCGTCACCGACGCGCGCGGTCTGCCGCATAATCATGTGTTTATCCCCGGCCTGTCGGAAGGTATCTTTCCCGCGCCGCTGAGCGAGGACCCGCTGTATCTCGACAGCGAACGGGCCAGTCTGCGCGAACGCGGCATCACGCTGGAAACACAGGCTGAACGGGCCGCTGATGACGGTCTGTTCTACCAGTTGATCGGCATTGCGCGTCAGTCGCTGACACTGTCGCGCCCGACCGTGCAGGATGGTGTCCCCTGGCCTCCCAGCCATCTGTGGCGGGAGGTGGCGTCGATTATCAGCGACGCGGATGAGATTATTCAGGCGAATCAGGTGCGTGTGGGGCAGGTGGTGCGGGCTTCGGAAGCGGCGGCTCCCGGCGAACTGCTGCTGGCGCTGGCCGATGGTCTCAGTCGCCAGACGCTGCCGGATGATCTGCCTGGTTATTATGCGTGGATGATGGCGGCGTATGGCGCAGCCTGGCAGCGTGTCGATCATGCGCGGATGATGGAACTGCGGCGGCTGTCACGGCGGGTGCGTCACGATCACTACGCCGGCCGCCTGCGCGATGCCGGTCTGATCGCCCATGTTGCCGCTTTGCTGGGGCCGGATCGCCTGTGGAGCGCGACGCAGCTAAACGATTATGGTCTGTGCGCCTTTCGTTTCTTCGCCAAACGCCTGCTGCGGCTGGAGGCGCTGGAGGAGCCGGAAGAAGGGCTGGATGCGCCTAAACGCGGCACGATCAATCATGCGGTTCTGGAAAAGACGTACGCCGAAATTGGCGCGCGCGGGCTGGTGATTGCGCCCGAAAATCTGGATACGGCGCTTGCGATTCTGCGTTCGGTTGCCGGGCCGGTGCTGGACGCCGCGCCGGCTGAACTTGGCTTCCCCGATAATGCGCTGTGGCGGCAGGAGCGTATCAGGATGCTGCGGCAGTTGGAATCGCTGGTGCGCCTGGATTTTTCAGAAAAGAGTCCGGTGGGCAAACTGGGCGCAGGCGAACGCCGGCCCTATCGTCAGGAAGCGCCTTTTGGCACCAAAGATGGCCCGCCGGTCATTATTCCGGTGGAGGTGGATGGTCGCCCTGAGATGCTGCGTGTGCGGGGTTACATCGACCGGGTCGATCTTACGGACGCCGGGGTGGTGGTCGTCGATTATAAAGGCTCGACCAAAATCCAGGTCGATGACATGCGCATCGGACGCAACTTCCAGATGGCCGTTTACCTGTACGCGATTCAGCAGATGCTTGCTGCTGAATATGGTGACGCTGCGCCCCAGGTGCGCGGTGGTCTGTTCTGGCACCTCAACAATCTGGAATCGAGCGGTACGACACGAATGGACGAAGCCGGGCTGGCCGATCTGGAGCAGTCACGGCTGCATATCGGACGCCATATCGCTGCCGGACGGCGTGGGAATTTTGCCGTGCGCGCTGCCAAAGACGATAAGGGCAAATGCATCCGTTACTGTGAGTTCGCGCAGTTGTGCCGGGTCGCCGGCACGAGCCGCTACAAGCCGGAGGATGACGCCTCATGAGCCTGACACCTGCACAGCGCCGCGCCATTGAAACCCACGACGCCAACCTGATCGTCGTCGCCGGGGCAGGTTCTGGCAAGACGCGGGTGCTGGTTGAACGGTATCTGGCCCTGCTGGACGCGCGCCAGGACGGGCCGCTGAATGCGCTGGTGGCAATCACCTTTACCCGCAAGGCGGCGCAGGAAATGCGGGATCGGGTGCGGCTGGCGCTGGAAGAACGGCTTGAGCGGGCCGGCACCCCTTCAGAACAGCAGGTGTGGTCCGCGCGGCTGGCGAGCATGGAAAGTGCCCGCATCGACACCATTCACGGCCTGTGTGCCAGCATACTGCCCGCCAACGCGGCTGAAGCCGGCCTCGACCCGGACTTCGACCTGATAGACGAGAATGATGCCAGCATCCTGC
>Ga0079224_100002520_pt1 | contig 22325 bp, 16 predicted proteins | sample Stecom2015_FD_80414 | JGI IMG/M metagenome (GOLD analysis project Ga0079224, IMG submission 80414) | Agricultural soil microbial communities from Utah to study Nitrogen management - Steer compost 2015 | ecosystem: Environmental > Terrestrial > Soil > Agricultural land | place: USA: Utah...
GCCAAGAGATATCCAGATCAAAGCTGGGGAGATGTTCCTTTTACCTCCGCGGGTTCCCCACAGCCCACGACGACCAGCCAACATGGTGGGTGTGGTTTTCGAGCGGTACCGACGAGAAGGGGAAATTGATGGGTTTATCTGGCATTGCGAGAATTGTGGGAATAAGCTGTATGAGGAGTATGCGGAAGTAACGGATATCGTCCAACAGCTCCCCCCCATCATGGAAAGGTTCTGGAGCAATCCTGACCATACTACCTGCAAGGAATGCGGAACCGTAATGACTAAATAATGAATTTACCAGTTGCGATGCGGCGACTGTATAGATTATGACAGCTATTGCTTACCACTGTTCAGAGGCATTTGCTAATGAAATGGACCGGAGCGATCCTCTCCATCATTTCAAAGACCTCTTCTTCTATCCCAAAATTGACGGAAAAGCCGCCATCTATCTTTGTGGCAACTCTTTAGGGCTACAGCCCAAATCCGTAAGAGACGAGGTTCATCAGGAATTGCAAAATTGGTCGGAACTCGGAGTGGAGGGGCATTTCTCCGGCACCAACCCTTGGGTCACAGCGCGGTTAAGGTCTAAGCCTATGCTAGCGGAGATTGTAGGTGCCAAGCCTGAAGAGGTGGTTGCCATGGGCAGTCTCACGGCTAATCTTCATTTCCTGTTGGTTTCTTTTTATCAACCCACTAAGGTGCGCTTTAAAATTCTAATGGAATCGGATGCCTTTCCTTCTGATAGGTATATGCTGGAGTCGCAGGTCCGGTTTCATGGTTTGAACCCTAAGGATGCAATTATTGAGGTTTCACCCCGGTCGGGCGAAAAAACGTTAAGAACGGAGGATATCCTGCAGACCATCAAGGATTACGGAAACGAACTTGCCCTGATCATGATGTCTGGGATACAGTATTACACGGGGCAACTTTTTGATCTTCCCAAGATCACCAGAGCCGGGAAATCAGTGGGGGCGGTGGTGGGTTTTGACCTCGCCCATGCTGCGGGCAATGTCCCTCTACGGCTGCATGAATGGGAGGTTGATTTTGCTGCCTGGTGTAGCTATAAGTACCTCAATTCGGGGCCAGGGAACGTAGCGGGGATTTTTGTGCATAAAAAGCATGGTGACCAACCGGAATTAAAGCGTTTAGCCGGTTGGTGGGGACATGATGAACATACCCGTTTTGCAATGGATGGTCCTTTTAAAGCCATGCCAGGAGCCGATGGTTGGCTGCTATCCAATGATAATGTATTAGGGCTGGCGGCACACCAAGCTTCATTGGAAATTTTTAGCCGAGCCGGTATGGCAAATCTTCGCCGGAAAAGTGAACTATTAACCGGTTATCTGGAGTTTTTAATCCGTCAAATAATACATGACTACCCAATCGAAATTATCACGCCCCAAAATCCGGAGGAAAGAGGCTGCCAGCTCTCGATCTTGTTTCAGAAAGGTGGAAAAGAAATTTTCGACGGACTCTATGATCATGGTGTAATTGGCGACTGGAGAAATCCCAACGTGATTCGACTGGCACCGACGCCATTGTACAATGGTTTTGTAGAGGTATACACCGTTGCCAAGTTGTTGGAGAGATTATTGGAGAATACCTATGATTAACAAGATGAATCTGATGAAGAACAACAATATAAGTATTTTAGGAGCAGGACTGATTGGATCTTTGCTGGGGATCTACCTTAAAAAGAATGGATTAGAGGTTTCTATTTACGAAAAAAGACCCGATTCGAGAGCCAGCGTCAATTCCGGTGCTGGTCGTTCCATTAACATGGCACTTAGTCACCGAGGTTGGAAGGCTATCGATAAGATTGGCCTGAGGGAGAAGGTGGAGCCTTTGACCATCCCCATGCATGGACGAAGAATCCATGATGAGCATGGTAATACCGTGCTGATGCCGTATGGAAAAGAGGGCCAGGCCATCTATTCTATATCGAGACAGAAGTTCAACGAGCTGTTGATGGATGAGGCCGAAGACGCGGGTGTGAAACTGAATTTTGAACACCAGTGTGAGGATATCGATATCCAGAACCATGTGATCCGGTTTTCCCTTGCTGGCAACCGGATGAAAATGGAGCAGGCGGGCGTAGTTATCGGCGCGGACGGCGCCTACTCCACCCTGAGACAGGCCATTCAGAGACAGACCCGGTTCAACTTTAAGCAGGAGTATATTTCTCATGGGTACAAGGAATTGACTATTCCTGCGACGGCGGACGGGGAATTTGCCATGGATCCTTATGCGCTTCATATTTGGCCTCGGGGGAGGTTTATGATGATCGCCTTGCCTAATCTGAACAAGTCCTTTACCTGTACTTTGTTTTTGCCCTTCGAAGGAAGCAAGGTGTGCTTTGACAAAATCAATGACGGGAAGGATGTCATCAGTTTATTTAAGAATTATTTTGACGATGCTTATCATCTGATGCCGGATCTGGTGGAGGAATATTTTCAAAATCCGGTCTCAGCTCTTATTAATGTAGAGTGCTATCCTTGGACCGTAAATAACAATTTGCTCATTGGAGACGCCTGCCACGCCATGGTGCCTTTCTTTGGGCAAGGGATGAATTGTGGCTTTGAGGACTGTTACATCTTGAACGGACTGATCGAAAAATATGGAACCACTTCTTGGGAGTTGATTTTTGAAAAGTTCCAGAAGAGCAGGAAGTCGGATACGGATGCGATTTCACAGATGGCGATGGATAACTTTACCGAGATGAGGGACAGCGTATCTGACCCTAAATTCATCGTCCGCAAAAAAATAGAGGCCAAGCTTCACGACCTGTTTCCGGAGGATTGGATCCCGCTTTACAGTATGGTGACATTTACCGATATGAAGTATTCTGATGTCTTTGCACAAGGAAAGCTTCAGGAGCGCATCATGGACAAAGTGATGGAAGATCCTTTGATCACTCAAAATTGGCGGAATCTCGATTACGACAAGATCATCGAGAAGGTAGAGACTTCAAAAGCGTTCTAATTCATAAAAGGCCTGTGGCAAACCAAGTGCTACAGGCCTTTTCTCTTAGGGTAATTTACCTAATTCCACGGGCTTGAGGTTATTCATATTGCGCAAGATCCAGCTCTGTCGCTGGTAGTTGTACCCTGTGGGGCTCGCAGGAGACCAACGGCGGGGATTTGGAAGTACGGCGGCAATCATGGCGGCTTCATTCCGGTTCAGCTTACTGGCGGGCTTGTGATAAAAGACCTGTGCCGCTGCTTCTACCCCATACACCCCCTCCCCTGTCTCTATCACGTTCAGGTACACTTCCATGATTCGTTCCTTTGACCAAAAAAGCTCGATCAGTAGCGTGAAGTAGGCTTCAAGTCCCTTTCTAAAATAATTTCTACCCGGCCACAGGAATACATTTTTTGCTGTCTGGTTGCTGATGGTACTGCCCCCTTTCAGGTTCCTTCCTGTTTGATTCCCCGCAAGAGCTTTTTGGATCGCTTCTACGTCGAATCCGAAGTGATCCAAAAATTTCTGATCCTCAGCCGCCACTACCGCTTGTACCATGTGAGTGGAGATTTCATCAATAGGTGTCCAATCTTTGACGAGTTGGAGTTCCTTGTCCTTATCCAACGCTTGTTCTACCAAGCGTATCCCCATAAGCGGGGTGAAGTAAACCGGAACCGAACGATAAATCAATGTTAAGCCTAACGAATAGATAACAAATGCCAAAAGGATCTGTCCTAGCCAATTCGCTATTTTCCCAAATACCTTCATTGACATCTAGAATGTTTTGATGCTACTCTTCTAAATCCTCAAATTGAGATAAGTCAAGGGTTTCATCCTGCAGGTAGTGGGGATAGATCTGTAGATGGCGCTTTCTCACAGCGCCGAGTAAGGTACTCCTGAGCTCCTCGATATTTTTGCCTGATTCGGCTGCCATAAAAACCGGTGGGATGGACGATTTTTTGGTGTAGTTGTCTTGCAACTTTTCGAAATCAATAAAGTTGGCTTCTTCTATCTCCAATTCGGTCATATGTTGCAGGGCTTCTTCTGATGGCATCTCAGGTACCAAATCAATCTTGTTAAAGACCAACATCGTAGGCTTCTCCCCTGCTCCTAGCTCAGCGAGTGTCTGATTGACAACGGTTATTTGATCTTCGAAGTTGGGGTGGGAAATATCCACCACATGGACAAGGATATCCGCTTCTTGGATTTCGGCCAAGGTAGATTTAAAGGATTCAATCAAGTGCGTCGGGAGCTTTCGAATAAAACCTACGGTATCAGAGAGAAGGAAAGGGATGTTGTCACCCAGCACCACCTTCCTCACGGTTGCATCGACCGTCGCAAACAATTTATTTTCTGCTAATACATCTGCTTTGGTCAGGAGTCGCATTAAGGTACTTTTCCCAACATTAGTATAACCTACTAAGGCTACTCTCACAATTCCTTCTCGGCCTTTTCTCTGGGTAATGCCTTGTTTTTCGATCTTCTTGAGCTTTTCCTTCAAGAGGGTGATTTGGTTCCGGATATTTCTTTTGTCCGTTTCTATTTCTTTTTCACCAGCACCGCCCCGCGTCGAAGTACCCCCCCGCTGTCGCTCCAGGTGAGTCCACATATTGGTTAGCCTAGGCAGCAGGTATTGGAACCTGGCCAGTTCCACTTGGGTTTTAGCCTGAGCCGTCTGCGCCCGTCGAAGGAAGATATCCAAAATCAACAGAGATCGGTCGTATACCTGCACTTTGAGCTCATTCTCGACGTTCCTCATTTGCGAAGGAGACAAATCCTCATCAAAAATCACCATATCCACTTCGAAGTGCTCGATATATGCTCTGATCTCTTCTAGTTTCCCTGTTCCTACAAAGTATTTAACATCTGGGTTTTCCATCCGCTGGGTAAACCGGTAGACAGAGCGGGCTCCTAAGGTCTCCGACAAGAAGGCTAGTTCATCCAAATACTCTTGAACCTGCTGGTCAGTTTGTTGCTGGTGGATTAAGGCTACCAAAACGGCTGTTTTTTCTTTTGGAGCCGTTTCAAACATCTTATTTAATTTTCTGGAATATTTACTCATCTATGTTTTGTTACCTTACTATAACCAATGCAACTCAAAGGAAGTTTTGTTCGTATGGGAGAAACAATAAAAGTACCATTATTTAAAACGCAATTCCTAGTATTCGATTCGTTTTATTAAATTGCTTTGCCCGATGATGGCTTATAAAAATAAAAATCGGGAACTTTGACATTTTTAATCAACTAAGTGAAATGGAGATTCGCGAAACCCCAATCAAGGATGTATATGAGATATATCCCAAGGTATTTAATGATTCACGTGGTTATTTCTTAGAGACCTATCGGAAAGATAGGTTTGAACAGCAGGGGTTACCAACGGAATGGATGCAGGACAATCAATCCTATTCCATGGCAGGAATTTTGAGAGGCCTGCATTTTCAGACCGGAGCATTTGCTCAGGCCAAATTAGCGCGCGTGATCATGGGTAAAGTGCTGGACGTATGTGTTGATCTACGCAAAGATTCCCCCACTTTTGGAAAGCATCATTCGGTGATTTTGGATAGTATCCGCCATAACATGCTATACATCCCTGAGGGGTTTGCCCACGGGTTTGCAGTGATAGAAGATGCCGTGTTTTCTTATAAGTGCTCTAACTTGTATAACAGGGAGAGTGAGGGAGGAATCATTTGGAATGATCCGGAGTTAAATATAGATTGGCAAATCAGGGATCCCGTATTATCGGATAAAGATACAACCTGGCCAACAATTCAAGAATTTAAAGAAATAAGCGGAGGGGGACTTTAATGTCAATATTAGATTTATTTAGGAGCAGCAAAACTGAGGAGGTTACACCACTTGATTTGAGTTGGATGGCAGTAGATATGCACAGCCACCTCATTCCCGGAATTGATGACGGTTCCAAATCGCTAGAAGAATCTCTTGCGCTTATAGAACGGTTGGCGGGATATGGGCTGAAGAAGCTGATCATCACCCCCCACATCATGACCGAATTTTTTAAGAATACGCCTGAAATCATCCAATCCGGTCTAGAGGAATTGAAGCTGGCTATAAAGAAGAAGAACATCGGTATAGAGCTGGCAGCAGCGGCAGAATATTATTTAGACGAAGTTTTTCTTGAGAAAATCTTAGCAGGGGAGAAATTACTCACCTTTGGAGGTAACCACATATTGGTAGAGACGGGATTTATGAGTAAGCCCACCATGTTGCTGGAAAGTTTTTTTCAGTTGGAGATGGCCGGATACCAACCTGTATTAGCACATCCTGAACGCTACATCTACCTTCATCAGGATGCTGAACTTTTGGAATCCATGATTGATCGAAACATAAAGTTTCAGTTGAATCTCCTCTCTATCACCGGGTACTATTCCAAGCCGGTAAAAAAATTCGCCGAAAAACTCATTGACGGAGGCTTGGTGAGATTGATCGGGACGGACTGCCATAACGAGAGGTATCTGGACCATTTGGAGAAGTTGACGGAGGAGAAGTATTTCCACAAATTACAATCACTCGATCTGCTCAATAAGTCCTTATGAAGATACTGGTAACCGGTATTACCGGCTTGTTGGGAAGTTACCTTGCGAAGGAATTTGCTAGCCTGGGTGAGCTTCACGGTTTAAAACGAAAGGGCAGTTGCCCTAATTTGTTGGGTGACTTGGGGGATCGCATCATTTGGCATGAGGGGGATATTAATGATTATGCCTCCTTAGAAGACGCCTTTGAAGGCATAGATATGGTCATTCACGCCGCAGGATTAATCAGTTATGATCCCAGCGACAGAGCGAAGCTGATCCGCATCAACGTGGACGGGACTGCTAATGTGGTAAATGTCATGCTTCAAAAGGGTATCAGCAAGCTGCTTTACATTAGTTCTGTCGCAGCCTTGGGAAGGTCTCCGGAGGTGTCATACATTGATGAAAACTTCAAATGGGTCGCCTCGCCGTTAAACACCCCCTACGGCACATCCAAGTACCTGGGTGAACTTGAGGTGTGGCGAGCGGCTCAGGAAGGACTGGATGTGATGGTTTTTAATCCCTCGGTATTACTGGGAAGAATCAGTGACCAGAGAAGCAGCACTGCCATTTACGATTATGTGCTGGGGGAAAACAAATACTATCCGCTTGGCAGCATCAACTATATTGATGTACGGGATGCTGCCAAGCTGGTGTTGCGTCTTTGTGAAGAAGGGGATTGGAATAACCGGTATGTGCTTAACAAGGAGAGTTTGCCCTATCGGTCTTTTTTTCAAAAAATGGGAGAGGCTTTTCAGAAAAAGCCACCTACTGTCCCCGTTTCTTCGTGGATGATGAATGTGGCGCTGGTAGGTTTACGGATGGCCAATGTCTTTAAAAAACGGAAAATGCCGGTTAACGCCCAGACCATGAAGCTTTCCCAACAGTCCATTACTTTCGTTAACAAGAAAGCTACTGAAGCCACAAAGTTCGTCTATACCCCCTTAGAAGCGACCTTTGCCTGGGCGGCGGGGAACTGAATTCATTTTTAGATAGTTTCTGCTGAAATACTTGCTTATTTTTCTTTGAAGAAGTAACTAGTGTGTGTTTCGGCATCCGTTATGATGTCTGTTAGTGATAAAAGATTAATCTGATGATTGGAGATTTCGAAAATAATTGGGACGAGGAAAAAGAGTTGGTACAGAGGTTTGAAAACTCCATTAAATCCAATCTTGACCTTTACTTCGAGGAAGAAGAGCTTGAGGACATTATACGGTTTTATTTTGAACAACAAAAGTTCAAAAAGGCATACAAAGCCAGTAAAATCGCATTATTGAGATTTCCTTTTTCCATTGAAATAAAATTGTTGATGGCCCAGTCCCTGATCTTCAACGATGAGCTTGACGAGGGGCTGGATCTTTTGGAGAATATTAACAACCTCTCTCCCAACAATGAGGAGATTATTCTTGCTTTGGCGAATGCCATGTTTATGTCGGGCAATACCAAAGGAGCAATTGAGACTTTGCGGTCTTTTTTGCCGATGGCGGAGGATAAGGCAGAGATTTATTATTCTTTAGGTAACTTCTATCGTGCCGAAGACAATACTCCGAAGGCAGTTGAAAGCTATAAGGAAGCGGTGAAGCTGAAGATTAATCATGAGGACGCTCTCTTTCAGTTGGCGTTGATTACTGAGGAAGAAGGGTCTTTTGACGAGATTCTGGAATTCTATCAGCAATTTATTGACCAGGATCCCTACAGTGCCGGCGCGTGGTATAACCTGGGCGTTGTGTACAACCGATTGGGTAAGTTTGAGGAAGCCATTCATGCTTATGATTATGCTTTGCTGATTGATGATTCATTTGCTTCCGCCTATTTTAATATGGGTAATGCGCTGATGAACACCCAGCAATACGAGCAGGCCCTTGAAGCTTATCAAAACACGATAAATTGCGAAGGGATTAACGCTGAAAATGCTTGTTATCTCGCTGCCGCTCATGAAAAGTTGGATCAGATTGACATGGCTTTCAAGTATTTTAAGAAATCTGCAAAGTTGGATCCAGAGTACGATGATGCTTGGTTTGGCTTAGGCATGTGTATGTTGAAAAGGAACAAGTTTTTTGAAGCCATCCATTATTTTAAAAAAGCCATCAAGCTCACGGCAGAAAACGCCAACTATTGGGTGGGCCTGGCGGAGGCTGAATATAACTTGGGGAACCTTCAAGCCAGTTCCGAAGCCTATGAAGAGGCCATCAACTTAGAACCTGGGATCCTAGAGACCTACGTGAACCTCTCGATTATATATTTTGACCAAAACAGGTTCGAAGAGGCCATCGATGTCATTAAGGAAGGCATAGAAGAGCTTCCTGAGGAAGCAGAGCTGTATTATCGACAGGTGGTTTACCTAATTAAAACTGGGAAATACAAAGAAGCCTTTCCATTTTTGGAAAATGCGTTAACTTTGGATTTTGAAAAGCATGTGATTTTATATGAGCTGATGCCGGAAATTAAACATCAGGCGGCCATATTTAAAATTATAAGCCAATATAGTAATGGATTTCCCAATAATTGACCTGTAGAAATACATATCTAAATTTTATAGAATGAATTACGTGCTTAAGAGCATCCCCGTACGTACAGAAAAACCACGAACTTCCGGATTTACAATGGCTATGGATAAAGGCCTTAGTCTAAGGGAAGTTGAAGATTTTATAGAGACTTGTGGTGATTACGTGGACATTGTGAAGTTAGGCTGGGCAACTTCGTATGTAACGAAGAACTTCGACAAAAAATTAAAATTATACCGCGATGCCGGTATTCCAGTTTACCTAGGGGGGACGCTTTTTGAAGCATTTGTGATTAGAGGTCAGTTTGACGACTACCGAAAGCTGTTGGATACCTATGAATTGCTTTTTGCGGAAGTGTCAGACGGTTCCATCACCTTGGATCACAAGAAGAAGTGTGAATACATCCAAACGCTATCCAAAGATGTAACCGTTCTGTCTGAAGTTGGCTCTAAGGATGCCGCTAAGATTATTCCGCCCTACAAGTGGATCGACCAAATGCAAAAAGAACTGGATGCTGGTGCTTGGAAAGTGATCGGCGAGGCTAGAGAGGGGGGCACCGTCGGCTTGTTCAGGGATTCCGGAGAAGTCAGGCAAGGTTTGGTAGAGGAAATTTTGACGAAAATTCCAGCGGAAAGAATTATTTGGGAAGCTCCTCAGAAAGAACAGCAAGTTTGGTTTATTAAACTGATCGGCGCTAATGTCAATTTAGGCAATATTGCCCCGAACGAAATAATTCCCTTGGAAACCATTCGCTTGGGGCTGAGAGGAGATACCTTTGACCACTTCCTCGACCTGCAGTAACGCATCCATCATGTCGGCCGTGGTTAGCCGACTTCCCCGTTATCCGTATTAATGAGAGATTTTAAAGCTAATTTACTGACCTACCTAAAGGGAATGGCCATGGGCGCTGCTGATGTAGTGCCTGGGGTTTCTGGGGGGACGATCGCGCTGATTGCAGGTATTTATGAAAAGCTGCTGGATAGCATCAGCGCCATTGATATGGAAGCTTTTCGCCTGCTGATTAGTGGCCAGATACAAGCGCTTTGGAGGAAGGTAAACGGATCTTTTCTGTTGGCCTTGGTCTTGGGGATTTTCACCAGCATTTTGACTTTAGCCAACCTCATTACTTATTTGCTCCAGACCTATCCCATTCCGGTGTGGTCTTTCTTTTGTGGCCTAATTCTGATCAGTGCGCTACTTATCCTCCGGGATGTGAGACGCTGGAACGTGCTGGCAATTATCGCCCTTCCACTCGGGGTAGCTATAGCGTATTGGATCACCGGTCTACCTCCCGGATCGTCCGATAATAACCTGTGGATTATTTTTGGCTCCGGGATGATTGCTATCTGTGCCATGATCTTACCTGGTATATCCGGTAGTTTCCTGTTATTGGTAATGGGGAAATACGAGTATATTCTAAATGCATTGCTGCAGAAAGATATATTAACATTGGCGGTGTTTATCCTGGGTTGTGTTGTCGGCATTTTGGCCTCTTCTAGGGCCATATCTTGGTTGCTCAAACATTATCACGCCATCACGATATCCGTTTTGTCCGGCTTTATGTTGGGGTCCATCAACAAGCTCTGGCCGTGGAAAAAAGTGCTTAGCTACAGGCTCTCTTCCTCTGGAGACCAGGAGCCTTTCCTGACAGAAAATATCTGGCCACATCACTATTTTAATATTACTGGAGAGGAAGCTTATTTTTTGGCGGCCATCTTCGCCTTTTGCTTTGGTATTGCTCTGGTAATTGGCTTAGAAAGAATCGCATATTATATTAAATCGAGATGAGAAAGTTCGGGCTAATAGGATTTCCTTTAAAGCATTCGTTTTCTAAGAGGTATTTTACCCAAAAATTTCAAGAAGAAGGCTTAGCCGACTGTCAATATGAATTATATGAAATAGATGCGATTGACAAAGTCCAAGCGGTCTTGTCCAGTAATCCGGAACTCGTGGGAATCAATGTAACCATTCCTTATAAGGAACAGGTTATTCCCTATCTCGACGAGCTGGAACCAGGTTGTAAAGCCATTGGTGCAGTAAATACGATTAAGGTAGTCGGAAGCAGGTTGATAGGCTACAACACCGACTACATCGGTTTCAAAAAGTCCCTTTCTAACTGGCTACCGAGCGGATCGGTTAGAGCATTGGTGTTGGGTACCGGTGGAGCCTCCCGTGCCGTGAAGCAGGCACTTGACGATTTAGACATTCCTTTTGTAGTGGTGAGCAGAAAACATTCAAAGCAGGTAGGGACGATCAGCTATGAAGATTTGGCCCAGTCTGCTGAGATCCTGGACACGCATCATCTTATCATCAATACGACTCCCTTGGGCACCTTCCCCAATACAGAAGAGATGCCGCCTATCCCCTCCTCTTTTCTATCAGAGAAACACAAGGTGTACGATTTGGTGTACAACCCCGAAAACACATTGTTAATGAGGACCGTCCAACAGGCTGGAGGCAAGGCCAAAAATGGGTTGGAGATGCTTCATCTACAGGCTGAAGCCTCTTGGGAAATCTGGAACCGCGCTTAAAGTTTAAATCTGTTTCTTGCTTTATCGCTGGTTTTCGGATGCAGGGCTGCGCAATGAAGGTGTACTGTAGCTCGAGCGAAAACGCTGCCCATCTCGGATTCAATAAGCCTCTTTTGCATCCATGACGCTTTCAATTGTTTAAAAAGGCAATTTGTTTTTGTTATTAGACCGTAAAATATTTTTAACGGTTATTTTTTGGTTTAAATGAAATTTGATGCTTTATTTACTAAGGATATTAACCATCTGTTGGGTATAAAAGCTTTATGAAATTCCAGAAAGGTGCATTTCGACCGCTAAAAGTTTTCCGCACATTCGTTCATCTCTAACCACCTTAAATAAGTAACCTTTATGAAAAAGATTATGCTCACCTTCTTCCTCCTGCTGGCTTTTTTTATAGCACAGGCGCAGGAAAGGCCCGTCATGGGTAAGGTAACTGCATCAGATACTGGGCAACCCATTCCTGGCGTTAGTGTTCTGGTTAAAGAAACAACCGTTGGAACAGTAACAGATCTAGACGGAACCTTTCGATTAGATGTCCCCGCGACTGCCTCCATCCTAGTTTTTTCCTATTTGGGCTACGCCAGCCAAGAAAGAACAGTAGGCAATGAAGGCGTGGTCAATGTCACTTTAACGCCAGAAGTAGAAGACCTCTCGGAAGTAGTCGTTACGGCGTTTGGGCTTGAGCGGGAGAAAAAGTCACTCACCTATGCCGTTCAGGATGTAAGTTCGAAGGAAATGTCGGAAGCACGCGAGCTTAACGTTCTCAATTCACTTTCAGGTAAAGTCGCCGGTCTATCCGTGACAAGATCCGGATCTGGAGTGGGAAGTGAAAGCCGTGTGGTCATGAGGGGAGATCGGTCTATCAATGGTAACAGTCAGCCTCTGTACATTGTTGATGGCGTTCCTGCTGCCGGGATCTCAACTATCAATCCCGATGATATAGCCAGTATCAACGTATTGAAAGGACCTAACGCCGCGGCTTTGTACGGTAGCCGTGCCAATAATGGAGCTATCATCGTCAGCACAAAGCGGGGTTCCGCAGATGGCTTCTCAGCCAGCTTAAATACCTCCTTCATGATAGATGAGCCTATTTTGCTGACCAATTATCAGAACATATACGGCCAAGGTAGCGGTGGTCAATTTTCACCATCCTCCGAATTTTCATGGGGGCCCAGAATGGATGGGTCCAGCGTGGACAACTGGTCAAGAGCTGAGGGCCCGCCAAGCACGGTCCCTTATTCGCCTCAGCCTAATAATGTCAGGGACTTTTTCCAAACTGGACATAACTTAGCCACTACTTTGTCCATCGGTGGGGGGAACGAAAAGAACCGTACGTATTTTTCCTACACCTTCACCAATGCGGATGGCGTGGTGCCAAAAAACTCCCTCAACCGTCATAGTGTCAATTTGAGGATCACCAACAATCTCACGGACCGGCTCACGCTTGATGGGAAGATCAACTATATCCGGGAAGATATTGACAACCCATTGGCCCAAGGGGAAGACTTTTCCAATCCCATTCGCCATGCTTACAGGATTCCCCGAAATATACGGACGGAGGATCTAGCCCAATACGAATATTACACCCAGACTGGCTTGATCCGTCAGAACTACTTCAATCCCGGCTCTAACGGCGGAGCGAATCCTTATTGGACCATCAATAGGAACCTCCGGGCTAACCACATGGACAGGGTGGTCGCCTTCACGTCTTTGAACTATACAATATTGGAGGGCTTAAACATCCTTGCACGCGCTTCCCTCGACCGAATCACCCGCGGCAACAGTGAAAAAATGTATGCGGACACCTATGTCCTTTCTCAAAACGGTCGATTTACGGTCGGCAAGGAAGAATCCATGGAAATCAATACAGACTTCTTGATCACTTATGACAAGGCCCTGAGTGAAGATTGGCATTTGAACCTTACCGCTGGCGGGAATAGTAGGATCAACAGAAACTCAAGCCTGATCTCGAATACCGGCTCTGCCCTTACCGTGCCTAATCTTTTCTTCTTAGCCAACACCCAACAGGTCGTCTCTACGCATGGTGTCGGCCTGCCAAAGAATGTCAATTCGCTTTTTGGAAGCGCCCAGTTTGGCTGGAAGAACAGTATTTTTCTGGATGTTGCGGCCCGCAATGACTGGAGCTCTACCCTCCCCAAGCAGAACTGGTCTTTCTTTTACCCTACAGTCGGCCTTAACGTGGCAGTTTCCGATTTGGTGAATTTACCCGGCGCATTCACATTTGTCAAGTTCAGGGGGAATTTTGCTGAAGTGGGCAATGATACGGATCCTTACCAGCTGCACAGGACAGCCACTATCGCGGCGGGCGGGCGCGGTGGCTACCTCTCCTTGAATACCGTCTTGCCTAATGAGGATCTTTTGCCGGAGAAGACCAGGTCCATTGAACTGGGGGCTGATTTGCGATTCTTTGATGATCGTCTGGGAATTGATTTTACTTACTACAAAACGAACTCGTTTAACCAGTTGTTTTCGGTCTCCCTTCCCGTAGGCTCAGGCGCATCCAGCTACTTTACCAATGGGGGCGAAGTCCAAAACAAAGGGATTGAAGCCATGATCAGCCTTTCCCCGATTAGAAGGACCAACTTCACATGGGACATTACGGCTAACTTTGCCAAGAATAATTCCTTGGTAAAAGAAATTACGGACGAGAGCCCTAGTTTGACTGTCGGTAGCGATTTTCTCAGGCAATATAGAGTCGAAGCGGGTAAACCTTTCGGCGAGGTGTATTCACGCGGATTTCAGAGAGATGACCAGGGCAGAGTGATTATTGGAGCGGACGGATTGCCGAAGACAACTCCAGGATTTACTGTACGGGTGGCCAATTATAACCCAATTTGGATTGGGGGGATGCAAAATTCCTTCAGTTTTAAGAATTTCCGGGCGAACTTCACCATTGATTTCAGGCAGGGAGGAAGTATTGCTTCATTGACGAATGCTATCATCTACGCTGACGGTTTGACCAAGGAAACCCTTGATGGTCGTGACGGGGGCTTGATTTTCGGAGAAAACTTTTTTGACCATGAGACTGCTGTACTTGAAAATGGGGCACCAAACGTCATAAGGATTGACGCAGAAAAATTTTGGGTGACCATGGGGGGACGAAACGCTCCTATCGGGGAAGTCTTTTCCGTCTCGGCTACCAATATCCGGTTGAGGGAGGCCGTCATTGGCTATACTATTCCCGCAGAAGACCTCTCTGCTCTTCCCTTTAAATCCATCTCGATAAATTTTGTTGCTAGAAACCTGTTCTTTATTCTAAATGAAGCCAAAAATATCGATCCGGACGTGATCGTAGGGACCGCCGCTACCGCAGCGGGTTTTGATTCCTTCGGTCCGCCGACCTCCAGATCTTATGGTTTTAACTTGAATATTGGATTCTAAACGATTATCAAAGAAGATATACTATGAAAGGATATAAAATTGTTTTCGGACTATGCCTAGCTGGGCTGCTGTCCCAAGCCTGTACAGATAGTTTTGAAGAGTTAAATACCCGTCCAGATGCTATTCTTGTCACTAATGTGGATGCTGGCCTACTGGGTCAGGCCTATGCGAACGCGCAGATGCGTGCAACCTACGGTGCTCCAGGAGGTGGGTCAGGCGGATTCCAAACGGCCCAAAGTCTATTTGCAGACCTCTACTCCATGTACTTTGCCAACACGCAAGTGAATTTTGACTCCGACCGGTATACCCAAGTAGGAGGCTGGTCCAATGGTGCCTGGAACAACTTCTACGGTCTGGCTGCGCCTGCGATCAAATTTGTAGAGGACTTTTCAGCTGAGAACGATATGCCGCTGGAGAATGCACTGGCAAAAATATGGCGCGTAGAAGCGTATCACAGGATCACCGACTATTGGGGTCCGGTTATTTATTCCCATTTCGGTAATGCCGAAAGAGTGGTGCCTTATGATACCCAGGAGTTCATATATAAGGACTTTTTTAAAACGCTGGATGAAGCTGTCGCCGTATTGAAGGCTAATCCAGGAAGCTCCGCTTTTACCAATCACGATCAAATTTATGGTGGGAGCACGGATAAGTGGCTCTTGTTTGCAAACTCCTTACGGTTACGGCTAGCTATGAGGATAAGGTATGTAGAGCCCGATTTGGCCAAATCAGAAGCAGAAAAAGCGGTCGCGGACGGTGTAATAATGAGCAATGATGATAATGCTTTTATCGCCACTACGATCAATTCCAGAAATCCTTATTGGACGATCACCGACTGGAATGAATTCCGAATGAGTGCCGTGATGGAGAGCGTTTTATTGGGATATGAAGATCCTAGGGTAGAGGTTTATTTCAGTCCCACCAAAGTGTACACAGACAATGGTGTTGGACCCCGCTTTAAAGGCCTCCGAAACGGTTTGGCAAAAATTGATATCAATTCGGATCTCGCTCACCATCATTCGGATATGGGTGTGATGTTTTTAAATGAAGGAAGAGGAGGAAGCGCGTCTGGTGCGCCCATCCGTATTATGGGATCCTCCGAAGTGTACTTCTTGAGGGCGGAAGGTGCGCTAGAGGGCTGGGACATGGCTGGCTCGCCTGAAGAATTGTACAATAAGGGAATTGAAATGTCAATGACTGAAGAGCGGGTTGGCGCATCAATGGCGCAGGTAGCGGCTTATCAAGCGAGCACCCAAACCCCTATCGCCTTGAACGATGCTTGGAATACGCCTGCGTCTTCAGACATCCCGGTCAAGTTCCTGACGGGAGGGGATAAGGAAAAGCAGTTGGAACAAATCATCACCCAGAAATGGATTGCGCTGTATCCCGATGGATGGGAGGCTTGGAGCGAAATTAGGCGGACCAAGTATCCAAAACATTATCCAAGGCTCAATTCGGATAACCCTGATTTAGGAGTGGCTGATCAAATGTCGAGATTAGTGTTTGTACAGGGAGAATATGATAATAACAACGCGGCTGTCACCGAAGCTGAGCAATTTCCAGAGTTGGTAAGTAGGGGCGGTAATAAGAACAGCACCAAATTGTGGTGGGATGCCAAACCTTAAATTATCGACGTAATAATAAGAAGTGCCGACACGCCATCGGCACTTCTTATGCAACCATACCTCACCCTAATAGCCCGTGAGCTTGAAATCTCGTGTTTTTATTAGCATTGTCAGCCTGCTTCTGTTCTTTGCCTGCAGCCAGCCTGAGGAAGATGCGTTGTTTACAGCTATGCCAGCTTCCAAAACCGGCGTCCGGTTTAACAATCTGGTGCGGGAGTCAGAGGAATTTAATGTGTTGACTTATGGACCTTTCTATCAGGGCGGAGGGGTTGCTGTTGGGGATATCAATAATGATGGATTGCCGGATATCTACTTTACTGGAAATATGATGGCCAGCAAGCTGTACTTGAACAAGGGAAATTTAAAGTTTGAAGACATCACCGATCAAGGGGGAGTAGCCGCTGCCGGTTTATGGAATACGGGGACGTCGATGGTCGATGTGAATGGGGATGGCCTGCTGGATATCTATGTTTGCAGATCTGCTGCCAAGGACCCCGATAACCGGAGAAATTTACTTTTCATTAACCAAGGCGACCTGACCTTTATAGAATCCGCTGAACGCTATGGATTGGATGATCCAGGCTATTCGATCCAAGCTACTTTTTTCGATTTCGATCGTGACGGTGACCTAGATATGTTTTTACTTAATCATTCTGTTCAAGAATATGCAGGATTTAGTAGGATTAATCGGAGTTTTAAGAACAGGAAGGACAAGTATATCGGAAACAAGCTATTTCTAAACAATGGCGACGGGGGTTTTATAGATGTGACAGACGAAACAGGGCTAATTACAAATGTGCTAGGCTTTGGACTGGCGGCTACTGTTTTGGATGCGGATAACGACGGTTGGTTGGATATCTATGTGAGTAACGACTACACTGAAGAGGATTATTTTTATCACAACCAACGAGATGGCACGTTCAAGGAAGCGCTACGGGACCATTTTGGACATGTCTCCTTGTTCTCTATGGGAGCGGATGCAGGGGACATTAACAATGACGGTCTCGCCGATATCATTACTTCAGACATGCTGCCAGTCACCAATTATGGACAGAAGAAAATACTCGGTCCCGAAAACTATGAGAAGTACGCTAACATGTTGGGTCAGGGATTCTTCCCTCAGGTCATGCGCAACATGCTACAACTTAATCAGGGGAACGGATATTTTAGTGAGATAGGGCAGTTGGCTGGTATAGCCGCGACGGACTGGAGCTGGGCGGTGCTGGCGGCGGACTACGACAATGATGGATGGACAGATATTCTCTTTACCAACGGCTATATGAGAAATTACTTAGATATGGATTTTTTGACTTATCTGGTGAACAGGCAAATCAATCAAAAAGGAAAAGATAGGGAAGGGAACCTCATGGCCTTAATTGAAAAAATGCCCCCAATAAAAATTCCCAACAGCTTATTTAAGAACAATGGGAACTTGACTTTTATAGATAAAGCCACAGAATGGGGGTTGGATAAAGCAAGCGTGTCCAACGCCGCAGCCTACGCTGATTTGGACAACGACGGTGACTTGGATTTGATCATTTGTCAAACCAATGAAGAAGCCGTTGTTTATCGGAATAACGGTGAGTCCCTTAACAAAAACAGTTATTTGAAGGTCATGCTCAAAGGTGATGACAAGAACACCTTAGGGATCGGGGCCAAGGTGTCGGTATATAGCCAAGACGAACAGTTTCACCGCGAGATGATCCCCGTCCGGGGTTTTCAGTCTTCCGTCAACCCCGAGTTGATGTTTGGTTTGGGAGACCTTAAGCAGACCGACAGTGTTGTAGTGGCTTGGCCGGATGGGAGGATGCAATCTGTACCCAAGGTGTCGGTTAACCAGACTTTGGTCCTGTGGCAAAAGGAGGCACTTGAGACCGAAAATCAACGGGAAGTCGTTGCAGCACGTTTTATGGAAGTGTCTTCTAAATTGGGACTGGATTATAGACATCGAAAGTCAGACTTTCTCGACTTTAAACAAAACCGACTGATGCCTCATGCAATTTCTGATCAGGGGACGAAAGTGGCGAAAGGAGATTATAACAATGACGGATTAGAGGATGTTTATATCACCGGTGCCGCAGGTCAAGCTGGCGCTCTGTACCGTCAGCTGGAAAGTGGCGACTTTACCCCAACGCTACAAATTAATTTTGATGAGGATAGTGCTTATCATGATATGGACGTGTTGTTTGTAGATGTAAATGGTGACGGCTATCTGGATTTGTACGTCGTCAGTGGAGGGAGTAAATTTCCTTCAGGGTCATCTTGGTATCAAGACCGACTCTACATGAATGACGGAAAAGGCGGCTTTGTGCGGCATCCTTCTGCCTTGCCCATGCTGCCGGAAAGCGGTGCGGCTGTAGCGGCTTCCGATTTTGATCAAGATGGAGATAGCGATTTATTTATCGGTGGTCGGTTGGTCCCCGGGCAATATCCGTTGTCCCCGAAAAGCTACCTCTTACGAAATAAGGGAAATGGTGAGTTCGAAGATGTAACTGCTGAGTTCAGTCCGGGGCTTCTATATCCTGGAATGGTGACGGATAGCTACTTCGGTGATTTTAACCATGATGGATGGGAGGACTTGGTTATCATAGGAGAGTGGATGGAGTTAGGCATTTACATCAATGCCGAAGGAGAAAGTTTCAGTCGTAAGGAAGAGGCTGTACCAGCGTCCACTGCTGGCTGGTGGAAGACCCTGCAAGTGGCGGATGTTGACAATGACGGTGATCTGGACATCGTTGCCGGAAACCATGGTTCTAATCACCCGTACAGGATAGATGATCAAAGGGCTGCTATCCTGCTTTACAAGGACTTTGACAATAACGGCGCGGTAGATCCCATCATGTGGTATGCAATAAGTGACACGCTGTCTTTTGCTTACAGCAGGGATGAACTCATCGGACAAATTCCGTCCATGAAAAAGAAATTCAGTAACTATGAAACTTTTGCCCGTGCCCCCTCCGCTGACTTTTTTACGAAAGAACAACTGGCCGGTGCGGATACCTTGTCGGCGGCCACACTTGCATCGGCAATTTTTATCAATGATGGTGAAGGCAGGTTTTCCGTTCAAGAACTGCCCAAGGAAGCACAATTTGCTCCTTTACACGCAATAATGATAAAGGACATCAATAATGATGGTAAGCCCGATCTATTAACTGGTGGCAACAGCTCGGTGGCAAGAATAAGTGTCGGCCCTTCTACGGGTAACTATGGAATGGCATTTCTTGGAGATGGGAAAGGAAGTTTTACCTTATGTGATCCCGCATATTCAGGGATTCGCATGCAAGGAGACGTCCGGGACATCATCGAAATCAACAATGGGACGGGTCATTTTTTATTGTATTCGGTAAATAGCGACAGCCTGAAGGTATTCCAAATGCGTGAATGAAGGAGCTCAATCATTACAACTTCAGCTCATATCCCAGCACCCTTGCGGAAGCTACATGGTCCGGACTACGATTTTGCATTGCCCTCTGCCAAAATGCTGTTAACTTTAAGGATGAACTTTACCAACAGCCTGATTGATCCCGACGGACTTCCTACTGTGGAAGAGGTGGATTTTTCTCCCTTAGAAAGAGACTACCTTACGGTGGAACGGATATCTTTAGCAATTGGCATGGGGATGCTGTTGGCCATTGGATTGAGCTTTTTTCTTAGTATTGAGCGATTACATGATCCCGTCATCATCTTAGGTGCTGCAACGCTTTTCGGCGTATTCGTGGCCATCAATGTTGTGGCTACGCATATCAATTACAAATACAGCGGTTATGCGATCAGGGAAAAAGATTTGCTGTACCGCAGTGGTTGGCTACAGCGAAAAACCAGGATTGTGTTGATCAACCGCATACAACATGTCAGTGTCCAGTCAGGGCCGCTAGAGAGAAGGTTCGGCTTAGCGTCGGTGTCAGTTTATACCGCTGGTTCTGCGGCTGCGGATTTTACGATTAAGGGGATTAAGGAAGAAACCGCTCAAAAGATCAAGGTCTGGGTCAGTGCCGAAACCAAAGAGAATGGAGAACAATAACCTGGCGAACCTTTGGCAGTCACCTCAGAGACAGGCACCTGCAGCTATCTTTATTTTGATAGGGAGTACGGCTATCCATCTTATTAAGGGGTTCTGGCCTGTTTTGGCGATATATTTTTTCCGAGGTGAAAAGGAAGAGTCTTGGACTCTCCTACCTGCTGTGATAGGTTTTGGGGTACTGAGTATTGTCGGAGCGGTAGTGGGTTACTGGTTTAAAAAATTTCACATCAACAATGATACCTTCGTCATTCAATCCGGTTGGTTGAAAAAGAAGACCCTAAGTATCCCGATTCACACGATTCAGGCTGTGCATCTGGAACAAAACCTATGGCAACAGTTTTTTGGCGTGGCTAGGGTTTCTTTCGACAGTGTTGGCAGTGATGAGATTGAAGCCAAGCTAGATGCATTGGCTATTGCAAAGGCAGAGCAGCTTAGACAATTGCTGATGGAAAGGAAAACGGCAAATTCTACCGGGGTCGACGAGCTGATTCAGGAGGACCCTCCGCAGCTTGCCTACACACTATCTTTTGGGGATCTGATGAAGCTCAGTTTGACGGCCAATCACCTGGAAGCATTCTTTATTCTGGTAGCGTTGTTGGTCAATATCTTGGATGAAATAAAGCAAATCTTTGGGGGGAACGACTATATCGATAGCTTTGGGAAGAGCGTTTTGGGACAAACCACTTTTGTATTAACTTTCCTGGTGGTGGCTGTGGTGGGGACATCTTTGTTATTTTCTATCGTCCGAACGATGATCAAGTATTACGGTTTCCAACTTATTGATGCGGATCAACGTTGGATCCTTTCGTACGGCCTTTTTGAGAAAGCCAAGAAGATCGTCCCGCTCAACAAAGTACAGATCCTACATTGGAAGGCCAACTGGTTGAGGAGAAAGATTGACTATTGGACGGTCCAGCTACAATCGGTGGGCCACAAGCAAAACCAAAAGAACAATATCCATGTGCCGGTGGTTTCTTTCGAAAACGTGGTTCAACTTGTGGGAGGCTATCAGCCCTATGAAGGTTTTGGCGACGAACGAAGCCTGATGATATCTCCGGCCTATTGGATAAGGAATGCTTCTCGGCGTTCGGTTGTTCTTACGGTGATACCCGCCTTCATTTTATATTTTTGGTTTGGCAACTCGGCTTTGGCGGTTTTTCTTTTTTATCCCTTCCTGGTGTGGAATGATTTCGAATGGTACCGCAACTTCCGTTGGCATACCAATGATGTGGGCATACAAATACACTCAGGCGTATTTGGAAGGAAGTTTTCTCTTTTAAACTGGAAAAAGATTCAACAAGTACATCTTCACCAAAACCTTTACCAACGGAACAAGGGCCTAGCTTCCATCGTCTTTGTCACGGCCGGTGGAAAACTTACGCTGCCCTACATATCCCTGACGCAGGCGCACCGACTTGTAGACGAGGTCTTATACGAAGTGGAAAGTAAAACAGAGAATTGGATGTAACGCTGTAACCCCAGAAGTGAGCCTAAGCTTTAATGGCTTTTGGGTCATAATGTACGAAGCAGTTGATCCAGATGGACCGGCTTACCCTGAAGATAATCGGCAAAAGCCCAACGACCACGCCAAAGAGAATGCCCAAGATCATGGTCAAAGACATATCCTTTACAATAAAGCTGGTGATGATCCAGAACGCAATAAAAAGCGCTGTGTTGATCCCATAACTCACGAACATGGAGCCAAAATAAAACCCCGGCTCCGGTTCGAATGATTGTCCACATTCAGGACA
>Ga0079224_100002521_pt1 | contig 22324 bp, 16 predicted proteins | sample Stecom2015_FD_80414 | JGI IMG/M metagenome (GOLD analysis project Ga0079224, IMG submission 80414) | Agricultural soil microbial communities from Utah to study Nitrogen management - Steer compost 2015 | ecosystem: Environmental > Terrestrial > Soil > Agricultural land | place: USA: Utah...
ACGGCACCGAGCCCCCGCACGCGCGAAAAGAGGGCGGCCGAGAGCTCGTTTTCGGCGTGCCCGCGCCGAGGCACGCTCCGCCCAGGACTCAGCCCTGGCCCATGGCGGAGCACGAACGACAGGCTGCGCGCCCAGACCGAGAGCCAGGTCTCGACGCGCGGCGCCGCGTAGACCGCTGTCACCGCGAGCGCCCAGCCCGGCTCGAGACGCGTCGCCAAAGGCCGGTCGGCGTCGTCGAGCCGCTGAACGAGCCCTGCGCCTTCGAGGGCGAGCCCGAGCCCCGAGGAGGCACGCTCGCGGCGCCTCGCGGGAAACCCGCGGGGCGCGAGCGCACGAACGCGCGCCCCGAAGAGCGCAACGCGCAAACCCGAATGGGCGCTGAACCCGCGTCCCGCCGCCGTCAGCGCGCTCGGGTGCTGCACGAAGCCGCCGCTGACCTCGAGCGAGAGCGCTGACGTCGGGACGAACGCGAGCCGCGCCAAGGCGCCGAGCAGCAGCTCTTCCGAGGGCGCGCGCGCGCGCGCCACCTTGCCGACGAGCTCGACGCGCAGCGACGGGCGTCGCACGACGACGCGTGCGCCCGGCACCCCGCCGCTCACGTCGAAGAACGAGGACTCACCGCGCCGCGTGTCGGTCGCACCGAAGTCGAGCTCGCGCAGACGCCCGAGGCGCAGCCCGTCCGTGTCGAACGGATATAGCTCGATCGTGACGGCCCCTCCGGGGCCCCCCGTGGTCACGCCGAGCCGCGTCCCGGCGTCCTCCACGTCGAGCGTGGGCTCGGGCTCGCTCCGCGCGAGCAGCGCCTCGAGATCCAGATCGAGCGCGAGCACGGCAAACGCGCGCGCCTCGACGAATGCCTGCTGTCGGGACAGCGCGAGCTCGAGCCGGCTCTGTCGAGCGCGGTCGCGGGCGGCGAGACCGTCGAAGAACAGCGCGTACCCCGGCTGATCCCCCGCCACGAGGCCGCGAGACGACGGCGCGCTGCTCCGCGCGGGACGCGTGAGATCCGCGTCGCCCAGCACCCAAGCGAGCCGGCCGTGGATCTCGGTCTCCGTGGCGCGGCCCGCGCGCGCGAGCGCCGTCACGAGGCACACGGCCAAGACCGCGACCGAGCGAGCGCCGATTCGAGCCACGCTCACCCTCCCGAAGCGATCGAAATCCGGCCGTCGCTCGAGGCGCCCGCGAGCGCGTCGAGGCAGGGCAGCGTGTCGCAGAGCGCGACGGCCCGCGCGCGGCGCGCCTCCGGGGAACACTCGAGCTCGAGCCCCGGCTCCGCACAGCGCGCCTCGAGCCGCTCCTCGAGAAGGAGCGTGCACGCCGCGCGCGCCTCGGCATCGCAAACGCGTGCGCGCCGAGCGTGCGCGCCGAGCGCCGCGCGCAACGAGCCCCGCGCCACGCTCCCGAGCGGCCGCGCGGCGGCGAGCGGGCCGTTCCGCGCGTCGAGCACGTAGTCGGTCGTCGCGATCGCGTGCAGCCACCCGCGCGGCGCGTCGCAATCCCCCGCGAGACAGCGCCCCTCCGCGTCGCGGAGCCAGCTCCGCTCGCGCGCTCCGCAGTCCACGTGGAGCCGCGCGCCTGCGATCTGAACGCGGCTCTCGCACGCACCGCCATCACCGGTGACGCCGGCTCGCTCGAGGAGTCGCGCCAGATCCTCGGTGGTGACCCATGCCTCGACGATGCGGTCCTCGAAAGGAACGGCTCGCACGAGCGCTGCCTCGTCGACGAGCCCGCTCGGCAGGTCCGCGCGCAGGGTCGAGGTGTTGAGGACCGCGAGCGTGGCGCTGGTCGCTCGGAGCACGGCGCCCGCCACCCAGTTGCCGAGCGGGGAATCGGCGCCGTTCGACGCGAAGCGCTCGACCGGCACGGGAGCGAACGCGAGCGGCAAGGCCGCGAGCTCACGCCGTCGCTCTTCCTCGAGCAGCGCGAGCACCCACGGCGCCTCCTCCACGGCGCTCGTCACGGTCAACGGCGTATACAGCGCCGCCGCCACCTCGAGCCCGTCCCACACGTCGGCGGCCGCGCCGCGCACCGCCGAGGCCCTGTCGAGGCGGAGCTCGAGCACCCCGAGGTACTTGCCGTAGGCGCCGCTGTGCACCACCGGGACCTTTCGCGGGACACATCCCCGCGCGAGCGCGAGCGTCCCCGCGCAGTCCTCGATCCAGAGCGGCGGCTCGAGCACCCGGTGGTCGTGTCCGCCGAGCACGACGTCCGCGCCGGTCGTGTTGCGAACGAGGTCCACGTCCGCGCTCACGCCGACGTGCGTCGCGAGCACGACGACGTCCGAGACGCCGCGCACCCAATCGATGGCGGCCTGCACCGCCTCCGCCGCGTCCCGCTCGCGGTGCGAGACCGAATCCCCGTCGCCCGACCGCGGGAGCACGCCGATGACGGCGACCGAAAACGGCCCCGCGCGGAGCAACGCGAACGGCGCGAAACCCGCGCGCCGCTCCCCTTCCCCGCTCGGCAGCGCGTTGCTGCCGAGCACCGGAAACTCGGCGCTGCTCGCATACCGCGCGAGCGCCGCGGCCCCGTCGGACAGATCGTGATTGCCGGGGACGTGCGCATCGAGCCCGAGCCTCGAGACGAGCTCGAGCTCCAGCCTGCCCGCGTGCTCGAGAAACGAGCGCGTGCCCTCGACGAGGTCGCCCGAGTCGATCCACAGAGTCGGCACAGGCCCGGCGCGCACCTCGGAGAGCAACGTCGCGAGTCGCGCGAGCCCTCCCACCTCGGCGAGCTCGCCCTCGACACCGAGCCCGCGGCGCGCATCGAAGGCGCCAATGCGCTCTGTGTACGGCAAGAGATGCGAGTGCAGATCCGCCGTGTGGACGAGCACGAGCGTCCCGGGCTCCGGCCCCTCTACGAATTCGGGCCCGCACCCGCCGAGGACAACGAGCAAGAAGAAAGGCAGCGCCCGCACGCGCCCGAGTCGGCCCGGCGAGAGCGCGAGTTGCGCCCTTCGCGGTCGACCTACTCGATGGCGAGCCGCTCGCCGAAGCGATCCATCAGCATGCGCTCGACGTCCGACGCCGTGATGCCATCGAGCGCCACGCGGGCGGCAGCCTCCGCCTCGTCCAAGGTGATGGTTCCGATCGCCTCCCGCACGGCCGGGATCGCCGACGCTTCCATGCTGAGCTCCCGCAGCCCGAGCCCGACGAGCAGCATGGCCGCGAGCGGGTCGCTCGCCATGGCGCCGCACAGCGCGACCGGCCGCTCGAAGTCCGCCCCGGCGCGGACGACGCTCGCGATCATCCGCAGCACCGCCGGCTCGAAGAACGAGGCGAGGTACGCGAGCTCGGAGCTCGAACGGTCCACGGCGAGCGTGTACTGGACGAGATCGTTCGTCCCGATGCTGAAGAACTCGGCCTCGCGCGCGAACTCCCGCGCCATCAGCGCCGCCGACGGCACCTCCACCATCATCCCGAGCGGGATGTGCGGGGCTCGAGGTTGCCCCGCGGCGTCCACCTGGGCGATCGCGCGTTCGAACAACCCGCGCACGGCGCGCAGCTCGCCGAGCGACGCGATCATCGGGACCATGACGCGGAGCGGGCCGTACGCGGAGGCGCGGATCATGCCCCGCAGCTGGGTCAGGAAGATCTCCGGTCGCGCCAGGGCGAGGCGCACGGCGCGGAGCCCGAGCGCCGGATTGAGATCGGGCGGGAGCTGCATCGCCGAAACGAACTTGTCCCCGCCGATGTCGAACGTGCGCAGCGTGACCGGCAGCGGCGCGACGGCCTCGACGACACCGCGATAGGTCTCGAAGTGCTCCTCTTCCGTGGGCGGCTCCGTCCGCTCCACGTAGAGGAACTCGGTCCGGTAGAGGCCGATGCCGCGCGCACCCTGGCTCAGCGCGATCTCGGCCTCGAACGGCAGCTCGATGTTCGCCCGCACGTCGATGCACACGCCGCAGCGGGTCAGGACGGGGCGATCGCGGAGCTTTCGTCGCTCCGTCGCCGCGATTTGGTACCGGCGCGCGCGCTCCTCGAACTCCGCCGCCAAGCTCGGGAACGGGTTCACGATCACCTTGCCGTGCACGCCGTCGACGGCGACGGTATCGCCGTTTCCGACGCGCGCGAGCAAGCCGGGGACCCCGACCACCGCGGGGATTTCGAGCGCCCGCGCGAGGATCGCCGTGTGGCTCGTGCGCGTTCCCACCTCGGTCACGATCGCGAGGACTCGATCGCGCGTGAGCCCGACGGTCTCCGTCGGTGAGAGGTCGCGGGCCACCAAGACGCCGGGGCCTCGCGTCTCCGGCAGCGAGAGCACCGATTTTTTGCCGGTCAGCGCGCCAATCAAGCGATCGCCGACGAACTCGATGTCGTGGCTGCGCTCGGAGAGATACGGGTCGCCGCCGCGGCGGAGCTGCTCGGCGATCTCTTCGACGGCGGCGCTCACCGCCCACTCCGCGCAGAAGTGGTCGATGCGGATCTTGCGCTCCACGTCGTCGCGCAACATCTCGTCTTCGACCATGAGCTGATACGCTTGGAGGATCGAGCTCTCGATGCGAATCGCCCGATCGCGCGCGCGCTGCTCGGCGACGCGGAGCTCGCGCGCCGCGACCTCCACCGCATCCTTGAACCGGGCGATTTCGTCGTCGACGGCGTGCTTCGGCACGTGCCGCCGCACCACCCCGTGTCGACGCACGTCGACGACGATGGCAGGAGCGATCGCATAGCCGGCAGAACCGCCGATGCCCTCGAGCACCACCGACCGGAGTCCGGATTCGGGAGGAGGGCTTTTGTCGTTCATGCTACTCGTCTTCTCCGAAGCGGTCGTGAATGAGCTGCCCGAGTTGGGCGACCGCCTCCTCCGCCTGGGGTCCGTGTGCCTCGATCGAGACCTTCGTGCCCTTCGAGCCGCAGAGTAGAAGCACCCCCATCACGCTCTTCGCGTTCGCCGTCTGCCCGGCGCGGCTGATCACGATGTCGCACGGAAACTTGGACGCGAGCTGGACCAGCTTCGTCGCAGCGCGCGCATGCAAGCCGAGTTTGTTCCTGACCTCGAAGGTTCCGCGTGCGCTGGTCATGCGATGTCGCCTCCCTCCGGCGAGGCCGAGCCCGCATGATCCGGGTCGGCCCCGGGCCCCCTCATCTTGATGCGTTCCATGTCCCGGTGCACGACCTCGATCGCGATTCCGAGACTCGACTCCAGACGACGAGCGAGCTCCTCGGCGAGCGCCACGGAGCGGTGGCGCCCGCCCGTGCATCCGACGCCCACGGTGAGATAGCTCCTCCCCTCGCGCTCGAAACGGGGCAGGCAGTACTCGAGCAAGCCCGTCGCGAGCTCGACGAAGCGCTGAGCCTCCGCGAGTTCGAGCACGTAGCGGCGCACGGCGTCGTCGAGGCCCGACAGCTCGCGCAAGCCCGGAACGAAGTGCGGGTTCTTGAGGAAGCGCACGTCGAGCAGGAGGTCGGCGTCCACGGGAACGCCGAACTTGAAGCCGAAGGAGACGAGGCGCGCGTGCATGCGCAGGCGCTTGCCCGCGCCAGGGCCGAAGTGATCGAGGATCACGCGCCGGAGGTCGTGAACCGAGAGCTGGGTCGTGTCGATGACGACCGAGGCCCGCGCTCGAAGCGGTGTCAAAAGCTCGCGCTCGATGCGCACGCCATCGAGAACCGCCACCGCCGAGCGTTCGTTCCCGAGCTCGAACGTCGTGCTGAGCGGGTGCGGCCGGCGCGTGCTGCTGAACCGGCGCAGAATGGCCTCGTCCGCCGCGTCGAGAAACAAGACGACGACGTCGCGATCCGGGCCGCTCGCGAGCTCCTCCACGACCGCGGCGGCGTCATCGAGGAACCCGCGCACGCGCACGTCGATGCCGAAGGCCACGCGCCGAACGCCCGCTGCCGTGAGCGCCGCGAGCGTGCCCGAGAGCACGGGCGTCGGCACGTTGTCGACGCAGAAGAAGCCGAGATCTTCGAGCGCGTTCACCGCGGTGGACTTGCCCGCGCCGCTCACGCCGGTGACGATGACGACCTGAGAGCGGGAGGTTCCGTGAGCAGCGCCGGACGCCTGGCTCATCGGCGGCGCTCCCGTGCGACGACCGGAGGCGGCGACGCGCTCTCGTTCGGGTTCTGCGGCCGCGCGCTCGGAGCGAGCGCGCGGCCACCACGCGCGGACTCCGGCGCGAGCAGCCTGCCTTCGAGGCGGTGGACGAAGTCGCGGGCCGAGTGGTGGCCCGCCTGCTTGAGCAGCTCGTCGCGCGCGGCGATCTCGATGATGCTGCTCATGTCGCGCCCGGGCCGGACGGGGAGCACGACCTCGCGGATCGGAATGCCCAGGATCTCACGGGAACGATCCTCGAGGCCGATTCTGTCGTACTGGGCTTCGGGCTGCCAGAGCGAGAGCTCCACCACGAGATCGATCCGCTTGCGCTCGCGAATCGCGGTGACCCCGAACAGGTCCTTGATGTTGAGCACGCCGAGGCCGCGCACCTCGATGTGGTGGCGGAGCAGCGCCGCCGGCTGCCCGAACACCATGCCGGGCGGGCGATAGTCGCACTCGATGACGTCGTCGGCCACGAGGCGGTGCCCGCGCATCACGAGCTCGAGCGCACACTCGCTCTTGCCGATGCCGCTCTTGCCGAGCAGGAGCACACCGACCTCGAACACGTCCACGAGCACGCCGTGGATGCGCGTCCGCGGGGCGAGCCGCTCGTCGAGGAGCGCGTGGACCGCCGCGATCACCGCCGAGGAACGCTCGGCACACACGACGAGCGGCGTCCCGGTCCGCTCCGCAGCCTCGCAGAATGGCTGCGGCGGGTCCACGCCCCGCGTGACGAGCACGCACGAGAGGCCGAGCGAGAACAGGCACTCGGCCGCACGCTGCTGCCCCTCACGCGGAAGCGACTCGGCGTAGCTGAGCTCGGTTTCTCCAAGCACCTGGAGCCGCGTGCCGACCACGCCGCGGACGTGCCCGACCAGAGCGAGCCCCGACTTCTGGATCCGTGGGTGGTCGATGCAGCGCTCGAGCCCGTCGGCGCCCGCGACCAGGCGTACGTTGAGACCGAGCCGCGCATCATCGAGGATTTCGCGCACCGTGACGGCGCGCGGAGGTTCCTGCGACGACTCGTTCACGCTCACCTCGCCTGCACGTCGTGCGCCTGGATCAGGCTGTACGCGGCGGCAGGGCTGCTCGCCGAGGCGAGCTGAGCCCGCGTCGAGTCGTCGCGCAAGAGGCGCGAGATGCGCGCGAGCGTCCGCAAGTGTTCCCCCGTGGCGCGCTTCGGACCGACCACGCCGAACACGATGCTGACGCGCCCGCCGTCGATCGCGTCGAAGTCGATCCCTTGCGGACAGACGAGGAGCGCCGCCGCCTGCGACTCCGCCTCCTCGAGGGCCGTATGCGGGATCGCCACGCCATCCCCGATTCCGGTGCTCTGAAGCCGCTCGCGTTCGATCAGGTGCTCCTCGAGTCGAGCTCGGTCCACATGGAGCGCACGCGCGAGCATGTCGGCGAGGACGCGCAAGGCGTCGGCTTTGTTTCGGACGTGACCGCCGTCACCGTCGACGAGGATCCTATCGACGGTGAGGATTTCGCAGAGTCGCATGAATAAGCTCCGTCGGGCCCTCGGCCCGCTCGAGTGCGCTTCTACGAGGCCCGCTTGGCCCGAGCCTTGGTGGGCGCCGCCTTGGGCTTGGCCTTGGCTTTCTTCTTAGCTCGGCTCGGCCGCGCGGCAACCAGCGGCATCGAGCGCGCGGCCGGCTTTTCCAGCACGCGGCGCTTGGACACGGCAGCACCTTTCGAGACCCGAATCTGCCGCTCCAACTTGGAGATGAGGGTGTCAATCGATGCGTAGAGATCCTCGCCGCTCTCCTTGGCCTCGAGGTGCTCGCCTCCGCTCGAGATCCGCGCCTCGGCGATCTGCTCGAGCCCGTCGATGGACAAGGTGACCTTCGCCGACATGGGCTGGCGCAAGAACTTCTGCAGCTTGCCCAGCTTCTCGCTCGCGTAGCGCTTGATCGCGTTACTGGCGGCCATGTGACGGAAGGTGATGCTGATGTTCATTGAAACCTCCTCGAGGGGCTCGGTGGGTCGAGCATATCCCAGCCACGTGGTTCCTGGCCCACTCGAGGAGGGCAGAACGAGCGCGAGGGGGTTTTGCGTGGACGACTGCGCACCATGGCCCGGGTGCACCTTCGGCCCGACGAGCACCCCGCACCCCCGTCCGGCGGTGCAGGTCGCACTCACACCGCACGCGCGAGGCCGCCCGTTCCGACCAGCGCGGAATCAGCCTGGTTCCCGGGAGGAATCCCGACCGGTCCCCCAACCGTCGCCGGGCGCGCCCGGACCCGCTCCCGCCCTCCGGAGGCCCCCGTGCGACGCGAGCTCAGAAGAGCCGCTTGCGCTTCGACGAGGCGAGGATCCCGAGGAGCTCGCGGTACTTGGCGACCGTGCGCCGCGCGATCTTGATGCCCTCGGTCTTCTCCAGCATCTCGACGATCTGCTGATCGCTGATCGGGTTCGACTTGTCTTCCTCGTCGATCAGCTTCTTGATCGCTTGCTTCACGCTCTCGCTCGCGATGTCTTCGTTCGCGACGCGGCGGATGCTCGAGTTGAAGAAGTACTTGAGCTCGAACAGCCCCTGAGGCGTGTGCATGTACTTGTTGGTCGTCACGCGCGAAATCGTCGATTCGTGCATGCCGACCGCCTCCGCCACGTCCCGCAGGATCATCGGCTTGAGGTACGAGACGCCCTTCTCGAAGAACTCCCGCTGCTTCTCGATGATGCACTCGGCGACGCGGATGATGGTCTTCCGCCGCTGCTCGATGGCGCGGATCAGCCACTGCGCGTTGCGCAGTTTTTCCCCGACGAACTCCTTGGCCGACGGGTCCTTCATCAAGCGCTTCGTCAAGGCCTCGTTGATGAACAACCGCTGCATGCCGCGGTCGTTGTCGAGCACGACGAAGTCGTCCCCGTCCTTGATCACATAGACGTCGGGCGTGATGCCGATCGTCCGTTCGTCCTGGTCGGTGAAGTTCCGAGCCGGACGGCTCTCGAACGACTGAATCTCCTTGGCCGCCTCGTAGACGTCCTCGAGCGGGATCTTCATCTCCCGCGCGATCGCCTGATAGTTGTGCTTCTCCAGGTGATGGAGGTGATTTTTGATGATCTCCATCACCGGTTCGTTCTCCTCGTATCCGGCGGCCCGGGCCTGGATGAACAGGCACTCCCGCAGATCTCGGGCGGCGACGCCGAGCGGATCGAAGTTCTGGATCATCTCGAGCACGAGGGGCGCGTCGTCCGGATGGAGCCCCGCCTCCTCGGCCAGGTCCTCGATGGTCAGGTCCGGCGTCCGCGTTCCGTCCGGGCGCTCCACCCCGGCGAGATCCAGGTAGCCCTTCTCGTCGAGATTGCCGAGAACGAGCTCGGCGAAGCGGCGCTCGACGTCGGTGAAGTCGCTCATCTGCAGCTGCCACAGCAGGTGGTCGCGCAGGCTGCGCGGCTTCGTGAGGTTCTGCTCGATGGGCGGCAGCTCCTCGAACCCCCCGCGGCTCGACTGCGGCGGCTGCTGGAGGGTGCGATTTTCGAGGAACTTCTCCCAGTCCACCTCGCGGGTGGCGCGCTCCCGCACCTTTTGCTCGGCGGTCTTGTAGTAAACGCCCGGATCCTCGATGCCCGCCTCCGTCACGGTGCGGACCTCGCCCGGTTCGCGGGCCCGCCCCTCCGGCTCCTCGTCCGACAACATCGGATTGTTATCGAGCTCTTTGCGCACCTCCTCGATGAGCTCCAGCCGGGAGAGCTGCAGTAGGCGAATGGCCTGCTGCAGCTGCGGGGTCATCACGAGCTGCTGCGAGAGCCTGAGTTGCTGCTTGATCTCCATGTGAACCGGCGGGTCGGGGCCTGGAACCCCTTCGTCGCGGTAGCTTAACACCCGGACGCAAAAAGCGCGCCCCAAGAACGAACGGTCCCCGGAGGCCGGCGCGCGGTGTTTTTCGCAGTGCCGCCGCGCATCGTGGCGTCCCCGCGCGCGAGCTTCCGAAACGGCAGCTTGCCCCGCGCGGCTCCGCCCCGAGCACGAGGCGCATCGTCCCACACCCGCGCCGTGATTGCCACTGTTCCAGGCCGAATCGCCGCACCGTGCTCTCGAAATCGCCAAAAGCCCCAGCCGAGCCTTGACCGCACGCGCCGGCTCCTGGACCCTTTGGAGCGTGCAGAGGAGGACTGCGAGCGCACGAACCACGGCGTCGCGCCTGAAGACCTTGTACCTGCACGTGCAAGCCATGGAGGGGCCCGCGGCGGCGGACGCCTTCCTGCTCGGGATGCGACTCGATCGCGAGTTCTTGGCGGACGAGACGCGCCTCGTTCCGTTCGAGCTCTGGCACGGCGCGCTCGTCCGGTTCGCCTCGCGCTGGGGCCAGCAGTCGATCCTGGATACGGTGCGAGCCGTCGTACACCCGGAAAACTTGGGCGTGTGGACACACGTCATTCGCGGTGCCGGGGACGTCGCGAGCGCGTTTCAAAAGCTCGATCACTTCGGCGGCGAGCAGGGCTGGACGGAGCGCTGGAAGACCAGCGAAGCCGGGCCCGGGCACTGGCGCGGCTCCCTGCATTCGAGCCCGGACGAGGCCGACGGCCTGTGTGCGCTCGCACGGCAAGCGGAGCTTTCGGCGCTCCCCCTCTTGTTCGGACTTTCACCGGCTCGTGTCCGGATGCTGCGGGAGATCGCGACCGCGGGTGCGCGGGAGCTCGAGTTCGAGGTGGTGTGGAGCGAGCCCTCCGCGCGCCGCCCCGTCCTCGTCGGATCGATCGTCGGCGCCGCGGCTTTAGGGATCGCAACGGCGCTCACGAGCCCGAGCTCGTCGGTCGTGTTGGCTGCGGGCCTGGGCGGTCTCGTGGGCGCGCTCGTCGGGCTCGTGCTCGGGCGTGAGGTGACGCGCCGGGTCGATTCGACGGCGCAGCTCACCCGCATTCAGGCGCTCGAGCGCGCCGCGACGCTCCGCGAAGCGCAGACCAGCGGCTCCGCCGGCTTCGTTCTCCACCCCGGCAGCGTCATCGCCGGCCAGTTCCGACTCACGGAGCAGCTCGGAGGGGGGGCCAACGGCACGATCTGGGAAGCCGAGCGCTTGTCGGACGGCGCCGTGGTCGCTCTGAAGCTCCTGCGCGCCGCCGTGGCTCACGATGGGTTGGCGGCGGATCGGCTGCGGCGCGAGGCCGCCGCGCTCGGGCTCGCCTGGCACCCGAACGTCGTCGAAGTGTACGAGGACGGCCACTTGCCGGACGGGACGAGCTATCTCGTGATGGAGCGACTCTACGGTCATTCGCTCGAGCAGCACCTCCGCCAGCACGGGCCCCTCACGCCGGAGGAAGCACTCCCGATCCTGCTCGAGACGGCCGACGCGCTCGCGGCCGTGCACGCCGCGGGCATCGTTCACCGCGACGTGAAACCCAGCAACCTGTTCCTCGCCCGCGATCCGGAGGCCGCGGAGGACGCGCCAGCCCGGGTCAAGCTGCTCGATTTCGGCATCGCGCGGGTCGAGTGGGCGGAGACCCGACTCACGAATGCCGAGATCGCGCTCGGGACCCCGGGGTACCGAGCGCCGGAGCAGGAGCAAGGGCTCGAGGTCGACCAGCGCAGCGACATCTACGGGCTCGGCGCCGTGTTGTACGAGTGCTTGACGGGCAAACCGCCGCCGCTCACCAGCGGCTCGTTGGTGAGCGGGCAACCGGAAGATGCGGCGTTTCCGGCGAGCGGGGTGCAGCCGGCGCTGCGCGCCGTGGCCCCCGAGTGGCGCAGCATCGTCGAGCGCGCGATGGCGCCCGAGGCCCGAAACCGGTTCGCGGACTGCAAGGCGCTGCGCGAGGCCTTGCTCGCGGCGGCCGGGACTCACCGCGCGTCGGCGTAGCGACGGTACACGACGTACGCACGGCGCGTTCCGACGAGCGGGATGACGGCGGTCGGCTGGAAGTGCTCGGCGGATGCGAGCGCTCCGAGCCGCGCTTCGACGCCGCGGGCAACCTCGAGCTCCGCGAGCGGAACGAGCGCCGCGTTCTCCGCGAGCACGACCAGCGCGTCGACGGAACGGGACTCGAGCAAGCCGGACGGCAGGCGCTTCGTCGTGTGTCCGCCGGGGAGCAGCGCGATGCCGGGATCCGTCACGCCCGCGAGATCCACGATGCTCGCCGCGCTCGCCGCGCCCACCCAGCCGACGTCGAGGGCCGCGATGCTGCGGGCGCCCGCGAGCGCGGGGCGTGCCGCGGCGATGAGCGCCGCTCGTTGCGCGCCGACCCGTGCCGCGCTCGGCCCGCTGCGCACGGCCGTGAGCCCCGCAACGCCGAAGGCCACGACGAGCTTCGAAGCCACGAGCACGCGCGACCGCGAGCGAACGAGGAGCTCGGCGCCTGCGAGCACGATCCCCGGGAGGACGGGGACGAACAGCCGATAGAGCGGCATCCAGTCGCCCCCCACGAGCACGAGCGAAACGACGTGGGCGCCTGCCGCAACGGCGATCGCGCGCGTGCGCGGGCTCGCGTCGCGGTAGGCGCGCCGCGCGACGAGGAGCACCGGGGGCCCCGAGAACAGGAGCGCTCCGGCGGCGTAGTAGAGCCCGTGCGTGGCGTCCGAGGGTTTGGCCAGCGCGGCGAGCGGATAGGCCTGTCCGAACACGAGGCTGCGCACGAGCGCGACCAGCACGAGCGGCCCGACGCTCGCGGCGAGCGGAGCGGCGAGCCCAGCGAGCGGCGAGCGCGCGCTCGCTCGCCCCTCGAACAGCGCGCGGCTCGCGACGAGCACGACGGCCCACGGCGCGAGCTCCGGACGCAGCCCCGCCGCGAGCCCGGCTCCGAGCGCGGCGAAGCGCGATCGACCGAGCGCGGCGGTCGCGAGGGCCGTCACGAGCGCCGTTTCCATGCCCGCGACCGCCCAGGCCGCGAGCGGGATCGTGAGCGCGAGCAGCGCCGCGCCCGCGAAGAGCGCGAGGGCGCCGAAGCGCCGGAGCTCGGCGGCGAGCCACCCCGCCGCGCCCACCCACGCCGCCGCGCCGAGCACCTTGGCCGCCGACAACGCCGCGAGCGGCCCGCTCGCGGCGAAGGGCGCGAGCAGAAACGAAAACCCGAGCGGCGTGACCGCGTCGACGACGGCGCCGTCCGCGTTGAAGCGGTGGCCGACGCCGACGGCGAGGTGATGCGCGACCCGCGCGGTGATCAGCGCGTCGTCCACCGTGAACCCCCAGAGCCACACCATGGGCACGCTGGCCGCCACCATCCCGAGCACGACCGCGAGCCCCGTCGGCGTCCGACGGCCGGTCGGGGCCGGCAGGGGGCTCGGAGGATCCACGCGGTTTGGACGGGCGTTTCGCGGCCGCCGCAGCGAAGAAAACGCGCTCGGGGGTGGGCTACTCGCCGAGGCGCCCCCTGTCCACTCTTCCGCGATCGTCCCGCAAAAGTGGGGCTCGCTCGAGAAGCCCACGTACGCTCACATCGTCGATGTCAGCGATCGAGGTCGTCGTCCGCCCGCGTCCGAAAGCCCTCCACCCCGTCGAGCCGTCGCCCTTGCCGGCCCAGTTCGACGTCCTGGTGGACGGGATCAACATCACCGCCCGGCTCGGTGAGCAACAGACCGTCTCGGTTCTGTCCGATCTCGGCCACGCCGTCGCGGCGCTCAGTCGGGGCAAGCACGATCGCACCACGCTGCCCCTCTACGTCGAAGACGAAGCGTGGGAAATCGGACTCGAGGCCGACGGGACCGACGTGCTCGTCAGCGTGTATCGCGTCGCGCCGTATCCACAGGTGGCCGTGCACGAGCGCCGAGTGGATCTCGTGGCGCTCCGTGCCGCCCTCGTGCGGGCGCTCGCCGACGCGCGCGGCAAGGCGCTCACCGGGAGGATGGGCGCGGCCCTCGAGAGCGCCGAGCGGCTGCTCGCGGCACCGTGGCCGAGCTACGGGCGGCGGCCGCTCGAGTCCGTCCGCGTTCCCGTCGCGCCCCGCGTCGCCGGGTTCTTCGGGTTCTCGGCGGAGCTCCGCCTCCGCCGCCGCCCGGCGCGCCGGGGGCCGAGCACCGAGGTGGAGCGGGCCGATCTGCACGCGCTGCTCGCCGCCGGCAGCCTCGCCGCCACCGCCCGCGGCCGGAGCATGCGCCTCGACAACGTGCATCCCTTCCTCGTCGCCGAGCGGCTCACCGCGCTGGCGGAAGACGTGCTCGAGGCGAGCCGCGCCGGGCGCGCGCTGTTTCGACGCGTGAGCGTCGGCGGCGTGCAGCTCGCGGTGCAGCGAACGCCGCAGGGCGCGCTCTCCGTCACCTTCGCCGGTCGCGATGCGAGCCGCGACCACGAGGGCGTGACCTTGCCGGAGATCCCGCCGGCGAGCTTCGTCACGTCCGCGGCGCGCTTCGCGCGCGCCCTCGCCGCGGCGTTCCTCGAGGCGGATCCGGAGCAGGCGCGCAACCTGCGGCTCACCGCGCTCGTGAGCCAGGCCGAGCAGCTCGAGAGCAGCCTCGCCGACCTCCTCGCCGAGGACTCGCTCACGAATCCCGAGCCGGACCCGTATCGCGCCTTCGGCCTCGCCCGCGCGCGGCCCGAGCCCGCGATTTGGGACAACGGCGGCAAGATGCGCTTTCTGCCGCGCTGGGTGGCGACCGTGCCGGGCATCGATCTCGCGGCGACGTTCCACTGCGGCCCCCGGATGGTGATCGGCGCCCAGCGCGAGACGCTGTGCCTGGAGAGTGGGAGCGGCCGGGTGCTCTGGCGAGTGCCGGGCTCCTCCGTCGGCTCCGTCGCGACGCCGCTCGGCATCGCGCGCTTCTACGCGGACGGGCGCCTCGATCTGATCGAGCTCGAAAGCGGCGAGAGCCGCTTCTCGACGCGCCTCCGACCGCGCGCCGCCGGCGGCGTCTCGGGCGCGCTCGTGCACGCCCCCGGGCTGCCGCGCCTGCTCGTGCTCTGTGAGGGCGATCGCTCCGTCACGGCCGTCGATCTCGTCACGGGCGAAGTGCGCTGGCGCTACAGCGCGCGCCGGCCCGTGAGCTACCGGATGCGACGCGCGGGCCGTCTTTTGCTCGTCGCCGGGGGCGACTCGGCCGTGGTCGCGCTCGATGTCGCGACGGGTGAAGTCGTCTGGCGCGTCCGCGACCGACTGCCTTTTTCGGGCGCGCTCGCGGTGGACAAGGACGGCGCCTTCGCGCTCGCGGGCGGCCCGATCGGCCCGTGTCGGCTCTTCCACATGGACCTCTGGACCGGCGCGTTGCGCTGGTCCGTCGAGCTCGACGAGCGCCCCGTCCCCGGGCAGGTGCCGCTCGTCACGACTCAGCGCGTGCTCGTCCCGGTGAAAGATCGGCGCGGCGCGGGCGTGCTCGCGTTCGATCGCGAAACCGGAAAATCGGTGTTCCGGCACGAGCCCGGGCTCCTCTCGCCCACCACCGCGTGGCTCGGCGTGGACGACTTGCTCCTCGCCAACTCCGCTGCCGGCGTCTTGATCTGCATCGAGGCCGAATCGGGCGGAATCCGCTACACGCACGTGTTCGCGCGCCACGTCGAAGCCGACAAGCCGCGGCGGCTCGAGCCGGTGCTGCGCAACGGCGCCCTGTTCGTCCCCCAGCATCGCGTCCACGTCGTCCGCCCGCGCGACGGCGAGATCCTCGGCTGCGTTCCGAGCGATCTCGTGCCCGATCTCGTGCGCGTCGACGATCGCTGTGGCGTCTACATCGCGGAGGAGAGCGGCCACGTGGCGGCCTTCGCGGTCGCCCCCAAGCTCGTCCTGGTTCGCTGAGCCCAGACTTCGGGCTGAAGTGTCACGGCTCGCTCTGAGGGAGCCGAACGGAGTCGTCGCCCGGCTCGCCGCGCGGAGCGGCAACGGGCGCCTCGGGCGCAGGAGGCCGGAGCGACGAGATGCGCGCCGGGAGCGGCAGCGGGCCGCCGACGGCGTCGGCCTTCGCGCGCACGAACGCCGCGATCGCGCGCATCGGCACCCCTGTCGGACAGATCGTCTCCTTCTCGGCGAGCACGGAGTCGGGGACGAACGAGAAGCTGTACGCGGCGGCGCGAAAATCCGGCATGCTCCGCGAGGCGGCGAGCACGAGCGCCATGATCCCGCGGTACGCGCCGCCGGACGCGGCGATGCGCTCCGCTTCACCGCGGTCGCAGAGCCCGCAGGCGATGCAGCGCTGAAAACCCGTCATGGCGCGCCGCTCCTCCGCGGTGACCGGCGGCAACCCGTCGGCGTCGTAGTTCGCCCGAAACGCCGAGATCCCGCCGCGGCGCCGCCCGAGCCAGCGCCGAAGCACCGTGACGATCAGCGCGAAGGTGAGCAGCGCCAGGGCCTTGAGCCGCCCGAGCATGGCCCCACCGTATCACGCCTCCCTCACCCGGGCGGCTCGCGCCCGCCCCCTCGCCGTCGATGTGAACCCGGCAAGGCCCCTGCCCAAGCGGGCACTCGGCTCGGCGCTCTTCCGCAGGGTTCGACGCGTCTCTAGCCGTTTGCGTTTAGGGGCCCGCCAGGCGGGGAGATCGCGTCGTTCGGCGCGTATCACGCACCCAAAAGGGAACGAACGCACACCTCGAGTAGCGTCACAGGGGTGAGCGTAACCCGTGACGCTCGACGTGAGGTTACACCTCGTAACCCCGCGAATTCAAAAGCGCTACTCTGGGCACGCCGCGTGCTCTTCCGGTCGAGCAACCCCGACCATGAGCTCGATGCTTTTTCCGAAGCCCTCCCTCGCCTCCCTTCCCGATCTTTCTTCTGCAGAGCCCGAGCCGGAGCCCGCCTCCGCGGTCGTGCCCCCCGACGAGACCGCTCTCGTCGCCGGGCTCATCCAAGGAAGCGCCGACGCCTGGCGCGAGCTCGAGACCCGCTACGGGCGCTTGATCCTCGGCTGCATCTCGCGCGTCCTCGCGCGCGCCGGCTCCGTTCGACCCGACGACCTCCGCGAGGTCCAGGCCATTCTCTATCTCGAGCTCCTGAACCGCGATCGGCACAAACTCCGGAGCTTCTCGCCGAACCGCGGCGCGCGCTTCGGCACCTGGCTCGGCCTGCTCGCCACCAACGCGGCGCACGACTTTTTGCGGCGCGGCCGACGGCACACGCGCTGTGAGTCGCTCGACCGAGCCGAAGCTCTCGGCAGCAGCGCGCTCGACCCGAGCGAGCTCGCCGCGCTGCGCGAACGCGCGCGCAGGCTTCGGGACGCGCTCGCCGAGCTCAGCGACAAGGATCGCGAGTTCGTGAGCCTGTACTTCGGAGAAGGGCTCGAGCCCGAAGAAGTCGCCGCGCGCATGCAGATCAGCGTGAAGACCGTGTACACGAAGAAGCACAAGCTGCGTGGCCGGCTCGCGAGCCTGCTCGATGGCGCGCGCCGCGCAGCGTAGCCCGCCGAGGCGACCTTCTCGGTTCGGCTGCCGAACGACGTGTGGTACACGGCGAGCGTGCGAGCTCGAACGCACCGAGCGCGCGTTCTCCACGCGTTCCTCTTCGTCGCGCTCTCCGCGGTCGCGTGCGGGCCGAGCGTGCGCTCCGGCGCGGAGGCTCCCGGTGGCGGGCCGTCTCCGCTCGGGCGGGTGCAGGTCGACGATCGGCCGCTCCTCGCCGTCATCGCGCGCGAGGGCGATCCGCAGTTCGCTCTGGCGTTCGCCGCGAGCCACGCGCGGGGCCCCGAGCTCTCGGCGGCGCTCTCGGGCCTCGTCGCGGCGCGCCTCGAAGCCGCCGGCCTCGCGGGGGTCGAAGCGCGGGCGCACGGGCTCGGCATCGAGCTGACCTGGCTCACCGACACCCCGGACGACGCGGCGCGCTTCTTTCGTGCGGTCCACACCGCGCTCTCCGCGCCGGTGACGCCCGACGAGCCCGCGCTCGGCCGCGCACGGCGCGAGAGCTCGGCCCTCCGGGCGCTGCCCTTCGCGGGACCGGCCGACGCGGCAGCCGCGGCGTGCTCGGGCGAGCCGGGCACGACCCTCGGCGCTCCCGAGCTCGACCTGCGCACGCCCGCCGGCATTCGCGAGCTCGATGCGGCGCGCAGCGCCGTTTACCGCGCCGGAGCAGCCGCCTTCGGCGCGCTCGGTCCTCCGGCATTCCTCGATGCCGCGGCCGACGCCCTCGCGAGCGGCGCCGATTGGCCGGGAACGCGCCCCGACACCGATCCGTGGCCCGCCGACGACGTCGTCGCCGTCGACGGACCGGGACCCGCGCGCCGTCTGACCCTGGCGATCCGAGTCCCGGACCCGGACGCGGCGATTTCTGCGGCGAGCACGCTCGCGCGGCCCCGCTCCGATCTGCTCGCACGCATGGGCGCCCTGCTCCCCGCGTGGACGCTCGAGCGCGCGGTCGCGGTCCCTCGACCGCGCGGCGCGTGCCTCCGGCTCGATCTCGCGGCGCCTCGGGGCGATCCCCCGCCGACCTCCGCCGAGATCGGGCGGGTTGCGGCTCTGGTCGAGATCACGGCGCGCGCGGCGCTCGAACGCGGCGAGCGCGGCGCGCTCGACGAGAGCCTCTTGCGCCCGAGCGATCCGCGACAGGGCGCCGCGCTGGCCGCCTGGCGCTCGCTCGCGGAGCGCGAGCGCGCCGACAGCGAGCGGACCGTGCTCGTGTACGTCCCAAAACCGGGCGAGTCGGCGGTCACCGCCGAGCTCGCGAGCGCCCGCGAACAAGCGCGCGCGCGCCTCCAGCAACCGACGTTCGAGCTCGCGACGCGCGTCGAAGCCGGTCAGGGCCAGCTCTGGGTCCTGCTCGCGAGCCCGTGCGGCACCGCGCTCGACGGCTCCGAGCCCGGCGCGCTCGCGCTCCTGCTGCGGACCATCGCCGAACGGCTTCGCAACGATGCCGTCACCGTCGAGCCCTGGGTCACCCCCGACGGAGTCGGGCTGCTCGCCCACGCGCCGCGTGCGGCGGCGTCCGAGAGCCCGACCGACCACGCGCGGCGCGTCGCGCGCGTCCTCGGCCGCGCCCTCGCCGAGCGAACCCCCGGGCCCGAGCTCGGCATCGCGCGCGAAGCGCTCTCCGAAGAGCTCGGCGGCCGTCCCTTCCCCGGCTGGGCGGCGGCGCTCGACGGGCTCGCGCCGGAGCATCCGTCGCTGCTCGAGCCGCGCGGCACCTGGGATCACCTCGCCGCGCTCACCAGCGAATCGCTGGAGCGCGCACGGAGGACCCTCGCGGCCTCTCCGCTCCGTCTCTCCGTGCTCGCCAACGCGAGCACGGAGCAGGTCGACACCGTCGCCCGCGAGCTCGAGAGCTGGCTCTTGCCGCTCCGCGCCGAGCCCGCGCGACAGTGCCCGGCGACGACGCTCGCTGCCCCGCGCTCCGGGGAGCTGCAGCTCGGCCCGCCTCAGGCCGATCCACGCGAGGGCGCCTACGTGGGCGCCGTGCTCGCGGTGGCGGGGGCGAGCGCGGCGCGAGCGCTCGAAGCGACGGTCTTTCTCCTGAACCGCCCCGGTGGCTGGCTCGAGCGCGCGCTCACCGTTCCGGGGCTCGGCGGAAAGGCGCGCGCCCATGCTCTCGGCGGCGCGCGTCGTCCGGCGCTGCTCATCGACGTGCGCGCGCTGCCCGAGGAGCTGCCGCGGGCCCTCTCCGAAGTGCGCGCCGTGCTCGATCAGCTCGCCGAGGGCGCGCTCACGGAGCAGGAGCTGCGGCTCGCCGAGAGCGAGCTCTTGCGACGCGACCGCGAGGCGCGCCTCGATCCCCGCCGACGCATCGTCGAGCTCTGGCGCGGAACCCAGCCGCCCGCGCTCTCCCTCGCCGAGCTCCGCACCCTGCTCGCCCCGCTCGGCACGCCGTCGCACTGGGTCGTCGCCGTGGAACCGCCGAAGTAGCGGTTTTCCCGCGTTTCGGAAGCGCCCGTCCCCGCCGCTCGCTCTGGAAGCGAATTCGGCGGGGCCCCCGCGCGAGCACCGCGTTCGACGCTGTTTTCCGCATATTTCGGCGCGTTCCTAGCCGTTCGTCGCCCTAGAACGCCGGGCCCGTTCGTGTTAGCTCCCACGCTCCTCATGGCAGCCCGCGAGAAGGTCCTGATCCTCGACTGCGGTTCGCAGTACACCCAACTCATCGCGCGACGCGTCCGCGAAAGCCACGTCTACTGCGAGATCCATCCCTGCACGCTTCCGCTCGCCGAGATCCGGGCGCTCGCCCCACGCGCCATCGTGCTGAGCGGCGGCCCCGACAGCGTCTACGATCCGGCGTCGCCGAAGAGCGACCCCGGCCTCTTCGAGCTCGGCGTCCCCGTGCTCGGCATCTGCTACGGCCAGCAGCTCATGGCCCAGCAGCTCGGCGGCAAGGTGGAGCCGAGCAGCGAGCGGGAGTACGGCCCCGCTCGCGTCGTGGTCGGCGAGAGCACGGGCGTGCTCGCGTGCTACCAGGCGGGCGAAGAGCTCGCCGTGTGGATGAGCCACGGCGATCGCATCACGAGCCTGCCCCCCGGGTTCCGAAAGATCGGCTCGAGCCCGAACGCCCCCTTCGCCGCGATCGCCGCGCCCGAGCGCAAGCTCTACGGACTGCAGTTTCACCCCGAGGTCGCGCACACGCCGCGCGGCATCGAGCTGCTCCGCGCGTTCCTGTTCGAGGTCGCGGGGCTCGAGCCGAGCTGGACGCCTGGCTCGTTCATCGAGGAGGCCGTGGCGCGCATCGCCTCGAAGGTCGGGCCGGACGAACGCGTGATTTGCGGCTTGAGCGGCGGGGTCGACTCCGCCGTCGCGGCCGTGCTCTGTCACCGCGCGCTCGGCGACCGCCTCGTGTGCATCTTCGTCGACAACGGCCTCTTGCGCGAAGGCGAGGCCGAGGACGTCGTGCACACGATGCGCCAGAGCTTCCACCTCAACCTGATCCCGGTGGACGCCGCCTCGGAGTTCCTCACCGCCTTGCGCGGGGTCACCGATCCCGAGCAAAAGCGCAAGATCATCGGCAAGGTCTTCATCGACGTGTTCGAGGCGCACGCGGCGCGCGTGGAGAACGCGCGCTTCTTGGTGCAGGGCACGCTGTACCCCGACGTGATCGAGAGCGTGAGCGTCAAGGGGCCGAGCGCGGTGATCAAGAGCCACCACAACGTGGGCGGCCTCCCCGAGCGCATGAAGCTCGCGTTGATCGAACCGCTCCGGGAGCTGTTCAAGGACGAGGTTCGACGCGTCGGTGACGCCCTCGGCATGCCGCGCGACGTGCTCCTCCGGCACCCGTTTCCCGGCCCCGGCCTCGCGGTGCGTTGCCTGGGAGAGCTCACGGAGTCGCGCCTCGCCGCTCTCCGCGGCGCCGATCGGATCGTGGACGAAGAGATCCGGGCGGCGAATCTCTACGATTCCGTGTGGCAAGCGTTCGCCGTCCTCCTCCCCGTGCGCAGCGTGGGCGTGATGGGCGACGGCCGCACCTACGAGGAGACGTGCATCGTCCGCGCCGTCACCTCGAGCGACGGCATGACCGCCGACTGGGCGCGCCTCCCCCACGACGTGCTCGCGCGCATCAGCACGCGCATCATCAACGAGGTGCGCGGGATCAACCGCGTCGCCTACGACATCAGCTCGAAGCCCCCCGCCACCATCGAGTGGGAATGAGCCCCTCCACGAGGCGCCTCGCACGCCGCGCCCTGTTCGCCGGGGTGGCGGTGCTCTTGACCGCGTGCACCCACGGCGCCGGGCGCGCCGCCGTCTCGCTCCGGTTCGTGCGCGCGCGCGGCGCTCCCCGAGACGCCGGCGTCTGGATCGACGAACAGTTCATCGGCCCCCTCTCCTACGTCGCCGCCCACGGCGTTCGCCTGCCCGTCGGTGAGCACCGCATCACCGTCCAGAAGGCTGGCTACTTCCCCTGGGATCGAGTCGTCGTGGCCGACCGCGAGCCCATCGTCCTCGACGTCACCCTCGACCCCATCCCCGACTGACCCTCGCCCGAACGGTCGGCATTCTCGGGGCGAACCACTCGCTCCGCCGCGCTCGCAGCCCCACCCTGTCCCGCCCCGCTCGGCGTGCCACCGCCGCCCGCCTCTGGTATAAGGCGGCTCCCCTTCATCGGGGTGTACCTCAACCTGGTAGAGGGCCGGCTTTGGGTGCCGGCTGTTGCAGGTTCAAATCCTGCCACCCCGACCGAGAAAACGCAGCGTTCCGAAGGTCGTTTGGGCACCGAGAGTGCCCGAACCTTCGCCGCTGATCGGGCGCTCGCCGCGTATCTGGGCGCGCTCGCTCACTCGCTTGCGGACCGGACGCTGAACTGACCAAAGTAAAAGCGCCCGCGCCGGGGTGAGAGCCGGCCGGGCGCATGGGTCGAGTATGGCGACCAGGAAGAAGCGTACCACGCGGCGGACGCCCGCGAAGCCGAACGAACCGCGCTGGCAACCTCCACCGGACCGTTGGCGGTCGATGACGGAGCAGAGCAGCGCCGCCCAGGCGTTTATTGGGGCGGCGCTGCGATTGATTGCGCGGAACCGCCCATCGCACGAGTG
>Ga0079224_100002522_pt1 | contig 22321 bp, 21 predicted proteins | sample Stecom2015_FD_80414 | JGI IMG/M metagenome (GOLD analysis project Ga0079224, IMG submission 80414) | Agricultural soil microbial communities from Utah to study Nitrogen management - Steer compost 2015 | ecosystem: Environmental > Terrestrial > Soil > Agricultural land | place: USA: Utah...
AGACGCCATCGTGGACGTCTTCGGGGATGGCCATCGGCACGGCGTCGACATCACCTATCTGCGCGAGCAGGAGTTTCTCGGCACGGCGGGTGCGCTGTCGCTGCTCCCTGGTACGCCTGACGAGCCGATCATCGTCCTGAACGGCGATCTTCTGACGCGTATGCGATTCGACTGCCTGCTCGCTTTTCACGCGGATCAGGGCACCGAGGCAACGATGGCCGTACGCGAGTACGACATCCAGATTCCCTTCGGCGTCGTCGGCGTCGACGGCCCTGTCCTCCTGAGCGTAGAGGAAAAGCCGGTGCAGCGCTTCTTCGTCAATGCCGGCATCTACGCGATGTCGCCGGCCTCGCTGCGTGCAGTGCCGAAAGACACCCCCATCGACATGCCCGCGCTGTTTCAGCGGCTGATCGCTGAAGGGCGGACCACGTCAGCGTTCCCGCTTCGCGAATACTGGATCGATATCGGACGCATCGAAGAACTCGAGCGCGCCCAGCGTGAGTGGCACATGCACGCGGGAAACGTGTGAGCGCAGACACACCAGTGATCGCGATCGTGCCGGCCCGCGGCGGGTCGAAGGTCGTGCCGCGCAAGAACCTTCGTGAGGTCGGCGGTCGTCCGCTCATCGCCTGGACCATCGCGGCGGCCAGGGAGGCACAGTCCGTCGATCGCGTCGTGGTCTCGTCTGACGACCCGGAGATTGTCGAGGTCGCGGAGGCCTTTGGAGCGGACGTGCCGTTCGTTCGCGACGTAGCGCTGGCCCGCGACGACACGCCGACGATCGACGTGGTCATCGACGGGCTCACCCGTTGCCCGGGGTTCGCGCAGGTCGTCGTGCTGCAGCCAACGTCCCCGTTGCGGAACGCCGACGACATCGACGCGGCGGTCGACCGGTGCCGGCAACTCGGCGCGCCTTCATGTGTGTCGGTGACCGAAGTGTCGGAGAGCCCATATTGGATGTATCGAGTCGACGCTGAGGGCCGTATGCGCGCGCTGCTGCCGGATGCCGCTATTGCCCGCAGACAGGATCTGCCGGCGGTGTACCATCTGAACGGCGCTGTGTACGTGGCCGCGACCGACTGGCTTGTTCGAGAGCGGTCGTTCGTCACGAGCGACAGCGTGGCCTACATCATGCCCGCTGAGCGTTCGCTCGACATCGACACGGAAGACGACCTTCTGCGCGCCGGCATCCTCCTGCGCGTGTGATTCGCATGCCCAGCTATCCCCACCGGCGCGAGATCGATCTCTCGCCGTACCAGTCCGACACCACGCGCGAGACCCGATACGGTCTGCCGGCCGATGTCGCATTCTGCACGTCGTGCGTCATCTCGAATCAGCGACCGAACTCGGCCGTCGAGTACAGCCACACGTCCGGAAGCCGGAAAGCCACGATTCATTTCGACGAACTCGGGGTCTGCGATGCCTGCCGCCTGGCGGAACAGAAACGAACGGGCATCGACTGGGAGGCGCACGAGCGCGCGCTCCGCGACCTCTGCGATCGCCATCGATCGAAGGACGGCTCGTACGATTGCCTCGTGCCCGGATCGGGCGGCAAAGACAGCTTCTATGCGGCGCATGTGCTGAAGACGAAGTACGGCATGCATCCGCTGACGGTGACCTGGGCCCCGCATCTGCATACGCCGTGGGGCTGGCGCAATTTTCAGCGCTGGATCCACGCAGGCTTCGACAACCTGCTCTGCACACCGAACGGGCGCGTGCACCGTCTGATCACGAGGCTGGCGGTCGAGAATCTCTTTCACCCCTTTCAGCCGTTCATGCTGGGCCAGAAGGCGCTCGCGCCGAAGATGGCGATCCTGCACCGCATCCCACTGGTGTTCTACGGCGAGAACGAAGCCGAGTACGGGAATCCGATTGCCGATACGACGAGCGCGACGCGGGACTGGTCGTACTTCGCGTCGACCGACCGCGCGAGCATCTATCTGGGTGGCACGTCACTGGCCGATCTCGAGCGCGACTTCGGCGTCGACGCCGCCGACCTTCAGCCGTACCTGCCGGCCGATCCCGATCAGCTGCGCGACGTCGGCGTCGAAGTCCACTATCTCGGCTACTATCTCAAGTGGCATCCGCAGAGCGCCTACTACTACGCCGTCGAGCACGGCGAGTTCGAAGCGTCACCCGAACGGACGCCAGGAACCTACAGCAAGTACAACAGCATCGACGACCAGATCGACGACTTCCACTACTACACGACCTTCATCAAGTTCGGGATCGGACGCGCGACGTACGACGCCGCGCAGGAGATCCGGTCCGGCGACATCACGCGCGACGAAGGCGTCGCGCTGGTGCGCCGCTTCGATGGCGAGTTCCCTGAGCGTTTCGCGGAGAACATCTTCCGCTACCTGAGCATTCCGGAGCACGAGTTCCCGAAAGCATCGCGAATGTTCGAGCAGCCCGTCATGGATCGCGACTACTTCATGCATCTCGCCGATGCGTTCCGGTCGCCGCATCTCTGGAAATGGGACGGCGACGGATGGCGGCTGCGACACGTCGTGTGGGACGCGCAGGACTGACGTGGCCAACGTCCGCCTCATTCCGCGCCTCGACATCAAGGGGCCCAATCTCATCAAGGGCATCCACCTCGAGGGTCTGCGCGTCATTGGCGATCCCGCCGTGTTCGCCCGCCGCTACTACGAGGCTGGCGCCGACGAACTGCTCTACATGGACATCGTCGCCAGCCTGTACGGACGAAACGGCCTGCACGACCTGGTGCGGCGGACGGCACACGACATCTTCGTGCCTTTGACGGTCGGGGGCGGGGTGCGATCGACCGACGATGTGCGAGCGTTGCTGAAGTCGGGAGCCGACAAGGTCGCCATCAACACGGCAGCGGTCCGCCGCCCGGATCTGATTGCCGATGCGTCGCGCATGTTCGGCTCACAGTGCATCGTCGTCTCGATCGAAGCCAAGCGCGGGACGTCGGGCTGGGAGGCGTTCACCGACAACGGCCGCGAACACACCGGCCTCGACGCCATCGACTGGGCGGCGCAGGCAGTCGAACTTGGGGCGGGCGAACTGCTGGTGACGTCGGTCGACCAGGAAGGCACGCGTCGCGGCTTCGACGTGGATCTCATCGCCGCCATAGCGGCGCGGTGTCACGTGCCGGTGATTGCCTCGGGCGGCATGGGCACGATCGACCATCTCGTGGACGTCTGCACGCGCGGACGGGCCGATGCCGTGGCCATGGCGGACGTCCTGCACTACGAGCGTTTGACGTTGCACGAGATCCGCCAGGGCGCCCTCGCATCGGATCTTGCCGTGCGCCCTCAGCCGCACGCGGTGGCGTCGTGAACCGGCCGGTTGCGCTCGTCGACTACGGAAGCGGCAACATCTTCAGCGTGACCCGCGCGCTCGAGACGCAGGGCGCATCCGTCACGTTGGCCGACTCGCCGGCCGCCGTTCGAAACGCCGATCGCCTGGTGGTGCCCGGCGTCGGCGCATTCGCAACGGGCATGGGGGGACTGCGCGAGCGCGGTCTCGCCGACGCTATCGTCGCGTTTGCCCGACGTGAGCGCCCGCTCCTCGGCATCTGCCTGGGCATGCAGATGCTGTTCGAGCACAGCCACGAGTTCGGCGAACACGCGGGACTGGGGATTCTCGAAGGTGAGGTCAGGGCCATCGAGCCGGCGGATTCCGACGGCAAGGCTCTGAAAGTGCCGCACATCGGATGGAGTCCCATGCAGCCGGCCAATGGGCGTACGTGGAAAGACACGATTCTGGAGGACCTATCCCCGGGCGTGAGCGCGTATTTCGTCCATTCGTTCACCGCTGTACCGGCGCACGAGGAGACTCGTCTGGCTGACGCCTGGTACGGCTCGAGCCGCATCGCGGCTGCCGTGCAGCGCGGCCACGTCGCGGGCTGTCAGTTCCATCCGGAAAAGAGCGCCGTCGACGGACTCGCCATCCTCCGGCGTTTTCTGGAGATGTGAGGACGTGAAACGCATCGCGATCATCGGCGCCGGCCAGCTCGGCAGTCGACACCTTCAGGCACTGCAGGCCGTTGCGGGTCCGCTCGCGATAGACGTCGTCGATCCATCGGAGACATCTCTCAGTCGCGCACGTCAGCGATGGGAGGAGGTCGACCAGGGACACGGACACACGATTGGGTTCGGCCCGGAAATCGAAGGTGGCTCGACAGTCGATCTCGCTATCGTCGCGACGAATGCCGACACGAGGCTCGCGGCCGTTCAAACGCTGCTGAGCCGTGCGGACGTGCGCTATTTGCTTCTCGAAAAGCTCTTGTTCGCGCGCAGGCAGGACGCCGATGCCCTGGTGTCGCTCGGAAAGAGGACCGTCACGACCTGGGTGAACTGCCCGATGCGGATCATGCCGCCGTACGAGGAGATTCGACAGGAGCTCGGCATCGGTCCGATCCGGTACCGTGTGACGGGTAGCCGGTATGGTCTCGTGACCAACGCGATCCACTATCTCGATCACGTGGCACACCTGAGCGGCTGCACGACCTTCGAACTCGAGCTTGGCGATCTGGATTCGCACCCGGTCCCCAGCAAGCGTGATGGGTTCATCGAACTGACGGGCGCGCTCACCGCGCGCTTCTCCGACGGGAGCCGGTGCGACGTGGTCTGTCATGCGGAGGGAGACGCGCCAGTGGTCGTCGAGATTTTCACCGCTCGGGGCCGGTACATCGTTCGAGAAGATGCGGGCCTGATGTGGGCGTCACGAGCGGACGATGGCTGGCAGTGGTGTGAACGTCCCGCCCGTATCCCGTATCAGAGTGAACTGACCGCGCATCTTGTCGAGGAGTTGCGCATCACGGGCGCTACAGGGCTCACACCGCTCGACGAATCGGTGCAGCTGCATCTGCAATTGCTCGAGCCCTTGCGCGCAGCGCTCGACGCCCGCGGCGTCGCTGCAGAAACGTATCCGTTCACATGAGCTCCGTTCTTCTCGTCGGTGCCGGCCCGATGGCAGTCGCGTTCGCGGAGGTCCTCCGCGCGCAGGGGCACGCGCCCGTAGTGGTCGGGCGTGGCGCCGCATCAGCGGCCGCCTTCGAAGCAGCCACAGGTCTGCCGGTTGTGCAAGGCGGACTGGGACAGTGGCTCAGCGCTCATCCCGACCTCCCGTCCGCAGCCATCGTCGCCTGCGGTGAAAAGTGGATTGGCGTTGAGACGCGCCGCCTGCTCCAGGCGGGCGTGAAGCGGGTGCTGGTCGAGAAACCTGGGGGCTTCGACGCCGACGACATCCGCGAGACTGCGCGCGCCGCCAGACGGCATGGCGCGGACGTACGGGTCGGCTACAACCGGCGCTTCTATGCCTCGACCGAGCGGGCGCGGACGATGATCGCGGAGGACGGCGGCGTGACGTCGTTCGCCTTCGAGTTCACCGAGCGCTCGTACGTCATCGAGTCGCTCGAGAAGGAATCCGGTGTCAAAGAGGAATGGTTCCTGTCGAACTCGACGCACGTCATCGACCTGGCGTTTCATCTCGGCGGTCGGCCCGAGACGTGGCAGGCTCACGCCGCCGGCGCGCTGTCGTGGCATCCAGCGGGCGCACGTTTCGCCGGCGCGGGTCGCACCAGGGGCGGTGCCCTCTTCTCGTATCTCGCGGACTGGGGCGCTCCGGGCAGATGGACACTCGACGTCCTCACGCCAAGGCGACGACTCGTGTTCCGCCCGCTCGAGACACTGCAGGTCCAGTCGTACGGCAGCATGACCGTCGAGCCTGTTCCGCTCGACGACGAGCTCGATCGGCGGTTCAAACCGGGCCTGTATCGCCAGGTCCAGGCGTTTCTGTCTGACGGCCCATCCGTGCTACCAGACATCGGTGAGCAGGTCGAGATGCTGGCCGTCTATCTGGCGATGCGCGACGGCAGACATTCCCGCTGAATACTCGCCTGCCCGTGCGGCGCTACACTTGAGCCCGTGGCCGCCACCTGCGTCATCGCTGAAGCCGGCGTCAATCACAACGGATCGCTGCCCCTTGCTCTGAAGCTGGTCGACGCTGCGGCCGATGCGGGCGCGGACGTCGTGAAGTTCCAGACATTCCGCGCGGAGAGTCTGGTGACGCGCGCCGCCGCTACTGCGGCCTATCAACGCCGCACGGAAGACGCACCGGACACGCAGCACGCGTTGTTGCGCGGCCTCGAGATGCCGGCGGACTGGCACGAGTCCCTGATCGCGAGAGCGGTGGAGCGCGGCATCAGGTTCCTGTCGACGCCCTTCGACGTCGACAGCCTCGAACTGCTCACCGGCCGATTCAGGCTGAGCACGATCAAGCTGAGTTCAGGGGAGATCACGAACGCCCCACTACTGGTAGAGACCGCGCGACGTGCGCGTCACGTGCTGCTTTCGACGGGGATGAGTACGCTCGACGAGGTCGCCGACGCGCTGGCCGCGCTCGCCTTCGGCTTCACGAACGATGGGGCGCCGTCACGGGAGGCGTTCCGGCGGGCGCTGCAGACCGATGCCGGTCATGCGGCGCTGCAGGAGCGCGTGACGCTGCTGCACTGCACCAGCGAGTATCCCGCTCCAACAGAGGACGTCAACCTTCGTGCGATGGACACGATGGCCGAGGCATTTGGGCTTCCGATCGGCCTTTCGGACCACACGGCCGGAACGCACATCGCGGTGGCGGCCGTGGCACGGGGGGCGTCCGTCATCGAAAAACACCTCACGATCGACCGCACGCTGCCCGGCGTCGATCACGCCGCCTCGCTCGAGCCGGATGAGTTCGCACGCCTCGTCCGCGAGATTCGTGATGTCGAACGCGCGCTCGGCGACGGCATCAAGCGCCCCGCGCCGTCCGAGCTCCGCAATCGCGATCTCGTGCGCCGCAGTCTGGTCACCGCGCGCGCGCTCCGCGCTGGCGACCCCTTCGACGTCCTTCCGAAACGGCCTGGCACGGGACTGTCGCCCTTCGAGTACTGGCGCGTCATGACGCAGCGCGCGGGTCGCGACTACGAGGCGGACGAGATCCTGCCCGCGTAGCGCGTTCGCGCCTACGGACCAGGCTGCGGCAGCAGTCCCATCGCCCGCGCGCGGTCGTCGAGAGCGTCGACATCGGCCGGCGTCACGAGACCCAGCTCGAGGAAGCGTTTCACCTGGCGAGCGGCCTCGGCGCTTCCGGCCACGCCGGCGGCATAGTAGTACGGGAGCGCATCGGAATACCGCCCCCAGAAGTGGTGAATGGCCGCGACCTTGAACAGGGTGTTGTGATTGCCGGGCACGACCCGTCGCAAGGCGTACTCCAGCCGCTCTGAACACGGCAGCCTGCCCCTCACGTAGACCGTGTCGGCGAGCGTCAACGCCCGCCGCACGCGTTCATCACCACAGGCTTCATGAACGCTGACGTTGCGCGGGAGCCTCGCATCGGCTCCTCCCGCGATGCTGAACGTCTGATTCATGACGAGGTTGGCGTGCGCCGTTGTGTTGCCGCGCGCCCAGATGCCGAACGTTCGTCCCCAGTCAGGAATGCGGCTATTGCGCACGTCGTTGCGCTCGACACGGCACCGCTCGGTCCACGCTTCGGAGACCGCGATGCCGACGCCCTCACCGGAATCGCGCGGATAGATCTCGCGCAGCACGTTGCGACTGACCAGACAGTCGTTCCCGCTGATCTCGATGCCAATCGCATACGCGTCGTCGAAGACGTGCGAGCCGCCGATGTGTGCGATGCGCGAATCGATGACGACCGCCTCAGATGCCGCCAGGCGGGCGCCACGGAAGGTGTGCGATCGGAGGTCGAGGTCGCGCAGGGTGATGCGCGACGACCTGAGCCCGTCCGGGCTGGGCTCTGCCCGGACGCCGTACATGAATCCTTCGATGCACCCGCCGGCGATGGTGACGTCGTGCACGCCTCCGGCCACCGTGACACCGACGGCCTGTGTGTCGAGGGTGCGTGGGCCGTAGAGGCAGTGTCCGCGCAGATCCAGAGTGACGTCACTGGCCCTGATGGTCAGCCCCTCAGAGGCGGTCACGTCTTCCGTCAGGCAGTAGGAGCCAGACGTGTCGAGCCGGGACGACGCTGTGACAGGCGTGCAGTCGAGGGGCGGATCCAGATTGGGTCCCCGACACGCCCTGGTCGGGCGGCAAGCGGCAGGGCAAGGCACGCCAGGGTCCACACACTGAGGACGATCGTGGCAAAGCGGTGTCCGCGGAGGTTCGAATCGATAGCGAGACGCTACACTCTGGCCCGACGGAGGGCAACCCGCCCGTGCGGGCGTCGGAACTGGACGCGGTCTCAACCGGGCGGTATCCTGTATGTTCTCCCGTCGCGGTGAGGTGGCTGAGTGGCCGAAAGCGGCGGTTTGCTAAACCGTTGTACGACCTTAAAGTTGTACCCAGGGTTCGAATCCCTGCCTCACCGCCAATTTACTGCCCGCTCCCCATTGGTTGTGACCGTCCCGTGAAGGTGTCGCCGTGAAACAACTGTGGCTATCGGTGTGCTTCGTGATCACCCTTCCCGCTGTGGTCTCCGGTCAGGTCATCCCCTCGCAGTTCGACATCCTTCTGGACCTCGATCGGGATGCCGCCACCGGCTGTGACGTCGTCACCGCCGACGGTACGTTCGGGGGAGCCGAGCTGCGGCTCACGACGTCAGTCGATGGCATGGTCGTGACGTCGGTCGAGCGAAGCGAGTGCGTCAACCCCGCGACCGATACGTTCGGTCCGCCTGTGTTGATTGACGCGGGGGACTGGCCCATTGGCTTCGGCAACGGCGAGGCTGGCTTCAACGTCATCGAGACGTATCTCCCGATCGACATCAGTTCCTTCACCGGTGCACGGGTTGGCGTCGTCGCCAGCGACGCGTTGTCGAACACGTCAACGCTCTTCGTTGTTTCGCCGGGCGGAACGTTGCCCATCGTCATCGAAGGCCTCACGCCCGTGCCGCTTGTCGACGGATGGCTGCTCGCAGGACTCGTGCTGACGCTGATCGCCCTCGCCATGATCGCGCTGAGGCGCCGCGGGGCGGCAGCACTCGTGGCCCTGGTGCTCGTGGCGGGGGCGGGACGCGCGGTTCTGCTCGCGTGCACGCTCGACGGCCAGACCTCCGACTGGAACAGCGGCCAGCGGCTCGCCGGCACGAACGCGAGCGACCCGAGCGACGGCGTGGAGATCCGCGCGCTGTTCGGCACGATCGATGGCGGACGGCTGTGTTTCCGCATCGATGCGGCGCTCGTTGAAGACTCGACGACGCTCTCGGCGAGCACGCCGCTGCTCGCGCTGTCGATCAACTCACCAGGGGCTGACCCGCCGCTTGCAGGCAATGCACGGGTGATCACGATCACCAACACGGGATCGAGCGTCGCTCAGGATGTGCAGTTGTCCACGTCCGGCTTTCCCGCTGGCACGTCGATCACCGGCAACACCTGCAGTGGCACGCTGAACCCCGGGGCGACGTGCACTCTGACGATCACTCCGGGTGGGACGGCGAGTCCCGACGTGAACGCGGACCCATGCACGACCGCGCCAGGCACCGCACCAGTGGCGACAACTCTGACTATCGAGGCGTCAAATGCTGCTCCGGTCGACGTCGACGTCCTCGTGCTGGGCTACGGGTGCATCTATGAGGGAGGTTTCCTCTTCTCGATCGACGACGCGGCGCCGTCGGGCGGTTCGATTAGAGGCAAGGTCGCCGCGCTGAACGACGAAGCTCAAGCCGTCTGGTCGACGATCTACGACTCCACAGGCGTGAGTATCACGGACGGCGAAGCCAACTCGAACGTCCTTCTCATGCCCGTGGGACAGTATCCGGCAGCACAGGCCTGCCTCAACAAGACCGACGAAGGGTTTTCTGACTGGTATCTACCGGCGATATGCGAGCTGGGACGGTACGTGGGGCTGGGTAGCGATCCTGGATGCGGTACCACAACGCCGAACCTGTACACAACGCTTCGTGTCAACGGCCTCGGCGGTTTATCCGCGGGGCTCTACTGGTCCTCCAGCGCATTTTCGGACATCTCATCTACCTTCGCCTGGGCGTACTCGTTCACCGGGGTGGCCGTGCTTACGGACAAGGGGGGGGTCTATGGAAGCCGATGCGTGCGAAGGTTCTCGCCGTGAGCGGCAGATCATGGACGTCCTGTTCCGCGAAGGCCAGGGCACCGTGTCGGATGTGCAGAAAGCCATGCCCGACCCGCCCTCCTACTCATCCTGCTGTGGCGCGCGCTCAAGGTCGATCCGGCGCACGCGCTGAGGGCCGACTAGCCAATCCACAGGCGAGACAGCCCGAAAGGCTATGATGGCAGCGTGCTCTTCAGCGCGCTGGGCATCGTCGCCCTGCTGATCCTGGCCAACGCGCTTTACGTCGCAGCTGAGTTCGGCGCCGTCGGGGTCAGGCGCAGCCGCGTGCGGCGTCTGGCCGACGATGGCAATCCGCTGGCCGGACAGCTGCTGCCGTACGTCGAAGACGCCCACAAACTCGACGAGTACGTCGCTGTCTCGCAAATCGGCATCACGCTGTCGAGTCTGATCCTCGGTGCCTACGCACAGGCCGCGTTCGGCTTCCGACTCGCCCCGCTCGCCGAACGTGCCTTCGGTCTGTCGCCGGAAGCCGCGCTTTCAGCCGTCGCCACGGTCATTCTGATCGTCCTCACGGCACTGCAGATGGTGATCGGCGAGCTCGTGCCGAAGTCGCTGGCCCTGCAGTTTCCCGACCGCATCGCAATCGCGACCGTGCTGCCGATGCGCGCCTCACTGTGGATCTTCAGACCGTTGATCTTCCTGCTGAACGGCTCGGGCACGCTCGTGCTGCGGCTGCTCGGCGTCAGGTCGTCCGGACACCGCCACGTGCACTCGCCCCAGGAAATCGAGATGCTGATTGCCGAGAGTCGAGACGGCGGTCTGCTCGAGCCCGATGAACAGCGACGGCTGCACCGCGCGCTGCGGCTGAACCAGAAGAAGGCGCGCGAGCTGATGGTACCGGCAGACCGGCTCTCGATGATTGACGCGGCCACACCCTTCGCCGAGGTCGTCGAGCGCGTCACGGCCAGTCCGTTCTCGCGCCTTCCGGTGTTCCGCGGCACGCGCGACAACATCGTCGGCACGCTGCACGCCAAGGACCTTGCAATTGCTTCATTTGCCGGGCCTCAACGCTCGATCGATGCACTGGTCCGGCCGATCGCAACCGTCGGTCCCGACATGAGCGCTGACCGCCTGCTGGCATTCCTGCGCGGCCGTCGCGTGCACCAGGCCATCGTCCGCGACAACGATCGTGTGCTTGGCCTCGTGACGCTGCAGGACGTGCTCGGCGCGTTTCTTTCGGATCCACGCGAGGGAGGCGCCGCCTAGCCGTGGAGGCCGTCCTCATCGTCGCCGCGCTCATCGTGCTCAACGGCTTGTTCGTGGCCGCCGAGTTCGCCATCGTCGGCGCGCCGCGCACGGCTGTCGAGGCCTCCGCGGCACGGGGCGACCGGCGGGCGCGACGGCTGCTGGCCGTGCTCGAGTCGCCGCTTCGCCAAGATCGCTTCATCGCGACCGCGCAGCTCGGCATCACGCTCGCAAGCCTCGGCCTCGGCATGTACGGCGAGCACGTGCTGGCCGGGTGGTTCGAGGTGCGGCTGACGATGCTCGAGGCCTCATGGCGCTGGCTGCCGGCGCACGCGCTCGCGAGTACGCTCGCCATTGCGTCGCTCACCTATCTGCACATTGTGTTCGGCGAAATGGTGCCCAAATCGCTCGCGCTGCAGTACGCCGAGTCGACGGCACGACGAGTACTGACGCCGATGCGCGTGGTCCAGCTGACGTTCTACCCGTTCATCGTCGGCCTGAATGGCGTGGGCAATTTCGTGCTCCGGCTGTTCGGCATCAGCCGCAGTGCGACGAGCAGTGTCTTCCTGTCGCCAGAAGAGCTGCGGTTGATCGTGGAAGAAAGCGAGGAGGTCGGCGTCATCAAAGCCGATGCAGGCGGCATCCTGCGTGAGCTGTTCGAGTTCGGCGATCTCGACGCGGCTGAAGCCATGGTGCCGCGTGTCCGGGTGTCGGGCATTGCCGTCGACTCGACGCCGGACGAGGTCATGCGCATCGTCTCGGAAACCCGGCATACGCGGTATCCGATCTACCAGGGCGATCTGGATCACATCGCCGGCATGCTGCACGTCAAGGACCTGCTGAAGATTGTTTCGGCAGAAGGGGCGATCACAGCCCGCGATGCGCGCCCGATGCCATCCGTACCCGAGTCCATGGCCCTGGACGATGTACTGGGGGTCATGCAGCGGCAGCGCACGCACATGGCCATCGTGTTGGACGAGCATGGCGGCACCGCCGGCATCATCACCCTCGAGGATCTGTTCGAAGAGGTCGTCGGCGACATCGACGAGGGCAGGCCCGCCAGGCCGCTCGTCCAGAAGACGGGACCGGATACCGTCATCGTGCGCGGCACTGTGCGGCTGGACGAAGTTGGTCAGGTCTGGGGTCTGGACCTGTCACATGAGGACGTCGACAGCGTGAGCGGGCTCGTGCTTGCCGAGCTGGGCTGCATTCCAGAAGCTGGCGATACGGTGGAATGGAAGCGCCTGCGCGTCGAGGTACTCGAAACGCGCGGTCGCGGGGTCGGCACGGCGCGCGTGACGCTGCTCTCACCGCCGGCTGGGGCTGGCGAGGATCGGTGAGGCGCCCCTGCTAGAATCAGAAGGTTATGAAGAAGGCACTCATTCCCGTATTCGTTGTCGTGTTGTCGGTCGCGGTCGCGGCCCAGCAGAAGTTCGGCGCCGGCGTGGACCTGGATCAGGCGACGCCCATCGCTGACATCGTGAACAACCCCGAGGCGTACGTCGGCAAGACGCTGCGTGTCGACGGCACGGCCACGGCCGTGTGCCAGCACATGGGGTGCTGGATGGCCGTCTCGACGTCGGATTCGGCCGATGCGCCGACCGTGCGCCTCAAGGTCGAAGACGGCGTCATCGTGTTCCCGGTGAGCGCGAAGGGCAGGGAGGTTTCAGCCCAGGGCGTCTTCGAGCGCATCGCGACCGACGATGTCGAGGGCAACGAAGCCGCGTCGGAGCACGCGAAGCACCAGACCAGGGCCGAGACCGCGACGGCGAAGTATCAGCTGAAGGCGACGGGCGCGATCGTCAAATAGCGCTTCCCGTTTCTACGCCGCTCCCCACCCCAGACGCCTGCGAAGCTCCGTCACGTGCGCGACGTGATGGCGGCTGTGCCAGGCGTAGAGCTGCAGCCAGTTGTCCAGACGCGTCTGGCCGTTCTCGGGGTGCATGAACGTGCGGGCGTAGTCGTCCTTCCTCATCGCGCCGACGATCGCGTCGAGTCGCGCGTGCACGCTTTCCAGTAACCGCAGCGAGATGTCGACAGGCAGGCGCGTATCGGCCAGGCGGGCCCACGCGTCCTGGTCGTAGGCGACGATCGTCGGGTTGTCCACGGTCAGTGCGAGCTTCACGCGAATCAGGCCGTTCATGTGGCTGTCGGCGACATGATGCACGAGCTGCCGCACCGTCCACCCTCCCTCGCGATACGGCGTGTCGAGCTGTTCGTCGGTGAGCCCGCGCACCGCGTCGGCAAGTCTCGACGGCAGTGCGGCGAGAATCCCGCGGCACTCCTCGAGCAGCGCGTCTGACGGGTCGGGGACGGGCCTGAACCTGCCGACGGGATACCGCGGGTCGATCGTCTCACTCATCGCTTCTTCACTCCCTTGCGCGTCGCGTCGTTTCTGCTGGGCAGCGGCGTCACACCCCGGTCGCAGCGTCGACCGGGTGACGTCAACGTGCGTCTCGACGATTCGACGTCATCAGACGTCGACGAGTCTGATGCCGCGATCGGCCAGGGCTGAAAGCACGGACGCCGCCAGCCGCGGATCAGTCGGAATTCTCACGCCCGTCATCGACACCTGTCCGTCGAGCAGCATCGTGCACGCGATGGCCGCCGGCAGGCTGACGGTCTGTGCGAGCGCAGAATCGTCGCCCGCGTCGCCGAACATCAGCAGGCGCGAAGTGCGTACGCCCGGTGTTCCGTCGAGCCGTTCGTACTCGAAGTGGTGTTCGAGAACGACCATGTCTCGCTCGCCCGGCTCGTAGACGAGCTTCCGTTCGAGACGGCGTGCGAGCACATCGACTGGTGTTCCGACGATGTCGCCGACTCGCCGGTCGGACGCGAGACCCAGCCACTCCAGCCTCGCAATCACATCATCGTCTTCGCCGAGACCGAGGAAGCGGGCAAGACGCGGAATGAGATCGCCGGACTCCGGCGGCAGGTGGTCGTTGACCCAGTCGCACCAGCGGACGCCCGTCCAGTCGCGCTCTTCGAGGTCGAGCAGGCCGAGCCGATGCAGCGCGCGCCACGTCCGACACCATCCGCGGTAGCGCAGCGTGCCGCGCATGAATGTCTCGGCCCGCTCCAACCCGTAGAGCGACATGTAGTGCTGCGAATCCCGGTTGGGATAGACCTCCAGATGTCCAACACCTGGCACCGACACCGGACGCGGATCGTTGAAGTAGTCGGGGAAGTCGCGCTCGATGACTTCGCCGGCTTCGACATATCTGACCGGATTGCGGGCGGCGACGACGACTCCCTTCGGGCTCCACGCGAACTTGTACCGCCACGGATTCGACGCTGACTCGGGCGCGGGCAGTGCGCCGCAATACGAGAAGAACGACCTGACGCGTCCTCCCTGCGATTCGATCTCACGGACGATCTGGACCGCGCTCATGTGGTCGATGCCGGGATCGAGTCCGATCTCGTTGAGCAGCAGCACGCCCCGCTCGACGGCTCGATCGTGCAGCGTGCGCATCTCGGGCGAGACGTACGACGTCGTGATGAGCGGTACGCGCGCGTCGAGGCACTTGCGCGCGATGTTCACATGCTGGTCTGCCGGCAGGAGGCTGATGACGCAGTGCGAGTCTTCGACGAGGTGGACGATCGCGGCTTCATCGCGCGCGTTGACTTCCAGCGCGACGGCGTTGGGCCGCCCGTCCACGAGCCGGCGGGCGCGCTCGATGTTGATGGTCGCGAGATGCAGCTCGATGTCGGGGCGCTCGAGCAGGTAGTCGACGAGCGGCTTGACGACCAGACCGGCGCCAAGCACCGTGACACGCTTCATGCGCCGGCCTTGACCATTGCCTCCTCGAGATACCGGAAGCCAGGAGCCAGCTCGCCCCCGTGGGCCACGACGGCGCCCGTGACAGCCGCGGGCAACGACAGGTGCTCGAACGGCACGCCGAAATCGGCGCGCGCCAGGGGTGCCACGAACGGGAACAGCGAATCGCCGAAGTGCGCCGAGGCATCGAGCGGAAACTCGGCCGGCAGGTTGCCGACTGCCATGACCACCGGTCCGTGCCCGCCGAGGCCGTCGCGCGAGGTGTGCGTCTCGGGGTCGTAGACGTACACCGGATTCGCCGGCGTGGTCGCGCGCACGTTGCACTCGACCGATCCGTCGATGTCGCAGGTGATGTCGCCGACCACTTTCAGCTTCGGCGCGCCCACCCGCCACAGCGCCTGCATGTCGGCGCGGGTCATGAGCTTCGGGCTGCCGGGTTCCCAGTAGATGCCGTTGACGAGGATGCTCAGGTACGGCAGGTGCCGCGCGAAATCGCGGCGGGCGTCGCGGCGGAACACGACTTTGTAGACGGCGCGCCGCGAGATGTCCTTGTTCGACGCCAGGGCTGGCAGCTCTTCGGGCGCAACTTCGACGACGGGCAGCCGCTCGAGAATCTCCTGCGCGCCTTGTGAGACGTTGCCGCCTCCGGTGAAGCCAACGACCAGCGGATGGATTTCAGGGACGACGCCGCGCGTGCGGATGCGGTCGGCAACGACCGTCGCCAGATGGTCTGTCGCCGCATCCACGCTGTCGTACTCGAATGCGCGTTTGACGGGCGCCAGCGACGTGTCGATGCCCTCGCTGAGCAGCCGCTGGCCAAAAGCCCAGAGCGTATCGACCATGCCCGCGTAGCCGGCGTGGCGCCCGAAGAAGATCAGCCGGCGCCCGTGCCGGTCGACGATCAGTTCGTAGTCGATGAGCGTGGCACCCTTGTGCAGGGTGCCGCGCAGCATCGGCATGTTGTAGTCCTGTCCCTTGATGGTGTGCGAGAAGCAGAGATGTCCGCTGCCGGCCTGCATCTCGTCGACCGGGATCTCCTTGACGCCAAGGATCACGCGACATGGCGGCAGCGTCTCGACGACGTCGGCCCCGGCGTCGCGGTAGGCCTGATCGGCGTGGCAGCGCGTCGAAGACGCCTGCACGGCGACCCGCAGCCCATGGTCGCGGACCAGCTCGGCCACGTGGGCGGGAATCAGCGGCACCCGCCGCTCGCCTGCTTTCGTCTCTTTTCGGATGCCGAGGTCGTAGGAAGTGTGATCGGGCACGGTAAAATCTATCGCGCGGAGGGATGACCGAGTGGTCGATGGTGGCGGTCTTGAAAACCGCTGAACCCGCAAGGGTTCCGGGGGTTCGAATCCCTCTCCCTCCGCCAATCCTTCCGAACGATTATCCCACGACGTACCGCAGCAGCAGTAGTACGGCGAAGATGTACGCAAGCGGGTGCAGCTCGCGTCCCCGCCCAGTGACGAGCTTCAGCAGCGCAATCGAGATGAAGCCGAACGCGATGCCGTCAGTGATGCTGACAGTCAATGGCATCGCGACGATCGCGAGGAACGCCGGCAGCGCCTCGGTGAAGTCATCCCACGGGATGTGCTTCGCGCCGTGCATCATCATCACGCCGACCACAATCAGCGCCGGCGCGACAACGGGATACAGCGTGAGCCCCTCGCCCATCGTGTAGCCGCCGCCGATCATCCGCACGAGCGGCGAAAAGAACAGCGCCAGCAGGAACAACGCGGCCGTGACGACACTGGCCAGTCCAGTACGACCACCCTCGGCGACGCCGGTCGCGCTCTCGATGTAGGCCGTAACCGTCGACGTGCCCAGGCCCGCGCCGACGACCGTTCCGGTCGCATCGGCGAGCAGCGCCTGCTTCGCCCGCGGGAACGTGCCGTCCTTCATGACGCCCATGCGGCTGGTCACGCCGATCAGCGTGCCGATCGAATCGAACAGCGCGAGGAAGAAGAAGACGAAGACGACGTCGATCATCGCGGGCGACAGCGCGCCCAGGATGTCGAGCTGCATGAACGTCGGTGCCAGCGACGGCGGCGTGCTGACGACGCCCTGAAACTGCACGAGGCCCGCGGCGAGACCGGCGACGGTTGCGATCAACATGCCGATGAGCAGCGCGCCCTTGACGCCCCGTGCAATCAACACGGAAGTGATCGCCAGCGTCCCCAGCGCAAGCAGTGTCGGCGGCGACTTCAGATTGCCGAGCCCCACCAGCGTCCCGGGATTGTCGACGACGATGCCGCTCCATTCGAGGCCGATGAGGGCGATCAGCAGGCCGATGCCGACAACGATGCCGTACTTCAGCGACTCGGGCACGGCGAGAATCGCCTTCTCGCGCAGACCGACGCCGGCCGTCAGGATGAAGATGATGCCGGCAATCGCGACGGCGCCGAGCGCGATCTGCCAGGGCGTGCCCGAGGCGATGACCACGGTATAGGTGAAGAAGAAGTTGTGGCCCATCGCCGGCGCCACGGCGATGGGATAGTTCGCGAGCAACGCCATCAGCAGCGTCGCGAACGCCGTGGCCAGGCACGTGGCCGTGAACACGGCGCCGGGATCCATCCCGGCCGCGCCCAGGACGGCCGGCTGCACGAAGACGATGTAGGCCATCGTCAGAAACGTCGTGACGCCGGCGATGACCTCCGTGCGAACGGTAGTACCCGCCTCAGCGAGTCTGAACATCGATGCGCTCCTGTCCACGCATGTACGGACGCAACGCCTCGGGGATGACAACCGAGCCGTCCGCCTGCTGATAGTTCTCGACGATGGCGATCCACGTGCGGCCCACGGCCAGGCCCGAGCCGTTCAGCGTGTGGGCGAACTGGGCCTTGCCGGTGCCGTCGGGACGATACCGGATCTGCGCCCGGCGGGCCTGGAAGGCTTCGGTATTCGAGCAGGACGAGATTTCGCGGTACGTCCGCTGGCTTGGCAGCCACACCTCGATGTCGTAGGTCTTCGCGGCCGCGAAGCCCATGTCCCCCGTGCAGAGCGCCATCGTCCGGTACGGGAGGCCGAGCCGCTGAAGGATGCTTTCGGCATTCGCCGTCAGCGCCTCGAGCTCGTCGTACGACTGCTCGGCGGTGGTGATCTTCACGAGTTCGACCTTGTCGAACTGGTGCTGTCGGATCAGCCCGCGCACGTCGGAGCCATACGAGCCGGCCTCGCTGCGGAAGCACGGCGTATAGGCCGTATAGCGCAAGGGCAGCGTGCGGCCGTCGAGAATCTCCTCGCGGTGCAGGTTGGTCACGGGCACTTCGGCTGTTGGAATCAGGAAGAGATCCCAGTCGCCGGCAATCCTGAACAGATCCTGCTCGAACTTCGGAAGGTTGCCCGTGCCGGTCAGCGCGGCCGTGTTGACGAGAAACGGCGGCTCGACTTCGGTGTAGCCGTGTTCGCCCGTATGCACGTCGAGCATGAAGTCGATGAGGGCGCGCGCCAGCCGTGCGCCGGCGCCCATCAGGACGGCGAAACGTGCGCCCGACATGCGCGCCGCGCGTTCGAAGTCGAGGATGCCCAGCGCCGCGCCGACCTCCCAGTGCGGCTTCGGCTCGAAGTCGAACGTGCGCGGCTCACCCGACCGCCGCACTTCGACGTTGTCGTCGGCGCTCTTCCCCACCGGCACCGAGGCGTGCGGCAGGTTCGGAATCGCGAGCAGCGCGCGCGTGCGCGCCTCGTCGATGTCGGCAACGCGCTTCTCGAGCTCCTTGATGCGCTGTCCCCGCGCCTTGTTGGCGGCGAAGATCGCCGAGACGTCGCGGCCCTCGCGCTTGGCACGCGCCACCGACTCGGACGCGGCGTTCTGTTCGCGCTTCAGGCCTTCGACCTCGGGCAGCAGGGCCCGGCGCTCGGCGTCGAGCTCGAGGAAGGTTTTCAGTTCGGCATCGGGGTCGAGGCCGCGGTTCGCGAGACCGGCCCTGACCTCGTCGAGCCGTTCTCGGACGAATGCGGGATCGAGCATGCTGAGATACTATCGAAGGTCCGAACCATGGCGACCTCCGCTGTCAGAAAAGCCGTTTTTCCCGCCGCCGGCCTGGGCACGCGGTTCCTGCCGGCCACGAAGGCGCAGCCGAAGGAAATGCTGCCCTTGGTCGACAAGCCCATCATCCAGTACGGCGTCGAGGAAGCGGTCGCCTCGGGCATCGACGACATCGTCATCGTCACCGGCCGGGGGAAGTACGCCATCGAAGACCACTTCGACGTCTCGGTGGAACTCGAGACGTTCCTCGAAGCCAAGGGCAAGACCGAACAGCTCGAAGAGATCCGGAAGATCACGGAGCTCTTCACGCTGGCCTACGTGCGGCAGGGCGAGCCGCTCGGCCTGGGCCATGCCGTGCTCGTGGCGCAGCCGCTGGTCGGCAACCAACCGTTCGCGGTCGTCCTGGCCGACGACGTGATCGACGCGACGCCGCCGGCTCTGAAGCAGATGACGGCCGTCTTCGAGCGGCACGACGGCCCGGTGCTCTGCGTCGAGCGCGTGCCGATGGACGACATCTCGAGCTACGGCGTCATTGCCGGTGAGGAGATCGAGCCGGGCGTGTTCCGCGTCACCGATCTGGTCGAGAAGCCGAAGCGTGAAGACGCGCCGTCGGACCTGGCGATCATCGGACGCTACATCCTGACGCCGGACCTGTTCCCAGAACTCGAGACGATCGGGAACGACCGCACCGGTGAGATTCAGTTGACCAACGGCCTGCGCGCGCTGCTGCGCAAGCGGCCCATCTACGCCTGCCAGGTGGACGGCGTCCGCCACGACACCGGCAACAAGCTCGGGTACCTCAAGGCGATGGTGTACTTCGCGCTCAAGCGGCCCGAGATCGAAGGCCCGTTCCGCGAGTACCTGACGTCACTCCGACTTGGTTGACGAGCCGGTGTCGGACGACTTGGTCTCCGACGTCGACGTGCTCTCCGACGACGACTTCGCGCCGGCGTCCGACTCGCTTTTCCTGCCGCCCCCGCTCCCCGACTTCCCGTAGTCGGTGATGTAGAAGCCGGATCCCTTGAACTGGATCGCCGGTGACGACATCAGCTTCCGCACGGCCCCGCCACACTGCGGGCAGGTGTCGACAGGCGAATCCGAGAACTTCTGAATGCGCTCGAAGCGGTGACTGCACGCTTCGCACTGATATTCGTAGAGTGGCATATGCAGTTGCTGTTTCAAACCAGCAGCGAGGCCGGTGACGCCGCGTCGGCGCCCAGCATCAGCTGACGATGAAAACCAAGGGGGAAGACGCTGCTGCCGAGCAGCCGGTCGTGGAACGTCTTCAACGAGAACGACTGGGGCGACATCGCCTTCACATCGTCCCTCAGCTTGAGAATCATGAGCTTGCCCAGGGCGTAAGAAACGTAGCCCGGATCGAACGTGCCGCGCTCGGCCTCGCGACGCGCCGATCCCTCCTCGAGGAACGCACGCTCACGGAACAGCCGCACGCCCTGCTCGACCGACCAGTCGTCTGCATGGAGCCGGATGCCGACGATGAGACGGCACAGGCGGACGAGTGACTCGGCAAGCTGACCGAGACGGATGGCCGGGTTGTCGCGGCCGAAGCCTTCTTCCGCCATCAGCTGCTCGGCATAGTGCGCCCAGCCTTCGACCATCGAGGTGCTCGCGAACATCAGCGACTTGCGCGCCGGCGATGCGATGCCGCGCAGATGCAGGAAGTGAAGGAAATGCCCGGGGTAGGCCTCGTGCGTCGAGATGGCCCAGAGCATCGCGCGGCTGCAGTCGCGCATGTGCTCGCGCTGACGATCGGCCGGCCACGATGGATCGACGTCGGTGATGTAGTAGTGCGCGAGCGAGGCGCGCGTTTCGAAAGGCCCCGGCGACCAGAGGCTCGCGAACGTCCAGCGATAGAAGTCGGGCGTAGGACCGACTGCGAGACGATCGCCCTCGGGGATGGTCACGAGATCGCGGTCGGCGAGAAACGCGCGCAGGTCGTCGAGCTGCCCCGCCACTTCGCGCACGAGCTGCCCTGGCTCGGGATGGTCGTCCTTCATGGCCTGCCAGGCCGCGATGGGGTCGCCGCCGTTCAGGCGTGATGCGACGCGCGTGAATTCTTCCGATGTCGCGTCGAGTTCGCGTTCGGCAATCTTCAGCAGCTGGCGCGCCGAGAGGCCAATGCCTTCCTCGAAACGCAGTTTCGATTCGAAGCGATCCTCGCCGAGCCTGAACGTGCCGCGCGCCTTCGGCGCGACCTCGTCCTGCAGATACTGCGCGTAGCGCCGCAGCGCGGTGCCGGCCTCGGCGCTGGCGTCGGCGAGGTCGGAGAGCACATGCAGGTCGTCGACGTTGCGGAATGCGCGCGGCAGTTCGACGTCGACGAAGCGGATGGTGCCGTTGAGCGTCTCGATGGCGGTGCGCACGAAGATGCCGGCCGGATGGCGCACGTTGTCGCGCGCGGCCTGCAACAGCCGCGGGACCTGGCGGAGACGCGAAGCCATGCGGCGCGCGCGTTCGGCAGGGGCGGCATAGTCGAACAGGGCCTGCGACGCGAGGCTGACCGCGAGGAGGTCGGCGTAGTGGTGCGGGTTGCGCTCCCAGGTGCGCAGTGTCTCCAGTTCGTAGGTGCGTGCGCGAATCGACAGCTCGAGCCAGGGGCGATCGAGCTGCTCATCGTCGGTGAGCGTGTCCGGGTTGATGGCCGCGAGCCGCCGGCCGAAGTCGTTCAGGCGGCGCTGGGCCTCGTCGATGGCCGGCCGCGACAGGTCGTCGAGGTGGTCGTCGTGCGTGTGGACGCCGTCGAAGGTCGCAAGCGTCGGATGGGTTTCGTGCAGCCACGCAAGGTATTGGCTGACGAAATGCGGCAGCGGCTCGGCTGAGTACATCCTGATAGAATCAGCGTTCAGAGGTGGGCACGCTCTATATTGTCGGGACGCCCATCGGCAATCTCGAAGACATCACCGCGCGCGCGCGGCGCGTGCTGGGCGAGGTCGACCTCATTGCCGCCGAAGACACGCGGCGCACCGCCCGGCTCCTTCAACATTACTCGATCGCCACGCCGACGACGAGTCTCCACGAGCACAACGAGCACGCAAAAGCGCCCCGGCTGGTCGCGCGGCTGCTGGCCGGCGAGTCCATTGCGCTGGTCTCCGATGCCGGGATGCCGCTCATCTCGGATCCGGGCGCCGCGCTGGTGCGCCTGGCGCGCCAGTTGGGCCTACCCGTGACCGTCGTGCCGGGCCCGAGCGCTGTGTCGACGGCGTTGGCCGGGGCTGGCATTTCCGGGCCGTACGCGTTTCTAGGTTTTCCGCCGGCTGCGGGCAAGGCCCGGAAGAACTGGTTCGAGAC
>Ga0079224_100002523_pt1 | contig 22318 bp, 20 predicted proteins | sample Stecom2015_FD_80414 | JGI IMG/M metagenome (GOLD analysis project Ga0079224, IMG submission 80414) | Agricultural soil microbial communities from Utah to study Nitrogen management - Steer compost 2015 | ecosystem: Environmental > Terrestrial > Soil > Agricultural land | place: USA: Utah...
CCCGGACACCGCTGCGCGGCCCGGTGCGCACCGGGGAGCGGGCCCTCGCCCCCGACCTGGCCCGGGGCGCCATGCTGCTGCTGATCGCGCTCGCCAACACCCCCTTCTACCTGTGGGGGCGGGAGTACGGCTCGGTCGGCTTCCACCCGACCGACGGCTCGGTGCTCGACCGCGTGGTCCAGGCCGTCATCATCACCGGTGTGGACCTGCGGGTCTATCCGATGTTCGCGTTCCTGTTCGGCTACGGGATGGTGCAGGTCCTCGCCCGGCAGCGGGCCGCCGGGGCCTCCGAGCGGGACGCGCTGGCGCTGCTGCGCCGGCGCAACCTGTGGCTGCTGGCCTTCGGTGCCGTGCACGCGCTGCTGCTGTTCGCCGGCGACGTGCTGGGCGCCTACGGGCTCGCCGGGCTGGTGCTGGCCTGGCTGTTCATCCGCCGCGCCGACCGCACACTGCTGGTGTGGGCCGGGATCGGCACCGGCCTGCTGGTCGCCATGGCGGTCCTGGGGGCGGTCGGCGCCTACTTCGCCGCCGCCTCCGGCGCGCCCGCGGCGGAGGGCCTGGAGCCGACCGCCTTCGCGACCGCCAGCGCCAGTGAGGAGGACCCGCTGCACGCGGCGGTGCTGCGCCTCTCCGTCTGGCCGGTGATCGTCCTGGCCCAAGGGCTGCTCGGGCTGACCGTCCCGGTGGCGATCCTGCTGGCCTTCTGGGCCGCGCGCCGCCGGATCCTGGAGGAGCCGTGGAACCACCTCCGGCTGCTCCGGACCACCGCGGCGGCCGGCATCGCCGTCGGCTGGCTCGGCGGCCTCCCGCACGCCCTCGACCACACCGGCGTACTGGGCGTGCCGGACAACGCCGACTGGATCTTCGCGCTCACCCAGCCGGTCACCGGGCTGGCCTGCGGCATCGGCTACGTCGCCCTGTTCGGCCTGATCGGCGCGGGGCTGCGCGGCCGGCGGCCGGGGCCGGTGAGCGGCGCGGTCACCGCGGTGGGCAAGCGGTCGCTGACCTGCTACCTCGCCCAGTCGGTACTGTGCGCGCCGCTGCTGTCCGCCTGGGGGCTGGGGCTGGGCGGCGTGTTCGGCAGCGCCGCCATGGCGCTGTTCGCCGTCGGCGTGTGGCTGGCCACGGTGCTGCTCGCCTGGTGGCTGGAGCGGGCCGGCCGCCGCGGACCGGCCGAGGCGGCGCTGCGCCGGCTCGCCTACCGCCGGCCGGCCTCCGCCGAGCCCGGCCGCGCCTCCGGCGCGACGCGCTGAGCACCCGGTTCGTGCGCCGAGCGCGGGTTCCGGTGACAATGTCGAGCATGGGTGACGATCAGGCAATAACGCACACCATCGCGGTCACCGGGGCCACCGGTGCCGTCGGGGGCCGGGTGGCCGCGCGGCTGGCCCGGAAGGGCGCCGCGCAGCGGCTCATCGTCCGGGACCTCAACCGGGCCCCGGAGCTGCCGGAGGCGTCCGCCTCGATGGCCGCCTACGAGGACGCGCGCAGCATGGAGCGGGCGCTGCGCGGCGCGCAGACGCTCTTCCTCGTCTCGGCCACGGAGTCGGCCGACCGGGTGGACCGGCACATCGCGGCGGTCGACGCGGCGGTGGCGGCGGGCGTCTCCCGGATCGTCTACCTGTCCTTCCTCAGCGCGGGGCCGGCCGCGGTCTTCACCTTCGCCCGGGACCACTTCTTCACCGAGGCGCACATCAGGACGACCGGTGTGGAGCACACCTTCCTCCGCCCCAGCCTCTATCTGGACCTGCTGCCGCGCTGGGTCGACCCGGCCGGCGTGGTGCGCGGCCCGGCCGGCAGCGGCCGGGCCGCCTGGGTGTCCCGGGACGACATCGCCGACGTCGCCGCGGAGGTGCTGCTCTCCCCCGGCGTGCACGATGGCCGCACCTACGACCTGACCGGCCCCGAAGCCGTCACCCTGGGCGAGACCGTGCGGCGCCTGTCCGTGCTCACCGGCAAGACCGTCCGCTACGTCCCGGAGACCTGGGAGGAGGCGCTGGCCTCGCGCCGCGCATCGGGCGCCGAGGAGTGGGAGATCGAGGGGTGGGCCAGCTCCTACGCGGCGATCGCCGCCGGCGAGCTGGACACCGTCTCCCCCGCCGTCCCCGACATCACCGGCCACCCCGCGCAGACCATCGAGGGCTTCCTGCGCCGCCACCCCAGTGCCCTGTCGCACGTGGACACCTAGCCGGGAGAACCGCGGGACCGTGCGCCCGCCCCGTCCGGTGCGGCGGCCGGCTCAGTCCCGGGCCTCGACGACCTTCAGCTCCCCCTCCGCGTACCGGGCGCGCAGGGCCTTCTTGTCGTACTTGCCGACGCTGGTCTTGGGCACCTCGTCGATGAAGGCCCACCGCTCTGGCAGCTGCCAGCGGGCCACCCGGTCGGCCAGGAAGGCGCGGAGCTCGGCGGCGTCGGCCGAGGCGCCCTCGGCGAGCACGACCGCCGCCAGCGGCCGCTCGTCCCAGCGCGGGTCGGGCACCGCGACGACCGCGGCCTCGGCGACCGCCGGGTGCCCCATGACCTGGTTCTCCAGTTCCACCGAGGAGATCCACTCCCCGCCGGACTTGATCACGTCCTTGGCCCGGTCGGTGAGGCGGAGGAACCCGTCCGGGCTCAGCGAGCCGACATCGCCGGTGCGCAGCCAGCCGTCCTCGAACTTGTCCGGCGCCGGGTCCCGGTGGTAGGAGCCGGTGATCCACGGGCCGCGCACCAGGAGCTCGCCGACGCTCTTCCCGTCGTGCGGCACCTCGGCGCCGCCGTCGCCGACCAGCCGGGCCTGCACCGAGGCGGGCAGCCGGCCCTGGGAGAGCCGGTAGGACCAGCGCTCCTCGCCCTCCGAGCCGGCCGGCGGGTTGGCCACGCTGCCCAGCGGCGAGGTCTCGGTCATGCCCCAGGCGTGCACCACCGGCACTCCGCACAGCTCCTCGAAGCGCTGCATCAGCGCGGGCGGGCAGGCGGAGCCGCCGACGACCACGTTGCGCAGCGAGGACATGTCGCGCGGCCGGGCCTCCAGCTCCTGCAGCAGGCCCTGCCAGATGGTGGGCACCGCGGCGGCGAGCGTCGGCCGCTCGGCCTGGACCATGTCGGCGAGCGCGGCGGGCTGCAGGAAGCGGTCGGTGAGCAGCAGCGAGGCACCGACCATCAGCGCGGCGTAGGGCAGCCCCCAGGACATGGCATGGAACATGGGCACCACGGCCAGCGCGCTGTCGGACTGGCGCAGCCCTTTGCCGTCGGTCATGCAGACCTGCATGGAGTGCAGCCAGATGGAGCGGTGGCTGTAGGCGACGCCCTTGGGGTCGCCGGTGGTGCCGGAGGTGTAGCACATGGCCGCGGCGTCCCGCTCGTCGCCGGAGGGCCAGTCGAAGGTGTCCGGCCGGTCGGCGATGAGCTCCTCGTAGCGGTGCACCCGGACGCCCTCGGCGGCCAGCCCGCCGGGGTCGCCGCCGGCCACGATCACGTGCCGGACCGTGGTCAGCCGGGGCAGCAGCGGCTCGAACAGCGGCAGCAGGCTGGCGTCGACGATGACCACGTGGTCCTCGGCGTGGTTCGCGATGTAGGCGATCTGCGCGGGATGGAGCCGGATGTTGAGCGTGTGCAGCACCGCGCGCATCGCGGGCACCGCGAAGTAGGCCTCCAGGTGCTCCTGGTTGTTCCACTGGAAGGTGGCCACCCGCTGGTCGCCGGTGACCCCCAGCTCGCGCAGGGCGTGCGCGAGCCGCGCCGCCCTCCGCCCGACCTCCCGGAAGGTCGCCCGCCGGGGTTCGCCCCCGGTCCAGGTGACGACCTGGGCGTCGCCGTGCACGGTGGTCCCGTAGCGGACCAGGTCTCCGATCGACAGCGGTACGTCCTGCATGGTGCTGCGCATGCGCATGTCCCCCTCGTCGCCGCCCGGCCTGCGCCGGTGTGATGGGTGCCACTGAAACTAGGAGACGCGCCCGCGGCGGTGAAGACGGTGGCCGCGATCGTTACCTAACAGTGTTAGGAAGAGGTGCGCACGGGTCGTCCCGAGCCGCGGGCGGCCCACCGCCCCGGCCGGCGGGGCGGAGACCCCTGCGGCGACCTCACCGGGGAGTCCCGCGCCCTCCCCGGCGGGCGGCCGCGCCGTGCAGGCCGGCCCCGGGCCGGGCGGTGCGCACGGCGCGGCCGCCATGGACTTCCCCGCTCCCCCGCCCGCCCCGCCCCTTGCGGCCGGGACGGCGGGCGGCCGGCCGCGTCCAGCGGTCTTTGAGGCGCCGGCCCGCGCTTCCCCGCCGGCCCGCGGCGGCACCCCCGGGGGATGCCGCTCCCCCCGGGGGGGGGAGGCTCCGCTCCCGGGACCCGCGTCGGAACAGCGGCTCAGGACGCTAGGAGCGGGACGCCTCGGCGAGGCGGCGGGAGAACTCGGCGGCCGCGGCCCGGGGGTCGTCGGCCTGGGTGATGGCGCGGACCACCACCACGCGGCGGGCGCCCGCGGCGAGGACCTCGTCGAGGTTGGCGAGGTCGATGCCGCCGATCGCGAACCAGGGGCGGTCGCCGGCGAGCTCGGCGGCGCGGCGGACCAGTTCCAGGCCGGCCGCGGGGCGGCCCGGCTTGGTCGGGGTGGCCCAGGTGGGGCCGGTGCAGAAGTAGTCGACGCCCTTCTCCGCTGCGGACGCGGCGGCCGCCTCGGCGGTGTTGTTGGAGCGGCCGATCAGCGGCTCCTCGCCGATGATCTCCCGGGCGTAGCGCACCGGGAGGTCGTTCTGGCCCAGGTGCAGCACGTCGGCGCGGGCGGCGAAGGCGACGTCGGCGCGGTCGTTGACCGACAGCAGCGCGCCGTGCCGCTCGCACACCGCGCGCATCACCTCCAGCGCCTCCAGATCCTGGCGGGCCTCCAGGCCCTTGTCCCGGAGCTGGACGATGTCCACGCCGCCGGCGAGGGCGGCGTCCAGGAACTCCTCGAGGTCGCCCCGCTCGCTCCGGGCGTCGGTGCACAGGTAGAGGCGGGCGCCCTCCAGGCGCTCGCGCAGGCTCTGCGGCTGGCTCATCGGGCCAGATTAGCGGCCTGCCCGCCGCCCCCCTCCGGCCGGGGCGCCCCGGCCCGCTCCAGTTCCTCGGGCAGCGCGGCCAGCACCGCGCCGAGCAGACCGGGGAAGCGCGCCTCCAGGTCCTCGCGGCGCAGCCGGATCCACCGGTTCCGCCCCACGGCCCGGGTGCTGATCACCCCGGCCTCCCGCAACACCTTGAAATGGTGCGAAAGCGTGGACTTGTGCACCGTGACGCTCCACGCCTCGGCCGCGCAGCTGCGCTCGGTGTCGACCTCGATGCCGCCGGCGGTGAGGTCGGCGAGCAGGCGCAGCCGCACGGGATCGGACAGGGCGTCCAGGACGGCGGAGAGCCGCAGCTCGGCGCGGTCCGGTTGGGGAAGTCGGGACATGGGCTCCACGGTCGCCCCCGCAGAATAGTTTGACAATCTTCAAACCATCATGCCAGCCTTCGAATCGTTTGACACCCATCCAACGATTACGGAGTCCGGCATGGCCACCTCCTCGCCCGCTTCCTCCTCCGGCGCCGCCGCTCCGTCGGAGCCCTCGCAGGACTACTCCGTCATGCGCATCCTGCCGCTGGCCGCCGGCGCGTTCGCGATGGGCACCGCGACCTTCGTCACCTCCGGCGTGCTGCCGGAGATCGCCGAGGGCCTCGGTGTCGGCACCGGCGCCGCCGGGCAGGCGGTGACCGCCTACGCGCTCGCCTACGCCGTACTCGCCCCGGTGCTGGGCGCGCTCACCGGGCGGATGGACCGCCGCGCGGTGCTCGTCGGCGGGCTGGTGCTGTTCACCGCCGGCAGCGCCGCCGGCGCCCTCGCCCCCTCCTTCGGGGTGCTGATCGCCTCGCGCGCCGTGGCCGCGGCGGGGGCCGCGGTCTACACGCCCAACGCCGCGGTGATGGCGTCCGTGCTCAGCCCGCCGCGGTTCCAGGGGCGGGCGATGGCGGTGGTGGTCGGCGGGATGACCGCGGCCACCGCCCTGGGGGTGCCGCTGGGCACCTGGCTCGGCACCGCGCTGGGCTGGCGCGCGGCGCTGTGGATGGTGGCGCTCACCGCACTGGTCGCACTGGCCGGGATGGCGCTGCTGCCCGGCGGGGTCCGGCTCCCCTCCGCCGGCCTCGCCGAGCGGATGCGCGCGCTGGGCCGCCCCCGGCTGCTGGCGGTCACCGCGCAGACCCTGCTCGTCTTCTGGGGGAGCTTCACCGTGTTCGCCTACATCGCCCTGGTGTTCGCCCCGGTCACCGGGGGCGGGGCGGTCGGCGCGGCGCTGCTGTGGGTGTGGGGGCTGGCCTCGGTGGCCGGCAACCTGGCCGCCGGGCGGGCCTCCGACGCCCGCGGGCCGCGCACCGTGATGCTGGTCGCGCTGCCGGTGCTGATCGCGCTCTTCCTGCTGGTCGAGCCGGCCGCCGCGACGCTGCCCGGCGCGTTCGCCTGGATGCTGCTCTACGGCGGGTTCGGCTGGCTGGTGGCCGTGCCGCAGCAGCAGCGGGCGATCGCGGTCGACCCGCCCGCGGCACCGGTGCTGATCGGCCTGAACAGCTCCGCGCTGTACGGCGGGATGTCGCTGGGCGGGATCACCGGCGGCGCGGCGCTGGCCTGGCTGGAGCCGGCCCAGCTGGGCTACCTGGGCGCCGCGCTGCTCGCGCCGGCGCTGCTGCTGCTCTGGGCGGAGCGGCGGCGCGGGTGAGGCCCGGAGCCGGGGCGGAGCGCGTCCGCCCCGGCCCGGGGAGGCCGCGGCCGGACCGCGGCGGGACCGGTGTCAGAGGGCCAGCGCCTGCGCCCGGCGGCGCACCTCGGTGCCCCGGTTCTGCGCCAGCGCGTCGATCGGCGCCCCGGGCAGCGTCTCGTCCGGGGTGAACAGCCAGTCCAGCGCCTCTTCTTCGGCGAAGCCGCAGTCGGCCAGCACGGTGAGGGTGCCCGGCAGGCCCTTGAGGACGTCGCCGCCGGAGATGAAGGCCGCCGGGATCCGCAGCTCGCCGCCGCGCTTCACGCCGACGAGGCGGTGGTCCCGGATGAACTGCTTGATCCTGTTCGGGGAGACGTTGAGGGCGGCCGCGGCGTCCTTGACGGTCATCCAGTCGCCGACCAGGGCGTCGATGCGGTTGTCGTTCTCGTTCACACCCCCAATGTGCCATATTCGGCCCCTGCTCGGAGGCGCTGCGCGCCGCCGCTCCGCCGGTCCGCCGCCCTGCACGCCGGGGCCCGGCTCCCCCTCCGCTCCTCCTGCCCGGGACCTGTGCCCGCTCCGCGCCGGAGGTCCCTCCTCCGGGCGCCCGGGCCCGGGCGCGGCCCCGCGAGCGGGCCGGAGAGGGCCGCCCCGCGCAGGGGTCCGTCCCGCCCCTACGCCGGGGCGGTGCGGCCCGCACTGCGGAGCGGTCGCCCGGTGGTCCGACCTCTCCCCCGTCCCGCGTGCGGCCATCGATAGGATGGGGAGCGGACCCGACCGCCGGGCCGGGTCCGCGAAGCGAACGTTCCCGCGGGAGCCGGGTGGGACCCGGCTGAGAGGGGGGCTGGCAGCCCCCGACCGCACGAACCTGATCCGGGTCATGCCGGCGAAGGGAGTGGCATCTCCGCCATGCGTGCAGCAGAACCCCCCATCCACGACGGCGCCTACGACGCGGTGATCGCCGGCGGCGGGCTGATCGGCCTGGCCACCGCCTGGCGCGCCGCCCGGCGCGGCCTGCGGGTCGCCGTCCTCGCCCCGGCCGGCGATCCGGCCGCGGCCTCCGGCGTCGCCGCGGGCATGCTCACCCCGGCCACCGAGGCGATGTTCGGCGAAGAGGAGCTGATGCGCTTCGGCGTCGACTCCCGGGACCGCTACCCCGGTTTCGTCCGCGACGTGCAGGCCGACTCCGGCGAGGAGGTCGGGTACCGGGAGCGCGGCACCCTGCAGATCGCCTTCGACACCGACGACCTGTCCCGGCTGACCGAGCTCGGCGAGCTCCGGTCCCGGCTGGGTCTGAAGGCCGAGCGGATCACCTCCCGGGAGTGCCGGCGGCTGGAGCCGATGCTCGCCCCCGGGGTGCGCGGCGGCGTGCACGCCCCCGACGACCACTCGGTCGACCCGCGCCGGCTGGCCCGCGCCCTGCGGCTGGCCGCGGCGGCGCGCGGGGCGGCGTTCATCGCCGACCGCGCGGCCGAGGTGGTCTGCGAGGGCGGACGGGTGCGCGGCGTGCGCACCGCCGGCGGCGCGCTGGTCCGCGCCGAGCAGGCGGTGCTGGCCGCCGGGGTGTGGACCCCCTCCATCGGCGGCCTCCCCGAGGGCCTGCTCCCGCCGGTGCGCCCGGTCAAGGGCCAGCTGCTCCGGCTGCGCACCCCCGCGGGCGAGGAGCCGATCGTCTCCCGCACCGTGCGCGGCCTGGTCAAGGGGACCCCCGTCTACCTGATCCCGCGCGCCGACGGCGAGGTCGTGCTGGGCGCCACCCAGGAGGAGATGGGGGCCGACACCCGGCTCACCGCCGGCGGCGTCTACCGGATCCTGCGCGACGCACACGAGCTGGTGCCGGGCGTCGGCGAGCTGGAGATCGCCGAGGCCTGCGTCGGGCTGCGCCCCGGGTCACCGGACAACGAGCCGCTCCTGGGGCCGCTGGGCCCGGCCGGGCTGCACCTGGCCACCGGGCACTTCCGGCACGGGGTGCTGCTCACCCCCGGCACCGCCGACGCGATGGCCGAGGTGCTGGCCGGCGGGGCGCTGCCGGACTTCGCCCGCAGGTTCGCGGCCGCCCGGTTCGAGCCGGCCGCCGGCCGCGGCCGGCACTGAGAGGAGAACGCAGTGGATGTGATCGTCAACGGCGAGCGGCGCTCCGTCGCCCCCGGCAGCACCGTGGGCGACGTGGTTCGCTCGCTCACCGGGGCGCGCAGCGGAGTCGCCGCCGCGGTCAACGACGAAGTGGTGCCCAAGGGCGGCTGGGACGACACCCCGGTCGCCGAGAACGACCGGGTGGACGTGCTCACCGCCGTCCAGGGAGGCTGATCCGATGTCCGCCGAGACCGCCGAGACCGCCGGAGCCGGAACCGCGCAGGGCGCACGGGACGCGCAGCGGGCCGCCGACCCGCTGGTCATCGCCGGGCGCCCGTTCGGCTCCCGGCTGATCACCGGCACCGGCGGCGCGCCGTCGATGAGCGTGCTGGAGGAGGCGCTGATCGCCTCCGGGACCGAGCTGACCACCGTCGCCATGCGCAGGGTCGCCCCCGGGACCCAGGGGTCGGTCTGGGAGATCCTGCAGCGGAACGGGATCGCTCCGCTGCCCAACACCGCCGGGTGCTTCACCGCGGTGGAGGCGGTGCGCACCGCCCGGCTGGGCCGGGAGGCGCTGGAGACCGACTGGGTCAAGCTGGAGGTGGTGGCCGACGAGCGCACCCTGCTGCCGGACCCGGTGGAGCTGCTGGACGCCGCCGAGCGCCTGGTCGACGAGGGCTTCATCGTGCTGCCCTACACCAACGACGACCCGGTGCTGGCGCGCCGGCTGGAGCAGCTGGGCTGCGCCGCGGTGATGCCGCTGGCCGCGCCGATCGGCTCCGGGCTGGGCATCCGCAACCCGCACAACATCGAGCTGATCGTCGAGCAGGCGTCGGTGCCGGTGGTCATCGACGCCGGGATCGGCACCGCCAGCGAGGCGGCGCAGGCCATGGAGCTGGGCTGCGACGCGGTCCTGCTGGCCACCGCGGTCACCCGGGCCCAGGATCCGGTGCTGATGGCGGGGGCGATGCGGGACGCGGTGCGGGCCGGGCGCGCGGCGCGGCTGGCCGGGCGGATCCCGGTGCGCCGGCACGCCCACGCGTCCTCCCCTCCCGCCGAACACCCGTAGACTCCCCTCCCGTGGACTTCACGACTGCCGACCCGCTGATAGGTGCGACGCTCGACCGTCGCTACTCCGTCGAGTCGCGCGTCGCCAGCGGCGGCATGGCCACCGTCTACCTCGCCCACGACCTCCGGCTGGACCGGCCCGTGGCGCTGAAGGTGATGCATCCGTCGCTGGCCACCGACCCGGACTTCGTGCGCCGCTTCATCAACGAGGCGCACTCCGCGGCCCGGCTCTCCCACCCCAACGTGGTCCAGGTCTTCGACCAGGGCCAGGACCAGGGGCACGTCTTCCTGGCCATGGAGTACGTCCCGGGGCGCACCCTGCGCGACATGCTCAACGCCATGGGGCGGCTCGGGGTGCGCGAGGCGCTGCAGGTGATGGCCGCGGTGCTGGGCGCGCTGGGCGCCGCGCACCAGGCCGGACTGGTGCACCGCGACGTCAAGCCGGAGAACGTGCTGCTCACCGACGACGGCGGGGTGAAGGTCGCCGACTTCGGGCTGGCCCGGGCGGTGGAGTCCTCCGGTCAGGGGCTGACCAAGACCGGCACCCTGATGGGCACCGCCGCCTACCTCGCGCCGGAGCAGATCGAGCGGGGCGTCTCCGACGCGCGCAGCGACGTCTACGCGGCCGGCGTGATGTTCTACGAGCTGCTGACCGGCTCCCAGCCGCACACCGGCGACAGCACCATCGCCGTCGCCTACCAGCACGTCAACGAGGACGTACCGCGCCCCTCCCGGGTGGTGCCGGGCATCCCGCCCGAGGTGGACCGGCTGGTCACCCGGGCCACCGAGCGCGACCCGCGGTACAGACCCGGGGACGCCAACCAGTTCCTCTCCGCGGTGCTGCAGGTCAGCGGGGGCGCACCGGACTCCGGTCCGAACGCCTCGCCGGCCTTCGCCGCGGCCCCGACCGACCCGGCGGTGCAGCGGCCCGAGCCGGCCGCGGAGAACCGCACCGTGGTGGTCGACCTGCCGCCGGTGCTCGACCCGGAGGACGACGCCGAGGACGGCTACCCCGAGGCGGGCGAGCCGTGGTGGCGGAACCGGCTGATGCTCGCCGTCGGCGCGGGAGTGCTGGCGGTGGTGCTGCTGTGCACCGGCTGGTGGGTGTTCTTCGGCCGCTACGCGGAGGTGCCCGAGCTGGTCGGCGCCGAGCGCGACGAGGCGGCCCGGCTGCTGGCCGAGGAGGACCTGGGGCTGCGCGTGTCGGAGAAGGAGGTCTACAGCGACGAGGCCGCCATCGGCGAGGTCGCCGAGGTCTCCCCGGACGTCGGGGAGAGCATCCTGCCCGGCGGGACCGTCACCGTCGCGCTCTCCAAGGGCCCGCGCAGCGTCGAGCTGCCCGAGGTCGTGGGCGAGCCGGTGGAGAACGCGCGCAAGGCCCTGGAGGACGAGGGCTTCAGCAACGTCGAGGTGGAGGAGACCGACTCCCGGGAGGCCGAGCCGGGCACCGTGCTCTCCTGCGACCCCGAGCCGGGCGAGGAGGCCGACCGGGAGGGCACCGTAACGCTCACCGTCAGCGCGGGCATCCCGGTCCCCGACGTGACCGGGGAGAAGGCCGGCGACGCCCGCGAGCAGCTGGAGAGCGCCGGGATCACCGTCGAGGTCGTCCGGGAGTTCAGCGACGACGTCGAGAAGAACACCGTCATCTCCCAGGACCCCGAGGAGGGCGCCCAGGTCGGACCGGGCGACACGGTGACCATCACCGTCTCCGACGGCAAGGAGGAGTTCGACGTCCCCGACGTGACCGGCAAGACCGTCGAGGAGGCCGAGAAGGAGCTCAAGGACCTCGGCCTGAAGGTGAAGGTCACCGTCATCCTCGGCGGGGACCGGGTCACCGACTACAAGCCCAAGGGCAAGGTGCGCAAGGGCGACGAGGTCGAGCTGATCGTGACGCCGTTCGCCCGCGGCGGCGGGGGCGGCCAGGGGAACGGCCGCGGGAACCGGGACGACTGAGGCCTGACCGCCGCCGCCCGGCCGCAGTAGGGTGCCGTCCATGGAGCACACGGACGGTATCGGCGGGACGGGCGGCGCGCGGGACGCGGACGGGGGCGCGGCGATCCGCGTCATGGTCGTCGACGACCACCCCATGTGGCGCGACGCGGTCGCCCGCGACCTGGCGGAGGCCGGGTTCGAGGTGGTGGCGACCGCCGGCGACGGCGCCAAGGCGGTGCGCGTCGCCCCGGCCGCCCGCCCCACGGTGGTCCTGCTCGACCTGCAGCTGCCGGACACCACCGGGGTGGAGGTGACCCGCCGGCTGCTGGCGGGCGAGGCGGCCCCGCGGGTGCTGATCCTGTCGGCCAGCGGCGAGCACCGCGACGTGCTGGACGCGGTGAAGGCCGGGGCCACCGGCTACCTGGTGAAGTCGGCCGGCCGCGAGGAGCTGCTGGAGGCGGTGCGCAGCGTGCACGCCGGGGAGGCGGTGTTCACCCCCGGCCTGGCCGGCCTGGTCCTCGGCGAGTACCGGAGGCTCGCCGCCTCCCCCGCCCCGACCGCAGCCGAACCGGCCGCCCCCGAGCTCACCCCGCGCGAGACCGAGGTGCTCCGCCTGGTCGCCAAGGGCCTGGAGTACAAGCGGATCGCCTCCCGCCTGGGCATCGCGCACCGCACGGTGCAGAACCACGTGCAGAACACCCTCGCCAAGCTGCACCTGCACAACCGCGCCCAGCTGGTCCGCTACGCGATCGAGCGGAAACTGGACGAGTAATCTGGAACCCGTGCGGCACCGGTGCGCGGTGCGCCAGGATCGAGGGGACGGCACCTCATGGCACGGAGGCACGACATGTCGGCGATCGCCGAACGGCAGGGCCACCGGCTCTTCGAGGCTCTGGACGGACTCGACGCCCCCCCGGGGTACCGGGCCGAGATCCTGGGAGACGAAGGCATCGTGATGTCCCCTACCCCCAGCGGGCTGCACCAGCACAACGTCTGGCTGCTCGACGAGCTGCTCCACCCGCACCTGCCGCCCGGCACCCGCACCGAGGGGCACCTCGAAGTGCGGATGTTCGGCATCGGCCGCAGTGTGATCCCCGACCTGTTCGTGGCCCCGGTGGAGGTGCTGGCCACCCCGGAGCACTGGGTCCCCCCCGAAGAGGTCCTACTGGCGGCCGAGGTGGTCTCGCCCGGCAGCAAGGAGCACGACCGGAGCCGCAAGCTCGGCATCTATCCCGCCGCCGCGATCCCGCTCTACCTGCTGATCGACCCGCTCCGCGGCGCGGTGACGCTGTATGCGACCCCGGAGGACGGCGAATACCGGGAGTCGGAGACGGTGACCTTCGGCAAGCCGGTGGAGATTCCGGAGCCGTTCGGCTTCGCGCTCGACACCGGTGTCTTCCAGGCGTACTGACCGGCGCATCGGCGAGCGTGCCGGCCGCCCGGCGCCGCGGTGCGGCGCCGGGCGGTGCGGGTCAGCCGAGTTCGGCCCAGCCCTTGGAGCGCTCGACGGCGGTGCGCCAGCGCTTGTAGTGGGTCTCGTCGCGCTTGCCTGGCTCGAACCTGCGGTCCAGCTTCCAGGCGCGGGCGAGCTCCTCGGTGGAGGACCAGACTCCGGTGCCCAGGCCGGCCAGGAAGGCCGCGCCGAGGGCGGTGGTCTCCTGCACCTCCGGGCGGGCGACGGAGACGCCGAGCTGGTCCGCCTGGATCTGGCAGAGCAGGTCGTTGGCGGAGGCGCCGCCGTCCACCCGCAGCTCGGGCAGGCTGGTGCCGGAGGCGCGGGCCATCGCCTCGGCGACGTCGCGCACCTCGAAGGCGATCGCGTCCAGGGTGGCGCGGGCCAGGTGGGCGCGGCCGGCGCCGCGGGTGATGCCGAAGATCGCGCCGCGCGCGTAGGGGTCCCAGTCCGGGGCGCCCAGGCCGGTCAGCGCGGGCACGAACACCACGCCGCCGGAGTCGGGCACGCTGGCGGCCAGCGCCTCGGACTGCGGTGCGGTGTCGATCAGGCCCAGGCCGTCGCGGAGCCACTGCACCGCGGCGCCGGTGACGAAGATCGACCCCTCCAGCGCGTACTCCAGGCGGCCGTCCGGGTGCTGCCACAGCACCGTGCTGAGCAGGCCGTGCTCCGGCGCGATCACCTCGCTGCCGGTGTTGAGCAGCACGAACGATCCGGTGCCGTAGGTGCACTTGGAGGATCCGGGGATGTAGCAGTTCTGCCCGAACATGGCCGCCTGCTGGTCGCCGGCGATACCGGCGATCGGCAGCCGCAGCCCGAGGAACTCCTCCGGGACGGACTCCCCGACCGTCCCGTAGGAGGGCACCACCTCGGGCAGTGCCGAGCGGGGCACGCCGAACAGCTCGCACAGCTCGTCGGACCAGTCGCCGGCGCGGATGTCGTAGAGCAGGGTGCGCGAGGCGTTGCTGGCGTCGGTGACGTGCCGGGCGCCGCCGGTGAGCCGGGAGATGATGTAGGAGTCGACCGTGCCCACCGCGGTCTCGCCGGACTCCACGCCGGCCCAGGCCCGCTGGTCGTTCCGCTTCATCCAGGTGAGCTTGGTGGCAGTGAAGTAGGGGTCGAGCCGGAGCCCGGTGAGCTCGGTGACTCTGGGCTCGTGCCCGGCGTCGCGCAGCTCGGTGCAGATCCCGGCGGTGCGGCGGTCCTGCCAGACGATGGCCCGCCGCGGCGAGGAGCCGCGCCGGCGGTTCCACAGCACCGCGGTCTCCCGCTGGTTGGTGATCCCGATACAGGTGGGGGCCTCGTCGGTCGCGTCCAGGGCGCTCTGGCACGCGGCCAGGGTGGCCTGCCAGATCTCCTCGGGGACGTGCTCCACCCACCCCGACTCCGGATAATGCTGGGCGAACTCCTGGTATCCCCGGGCGAGAACGCGGCCGTTCTCACCGACCACGAGGGCTGTGACACCGGTGGTTCCGGCGTCGATGGTCAGCACGGACATGTATTGGCCTCCAGTGCTTCGGGCGACTATGGTCTAGACCATGTGGGCGGTGGAAGGGAGGCGGTTCCTCCCTCGCTCCGGCCGTCACCGCTGGGATCTACCCCTCGGCGGCGGCGGTGGAACGCACGGCACGGAATGCACCGTGATGCCCGTCACATCAATGCCGTTAGGCTGACGGGAGCGGGCCCCGAGGTCAAGTGTTCTCAACGGCGGCGCACTCCGCCGCACCGGGGGCGGGCTTCCCGCCCGCGCACCGGAACCACACGACCATCCACACGACATCGAGGAGTAGGCGCATGCGAGTCGGGGTGCTGACCGGCGGCGGCGACTGCCCGGGGCTGAACGCCGTCATCCGGGCGGTCGTCCGCAAGGGCATCAATGACTACGGGTACGAGTTCGTCGGCTTCCGGGACGGCTGGCGCGGCCCCCTGGAGGGCGACACCATGCCCCTCGACCGCGCCGCGGTGCGCGGGATCCTGCCGCGCGGCGGGACCATCCTGGGCTCCTCGCGGACCAACCTGATGAAGATCGAGGGCGGCGTCGAGCGGGTCAAGGACAACATGGCCGGGCTGGGCATCGACGCCCTGGTGGCGATCGGCGGCGAGGACACCCTGGGGGTGGCCGCCCGGCTCACCGAGCGCGGGGTGAACGTGGTCGGCGTCCCCAAGACGATCGACAACGACCTCAACGCCACCGACTACACCTTCGGCTTCGACACCGCGGTGAACATCGCCACCGAGGCGATCGACCGGCTGCACACCACCGCCGAGTCGCACCACCGGGCCCTGGTGGTGGAGGTCATGGGCCGGCACGCCGGCTGGATCGCGCTGCACTCCGGCATGGCCGCGGGCGCCAACGCCATCCTGATCCCGGAGCGCCCGTTCGACATCGACGAGGTCGTCGGCTGGGTGGAGAGCCGGTTCAAGACCCAGTACGCGCCGATCATCGTCGTCGCCGAGGGCGCCCACCCCAAGGACGGGCAGATGGAGCTGGCCACCGGGGAGACCGACTCCTTCGGCCACGTGCGCCTGGGCGGGATCGGCCAGCGGCTGGCCGACGAGATCGAGAAGCGCACCGGCAAGGAGGCCCGCTCGGTGGTCCTGGGCCACGTGCAGCGCGGCGGCACCCCCTCCGCGTTCGACCGGGTGCTCGCCACCCGCCTGGGCGTGCAGGCCATCGACGCGGTGCACGACCGGGACTGGGGCAAGATGGTCGCCCTGCAGGGCACCGACATCGTCCGGGTCGAGCTGTCCGCGGCCACCGACGAGCTCAAGACCGTGCCCACGGAGCGCTACGCCGAGGCGGAGGTCTTCTTCGGCTGACCCGGGGCGGTCCCCCTCGCTCGCGCCCGCCGGGCGCCGGGCCCCGCGCTCCGCGGGGCCTTTCGCACGTCCGGCGGCCCCGCGCCGGCACCGCTGCGGCGCAGGCAGGACCGCGCGGAGCAGGCAGAACGCGGCCGCGGCGGCAGCTCGCCGGAGCGGCCGGGACGCCCCGTCCGGCTCCGGCGGCCGCTCCCGGAAAAACGCGTTCCGACCGGTATCGGCGGTGGCCGATACTGGAGGGATCCGGGAACGGCGGCCCCCGTGCGCGAGGCCCCGCCCCTCGACCACACCACCCGACGCAATATCTGGAGATGCCGCGATGGCAGTCACGTCCGACTCCGCCGCCGACACCGCGACCGTGTCCGCGGGCGCCGCCCCCGGCCCGGCGGCGTCCGAGTCCGGGCTGGGCGAACTGTGCGTGCTGATGAAGCTCGGCGAGATCGTCCTCAAGGGCAGCAACCGGAAGCTCTTCGAGCGGCGCCTGCACAACAACATCCGCAACGCCGCCCGCGGGCTGGGCGAGATCCGGCTGACCCAGCGCGGCGCCGGCGTCATCATCCTGCGCATGCCCGGCGCCTCCGACCTGGAGGTCGCCGAGCTCGCCGAGCGGATGCGCAACGTGATGGGCATCGTCTGGGTGCACCAGGTGCGGCGGGTCGCCAAGGACATGGACGCGGTCACCGACATCGCGGTGCGCTCGCTGGCCGGCCGCACCGGCAGCTTCGCGGTGCGCGCCCGCCGCCGCGACAAGCGGTTCCCGATGACCTCCTCCGAGATCGCCGGCGCCATCGGCGCCCGGATCAAGGAGGCGCACGGCCTGCCGGTGAACCTGAAGCACCCGGACAACACCGTCTTCGTCGAGGTCGACAAGGACGAGGTGTTCGTGTTCAACGACGGCATCCCCGGCCAGGGCGGGCTGCCGGTCGGGATGAGCGGCCGCGGCCTGGTGCTGATGTCCGGCGGCATCGACTCCCCGGTCGCCGCGCACCGGATGATGCGGCGCGACCTCAAGGTCGACTTCCTGCACTTCTCCGGGATGCCGTTCACCGGTCCGGAGTCGATCTACAAGGCCTACAGCCTGGTCCGCCAGCTGGACCGGTTCCAGGTCGGCTCCCGGCTGTTCGTGGTGCCGTTCGGCAAGGCCCAGCAGCAGCTGAAGAGCTCCGGCATCGAGCGGCTGCAGATCGTCGCGCAGCGCCGGCTGATGCTCAAGACCGCCGAGGCGCTCGCCGACGAGCTCAAGGCGCAGGCGCTGATCACCGGGGACGCCCTGGGCCAGGTCTCCAGCCAGACCATGGAGAACCTGACCGCGCTGGACGACGCGGTGGACCTGCCCATCCTGCGGCCGCTGATCGGGATGGACAAGACCGAGATCATGGACCAGGCGCGCCGGATCGGCACCCTGACCATCTCCGAGCTGCCCGACGAGGACTGCTGCACGCTGCTCACCCCGCGCCAGGTGGAGACCGCGGCCAAGATCCCCGACCTGCGCCAGATCGAGAAGCGGCTGGACGCCGAGGAGCTCGCCGAGCACCTGGTCTCCACCGCGCAGCTGCACAAGCCCAGCTTCCTGGGCGACGCCGCGCCGGCCAGGATCTGACCCGCGCGGCGCCGCCCCGGGGATCCGCTTCCCCGGGGCGGCGCCGCGGCTCCCCCTCCGATCGGGTCCGGGGCCTCAGACCGCCAGCGGCTGCGGCGCGGCGGTGAGGGTGCGGCCGAGCAGCGCGGTCAGCGTGGAGGCCATGTCCCGCAGCTCCGGGAGGTCCTCCTCGACCAGCGCCTGCGGGCCGTCGCACGGCGCGGTCTCCGGGCGCGGGTGCACGTCGATGATGACGCCGTCGGCGCCGACCGCCAGCGCGGCCCGGGTCAGCGGCAGGACCAGCTCGCGCTTGCCGCCGGAGTGCGACGGGTCGACGATGACCGGCAGGTGGGACAGGTTCTGCGCGACCGGCACCGCGCTGATGTCCAGGGTGTTGCGGGTGGCCTTCTCGAAGGTGCGGATGCCCCGCTCGCACAGCACGATGTCGAGGTTGCCGCGCTGGGCGATGTACTCGGCGGCCATCAGCCACTCCTCGATGGTGGCGTTCATGCCGCGCTTGAGCAGCACCGGCCGGCCGGCCTCGCCGACCGCCTGGAGCAGCGCGAAGTTCTGCATGTTGCGGGTGCCGACCTGGAGCATGTCGGCGTAGCCGGCGACCAGCTCCACGTCGGCGGCGTCCACCACCTCGGTGACGATCGGCAGCCCGGTCTCGTCGCGCACGTCGGAGAGGATCTTCAGGCCGGCCTCGCCCAGCCCCTGGAAGGCGTAGGGGGAGGTGCGCGGCTTGTAGGCGCCGCCGCGGAGCAGCGCCGCACCGGCGGCCTGCGCCATCCGGGCGGCCTCCAGGGTCTGCTCGGGGGTCTCCACCGCGCAGGGGCCGGCGATGACCGTGTTGTTGCCGCCGCCGATCGGCACGCCGCGCACGCTCACCATCGAGCGCTCGGCGTTGTTCTCCCGGCTGACCAGCTTGTAGGGGGCGGAGATGCGCAGCACGTCGCTGACCCCGGGCATCGCCCGCAGGTCGAGGGTCTCGAACTGGCGGACGTCGCCGACCAGGCCGATGATGGTGCGGCTCACGCCGCGCGTCACGTAGGCCTCACCGCCGGCGGTGGCGACCAGATCGACCAGGCTGTCGATGTTGTCGGAGGTGGCGTCGGGTGCCATCACGATGACCATGAATGCGGGTTCCTTCGGCGATCGGAGTGTGGAGCCGGGCGGTGGAGGCGTCGGGCCGGGACCACGAAAAAGCCCCGGGCCTGCCGGCCCGGGGCTTTTCGAGGTTCGTCCGTCTAGAGCAGCGCTCGGCGGGCGACCGTCCATCCCAAGGGCCGGTAGCCATAAAAGCGCCAAAAGCTCTGCTGCATGGCTGCGACTATAGCGCACGCCGGCGAGGGTTCCACGCGACGGCGGTCACACCGGGGGCGCGCGGCGCGCCCGTCGGCGGGTGCTGGCAGGATGGCGGGAGGCGGACGGAGGGGACACAGTGCCGGAGAAACGGCTGCCACCGGGGCAGTACATCCCGCGTGAACACACGCCGGTGCACTACGGCCCGGTGCCCCGGTTCCGCCCGCAGCGCTGGGACTTCCGGGTCTACGGGGCGACCGAGAAGCCGGAGGGCCACCGGTGGACCTGGGAGGAGTTCTCCGCCCTCCCGCGGACCGAGGTCGTCGCCGACTTCCACTGCGTGACCAGGTTCACCCTCCCGGAGGTGCGCTGGAGCGGCCTCCCCGCCGCCGAGCTGGTCTCACTGGCGCCCCCCGCGCCGGAGGCCACCCACGTCATGGTCTGGGCCGAGTACGGCTACAGCGCCAACGTCCGGATGGACGACTTCCTCGCCGAGGGGGTGCTGCTGGCCACCCACCGCGACGGCGCCCCGCTCACCCCCGAGCACGGCCACCCGCTCCGCCTGGTCCTCCCGCACCTGTACGGCTGGAAGAGCGTCAAGTGGCTGCGCGCGATCGAGTACCTCACCGGCGACCGGCGCGGCTTCTGGGAGGAGCGCGGCTACCACAACATCGCCGACCCCTGGGCCGAGCAGCGCTACTCCTACCAGGAGGAGCCCGGCCAGGGCCCGCCGCTGGCCTGACCCCCGCCCCTTCCCCGGTGCCCTCGGCGCCGCGGGCGGGGAGCGCAGGCCGCCCGCGTCCCCGGAGCGGAAAGTGAACCTCCCGCGCCTCGCGCGCTACGTACCCGGCGTGGATCCCGACCGCCGAGCGCTGGCCGCCGTCGCCCAGGGCGACGAGCGCGCGCTGCGCGAACTCTACGACCGGCACGCCGGGGCGGTGCTGCGGCTGCTGCGCCGCCTCACCTCCGACGCCGGCACCGCCGAGGAGATCATGCAGGAGAGCTGGCTCGCCGTGTGGCGCTCCGCGGGCACCTTCCGCGGCGCCTCCTCGGTGCGCGGCTGGATCCTCGGGGTGGCCCGGCGCCAGGCGCACAACCGGCTGCGCCGCGCCGGGCCGGCCACCGTGGCGCTGGACGGCGAGGAGGGACCGGACCCGGCCGACGCCGGCGCCGACGTGGAGGCGGAGGTGCTGGCCGCGGCGGGGCACCGGGAGATCCTCGCCGCGATCGGCGCGCTGCCCCGCAGGCACCGCGAGGTGGTGCACCTGGCGCTGGTCGAGGAGCTGCCCTACCCGGAGATCGCCGAGGTGCTCGGCATCCCCGTCGGTACCGTGAAGAGCCGCATGTCGAAGGCGCGTGCGCGGCTGGCCGGCGCGCTCCGCCGAGGGCTGGTGAGCTGAATGACCCATCTCGACGAGGAGCAGATCCGGCTGGCCGGCGGGCGCGGGCCCGGCGGGCTGGACGGCGCCGCCCGCGGTCACCTGGACGGCTGCCCGGAGTGCGCGGCCCGGGTCGCCGGGACCGCGCGGCTCGGCGCGGTGCTGCGCGCGGCCGAGCCGGAGGCCGGCCCGCCCTCCTTCGACGCACTGATCGCCCCGGCCCTGGCCGCGGAGCGGTCCGCACCCGCCGCACCGGCCCCCGCGCCCTCCGCGCGGGCATCGCTGCGCCTGGTCGCGGGCCTGGTCCTGCGGCAGGCCCGGCTGGTGCCCCGGATGCTGTGGCCGCTGTCTGCGGTGGGTTTCGCGGTGCTGCTCGCCGCCGCGCTGAAGGCGCCGTCCCCAGGGCTCGGCGCACTGTTCCTGGGGCCGGGGGCGACCCTGGTGGTGACGGTGGGCGCGCTGGCCGCGTGCGAGCCGCGGCGCGACCCGCGGATGGAGCTGATGCGCACCATGCGGGTGCCGCCGGTGGCGGTGTGGCTGTCCCGGCTGGCCCTGGTGCTCGGTGCGGACCTGGCGGCGGCCGGGGCGGTCTCGCTGGCGGCCGGGCTGGTGCACGGCGGGCCGCGGGAGGCCGCGGTGCTGGTCGCGTCCTGGCTGGGGCCCGCGCTGCTCGGGTCCGCGCTGGCCGCGTTCGGCTCGGTCTGGCGCTCGCCGCTGGTCGGCGCGGTGCTGGGCACCTCCTCCTGGCTGCTCTCCACGCTCGCGGCGGGGCCGGTGCCGGCGGGGCGGGGGATGCTGCTGGGGCCGCTGGCCGATACGATCGGCCCGGTGTGGTCCACCGGGCCGGTGAGCCTGCTGCTCGCCGCGGCACTGCTGGCCTGGGCGGCGCGGCTGGTCGCCCGGGAGGGCCGCGCCCTTCCGGAGGGCTGAGCCGGGCTCGGCCCCGCCAGACCTCGTTCGGGGAGCCGCCGCGTGCACGTCGCGATCAGCGGCCTGGCCCACTCGTTCCGGCGCCGCCGGGTGCTCGACGGCGTCGACGCGGAGTTCGGGCCGGGCGTCTTCGGGCTGCTCGGGCCCAACGGCGCCGGGAAGACCACGCTGATCCGGCTGCTCGCCGGGGTACTCCGGGTGCGCACCGGCCGGGTCAGCGCCGGCGGCCTGGACCTGCGCACCCGGGCCGGGCGGCGGGCGCTCCGGCGCGTCCTGGGCTACCTGCCGCAGCACGCGGCGCTCTACCCCGACCTGACGCCGCGGGACTTCCTCGGCTACGCCGGCCTGCTCAAGGGGATGGACGACCCGCGGGAGCGCCGCCGCCGCGCGGGCGAGCTGCTGGACCGGCTGGACCTGGTGTTCGAGGCGGACCGCAGGATCGGCACGCTGTCCGCGGGGACCCGGCGCCGGGTCGGCATCGCCCAGGCGCTGCTGGGCGACCCGGCGCTGGTGCTGCTGGACGAGCCGACCGCCGGCCTGGACGTGGAGGAGCGGATCCGGCTGCGCGCCCTGCTGGCCGGGCTCGGCGCGGAGCGGACCGTGCTGCTCTCCACCCACCTGCTGGACGACGCCGCCGCGCTCTGCCCGGAGGTGGCCGTGCTGGCCGGCGGCCGGACGGTCTACACCGGCGCCGCCGCCGGCCTCGCCGAGGTCGCCGCCGACCGCGTCTTCCTGCTCTCCGGCCCCGACGGCGCGCCCGGCCGGCGGATCGTCACCGGCACCCCGCCGCCGGGCGCCCGCCCGGCCGCGCCGACGCTGGAGGACGGCTACGCGGCGCTGATGGCCGACGTCCGGGCGGAACCCCCCGCCTGAGCTCCGGCCGCCTCCGCGGAGACCGCCGGGCTTACGGCCGGTCGCCCGGAGCGTTCGACCGCCGCCGGTCCTGCGCCTCCCGCGGTGCGGCTCGACGCCGCCGTGACCGCTGCGCGAGGCGTCGCGGGGCCGTTGGTCTCGGGGCATCGAGCGGTCCCGGCCGCGGGCCGGTGAGCGGCGCCGGACCGGTCGGTACATCAACGGAGGCGGGGCCGTGGCGGGCCGCGCGCCGCCCCCC
>Ga0079224_100002524_pt1 | contig 22316 bp, 21 predicted proteins | sample Stecom2015_FD_80414 | JGI IMG/M metagenome (GOLD analysis project Ga0079224, IMG submission 80414) | Agricultural soil microbial communities from Utah to study Nitrogen management - Steer compost 2015 | ecosystem: Environmental > Terrestrial > Soil > Agricultural land | place: USA: Utah...
CAATGACCGGCACGCGATGACCGGTGTCGAGCTGACGAAGCTCGACGGCGACGCGCGCGGCAGTGCCGCCCTCAGCGTCAAAGAGGTCACCGGAGCTCCCATTCTGTTCGTCGGTATGGGGGAGACGACCGACATGCTCGAGCCGTTCCGCGCCGAGTGCATGGCGAGCCGCGTGCTCGGCATGGGCGACATCGTCGGTCTGATGAAGGACTTCGAGGAAGTCGTCGATCAGAAGAAGGCCGAAGAAGACGCGATGCGTCTGATGTCCGGCAACTTCACGCTGGACGACTTCCTGAACCAGATCCGGATGATCCAGAAGATGGGCTCGGTCCGGGATCTGATGGACAAGATCCCGGGGATGGGGGCGATGCTCCCCCCCGGCGCCGCCGAACAGGTGAACGAGGCCGAGTTCGCGCGCGTCGAGGCGATGATTCAGTCGATGACGCGGAGCGAGCGCGAGGACCCGCACGCGCTCGTGCGGGAGCCGGGCCGCGTCCAGCGCATCGCTCGCGGCTCGGGCCAGACCGAGCAGGCCGTGAACGAGCTCGTCCAGAAGTTCTTGTTCATGCGCCAGATGCTCTCGGGCATGGGCTCCGATCTCGGCCTTCTCGGCAACATCCCCGGGCTTCGCAACCTGGCGATGGCGCGCAACATGCGCCGCAAGCTCGGTCCTGGCGGGATGCCCCCCGGCATGCCCGGAATGCCGGGGATGGGAATGCCGGGGATGCCCGGAATGGGAATGCCGGGGTTCGGGATGCCCGGGTTCGGAATGCCGGGGGCCGCGGGAGCGGTCGAGACTCCGCGGATGCGCGTCCTCAGCAAGACGGAAAAGAACGCGCGCAAGAACCAGCGCAAGCGCGAGCGCGACGCGCGCAAGAAGAACAAAGGGAAGAAATGAGCGCGAAGCCGTCGCACGAACCGTGCGAGCGGCTCGGGTCCATCACTGAAACGGAGGAATGATGCGCGTCCGGAATGGTGTGGTTGCTCTTGCTTTGATGCTCTCGTTCGCGGCTTGCCGGAGCGAAAAGAAGCGCGACTACGAGGCGGAGCACGAGCGGCTCCGCGAGTACGTGGTGGCCGCGGCGCCCAAGGGCGCGCGCACGCTGCAGACGGAGTTCGAGGGGAAGGTCCGGCTGATCGGCTACGAGCTGAAGCCGTCCGCGGCGGCGCGTCCCGGTCAGAAGGTCGCCCTCACGCTGTTCTGGCAGGTGGAAAAGCCGCTCGCCGCCGATTCCCGGCTGTTCACGCACGTGCTCGACGGCTCGGGTGAGCGCGTGCTCGCGCTCGACGACGTCGGCCCGCTGCGCGAGCCCCGGCAGGGAGAGCCGGCGCTGCCGCCCGAGGTGTGGAAGCCCGGAAAGGTGTACGTCGACAAGCTCTCGTTCCGCCTCCCGAACAACGTGAAGACCGACAAGGTCGAGATCGTGGCGGGCTTCATCCGCAAGGGGGGAGAGCGTCTGAACGTCGTCTCGGGTCCGAAGGACGGTCCGGGGGCGGCGCGCGTCGCGACGCTCACGGTGAACAAGAAGAAGGAGCGAAAGCCGCCGATTGGCTCCGTTCGGGTCGTGAAGCTCGGGCCCAACGACCAGATTCGGATCGACGGCAAGCTCGACGAGGAAGTGTGGAAGGCGGCTTCCGCGCTTCCGCTGCGCGATGCTCATGGCCGGAAGAGCTCGAAGATTTCCCTCGGGGGGACGGTCAAGGTCGCCTGGAGCGACACGGGGCTCTACGTCGGATTCGACATCGAGGATGCGACGGTGACGGGCGGCTTCGATCCCGCCGCGAAGCAAGAGCAGAAGCTCTGGGAGAAGGCGGCGGCCGGAGTGATCCTCGATCCCGACGGCGACCAGAAGAACTACTACGAAGTCATGGTTAACCCGCAGAAGCTCGTGTTCGACACGCGCTTCGACGACTTCAAGAAGCCGTACCAGGTCTCGAAGGGGATCTACGGCAACGACGACTGGTCGTCGGGAACCGAGCTCGCCGTCACCGTGCGCGGCACGCTCGACAAGGACGACGACAAGGACGAAGGCTACGTCGCGGAGATGCTGATCCCCTGGGCCGCGTTCGAGACCAAGAAGGCGCCGAGCGTCGGCGACACGTATCGAGGCAACTTCTTCGTGTTCGACGATCCGCTGCGCAAGGACGCCGTCATGTGGTCGCCGCGCCTCAACGAGAGCGCGCATCGCGTGAGCCGCTTCGGGCGCCTCACGTTCGTCGACAAGGCGGCGCTCACGAAGGTCGCCGCGGACCCGAAGTCGCGCCGGATCACGCCGGAGGCGGTCAAGAACCTCCAGGTCGTGTCGGCGCCCAAGGCGGCGAAGACGCCCGCCGTTGCCGCTCCCGCCACGAAACCCGCTGGCGCCGCTCCCGCTGCGAACGCTCCTGCGACACCCCCCGCTCCGGCTGGCTCGAACTGAGCCCGCGCGGGTCTCGAGCTCGGCTCAGTCGACGCTCCGAACGCTGCGGCGCAGCTCGCCTTGAGCCGCGGCACAGCGCTCGGTGAGCTCGCGTGCGCTCGCGAGGTCGAGCTCGGCGCGGGCGAGCTCACCGGCCGCGTCGAGCGTCGCGGCGGTGTCGTCTCCGGGCTGCTTCAGCAGGGCGGCCGCGCGGTTGCTGGCCTCGACGGCCGAGACGTGGCGCGCGTACGCGGTGCTGCACACGTTCTTGAGCTCGCAGGCGGGGGCGCTCGAGCACGGCGTCGCCTCGAGCGCGCGGAGCAGCGGCGCTTTGGCCTCGTTCGGTGCCGCCCGCAGGGCGTCGATGGCCTGGCCGAGCCGAGCGGCCTCGACCTCGAGCGCGCGCTTCGCTTGGGAGCGGCAACCGAGGAGGGCGCAGGCCGCGAGCGCCGCGACGACGAGGCCGCTCCGGAGCATCGGCGTCACTCGCTCGGCTTCGGGGGAGGGCCGAGCTGAATGCGCTCGCCGAGGTGAGCGCCGATCGACGTGAACAGGATGCCGAGCACGGACATGAGCACGTACATGAAGCCGGGCATCGTCTTGACCGTCTGGTTCAGGTAGAGGAGGAACGCGGTCGGCACCGCGATCAGGAACACGGCCGCGATCGGCTCGATGTACGTTCGTCCCGGCGAGATCAGGCCGACGAGCAAGCCCCCCAAGAACCAGACCGGAATCGAGACGAGCATGCCGGCCGAGCCTTCGAAGTCGAGCAGCGGGATCACGACCGGCAGGCCGAGCACGAGCGCTCCGGTCATCACGGTCATGATCGCCAACGAGATCGCGAACCAGACGACGCTGAACCGCTCGTGGCGGTAACGCCGCTCGAGCTCTTCGCGCTGGCTCGGCTGGCGCTTGAGGTCTTCGACCTTCGCGCCGCACGAGACACAACGGTTCTTCACGAGCGGCGGCGTGTTAGCGAACCCGCACGAGGAGCAGATGACCTTTTCGGCTTTGTTCATGGCGTTTTCGCGCGACACCCATGGTAGCGCCACCCCGGAGCGGTCGCGCCGTTCACGCACAGAAAATCGTTCCGGGGTCTGGCCCGTGAGCCGAGCTCCCCGCGAAGCGCGGCGTGGGAACTCGCGCGCGGTCGCGGTGTCCTACGGGGGACCATGACCCGTGCCTCCGAAGCGCCGGACGAGGGGTGGGCGTCGCTACCACCTCCGCGTCGTCCGTTGCGGCGCACCACCTTCGTCGTGATGGGCACGAGCGCGCTCGCCGCCCTGCTGCTGCTGTTTGGACTGACGGGTGACGCGGCGTACGCGCTCTCCACGGGGGGGCCCGAGGACATCGGTGAGCTCCGCGCTCTCGAGCCGGAGCGGATCGGGGCGAACGTATGGGTGCGCGGCTCGGGGACGCTGAGCACGGCGGACGCAGTGCGGTATCGGCGACCGCTCGACCCGAACGGCTACCGACTCGCGCGCGTCGAAGGCTCGCGGCTCTGGGTGGAGCTCCGCGTGCCGCTCGACGCCGACGGTGATCGGTTCATCCCGCCCGCGTCGTTCGTGGGGCGGCTCGTGCCGGCGGCCGACGCGGGACTCCGCTACGGCGCCGTGCCGGAGGCCGTGGAGGAGACCGGACGCGCGCCGCTCCCTCCCGACGCGTGGCTGCTCATCGACGGGGAGTCGCCCGCCGGAACGCGCTGGGTGCTCGGCGTCGTCGCGCTGTTGGCCGCGTTCGCCGCGTTCAACACGTTCGGCCTCATCCGCCTCGCGCACCGCGTGCGAACCTGAACCTCCTCTCTCCTCCCCACGCGGGCACGCCGTTCGGCGCTGTCTTCCGCGTGCTTCGGCGCGTTGCCAAGCGTTCGTCGCGCTACGTCCACGTCGAGCTCTCCGCCATCGCTCCGACGTCAACCCGAAATGTAGGTCGAACCCCCTGGCGCGCGGACGCGTTGCGTGATTTGGTCCGCGCGTGTCGAGCAAACTCGAGTGTTTGATCATCGGCGGCGGCGTGATCGGCTGCGGCGTCGCCTGGGAGCTCGCGCGCCGCGGCGCGCGTGTCACCGTGCTCGAGCGCAGTGTGCCGGGCGCGGAGGCCTCGAGCGCCGCGGCGGGAATCTTGGGCGCTCAGCTCGAAGCCGAAAACCCCGGGCCGCTGTTCACGCTGGCTCTGGCCAGCCGCAAACGGTACCCCGTCTGGGCGCGACGGCTCGCGGCGGAGACGGGCATCGACATCGAGCACCGCGCTTCAGGCGTGCTCGAGGTGGCGCTCGGCGCGGCCGAGCTGCGCCGGCTGCGCCAGCGCTTCGCGCTCCAGGCCCGTGTGGGCGCCCGGATCGAGCCGCTCGATCGCCGCGCGCTCCGACGCGTGCACCCCGTCATCACGGAACGCGCCGCGGGCGCCATCCTCCTCCCCGAAGATGCGCGCGTCGATCCGCCGGCGTTGCTGCGCGCGCTGCGCGTCGCGAGCGAACGCGCCGGGGCGCGCTTTCGGACTGGCGCCTTCGTTCGCCGCGTGGTGGTGCGCGACCAGCGCGCGCGCGGCGTCCTGCTCGACGATGGCAGCGTGCTCGAGGCCGAGCGGGTCGTCGTGGCCGCGGGGAGCTGGAGCAGCCTCGTGGAAGGCGCGGAGCTTCCGCCTGGTGGGGTGACGCCGGCGCGCGGACAAATGGTGGAGCTCGGGTTGCCGTGCCCGTTGTTCACGCCGGTGCTCCACGGGCCCCGCTGCTATCTCGTTCCCCGTGACGACGGTCGCGTGCTCGTCGGCTCGACCCTCGAGTTCGTCGGGTTTCGCCGCGAGGTGACGGCGGGAGCGGTCCGGGCGCTGCTCGACGCGGCGATCGAGCTCGTGCCCGCGCTCGCGGACGCGACGCTGCTCCGAACCTGGTCGAGCTTTCGCCCGTATACGCGAGATGGATTGCCCGTGATCGGCAGCGCGGGGATCGACGGGCTCGTGATGGCGACGGGACACCACCGCAACGGCGTGCTGCTCGCGCCCATCACGGCGGAGATCGTGGCGGCGCTCGTGTTGGGGGCGCGCCCGCCGCTCGCGATCCAGGCGTTTTCTCCGGCGCGAGGCGGCAACGGCAAAGAGCCGCTCAGCGCGCCGAGCGCGCCGAAACGCGCCGCCCGACGAGAAACAGCGCGAGCGTGACCAGCAGCACGAGCGCGAACACCGCCGCGTCGCTCGCGCTGTCGAGACCGCGGGCCCCCGCCCAGGCATAGAGCAACCCCGCGGGCACCGAACCGAGCGTCCCGGCGATCAGCGCCGGCAAGGGCGCCACCCCGATCGCGCCCGCGGTGATGGCCACCGTCTCGGCGAGGATGGGGATCGGCCGCGTCGCGGCGATCGCCGCCATGCCCCATCGATCGACGAGGCGCGTCGCCAGGGCGCGCTCCTCCTCCGAGATCATGCGCTCGACGAAACCCCGAGCGACGCGTCCGAGCAGGATCGCGGTCAGCGTCGCGAGCGCGCCGCCCGTGACGGAGAGCAACGCCCCGCCGAGAGCGCCGAACCACGCGCCGTGCGCGAGCATGATGACGCTCGAGGGCACCGGCAGCACGACGTCCACGACGAGCAGCGCCACGCCGAGCACCGCCGCGAGGGGGCCGCCCGCGTGCAGGGCGTTGGGTTCCATGAGCCGGCTCGCGCCCGTCCATTCGAACACCAGGAAGACGAGCAGCAGGCAGAGCGCGAGCGCCGTGGCGAGGCGGAGGAGTCGACCGAGCTTCATCCGGACGGGCGCCGGCATTGTGCCTTGTGCCGCGGCTCCGCGCCGCCAGGCCCCTCCCATCGCTCCGTATTTCGGTGGGCGCGCGGGGCGCGGCGCGAAATCGGGCCTTCGATCGTCTCGAACGCGTGGCCGGGGCGGTGGACCCGGCCTCTCCTCTCGGGTATGAGACGCCGCGATGGCCATCACGTACCGTGACGCTGGCGTGGACATCGACTCGGGCGACGAGCTCGTCGAGCGCATCAAGCCGCTCGCGAAGAGCACGCGCATCCCCGAGGTGGTCGCCGACGTCGGGGGTTTCGCGGGCCTGTGCGCGCTCCCGGCCGACATCGAGGAGCCTTTGCTCGTGAGCGGCACGGACGGCGTCGGGACGAAGCTCAAGCTCGCCTTCGCGCTGGGGCGGCACGACACGATCGGGATCGACCTCGTGGCCATGTGCGTCAACGACGTGCTCACCGTCGGCGCGCGGCCGCTCTTTTTCCTCGACTACTTCGGGTGCGGGCGGCTCGACGTCGGCGTGGCCGAGCAGGTCGTCGCCGGCATCGCCGAGGGCTGCCGTCAGGCTGGCGCCGCGCTGCTCGGGGGGGAGACGGCGGAGCTCCCCGGGATGTACCCGGACGGCGAGTACGACCTTGCGGGCTTCGCCGTCGGCGTCGTGTCGCGCAAGCGCGTGCTCGGCCCGCCGCGCGTGCGCCCGGGGGATCGCTTGATCGGAGTCGCCTCGAGCGGGCTCCACTCGAACGGCTATTCGCTCGCGCGCAAGGTCCTCCTCGAGCGCGCCGGGTACACGCTCGAGACGCGCTTGCCCGAGCTCGGGGCGCCGCTCGGCGAGGTCTTGCTCACACCGACGCGCATCTACGCGCGCGCGGTGCGCGCTCTGCTCGAGGCGCTCGGGGACGAGCTGCACGCGTTCAGCCACGTCACGGGTGGCGGCGTTCCCGGCAATCTCCCGCGGGTTCTTCCCGTCGGGACCGTCGCTCGCCTCACGAACGTGCCGCCCGCGCCGGCGATCTTCGCGGCGATCGCCGCGGCGGGCCCCGTCGATCCCGCCGAGATGCGGCGCACCTTCAACATGGGAATCGGGCTCGTGGTGGTCGTGGACCCAGCGGGCGTTCCGCGCGCGCTCGACGCCCTCTCCGCGGCGGGAGAAGAGGCGTTGGTGATCGGCTCGATCGAGCCCGCCGAGGCCGGCGCTCCGGCGCGTGTCGTGTACGAGGCCTGATCCACGAATGACTCGCTCGCTCACCCCCACCGGAGCGCTCCTCGAGGTCGAGCCCGCATGACGACGCTCGAGCTCGGGGTGCTCGTCTCCGGGAACGGCACCAACCTCCAGGCCATCCTCGACGCGATCCAGCGCGGGGCGCTCGACGCGCGCGTGCGGCTCGTCATCAGCAACCGGGCGGACGCGTTCGCGATCGAGCGCGCGCGGCGCGCGGGCGTCGCGGTCCGCGTGCTCCCGCATCGGGAGTACGCGTCGCGGGAGGCCTTCGACGAGGCGATGATCGCCGCGCTCCGAGAAGCGTCCGTCGAGTGGATCGTGCTCGCGGGGTTCATGCGCCTCCTCACGCCGCGGTTCTTGCGCGCGTTCCCCGGCCGCGTGCTCAACATCCACCCTTCGCTGCTCCCGGATTTTCCGGGAACGCACGCCATTCGGGACGCCCTCGAGCACGGCGCAACCGTCACCGGGTGCACGGTTCATTTCGTGGACGATGGCGTGGACACCGGGCCGATCATCGCGCAGCGCCGCGTGCCGGTGCTGCCGGGGGACGACGAGGCGTCGCTCGCCGAGCGCATCCATCGCGCCGAGCACGAGCTGTACGTCGAGGTCCTCGCCGACATCGCGGCGGGTCGCGTCGAGCCCCCGCCCGTTCCGGAGGGGTGAGTGCCGTCACGCTACTACGACGTCGTCGTGCTCGGGCGGTCCCTCGGCGCGCTCGTGTGCGCCGCGGTGCTCGCCCGGCGCGACTTCCGCGTGCTCTGGCTCGGCCAGGGGCAGAAGCCACAGACCTATCGCTACGGAGAGCGCTTGCTCTCGCGGCGCACGTTCACGCTCCTCGTCGGCTCGTCGCCCGTGTTCCGTCGCGTGCTCCAGGAGCTCGCGCAGAGCCCTCAGTTCCGACGGCGAACCCAGGCGCTCGATCCGATGTTCACGATGGTCTTTCCGGATCGGCGCGTCGAGGTGCCGCCGGACATGGACCTCTTCGCGCGTGAGGTGGATCGCGAGTTTCCCGAGGTGCGGCAGCTCGTCGACGAGCTCTACACCACGATCGCGCACGTGAACGCCGCGGCCGACGCGGCGTTCGAGCGCGACGGTGTGTTCCCGCCCGGCACGCTGTGGGAGCGCTTCGAGACGGGACGCTTCGTCTATTCGCTCCCGTTCACCGGCGGCGATCGCTCCCAGGATTTGCTCGGCAAGTTCCCGCGTGGCCACGCGTTCCGAGATCTGGTCCACGTGCCGGCCCAGTTTGCGACGCACCTCGCCGTCGCTCCGGAGCAGCTCCCCGCGTTCGCGCTGTCGCGTCTGCACGGGGCGTGGACGCGCGGGATCAGCGCGCTCCCGGAGAGCGAGCAGGAGCTCTCGAACTTCCTGATCGAGCGCATCGAGGCACACGGCGGCGTGTGCGATCCGACCGGCAAGGCGAGCGGCCTCGTCGTTCGGCGAGGCGTCGTCGCGGGCGTGCTCGAGGAGGGGGGCGACGAGCCCACCGGAGCGGGGGCGGTGATCTCCGATCAGTTCGGAGAAGCGCTCGCCGAGTTGAGCGGCGGCGAAGGGGTCACCAAGGCCGCGCGGCGCGACTGGCCGCGGCTCTCCGTCGAGGGAGGGCGCTTCGTCACGAGCATCGTCGTGCGGCGCGCGCTGATCCCGGCGCCGCTCGGGAGCATCGCGTTCGTTCTTCCGCGGAGTGAAGGGAGGCGGGATCCGCGGCGTCCCGTGGTGCGCCTCGAGTGCCTCGATCCGATGCTCTTCCCGGACCCGCCGAAGAGCGCGCGCGACGAGCTCTTGCTCGTCACCGAGATCCTCTTGCCCGTTCGTGGAATCCTCACGCTGTTCGAAGCGCGGGAAGCCGTGCTCGCGACGCTGCGCGAGGCGTTCCCGTTCTTGGACGAGCACCTCGTGTGCGTCGATTCACCGCACGACGGGCTGCCCCTCTACGACTACACGAGCGGCACGCGCCGCGAGATCGATCGCATTCACCTGTCGCTCGCCTCGCAGAAGGCCGAGCCCATGGAGAGCTTGTGGCGCGTCGATCGCCCTGGGTACCTCGACATCGGGGCGGAGCCGGTGCGCGGCCCGATCCCGGGGACGTACCTCGTCGGAAAGACGGTGCTGCCCGCGCTCGGGCAAGAGGGGGAGGTGCTCGCGGCGAGCAGCGTCGCGCGGATCCTCACGCGCAAGGACCGGGCCCGTCAGCGCATGCGGCACCAGATGTGGAGCCGCGTCGAGACGCCATGAGCGTCCGCGTCGTTTCGGGCAGCCTGAAGGGTCGTGTGCTCGAGACACCCCGCGGACGGGGAACGCGTCCCACCGGAGCGCGGGCGCGTGAGGCCATGTTCGCGGTCCTGGGAAGCGTCGAGGGGCAGAGCGTGCTCGACCTGTACGCCGGCAGCGGTGCGCTCGGCATCGAGGCGTTGTCGCGCGGCGCCGAGCGCGCGGTGTTCGTGGAGAACGATCGGCGGGCGCTCGTCTGCATCCGTCAGAACATCGAGCGACTCGGGATCGCGGAGCGCGCGATCGTCGTGCCGGTAGGGGCAGAGGCGGCCGCGCCCGTGCTCGCGCCCAAAGCGCCCTTCGACCTCGTCCTGTGCGATCCGCCCTGGGCCGCGCTCGAGCGCGCAGCCCGCGCGGTCTCCGCCTTGGTGCCGCTGCTTCGCGAGGGCGCGCGCGTGCTGATCGAGCATCCTGCGGGCGAGGTCCCGAGCGTCCCGGGGCTGGTCGTGGTGGACGTGCGGCACTGGGGAGACACGGGTGCGACCTTTCTCGAGCGCGTTGCCGACCCAGTGGCCGGCAAATGACCCGAAGCCCATTCCTCCTGCGCCGCGAAAGTGGCTTGGAACTTGACTCGCGGGTTTAGATCCTCCTTTCCTCAGGGCACCCATTCATGTCGAGTACGACGACCCCGCCCCCGCCAAAGCACGGCGGTCGCGCTCCGTTGATTGCCGCCGTCGGGCTCGTGGTGCTCGCGGTGGGGGGCTTTCTCGTCTTGAGATCGGGAGAACCGGAACAGCCTCCGTCGCCGGCCCCCGTTCAGCCGACCACGACGCCGGCCCCGGTCTTCGACGAGCCGCCGCCGCCGCCACCGCCGCCGCCGCCACCGACCGCGGCGGAACCGGAGGCGACACCGGAGCCCAAGCAGCCCGAAAAACGGGCTGCCGCGGGTGGGTGCATCGGGGAGTGCACGGGGCAGGCGCCGGCAGGGTTTCAAGGACAGCTCGCCGCCAAGGGCGCTCTCGCACGGGGATGCTACGAGCGGGCCCTCCGGCAGAACCCGACGCTGCAGGGCCGCATGAAGGTCGCCGTCCGCGTCGGACCGGACGGGAACGTGTGCCGCGCCAACGTCACCTCCAACGAGCTCGGAGACCCCGGGGTCGCCCAGTGCGTTGCCCAGATCTTCCGCAGCGCCGCCTTCAGCGCTCCGAGGGGCGGCTGCATCGACGCGGAAGTCCCGCTCAAATTCGCACCCAAGAATTGAACCGTCGAATCGCTCGACTCGAGCGCGAACGGCGTCGTGGTCTCCGTCCACCGAGCGGCGGCGAGACGGCGTTGGATTCGCCGCGGCGCGGGCGCGAAGGCCCGAACGATAGGAGAGCATCGTGAGTTTCGGCGTCCTGCTCACGGTCGCCTACGATGGGCGCCCCTTCGCGGGGTTCGCGCTCCAGCCGCATGCCCGCACGATCGCCGGCGAGCTGCTCGGCGCGGTGCAGGCGATGGACCCGCGTGTTCGAGAGCTCCGCGGGACGAGCCGCACCGACGCGGGCGTCCACGCGCGCGGCCAGCGCGTCGCCTTCGACTCGGAGCGAGACATTCCGAGCCGTGGATGGGTCCTCGGGCTCGCCGCTCACTTGCCCGGAGAGATCGCGGTCGTCGGCGCAGCGCGGGTCGAGCCCGGCTTCGAGCCGAGGCGGCATGTCCGCTCGAAGACGTATCGGTACTCGGTGCTCGAGAGTCCCGTGCGGGATCCGTTCCTCGAAGGCCGCGTGTGGCGCGTGCCCGAGAGGTTGAACCAGATCGCGATGAGCGAGGCGGCGGCCTGCCTCGTGGGTGAGCACGACTTCGGCGGTTTTCGTGCTGCGGGAGACATGCGGACGGAGACGGTGCGTCGGCTTTTTCGCGTCGAGGTGCGTAGAGCGCGTAGCGACGAGCGCGTTTGGGAGATCGTGGTCGAAGGCGATCGGTTTCTGTACAAGATGGTGCGAATCATCGTAGGAAGCCTCGTCGACGTCGGGCGCGGCCGTCTCGCCGCGAACTCGCTTGCGCGCGCGCTCGAGAGCCGTCGCCGCGCCGATCTCGGCGTGACCGCGCCGCCTGACGGACTGTGCCTCGACGTCATCGATCTCGATGTCCCCACAATCGATGCTTGGCCAGGTTGACGGAGTCGGCTTGTCGCCGTAGCGTCGCGAACACCGAATCGGTCAGTACGTGTCGCGGAGACGCCGCGTCCGATTCGCCTCAGGAGCTTCACCCATGGGTTTGACTCAGCGTCTCGTGGACAAAGGCAAGGCGAGGCTCATGCGCCCCTCGATCCTGCGGTGGGTTACCGACGATCGAGTCATGCGGGCGACGGAAGGCTTGATGGACGCACGCCTGCGCGTGAAGGCGGCGTGGCGGCTCCTCCTGAACGGCCACGAGCTCCCGCCGGTCGACCCCGCGCTCGACGATCGCATCGGAGAGACGCACGGCAACGGGAAGAACGGCCATGGCGAAAACGGTCACAAGAACGGTCACGCGACGAACGGGACGCACGTCCACGCGCGCGGCGTGAACGGCGACGCCGCGAGCCACGTGAACGGCACGAACGGCAGCGCCGCCACGAACGGCACCAACGGCGACGGCGCGGCGCACCGGATCGTCCGCGGCTCCGAGGACATGGACGAGTCGCTGCGCGAGCGCTCGAGCCTCGCCGGCATCGGCGGCAAGGACATCCTCGAGAAGTGCCAGAAGTTCATGGCGGCGGACAACGCGCGCAAGCGCGGGATCTACCCGTTCTTCAGGCCGCTCGATTTGAACGACGGCCCGGAGGCGGTGATCAACGGCCGCCGCGTCGTGATGTTCGGGTCCAACAACTACCTCGGGCTCACGACCCATCCGACCGTGCGCAGCGCCGCCAAGGCCGCGATCGATCGCTTCGGGACGAGCATGACCGGATCGCGCCTCGTGAACGGCTCGATGAAGCTGCACGAGGAGTTCGAGGAGAAGCTCGCGCACTTCTTCCAGAAGGAGAGCGCGCTGGTCTTCACCACCGGCTACCAGGTCAACGTCGCGGTGCTCTCGGCGCTGCTCAGCAACAAGCAGAGCGTCGCCGTGATCGATCGCAACGTCCACGCGTCGCTCTACGACGGCGCGCGGCTCGGACAAGCCGCGGGCGCGCAGCTGGTCCGCTACCGTCACAACGACCCCGAGTCGCTCGACAAGGTCCTCGAGAAGCTCGATCAAGGGCAGGGCGCGCTCGTGATCACCGACGGCGTGTTCAGCGCGGAAGGGGAGATCGCGCGCCTCGACGAGATCGTGGCCGTCGTCAAGAAGCACGACGCACGGCTCTTCGTGGACGACGCGCACGCGCTCGGGGTGATCGGCCCCGGCGGGCGCGGCACCGCGCACCACTTCGGCGTGGCCGAGCAGGTCGACCTCATCGGCGGCACGTTCTCGAAGTCGCTCGCCAGCATCGGTGGTTGGCTCGTCGGCGAGCGCAAGGTGCTCGACTACATCCGGCACTTCGCGCCGAGCTTCATGTTCGCGGCTGCCGCGGCCCCGCCCTGCGTCGCCGCCGCGATGGCGGCGTTCGAGGTGATGCAGGAAGAACCGTGGCGCATCGAGAAGCTCCACGAGAACTTCACGTACATGCGCGACGAGCTCCGCAAGATGGGCTTCGAGCTCGGGCACACGCAGACGGCCGTGATCCCCATCTACATCCGGCAGGACCTGCGCACGATCATGATGTGGCGCGACCTGCTCGAGGAGCACGGCATCTACACGAATCCCTTCATCTCGCCGGGCGTTCCTCCGAAGTCCGCCATGCTCCGCACGAGCTACATGGCGACGCACGAGCGCGAGCACCTCGATCGCGGGCTCGAGGCGTTCCGGACCGTGGGCAAGAAGTACGGCGTGATCCCGTGACAGACGGCGTCGCTTCCGTTCTTTCGCGTCCCGCGCGAGCGCCGGTCGTCGGCGTCGAGGTCCGAAGGACCCCGATCGGCGGCCGCCTCGACGACTTCCTCAACGTCGTCGACCGCATCTACCGCGGCGATCCGAACTACATCCGTCCGCTCGACCTCGATCTCAAACGACGGTTGAGCCGGAGCAATCCGTTCTTCGATCACGCGGACGGCATCGTGTTCACGGCGCACCGCAATGGGGTGTGCGTGGGGCGTTGCACCGCGCAGATCGATCGCGTCCACCTCTCCCGCTACGACGACAGGACCGGGTTCTTCGGGTTCTTCGACACCGTCGAAGACGAGGACGTCGCGCGTGCCCTGCTCGACGCGGCCTCCGAATGGGTCGGGAGCCGCGGGATGAAGCGCATCCGCGGGCCGCTCTCGCTCAACATGTACGACGAGAGCGGCTGCCTCGTCGAAGGCTTCGACACGCCGCCGATGATCATGACGCCCCATCATCGGCCCTACCAGGGCGGGCTCATCGAGCGCGCCGGGTTCGACAAGGTGAAGGACCTGTATGCCTGGCGGTACACGGTCGGCGAGGTTCCGAGCCGCGCGCGCAAAGCGCACGACGAAATCGCGGCGCTCCCGGAGGTGCGGGCGCGCCACGTGAACATGAAGCGCTTCGACGAGGACGTGCGCACGATCCTCGACGTGTTCGACGACGCCTGGTCGGACAACTGGGGCCACGTCACGCCTTCCGAGCGCGAAGCCGCCCGCATGGCGGACGAGCTCCGCCTCGTGGTGATCCCCGAGCTCACGTACATCGCCGAGATCGACGGGGAGCCCGCGGCCATCGCGCTCGCGCTGCCGAACGTGAACGAGCTCATCCGCGACTTCGAGGGCAAGCTCTTGCCCTGGGGACTCCCGAAGCTCCTCTATCGCCTCAAGGTGCGCGGCCCGAAGACGGCGCGCTTGATGATGCTCGGCATCCGCAAGAAGTACCGGAACGTGCGCAAGTACGCCGGGCTCAGCACGTACCTCTACGTGAAGATGAACGAGGCGGGGCGGCGTACCGGCGTGAGCTGGGGCGAGCTCTCGTGGACGCTCGAGGACAACGGTCCGGTCAACGTCGCGATCAAGTTCATGGGCGGCAAGGTCTACAAGCGCTTCCGCCTGTACGAGCGAGAGGTCTGACGAGACCGCGCGACGCCGCGATCGGCCCGCTCGGCGCTCGGTCCTGTGAACGCGCAGCCCCCGAGCCGTTCCCCGACGGGGGATGGCCGCGCGCCCCGCGCGCAGCGAATTCGGAGTGCATTTTCGAGCCGAGGCGTTAGGCTCAGCGGCCGATGGCACCACTGTATACGAAGACCCTAGTCGTGGACGGGGTGACGCCGGTCGGCGTCTATCGCGTGTTGCGCGAGCAGGCGGAGCGCGGTTCGTTCCTGCTCGAGAGCGTGGTGCCGGGTGAGCGTTGGGGACGCTACTCCATCCTCGGCTATCGGCCGCGCGCAGAAGTGATCCTGCGCCCGGAGCGCGGGAGAGATCCGTTCGCGCGCCTCGCCGAGCTCGCTCCGGGCGGCGAGGCACCGAGCGAGGACGTCGCGGCGCGCTTTGCGCGCGCCCACGTGGGCCTCATCGCCTACGACATCGTGCACTACGCGACGAAGGTCGATCCCTGGCCGGAGCTCGAGCGGGAGCAGCGCCCGATCGCGCGGCTCGTCTCGGATGCGACGGTGATCGTGTTCGACAACGTGACCCACACGGCGACGATCGCCGCTCACGATCCCGCGGATCTCGAGCGCGCGGAGCACGACATCCTGCGCTCCGCGGCGCTCCCCGCGTTCTCGCCGCCCGATCCGCGCGCGCTGCCGGCCGAGGTGGACGTGAACGTGAGCGACGCCGAGTACGGCCGAATCGTCGAGCGAGCGAAGGAGTTCATCCGCGCCGGCGATGCGTTCCAGATCGTCCCCGCGCGGACGTTCTCGACGCCCGCAGGCGCTGCCGATCCGTTCGACGTCTATCGCGCGCTTCGAGTGCTCTCGCCCGCGCCGTACATGTACTTGTTCGAGCTCCCTGCGAGCGAGGGCGTGCCGCGGATCGCGATCGCGGGCGCCAGCCCGGAGACGCTGGTGCGCGTGCAGGACAACCGCATCGTGCTCCGGCCCATTGCCGGCACTCGGCCGCGGGGTGCGTCGCCCGAGCAGGACGCCGAGCTCGCGGAGGAGATGCTCGCGGACCCGAAGGAGCGCGCCGAGCACGTCATGCTCATCGACCTCGCCCGGAACGACGTCGGGCGTGTCGCGAAGACCGGCACGGTGCGCATCCCGGAGCGCATGATCGTGGAGCGGTACAGCCACGTGATGCACATCGTGAGCGAGGTGGAGGGGGAGCTCGAGCCGTCGCTCGGACCTTGGGACGTGATTCGCGCCACGTTTCCGGCGGGCACGCTCACCGGCGCCCCGAAGGTCCGCGCGATGCAAATCATCCGCGAGCTCGAGCGGCGGCCCCGGGGCGTGTACGGCGGAGCCCTCGGCTACGTGACCCGCGGTACGGACCTCGATCTCGCGATCGGCATTCGAACGGTGGTGATGGAAGGCGACCGCTTCGAGGTGACGGCCGGCGCCGGGATCGTCGCCGACAGCGTGCCCGAGCTCGAGGCTCAGGAGACGCGAAACAAGGCGCGCGCGGCCCTCGCGAGCATCGCCGCCGCGCACCGGCGTACGGGCTGACGAGTGCCGGAGTGGCTGGTTCGCTGGTTGCCGGACTGGGCGAGCGCGCTCCTCGAGCCCCTGCTCGAACCGAAGGTGCTCACGGGGCTCGCGCTGTTCAGCGTCGTGACCTTCTTCGCCAGCGTGATCGGCGTTCCGTACTTTTTCACGCGCTTGCCTGCGGACTATTTCACCCACCGTGAGCGCGCCGCGCTCGGCATCGAGGAGCCTCGCCTTCCACCCTGGCGGATCCTGCTCCGAGTGCTGAAAAACGTACTGGGCGTGATCCTCGTCTGCCTGGGGGTCCTGTTTCTGGTCTTGCCCGGCCAGGGAGTGCTCACCATCCTGGTGGGCGTGTTCTTCCTAGACTTCCCGGGCAAACGCCGCTTCGAGCGCTGGCTCATCGCCCGCCCGCCCGTGTTCCGCGCGATCAATGCGCTTCGGCACCGCGCGGGACGACCGAGCCTCGAGCGGCGCGGATCGTGGCCAGTCCCCGGAGCACACGAAGATCACGAGGATCGGACGGCATGATCACCGGAACGTGCATCGACGAGAACGCGTTCGGGCTCCTGTTCGCCTATCACGACATCGAGGACGAAGAGTACGGGCTCGAGCGCGAGGACTTCGTGAGTCGCTTCACGGCCTTTCGCGAAGCGATGCTGGAGCACCTACGAGCCTCCCCGCTCGGGGAAGCGGTCGTGTGCATCGATCTCGGACATGCTCTCTACTTCGAGGTCGCCGACGGGGATCACTCGACGGATTTGCTCGCGTGGCTGCGAGCGGCCTCGGCCCATCTCAAGGCTCGGGACTTCGCGGTGACCGCGGTGCTCACGCACGGAGGGCGCTGGGTCGACGAGTCCGCGCGGGACCTGCCCGCGGTGGTCGAGCCGTTGCCGGGGCTCGCGCTCGTCCGCGCGACGCGACCGAGCGAGCCGCTCCGGCGCGCGCTCTACGCGGAGGCCGCGTGTCACGGCAGGGAGGGAGACGACGGGTGGGGCGCCGGCTGCTACGTCGACGAGGAGGCGGTCCTCGCCCTGAAGCGCGCGTTCAAGAATTCTCCGACTCCCCTGAACGTCGCCGGCGCCACGTTTTTCCGTATCGGAAGCTAGTTGGCCCGCGTGCCCCGGTCGGCCGGGGAGTCAGTCTGCTCGCGGCGCGCGGAAAACCTTGGCGGATGCGGTAGTGTGGAGCTCTTCGATGTCCGAGCGCGGTTCTCTTCCTCCCGCCCTACCGCTGGTCGCCTACGCCGAGAGCCTCTGCTCCGGCGCTCGGGTGCTCGTGGTCGGAAATGCGCGATCGGGTCTTCCGAGCCGATTGCTCGAGCGGGGCGCCCGCGCCGTCCACGTCTGTGATGCGGATCCGGCTCGGCGCGCGGCGGTGGCGGCGCAGACGACCGACCGAGCGCTCTCGTTCGGCTCGCTGGAGGAAGCGTCCGCCGCGCTTCGCGAAGCGTCCTTCGACTTCGCGCTCGTCGAGAACCTCGCGAACGAGGTCGAGCCGCGTGCGACCGTCCGTGTCGTTGCGCGGCTCCTCACGCCGCGCGGTGTGTTGCTCGCCGCGGCGCCGAATCCCGAAGCGCCGCGACCGCTGTTGCCGCTCGAGGACGGGCGTCGAGGGCTCGATTACTACGCGCTCTACGATCGCGTCTCGACCGAGTTCCCCCACGTGCGCATGCTGGGCCAGGTTCCGTTCGTCGCGTACGCGGTCGTCGACTTCGCCGCGGAAGGGGAGCCCATCCCGGCCTTCGATCCGTCGCTCGTTTCACCGCACGACGAAGAGCCCGACTATTTCGTCGCCCTCGCCGCGCGCGAGCCGCGTGCGCTCGACGAATACGCGGTGATTCAGCTCTCCGCGCGCGTCGCGCTCGAGCCGCGGTTGCCCGCGAGCGGTGTGGAGCAGCGGCCCGCGCCGGAGCCGACGGAGGCGCCCGCTCGCCTCGACGAGCGCGCCCTGGCAGAGGTCCGCGAGCGGGAGGCGCGCGCGGAGCGCTTGGAGAAGGAGGCGCGAGAACGCGCGGCGCGCGCGGAGCAAATGGAGAAGGCGGCCCGCGAGCTCGAGGCGCGCGCCCAGGCCGAACGGAACCGCCTCGAGGCGTGGATCACCGAGCTCGAAGGGCGGGCGGCCGCGGCCGACGAGCGGGCGGACGCCGCGGACGAGCGCGCCGACGCCGCGGAGGAGCGCGCGGCGGCCGCGACGCAGGCGCTCGAGGAGCTGCGAGCACGCGGCGGCGACGCGGATCGAAAGCTCCAGACGGACCTCACCAGCACCGCGGCGGAGCGAGACGCTCTGCGCGCCGAGGTCGAACACTGGCGTCGCACGGCGACGGAGCTCGAAGACAAGGTGCTCGCCAAGCAGGCGCAGCTCGCGCTGCTCTCCGAGCCCGCCGACGACTCCCAGGCGGAGGAGCTCCAGCGGCTCGAGGCGCAGCTCCGAGATCGCGCGCACGAGATCCGTCGCTTGCAGCGCGACCTCCGGGAGGCCGAGCGCATCGGTCGCGAGCTCGTCCGGCGCCTCGCAAAGCGGGAGGGCCCGTCGGAGGCGGCGGCTCAGCGACTCGTGGAGCTCGAGGCGGACCGCGTCGTGCTCCGCTGGGCGCTGGAGCTCGATGGTCGGCAGAGCTCCGAGCTTCTCTGGACCGGCTCGGCGCTGCCCCCAGGGGCGAGCGCCCCGCCGACGAACGGGGGCGGCCCGCTCGCGCCGAACGGAGGTCCGCGTTGACAGCTCCGATTCGCGCCTTAGTTTGGCCCCGCGTCCGCCCTGATTTCCGCGACGGTGCGTTGAAGCATGAGTGAAAAGCGCGATTATTATGAGGTCCTCGGCGTTTCCCGAGAGGCGAGCGCGGACGAGATCCGAAAGGCTTACCGGCAAGCGGCGCTAAAACACCATCCGGACCGCAACCCGGGGGATGCCTCGGCGGAGCAGCGCTTCAAAGAGGCCTCGGAAGCGTATTCGGTGCTCTCGGACGACCAGAAGCGCGCGGCCTACGATCGCTTCGGTCACGCTGGCCTGAATGGGGCGGGGGTGGATTTCTCTGGTGTCGGCGTAAATGACATCCTCAGCCACTTCCAGGACATGTTCGCCGACTTCTTCGGCGGGTTCGGCGGCTTCGGCGGGCAGCCGAGCGCGCGGCGGCGCCGGACCGATCGCGGTCAGGACGTGCGGGTCGACGCCGAGATCACCCTCGCGGAGGCGATGCGCGGCGGCAAGCACGAGGTGACGATCCGCGGGCGAGCGCCCTGCGACACCTGCCAGGGGTCAGGGGCCCGGCCCGGCACCTCCCCCGAGACGTGCAGCCAATGCCGAGGAACGGGCCAGGTCACCGCTCAGCGCGGCTTCATCATGTTCTCGAGCACCTGCGCGCGCTGCGGCGGGACGGGTCAGTACATCCCCGAGCCGTGCGAGTCGTGCCGCGGCTCCGGCTTCGTCGACCGGCAGCGCCGCGTGATGGTGACGTTCCCCGCGGGCATCGACGAGGGGCAGCGCTTGCGGGTTCCCGGTCAGGGCATGCCGGGTCCCGGCAACGTGCCTCCCGGAGATCTGTACGTGGACGTACACGTGCAGCCCGATCCCCACTTCGAGCGGCACGGCGATGATCTCGTGACGCGCCTGCGCGTCTCGTTCGCGACGGCGACGCTCGGGGGCGAGGCTGCCATCGACCTCCCGGACGATACTCGCGTCACCGTCGACGTCGCGCCCGGGACGCAGCCGGGTTCCGTGCTGCACGTGCGGGGCAAAGGCATGCCGCGTCTCGACCGGAGCGGGCAGGGCGACGTGCACGTCCTCATGGACGTCACCGTGCCGACGAAGCTCTCGCGGCGCGCGAAGAAGCTCCTCAAGGAGCTCGAGGCCGAGCTCGCCAGCGACGACGAAGCCGAGGTGCACGCCTCGTAGAGCGAGAATTCGGCGTTGGAGCCCCGAGAGCTCCGTTTCGCTAGGCCCTTCCGCCCAGCTTTCTGACCCGTTCGACCGTCTCTCCGAAGGGGGCGATCTCGGTGGGTGCCTGGGCGAGGAATCGCTCGAGATCCGGCATGAGCGCGATGGCGCGATCGAGCTTCGCGTCGGAGCCGGCCGCGTAGGCACCGAGAGCGATCAAGTCCCGTCGCTCCGCGTAGGTTCCCAGCGCCGCTCGGAGAGCGCGCGCGGCGCGCGCATGCTCCGGGGCCACGACCGCATCCATCACGCGCGAGATGGATCCCGGGACGTCGATGGCCGGGTAATGACCGCGCGCCGCGATTTCGCGAGACAGGACGACGTGTCCGTCGAGGATGCCGCGCACCTCGTCGGCGATCGGCTCCTCGGTGTCGCTGCCCTCCACGAGCACCGTGTAGATCGCGGTGATCGAGCCGCGCTCTCCCTGCCCGGAGCGCTCGAGCAAGCGCGGCAGCATCGCGAAGACGCTCGGCGGATAGCCGCGCCGCGCGGGCGGCTCGCCGAGCGCGAGGCCCACTTCGCGCTGAGCACGTGCCACGCGCGTGATCGAGTCAACGAGGAGCAGCACGTTCCGCCCCTCGTCCCGGAAGCTCTCGGCGATCGCGGTCGCCACCTCCGCGGCGCGCAGCCGTTCGAGCGGCGGCGAATCACTCGTCGCGACCACGACGACCGAGCGCTCGCGCCCAGCGACGCCCAGCGCGTGCTCGAGGAAGTCGCCCACCTCGCGCCCGCGCTCACCGACGAGCGCGACCACGACGGCATCGGCGGACGTGCCGCGGGCGATCGCGCCGAGCAGCGTGCTCTTGCCGACTCCCGAGCCCGCGAACAAACCAATCCGTTGCCCGACGCCGAGCGTCAACAGGCCGTCGACGACGCGCACTCCCGTGGCCAGCGGCGCCGTCACCGGCGCGCGGCGCAGCGCGGGAGGCGGCGTGGCCCCCACGGGAACGCGCCGGAGGCCCGCGAGCGGGGCGCCGCCGTCGAGGGGCCTTCCGAGCCCGTCGAGCACCCGTCCGAGCAGCGCGCTGCCGACCTGCACCTCGAGGCTCTCCCCCGTTGCCTCGACGGGGTCGTCGACGCCGATGCCCAAGAGGTCGCCGAGCGGCAACGCGAGCGCTTCCCCGCGCTCGAGCCCGACGACTTCGGCGAGCAACGGCGTGCCGCGGCGCCGGATGCACAGGACGTCGCCGATCCGTGCTCCCGGAACCTCCGTGCGCACGAGCAGGCCGAGCACGCCGGTGACGCGCCCGACGGGACGGACCGTCGCCGTCTCCGAGAGCCGCGCCCGCAGCCGCTCGAGGTCCACGAGCGCCTGCTAACACGGCTCGCTCGCGGCGGCACCGCCCCCGGGGCCCTCGACGAGGCCGGCGCCCCTTACGGCCGGAAGAGTTGCCCTCGGCGCGCCGGCAATGCAACGCTTGAGGTGAAATGGGCCGCTTTGGCTGGGTCGCCTTCGTCGTCTCGTATCTGGCCGCGGGCTGCGGTGCTTCCGTCAAAGCCGAGGCCCGCGCGAGCCTGGACGCCGATGACGTCGAGCGCGCGCCGCCCGCGGAGGCGTCCGTCGAGGAGTCGGACGTCGAGGCCGCGGCCGCGCTGGTCGACCCGGCTGCCTCCGCCCCGGTCGCGTTGCTCGGCGCGCGGCCCGACTTGACCCTCGCCGAGTCGGCCGACGCCAAGCCCTGCAAGTGCGTTCGGGTCGCTCTCGGCGCGCCCAACGAAGCCGCGTTCCGCTGGAAGGAGGGGCCGCCCACGACCCACCCCGAAACGCAGCTCGCGATTGCGCTCGCGCCGACGCCTTGCGAAGGGCAGCCGGAAGGAAGCACCGGACCGTCGTACTGGGGATACCGCATCGTCGGCGGCGACGTGGTCGTGTTGCTCGAGCCCTGGCGCGAACAGGAGGGCGGCCCGCCGCGCGTGCTCGGCGCCCTCATCCCGAAGCCGCCGGAGGGCGGGCAGGTCTACGTCGCGCCCGCGGAGAGCGGGCTGCCGTACGGACAGTCGGCGAAAGGGGACGCCGCGCGCTGCGCGCTCGGCAATCCGGGGCCGAGTCGCGCTCGGCCCTTCACCGAGCACGAGCTGGGTCAGCAGTGATCGTGCGAGGGGCTCGCTCGAGCGATGCCGCTGCCACGTTCACCCTGGTGAGTTAATCGGCGCGACCGAGGGCACTGGTGGGTGGGTGGGTGGGGGAGGGGTGGTGCGCTTCTCGGTCGCGCCAACCAAATAATACGCCAC
>Ga0079224_100002525_pt1 | contig 22308 bp, 19 predicted proteins | sample Stecom2015_FD_80414 | JGI IMG/M metagenome (GOLD analysis project Ga0079224, IMG submission 80414) | Agricultural soil microbial communities from Utah to study Nitrogen management - Steer compost 2015 | ecosystem: Environmental > Terrestrial > Soil > Agricultural land | place: USA: Utah...
CAGGCATCCTCGCCATCGTTAGCTCTTGAAGAAGAACCTGAATACTTTCCGGAAGGTCTTTTGCAAGAACTCCTTCAAGTTCAAGCTGCTTCATCTTCTTTAGGACCTTCTTAAGATTCTGCTCTATTTCTGAAAACTCACGATGATTGGGATCTTTGGGAGTTTTGGTTATCGCAGTGGTCACTCCTTCCTTCTGTGCTGTTTTTACAAATTTCTTGATCTCTCTTACTGGTAGTTCTTTTACAAACTCAATGGCCTCTTCCTGTTCTTCTGGGGAGAGTTTCACAATTTCATTTGTTTGAGAGAGAGAAAGTTTACCCTTTTTTCTTGCTTCTTTAACTGCCGGAGAAGCTTTTTCGTCTCGAAGAATTGCTTGATGAATTTGTCTTGGAGAGAGCCCTGTTTTTTCGGAAACCATATTAAGAAATTTCTGAGCAGGAAGAACTTCTGTCTTAACTTCTTCTTTGTCTTCATCAGAACTCTCAATTTGTTCAACTGTTTCTTCTTCTACTTCTTCGACAGGATGAAGATTCTGATAAATTTCTTTAGCTCTTCTGAGGTGGGCCTCAATCTCAATTTTTGAAAGATCTTTACGGACTAAGTTCTCATCAATGGAGACAAGTTCTTTTTCAAGTTCTCCTTTATCGACAACCATGACAGGGGCTTCTGTGTATCCCAAATTCAAAAGGGCCTGATATCTTCTAGCACCTGCTAGAATGAGATTATCTTTTGAAATAACTAAAGGGGCGATAAGACCCAGTGTTTGAATTGATTTTTCTAGTTCTGATACATCAGTACCTAAACGAAGGTAAGGGTTAGTGGCCTTAAGCTCACTAAGTTTTCTCATTTCCATGCATGTCTCCTCGAGGGTATGGGCCTTATTCTAATGAACTGAGTTGATTAGTCAGTTAAAACTATTTCACAAATTCTGACATTAATTATTATTCATTTAGACACTCAGCATTTTAGTTAGATCAAAGTTTAAGCTTTATCGAAGAATTGCTCTAATAAGAGTGAGATTCACTTAAAAGTCTGAGGAGATCTATGAGCTATAAACAAAAAAACAGGATTAGAACGGATGAAAATTTAAAGGAAGATGTGATTGATTCTCTCTTTAAAAATTACTTTGTAGATTCAACTCATATTGAAGTTTCTGTGGAAAAGGGGATTGTAACACTCCAAGGATTTGTGAGTTCTGAAGATGAATTAAAAGAAGCTCATAGATGCGCTCAAAATCTTACTGGAGTCACAGAAGTCATCAATCACCTTCATATTCACACTCCAAAAGACAAGCCTCTATCTAAGACTGGTTTTGAGACAGGATTTTCTTAAGGGTCCCTATGCTTTTTAAGAATAGAGCTGACGGCGGAGAAAAACTTGGGAATTTCCTCCTCAATAAAAACATCGAAAATCCTATCATTATTGGACTTCCTCGCGGCGGGGTGATCACGGCAGCAGAAGTTGCACGAATTTTAAATTGTCCCCTAGAAATTGTAATCGTCCGAAAAATTGGTTCACCACAAGATCCAGAATACGGGATTGGGGCCATGAGTGAAGATGAAGAATGTTTTTTTGGACCAGGTGCAGATTTCTTCGATCTAGAAGGAGTCGAAGTTCAACAAATAATTGAAGAAGAGAGAGAGGAACTTCGTCGTAGAATAAAGAAGTACCGAAATAGAGAACTTATGGATATGAAAGATAAGACTCTCATTGTTGTTGATGATGGTCTTGCTACGGGAGTGACTGCAAGTGCGGCAATTAAGTTTCTTAAGAAGAAAAATCCTAAAAGTATCCTATTTGCTGTTCCTGTAGGCCCAAGATTAGTTCGTCATTATTTAAAGGAGTTATGTGATGAAATTATTATCTTGGAGAAACCCACACACTTTTTAGGCGTGGGAAATTGGTATGAAGAATTTAAACAGACCACTGATGAGGAAGTCACTGAACTTTTAAAGTATAGAGGTGACGTCACTTAAATTTTTTGCTTCAATTAATCCTGATATAAAATTTCTTTAGGATTAGTGATGAAAATAGTTCTCCTTCTACTGTTACTTCTTACTTCCTTTGCTTTACAAGCTTCGCCCACATGTCAGGCAAGATACGATGAAATAGGTATCCCTCACCAAAATGTTACTTCAAATAAAGAATTCTACTATTGCTTTGGATTTCATCACGGAAAGAATCGAGCTTGGCAGATGGATTTTTTTAGAAGATTTGCTTATGGGACAAATGCTGAAGTTCTCGGTTATAAATTTATTAAAAATGATTTTATGATGAGACTTCTTGATCTTCCCCAATTGGCAGCCCGACTTTACGAAGAACTTCCTGCTGAATCTAAACAACTCCTTCTCGATTATTCCAAAGGAGTTAACGAAGGCTTCCGAGAAGGAAAACAATCAGATGAATTCACTAAACTTGGATTTACCCCTGCTAGATGGGAACCCTTGCATTCTATCGCAGTTCTTCTTCTGCAAAGTTTTGATCAAACGAAGAAAACTTTTTTCTTTGATATTAAAGAGCAAGAGAAACTAGCTCGCTATCCGGAAGCTAAAAATCTTTTCGATGAAAATAAGACTCCATGGTTAACCACAATCCTTAAAAAAGGAGAGTATTTAACTGAGAAGAGTGAAGAGGAAGAGGGAAGTGTAACTTCTTATTATAGATCTTCTAAATTATGGGCCCCATTTCCTGAACTTTTTGGAGAGAAATCTGGTTCTAACAACTGGGTCGTTCATTCAAGCTACACTAAAAATAGAAAGGCCATCTTGGCAAATGACCCTCACCTTGATCTTAAAACTCCTTCTTTTTGGTATTGGATCCATCTTAAGTCTGAAGACAATCAGGTCATTGGAGCTAGTCTTCCTGGATTACCTTTTGTTGCTAGTGGAACAAATGGTAAAGTTTCTTGGGGGCTAACCAATTCCTACTTGAACTCTGCTGATTCAATTGAAATCAGTGATATAAAAAAAGAAGATATCATTTCAAATCGCCCAGTGATTTGGTTTAAGTTTGGATTCTTAAAACTTCCTTTCTTTTTTAAATCCATTGAAAAGTTCAATAATACATATCCTATTCTTCCTTTGGATGTTCCTAATAGAGAAAAAGTGGCCCTACGATGGAGTGGTTATACTTTGAAAGCTTCTGAAATCACTCCTATGTTTGAATTACATAAAAAAAATAATGTAGCAGAAGCAGATGAATTGCTTGCCTTAGTAGGTGTCCCTTCCTGGAATTATGTTTTCGCTGATAACCAGGGAGACATCGGCTACCGCATGGTGGGTAAGACCTTTAAAAATGAACAGGACCCCTTTGGAGTTGAGCAGCTTACAAAAGAAGAATTCTTAGATATGGAGTTTCTTAAACCAAATGAACGCCCTCATCTTCTTAAGCCTAAAAGACCGTTTGTTGTGACTGCCAATAATCAACATTGGCCTAAGGATGCTCTCTATAAAGGCGGGAGAGGCTATTCCATGAGTTTTCGTGCTAATCGTATAGAAGAGAAACTTGCGGAAAGTAATGAACAAAGTATTGAGACAACCAAAGAGATTCAATGTGACTTATTTGTTACTGATGCTCAATATTTTATTCCTCTCATTCGTAAGTACCTCCCAGATTTTTTAGCTGGATGGGATATGATTTCTTCTGATAGCTCCCAAGAGATGGGCCTCTACAGACGTTTTATGGATCTGATGATGGAAGAATGGGATGTCAATGAATCCGCACTGTTTAATCTTTTAAATGAGAATGTATTAGATGAGGAAAAAGTGGCGGAGCTTAAGGGCCTATACGACAATGCAAAAAAGGAAGTAGGGCAAAGAGAATGGAAGGATCTGGCCTATCTGCCATTTGAGCACCTCTCAGGTGATGAACGGTTTCAGTATTCACCTATTCTATCTGCTATAGGGGATGAACATACTGTTGCCCCAGGAACAACTCGATGGAATAAAGACAAAAAGAATTATGAGCATTTCTCTGGAGCCAGCATGAGAATGATTATTGAGATGAGTAATCCTGTGAAAATTTTACTCAGTCTTCCTGGTAAAAACCGTGATTATCAGAGGGAAAATACCCTTAATCCTTGGAGAGAATGGCGAGAGTGTCGTTACTTTGAACTAGCTTTATAATCAAAAATTTGTTAGTTATGGGCCCATGAAATGGGCCCTCTTTTTTATCTTTTTTTCAAATCATAGTTACTCTAGCATTTTTGGGAATGATGATCGAATTGACACTCGTTTCGCATCTGCAAGTGTGCAAGAATTGGCCCGCTCAGTACCTGCTTTGATTCAAAAGCATCGTATCCATCAAGTCGGAGAGAATAAGTTTTACCTTAGTGGCATACCCATGTCAGACCTTCAAATGTGTAAGGATGAGAACTTTAGTAATGAAAGTCTAATTGCAAATTGTAGTGCTAGTCTCATTGCTCCTGATAAAGTTCTTACGGCAGCACATTGCTTAGATAGTGTTGGTTATGAGTGCTCTACCTACAATGTCGTTTTTGACTATCAAAATGACGGAAGCAATGAGTACGTTCTAGATGGAAGCCAAATTTATCAATGTAATAAAATTCTCTATTTTGATTTTAAGCATGATCTTTCAGGAGTGGACCTCGCTGTTATTGAATTGGATCGTCCTGTTCTCGATCGTACTCCTGTAAAAGTGAAGCACGGTGTTTCTAAGGGAGAAGAACTCTTTATGATCGGATACCCGTTAGGTATTTCTCAGAAGGTGGTTGAGAGTGGTAGAGTACTTAGCGTAGATAAGAAAAATGTTTCTTTTAAAACAGATTTAGATGCCTTTTCCGTTAATTCAGGTGGACCTATTTTTAACTCTCAAAATGAACAGGTCGGAGTTCTCGTAAGAGGGACAGGTCTTAATTTAGATAAGTATGATAATGAAAGCTGTTATCGTTGGCACCGGGCCACTTCCCCATCAGAGTTTTCTGCAGGAAATGACCTGAGTCCTATTCCTACTATTCTTTTAGATGACAAATAATAGTGTAGCCATCAAGAAGTGGGACATCAGAAATAAAGATAATTTTGATTTGGTCCCATCCTGTTCCCGGTAAAGTTGGGTGATAAATTAATTCGATTTTACTTTTTCCATTTTTTAGGAAAACTCTTATCTTATGGGCATCTTTAAATTCTCTTAGAGTAGTCCTACCTAGATGAACGAGCCTAGCACCATCTACTTCCATTTGTTTTTCTTTTTCGAGTTCAAGGTAGCCGCGCTCATCTTTAAAAAGAGAAGGCAGATTTATGACAGTTTCACCCTCTAAATATTTACTAGGGACAGGAACTAATTTTTTCTTCTTTATGACATAATCCATCTTAACTTTATACAAATTAGGGTCATCTAGAACTTCGATGGAAGCCTTGCCATTACGATGGAGCTTTCCTTCATTGATTTGATAATGGGCCTTGCCGAAAGCTGATTGGTACATAAGTAAACTCAAAAGTGTAAGAGTTAGTATTTTCATGGTTAATTCATACCTTACTTGTCAGGTTTTAAGAAATTAAAGTTTATTAAGGTTGGCCTCTTTAGTCAGCTTTTATTAGGATTATTTATTCTTTCTTATTTAAGGACATACATATGTTTAAAATCTTTTGTTTAGGATTATTGATATCCACCCAAGTTGTAGCAGCTAGAGATTCTGTTGCTTTCTTTTATTCTGCCAAAAAAGTAAATGTTCTCTTAAACGAGAGAGGATTCAATACTAGGATTCACCAATTCTTGGAAGCTATTGGAGCTGATCAAGGAGTCCATTTGGTATCAGAAGATAACGATATCAGGCTTGGATGTGCCACAGAGGATAATCGGGCCACTTGTACATTTACATTTTATCCATCTTCATCGGTCAAGATTGTGGATAAGAAACTTTTTGTTAACAAAGACGTTAGTTCCTTAGGTATTGAGCCTTACACTGAATTTGAAATGAGTTTCCAGGGTTCAATGAAAGATCAAATTCAGTTGCGGATATCAAATGGTGTATTAACCATTTTCGCTTCTAAATAGTGCCGGGAAAATTCTTCCGTAGGTGTCCTAAGTAGGAGATATCTTTTATTAAATTACAGATTTCGACGATAATAAGTTTATGAAAACACTTATTATCGTCTGTCTTGTTTTTTCTACTTCCCTTGGCCTTGCCCAATCTACTAATCCTCTTTTTAACGACCAAGTGACGGTAACCAAGAGTCATGGTGGCAAAATTTTTCTTGAAGGCAAGAGCTGTAGGGTATTGGATAGGGAAGCCAAGGCACTTGAACAATGGGCCAAGAATGTAAATGATACGACTGAAAGTAAGTCCTGTTCTTGCAAAAAAGGCCTATGTCATAAAGAAGTGACTGCACAACTTCCAGACTTCGCTGAAGCTTTTCAATTTGAACATGTTTCGACAGATGGACCGAACTGTTGGAATGCCACTTTGGTAGCAGCAAAAATTGTTCCTCAAATACGCTATACCTCAGATGTTGAAATGAATTTTTGGATGAATTCTCCTCTTTGTAAAGAAAGAGCGGCCGGAGAAAAACTTAGTCCTGGGGATATCATTGCCATTAGAAGTAAAAAGCAACCTGAGGTCCATGGATTTGTTCACATCTCAGAGAACTTATCCTTTTCCAAAAACGGCTTCAATAAGAATATGCCCTATTCGCTCCAGGACCCCAATTCAGTGTTTGATATTTACAAAGTTCCACCGGAGTGTCGTAGAAAAAGTGGTACTCCCGATGATTGTGAAACATATGCAAATTATTTTAGCTGTATTTCAATGGAAGAGTATCTAAAGAATAATCCTATCCAAGATAAAATTGCTAACGATGCCTTCAATCAACTAACTGAAATCGAATGCGCTATTTCAGATGCGGTTCTATCTGGTAGGAGTAGAAATATCAAAAGCCTGGTGACGACGAGTCTTGCGATTATCAATCGTCTTTCTTATGACACCATTTCACAGAAAAAATATGATCCTGATGACCTTGTAATTTGGCAGGCCCTTTTTCATAAGAGTAGATCTTTACAGGATCAACTTACTTTACTGTAAAATTAAGATGATTTTTGCGGCAAGGCCGTCTAGCATAGTCTTATATAGATAAGGCCTAGGACCGCAATGAACTTAAAGAATCAGCAATCACACAGATTAAATCTGTCATTAAAGGACTTTAGAATTACTTACATCTGTGAGGAGTGGTGTAAGATCCTGGACTGTTCTTATGAGAATGCCCTTGGTCAAAACATAAACAACTTTCTTGCTCAAAAAAATCCTTTTAATTTAGAGAACGCCGAATCACTTCTCAGTAAAGAATGGGAAGTAGAAATGGTTTCTTTAGTAGGAAATCCACTTTTTGTTCAGATTTCTTTAGTTCGCGGTAGTGATGAAAATGATTTTGTATTTTATGGGAGCGATCTTACTGATCTACGAAAGGCCCAGTTAAGACTTCGTCAGCTCGAACATCATGCAAAGGTTGGTTATTGGGAGAGGAATAAGCAAGGTGCCAGTACCTGGTCTGATGAAGTTTATCATATATTCGGAGTGCCGGTTCAGCCCATCAGTCCAGAATTCTACGAGTCCCTCCGTGATGTCTTTATAGATAATAGTCAGCATAAGATTATTCATCAATTAGAGCGCCTCTTTACTACAGGAGATCCTTACGATTTAGAATTTGAAATTAAAACTCCTCAAGGTGTAAGAAAGTGGATCAGAACCACTGGAACGGCAGTTAAGCACAATGGGGAAATCATCCGTGCTGAAGGTATGATTCAGGATGTGAGTACTTATCGTGAGAATATTTCAAAGCTTTTTGAATCTCAAGAGCGACTCCATTTGGCACTTACTGCTAATAATATGGGAGTATGGCAATTCAATTTCACAACCAATGAGTTAACTTGGGATATGAATATGTGTAAATTGTTTGGTATTACTCCGGACCAAGCGCCTAAGAATACTGCCGAGTTTTATGCTCTTATTCATCCTGATGATATTGGTAGAATTCATGAAGAGACCATAGAAGCAATGAAGACTCCAGATGGTTTCATGAATAGTTGGTATCGAATATTTGTGAATGGTGAAACACATTATATCTCTTGTAGAGGCGGGTTCAATCGTTCTACTGGGCGGGAATTATTCGTAGGAGTTAATTGGGATATTACAAAAGAAAAATTAGCAGAAGAAACCATTCGACTTCAAGAGGCGAAAATCATTACTTCAGCAAGACTTGCTTCATTAGGAGAAATGGCCGGTGGGGTTGCTCATGAGATTAATAATCCTCTAAGTGTTATTTTAGCACGAACTAATCAGCTCAAAAGAAGAACATTAAAAAATGAAATTAGTAATGAAGAGTTAGTTTATGGTTTATCTAACATTGAACAAACTTGTAACCGTATCGTAAAAATCATCAATGGCCTTCGAACGATTTCCCGAGAAGGGAATAACGATCCTTTTGAATTTATCTCTCTTCAGCAATGTCTCAATGAGACCATCGCTCTTATATTTGAGAAGTTAAAAAATAATAATGTAAAAATAAATGTCGAAGCTCCACCTGAAACAATTCCCGTCAAAGGTCGTGCCGTACAAGTTGAGCAAGTTTTGATGAATATTTTAAACAACGCCTATGATGCTGTTACAGGACTTTCTGTTAGAGAGATAAACATCGAGTTGTTAAAATTAGGTAATGTGGCACAGATTAGAATTTGCGACTCAGGTGCTGGGGTTCCAAGTGAGATTATTGATAGTATTTTTGTCCCATTCTTTACAACCAAAGAAATTGGAAAAGGCACTGGTATCGGATTAAGTATTTCTAAAAGTATTATCGAAGAGCACGGTGGAGAATTGAGTTACTTTAAAGATGATATGAGTTGGTATTTTTCTATTCTATTGCCAATAGCTGATGCCCCGTAAAGTAATTACGGGACATCATCAGAAGTTAATTAAAGAGCTGCGCAATCAATTTCAATGACTGCATCACCATTATCGAAACTCATAGTAATGTCAGAGTTGATGTCAAATTCAAATCCTTGATATTTGTTAGTAATGGTATCTCTTAGAGCGATAGAGATAATATTATTTCTTTCAAATACACTCATATGAGTATTCATAAGAATATTTCTGTAACGGCCATCAAGAATAACATGGGCCTTGTCGTCTGAGACTGTTTGAGGGTTGAAGCTCAAGAAAAGATGGTCGTTATTATGCTTTGCTCTGATAACTGAGTTAAGACCCTGTCCCACTAATGCTGGTGCCGTGAATGATTTTGGAGCGTACTGAGTTTTTCCAAGCATCTGGGCATTGCAGTTTAAAGATGTGAGAGCAAAAGCTGATTGAGATAAAAGAGCAAGAGTTGCTACGATGAAGATATTTTTCACGTATGGGCCTTTTGTTAAAAATGAATAAGGCCTTTTAGCAATGAATGTTCGGTTTTTTAACTCAAAAAAGATTTAAAAGTAAAAATTTTAGAGTAACTAAGGGATTGGGATTAGTTGCAGGTAATTCCTACACGTCGAGCATCTACTTTGTAAAATCTTACACCAGTGCGATTGACGCAATTTCGAAGTGTTGTATCAATATATTTGCCTATATCGATGGCCTCTATTGGGGCCCTACAGCGGGCAAGGCCTACGGAGTTAATCCCTGATCTTGCGCTATAATCATAACCAATAGGATAAGCGGGAATAGTATTACTATAGTGAATACCATTGAGATCTGTGATTGTTCCAGATGAGGTGATCCCCGTGAAAAACTGGCCACCTGGACAAGTGTTATTTTGAAGATCACAGCTATTCGTGGCATCACTCCATACAAACATCTGACCATCCATATCGGTATTTAACTTCATACAAAGGTCTTTCATTAATTCACGGTTACCTGCTTCTGCAGTATTGGCCTCTTCAGGCTTAATAGCATAGCAGGATCTAAAAGTTCCGTCAGTGTTAAGCTGAACGATGATGTTTATTTTTTTTGAAAAATCCTTAGAACCAAAGCCGTCTCTGGTACGTGCAGTAGGATCTTTTGAGTCATTTCTTCTCATTCTGATATCGAGGGTCGCTGGCCTCAGGTGAATCAAATCACCGGCCCCATAGTTGATACTCATACTTTCAATTTTTACAGTATTCCCAAAATATGTTTTCCCTACGGAATAAAATGGTTGGATGCTCGCAGTTAGATCTTGAGCCGTTTTGTTAATCGCATAAAGGTGATTAAGATTTCTTACCCCAGACACTGCAGCAGCACCGTTACCAATTAGAGTTTGTCGGCAGTTATCTGCAAGTTGAAGAAAGGTCAGGGCATGGGTGGCCAACTCATCAATGGCATCTTTTGACTCAACACTGATGGCGGCTTTCTTTTGATCAGATACAAGTTTTGCGGTCACCAATGCTGTTCCTGATAGTAGTCCCGCTAGCACAAGGCCCTGAACAATTGAGAAACCTTTATCGTTTTTTAGATACATTCAATTATTATATAATGAAAGTTCCTGCAGACCAAAACTAGCCTTTCTTTGACATAAAATGCCTAGAATTGTAGGCAGTTTCATATCCCTCGTTTTATGGAGAGTGCATAAATAGCCTAGATTTCATTCCAAGAATATTTTGAGTTATAGTAGTACTATGAAATTGAGTTCTTATGGCTTTTCACTGATGGAGTTAATGATCGGAGGTGCTATCCTTGCAGGGATAGGATTAACTGGCGCTCAATTAATTAAAGGGCAGAAGACCACTCAGACAAGAATTGATCATGATTTAGAACTCGACCTGATCCACGCAAGAATTTCAGATATGTTCACTGAGAATGCAAAGGATTGTGATGCAACCTTTACCCACCTAAGGGGAACTGCCCTGACTACGCCTATAACCGCCATTAGAAAATGTTCAGTTGGTTGTGAACGTCACCTAGATGCTTCCAGTGTTCCACCGGGTGCCCCTATAGCTTTTGCTACAGGAATTGGAGCTCCTGAACTAAGCCCTAGAGGTTTATGGTACATTGAAAGTTTCGGAGCATTAAGGCCTCATAACGATGTCTCCAATGTGGGAACAAACTTGATGGTTATGCCTGTTAATTACGCTCATAAGAGGCAAACAAATAGGCGAGTCACTAAATTTGTAACAATTGCGATGCGATTCAACAGCTCAGGTGGGTTTGTTCAATGTCTTGATGCCAACTCTAGTAATATACATAATATTACAAAAGAAGTTTGTAATACTTTGGTTGGAATATCTTCTGCGGGAGTCATGATTCGAGGAATCTGGAATGGAGAGACGAATAGATGTAATACTACAGGTATCAATACACTATGTAACCCAGCAGATAGAGTCGCTTACGACGGGATTCCAGGAACTTTTAGAGTTGGTAATGGATGCATTCCAGTTGATCGAGTTATGACAACTCCTATCAAGAATCACCCGTGGCTCCCTCATCCCTTCGTTGATAATACTTTACCGGATTGTCGTGTCCATAACCATCAGGCCTTAAGGGTGCGGTTGAGCAAGGCTTCAGGAAATAGGTTAACATTTGTATGTCAGTAGCACTTAAGGAGAAAGGCTTTTCGTTAATAGAACTAACAGTAACAGTCGGGCTTATGGGACTTGTTTCTTTGTTCACTATGAAAGTGATGGAAAACCAAACTTCGAGTCAAGCAAGCATTGAAGCCACTGCTGAAATTAATATGACCGTTTCTACCATTGCTCAATCGATTAATGATCCCGCTAAGTGTGCTTCTATGTTTCATAATCAGGTAGCTTCTCCGGCCGGGACGACTACTTTTGATGGCCTAAGATACACAGTAGCTAATCCGCCCGCTGCTCCGGTGACTCATCAACTTTTAGAAACTCGAGCAACCCATAATAAAGTTTATCAACATTTTTTTATCAACGACCATAATGACATTAGGTTAAGAGGAGATACGGCTTCAGGAACTGCAACACTCAGTATTACCTTTAGAGTTCAGCCTTCTTCTTTGTCTCAAAAATTAAATCTTTTTAATCAAACGAATGCACGTACTATCATTCGTCACATCCCTTTCAATGTTGAGTTGGATGGTGCAAATAGAGTTCTTTCTTGCGGGAGTGTTGTTTCTTCAAACTCTCTTCTGGCCCAGCAAAATGCATGTGCTCTTCTTACAGGAATAGGAGCATATTGGAATGCTTCTCATCCCCATGGTCCAAGATGTATGATGAGGGAGCAAGTATGCCCCTTTGATCATTTAATGCGAGGGTTTAATGCTGATGGAAGTATTAATTGTAGACCTGCTGAAGAATTTGTACGAGGGGAGGATATATTTGATCTATCACATACAGTAAACTGTAATTTCGGAGGATCTCCGACCGGAATTTCTCATCGTTGGGTACTCGTTCCAACTGGCCCACAGGGAAGACTACGCATTCATTGCCATCTGTGAATTATTCCTTAATTAAAGTTTGATAATAGTATAGAATAGGTTCATGCGATTAGAAGTATTAGTTGATCAACAGGAACCACTGATTTTTCCTTTGAACAAAGAAAAAATTACAATCGGCTCAGGGGAGAGTTGTGACATCCTATTGAGTGCTGAAGGGGTAAGTCGCAAACATGCAATCATTCATTGTAGCGAGGACGAGTTTTATATCATTGACCAAGGTAGCACAAACGGAACCTTTATAAATGAAGAGAGATTAGTGCCAGGTAAGAGAGTTGAGTTTACTTCTTTTTTTCCTGTTCGCTTAGGTGTTAATGTTCTCCTTACTTTATTGAGTGATGAAGAAGCCTCGGACTTCGCTCTATCAAACTTCAATGAGAAGGGGAATGTTCCTTCCTCTGATGTGACATCCACTAGATTAATCAGACCATCCGAACTTCGAGAAGTGACTAATACCGGTCTGAATGCTCATAGAAAGAAAGCTTCAGTAAGAGCTAAAAACGCAGCACGTTCAAAGACAAATTCACCTCAGGGTAAGTCGACGAAGAAACCTCTAAAGAAGCCTGAGAGAAATCTCAACATCGTTATTATAAGTTCGATTGTTGCTGTTATGCTGACTATTTATTATCAGATAAGTAACAAGGAAGAGGTCCACAGTCTCAGCGTTCCCCAAGTCGCAACTGTGGGGGCAATAGATACGACGCCTGTTGAACCAACTGTTCCTCTCGTGGCCCAAGAGTTTTTCAAAACTCCAGAGGAGATTGGTAGGATTCAGATGGATTTTAAGTGTGTCACAAAACTTGAAAAAGATCTTTGTGAAACTTTAAACCTAACTCTACCATATGGAGCAACTCAAATAGGTCGTGATGTTTTCATCTTTGATAAGATCTCTTTTGATAAGGTTCAAACTGCTCGTTTAAAACAAATTTATCCTGAATCAGGAAATGGGCGTTTCCCTGTGGAAGCCTATACTACTCTTTATTTTACTGAGAAGTCTTTCCAGGTCGGAGAAGAGTTTCTTGATTACCGGATCCATCTTTATTTTATGAATGAGGAAGATGAGGTTTTAGGAGGAGTTAGTTTCTACCCTAAGGCCTATGAAGCTTTCAAAAAAATCGCTCCAGATAGTCTTTTCTCATCTTTTCTTGGTACAGGGAAATTGATGTTAAACTTTATCTACGAATACTTTGTTTTTCACAATGATTTTCCACCGACGTCTTCACCACCAGAGGATGAAGACGCTGTGATTAATGATGTTAACCAAGGTGAAAACGTTAGTCCTGTAGAATCAGAGAGTCTTTAAAAACTCGATAATTTCTTTTTTCTGTTCCGCTGAGTAAATTTCTTTACCATTCTTTAGGAAAATACCTTCATCATGGCCTTTGTTACTCAGACCTTCTTTTTTTGTATCGTAGAAGTATTCACGATCTTTTTTCCACTCAACAGGAGTCTTAGCTCCAAGTGGATATCCGACGCATTTCTGATCGAAATCTCTATCACGATCTTTGGCCTCTCCTGCCCAGTATGTCTTAACTCGTTTACTGGCCGGAGTGAGAAGCTCACATAGGTTTGGAACAGAGTTATTGTGAAAGTATGGCCAACGGGCCCAGATTCCCTCAAGTGGAGGTGGTACATAGCCCTTCTGAGGAACAACAACAGTTCCTAATGTTTTAGAAATTCTTAAGCGATTAAGGTCTGCAGCAAAGGCATTCATTCCTTCATAGCGACCAGGATCTGTTCCTACATTTCTTACTGGAGTCTGAGTGTGGTAAATCACTTTAGCATTTTGAACTAGTTCTTCTGCAGAAAGTTCATCAGCATTCTCTAAGTTCCATCCCTTAATATAAGTTCCATGGCAGCGTTTACAGCTTTGATTAAAATGAGCTTGCCCACGCTTGGCCTTCTCAATGTTGATGCGCTCGATGCCAAAAAACTTTTCATAGCGAGGAGCTTTCGTTGAGAAAACTGCGGCCGTGAGTTCTTTAATTGTATCATCGTTTTCAAGCATCCATGTCTCAAGCTCCCTTAGGTCTGCACCTCGACCAACTTCGTTCCAAAGAAGGTTTGTGTAAACAGGGTTGCCTGAAATAATGGAACCATCAGAGAGCCAGCGATTTTTATACTTTAGATTCCACCAAACAGCTGGTTTAGAATCAGCAATTTTTTTACTTAGTTCATTTTTACGTGGGAAACGATGGGAGAGTGGGGTTCTTGAACCAAACTCATCCTGAGCTCTCTTTGAGAGTGATAAAGCTACTTGAGCAAGACTTGTATCAAGACCTAGGACTGTTGGGTTTTTTGCTCCAACGTACTTTAAATTCTTTTTTGCTGAAACCAGAAGAAGACGCTCTCCTTCAGTAGAATTAAGTGCTTCTTTGAAAACAAAGCTGTTTACATAGGGGGCGAGTCTTTGTCCCTCGACAAAAAAATCATTGGCACGTGGGAAGCGATTAGTGAGGCCCAGAACCTTCACTCCAAATAAATCTCCTACGTGGCAAGCTGCACACCCAAAAGTAAGAGCATCTCCATGGGGAGTTTTCATAATGGTAGCACCCATTGGTATCGCTTTCTCTTCTGCATTTAATTCAGGAAGGCTATTTGGTGTTTGCCATTGAAAATGTGTGGGGTAAGCATGTAGACCCAAATAATTAAAGAGGTCATTCATACTTTTAAAAGGTGAAACAGTTTTAGCAATTTCAAAAAGAATTTGTCGGACTCTTGAGTCTGGTGTTGATTCAAGAAAATCTTTTAATGGCCAGTAGGGTATGGCAAGTTTAGTTGTAGAAACAGGATAAAGAAGAGTATGAACCTTACCACTCTCTACTGTCTGCTCCCATTCATGAGGAGGAAGCTGATAAATATTTTCTCTGCTTCCTTTGACCGGTGTACCCGCTCTCCATAAATCATTATCATTGGCCATGGCGGGGAGGATTGAAAACAAACTTAGTAGAATAGTCAGGCATAGGTTTTTCATCGAAAAAGCCTCTCAGAAACTGAGTCTGCTAGTCAAGGTTTTGATTTAAGTATTTGATTGGTATTGGGTGTTAGAAAAATTTTTTTTCCCAAGGTTGACGAGAACTAGGAAAGTAATGAATGATGGTGTCGAAATCATTTAGCCATGATTTCACCTCCCAGATCTAATAGGCCATTCACTCGTGAGTGGCCTTTTTATTTTACAGCAAATATCCTTAAAAATTCAGCTTTTAGCTTATCCTCATTAAGAGGATGAGAGAGGTAACCGTTGGCCCCGGAGGGTGTTTGGGCGTGAAGCTTGGCCTTTTTAGGAGAGATGTTTTTTGCCACAATAAGTGTCTTAGTGGTGGGAAGTTTTTGTTTTATTTGCATGGTAAGCTGGTTCACCGCTTTCGGGTGAGCGTCGTAGTTAAAAACCACAATCTGAAAGTCTTTTGTCTTAAGCTGCTGGTTCAGTTCTTTTACATCACTGATAATGATTGATTCAAAGCCATTAGGGAGTGGAGTAGTCGCAAACAACTCACTCTGAAAATCAAAGTAAATAACCTTAAATAAGTTTGTCTCTGCTTCTTCAAGTTCTTCTTCTTGATCTTCTTCACCCTCTTGATGCACATTGAATTCAATACGATTGGCCATGTTGGCCAGGTCTTCTTCATCTTTAAGCTTTTGTTTTTTTAAGGCATTTAGGTCTAAGACAACCGTAGGTTTATCGTCCTCATCGTAATCCGACATAGTCATACTCCCTCATTCAATGCAAATACATGGAACTTATCGGTTATTTCTGACTTAAACTAAAATCTTAGAGATTCCTTAATATTTTGACTCATCTACCGATAGGAGTGTTGGAGAAGAATAAGATGCCTTTAGAGGATTTAGATCTCGAATTTGAAGATGAGGATGGAGAAAAAAAATCAGATGCAGTTGCCGTTGATGTTGATTTAGAATTTGGAACCTCTCCTACCGTCACTACTACTAAAAAGCCTTCTTCGGAAGGGAGCCCTCGAATTGTACCTAAACCTACGATTGTTCCTAAGAAAGCGGGAGACACGAATCCGGCTATCAATGCCTCCAGTAAAACAAATTCAAATGTTCGAGCTATGCCGTCCAGACCGATTCAGCCTCAGCCTGTTGCCCAAACTGCAACAGCAGAAGAAAGCGCACCGAGCACTGAACAAGGTGATTTGATCTCTCAACTAAAAGAGAAAATTGAACAGGTGGAGATCGAAGCTCAAATTAAAATTGCTGTTGCTGAATTTAAAACAGATATTCTTTCTGATCTCTTAAGTGATATAAAGTTACTAGAGCATCAGATAGGGGGATTACTGAATCGGATTCACGCTAAGCATCCCGATCTAAAGCAAGAAGCTTTGATGATTAAAAAACTTCTTTCTGATTTCTCAAGTAAAAAAAGAAGATAAGGACATTAAATGAAACCAACTCTTGAAATGATCTCAGGCATTGAGTGCTTGAGTGTGAAAAGTGATAATGCAAAAAATGTGGTTATTATATTTCATGGTTATGGTGCAAATATGCACGATCTCTTTCCCTTAATTGAGATGTGGCATAAGCCTGATACTGATTTTTATTTTCCAAACGGGATACTCCCTCTTGAGATGGGGGCCTATGGAGGTCGTGCCTGGTTTCCCATTGATATGAATAAACTTCAGCTAGCAATGATGCGAGGCGAGCATCGTAATATGGATGATGATAAACCTGAAGGTGCTGACCAAGTCTTAGAAAAACTCGAAACATTTGTAAAAGAAGTTTCAAATCATTATGAAAAAGTTATTCTTGGGGGATTTTCTCAAGGGGCCATGTGTACTTCTCATCTTTTGATGAGACTTGAAAAGATTTCTGGAGTTATTCTTCTTTCAGGGAACCTAGTTTATCAAGAAGGATTAACAAAAAAAGGGGACATTCCTTTTTATCAGTCCCATGGTTTGCAGGATCCAGTGTTAGGCTATCCAGGTGCTCAAAGGCTCACACAAAGATTGAATGAGCTTGGTTACAAGGGATCTCTTGATACCTTTGAAGGTGGCCATGAAATCCCAATGAAGGTCGTTAATAATGTTTCAAAGTTTTTGGATAGTTTAATAATGCCTAAATAGCTCATCTATTGCCAAATGGGTTGATCTATAGAGATTGCTTTTTAAATCATTATAGTTTCTGTGGAATCGATTTCCGAAAACACCATAGTTGGCACCACAGTAGCCTCCAAAAATATCTTTGACTGTTCCTTCACGTCTAATGACTAGGGGATCACTGTAGAGGTTATCTGCTCCTCTTCCATAAGTAATAAACTCATAGCTCAGAGTCATCATGAAAGGTGCCATAACCGCAAACTTGTTATTAACTCTCATCTTTTTAAGTTTCATTGAGAGATAAAGAGGGACATAGAAGTGGTAGATGTTTCGGTTTAATTCTTCTTTAAGCTCTCTTGGATAAAATATTTTTTGATACTCATCTTCTCGATGATCAAGAATCATTCCGATTGTAGTGAGTAGCCTTTCAAGCAACTCTTTATTTCGAAGGAAAGTTTGCGTTTTCTTTATGGATTTACTCAAATAGAGATAACCGATATGCAGTCGTTGGTTACTGGTATCTTGAAAAAGAGTGGCCATTATTTGGGCGGCTTTATACTTGTCACCATAATTAGAAAGAGCAAGTTCCCAAAGGTTAGCATCAGAGTCGCCGTAGGCCAGATGCTGACTAAGTTCTTCGTTGGCCTTGCGGAGAAAAGCACTGGTCTGAGGAGAACCAAGAATAGTAACAAAATCACTTTTGAAAGCAGTAAAGACAAAAGCACTTGGACGCCACATACTTTTATTCTCAGGAATGATCATATCAATATCGAGGTGGCCCATCATGTAACCTACGATTTCCTGACAATAAAGACCTTCGAAATAATTGAAGTAAGTTTTGCATCGAGCATTCATAACGCTCTGGAGGCCGAGATTTCTTATATAGGCATTTTCAACAATAAATCGAACTAAACCGTTAGATCTCTTCGCAGGAGCTTGAGCAAAAGATGATGACGCAAGGAGTAGTGAAAGCGTTAAAATGATTGTTTTCATGGTTGCTGAACTTAATTTACTTGAATGAAGCGGTCAACTTTTAAGAAAAGGCTTTATGATGCATTAAGTTAAGCGTACTAAGATTTTAAAATAACAGGTTTGAGGTTCCCACTTTATTAAGTTTCTCTTATAATAGTGGCAATTGTTTAACCCTATCTTTCGAGTCATACATGTCACTTCCAAATGATTTTTCTTATGTCCAGGCTTCCGATAATACTTTTATTGATGGCCTCTACAACGATTATAAGCGCGATCCTTCATTAGTGGATACATCTTGGCAGCAGTTTTTTAAGGGGTTTGAGTTTGCTCTTACCCGTCCGGAAAGCAGCGAAGGTGAAGCCGTTAGCACTAACTTATCCAAAGAATTTAAAGTTTTTAATCTGATTCAGGCCTATCGAGAAAGAGGTCATCTCATCTCCACGACTAATCCTATTCGTCCTCGTCTTGATCGCCATCCCAAATTAGATATTACAAGTCATGGTCTAACTAACGCTGATCTTGAAGAGAGCTTTGTGATCGGAGAGTTAATAGGTCTTAGAAACGGAAAGTTAAAAGATATTCTCGCTCACTTAAAAGATATTTATGCCGGTAATATCGGAGTTGAGTTTTCTCACATCAATGATGTTGAAACTCACGAATGGTTTAGAAATAAATTTGAATCAACAGTCACTAAAAGAAATTTTGATATTAGTAAAAAGAAAAGAATTCTCTCTAAGCTTAATGAAGCTGTTGCCTTTGAAAACTTTCTTCATACCAAGTATGTAGGGCAGAAACGCTTCTCTCTAGAGGGCGGAGAAAATACTATTCCAGCTCTAGATGCCATCATCAATAAGTCGAGTGAGTTTGGTGTTGAAGAAGTTGTTATTGGTATGGCCCATAGAGGTCGTTTAAACGTTCTTGCTAACATCATGGGTAAAACCTATGAGTATATTTTTAATGAATTCGAAGGCCAGGCAACTCCAGATCTTACAATGGGAGACGGAGATGTTAAGTACCATTTAGGTTTTTCATCCCATGTGAAAACTCCTGCTGGTAAAGATGTGTATTTGAAATTGATGCCGAACCCTTCTCACCTAGAAGCAGTTGATGCTGTTGTCTTAGGTTATGTTCGCTCTCAAGGTGATAGCCTTTATAAAGAAAATCCAGATAAGCTTCTACCTATTATTATTCATGGAGATGCGGCCCTGGCAGGTCAGGGAATTGTGTATGAAACAGTTCAGATGTCGGCCCTTAAAGGATACAATGTTGGCGGATCAATTCATTTTGTCATTAACAACCAAGTAGGTTTTACAACGGACTTTGATGATGCTCGTTCATCTACATACTCATCGTCTGTTGCACGAGTTCTAGATATCCCAGTGATCCACGTAAATGGCGACGACGCTGAAGCAGTTGTGTATGCAGTAGAGCTTGCTGCTGAATTCAGAGCGAAGTTTCATAAAGATGTGTTTATCGATATGGTTTGTTACCGCCGTCATGGTCACAATGAATCGGATGAGCCAAGATTTACTCAACCAGCATTCTATAAACTTATTTCTAAGCACGCTAACCCTCGCGAAGTTTATAAAGAAAAACTCATTGAAGGTAAGCAGATAGAAGCACAAATGGCCGTTCAAGTTGAAGAACAGTTTAAAAATCTTCTACAAGAACGCTTCAACATGGTTAAGCAAAACCCACTTCCTTATCTCTATCAGAAACCTGAGGAAGCTTGGCAAAAACTTCGTCGATCAACTCCAAAAGATTTTGATTATTCACCTAAGACTGGCGTGAAGAAAGATGTCTTAGAAAGAGTAGTTACAACAATGACAACTCTTCCTGAGAACTTTAAACCAATTCAAAAGGTGAACAAGCTATTAGAGGAAAGAAAAACTCGCTGGAGCAGTGATAAAATAGATTGGTCTCTAGCAGAACATTTGGCCTATGGTTCTCTTCTTCTTGAAGGAGTTGATGTTCGCATGTCAGGCCAAGATTGTATTCGTGGAACCTTCTCTCATCGTCACGCTGGGATTATGGATGAGAATCAGAATACTCGACATATCTTCTTACAGCACTTAGGTGAGGATGCCGCTAAGTATAGAATCTATAACTCTCTACTCTCGGAGTATGCAGTCCTTGGTTTTGAGTATGGTTATTCAATTGCTAACCCTAATACTCTTAATATCTGGGAAGCTCAATTTGGAGATTTTGCCAACGGTGCTCAAACTATAATCGATCAATTTATTTCAAGTGGAGAGTCAAAGTGGCAGAGACAATCAGGTCTTGTTGTGTTCTTACCACATGGTTATGAAGGGCAAGGCCCAGAGCACTCGAATGCTCGACCAGAGAGATTCCTTCAGTTAGCTGCTGAATGGAATATGATTGTTGGTAACTTCACAACTCCAGCAAACCTTTTCCACGCCCTTCGCCGTCAGCAGGCATGGGAATTTAGAAAACCACTTATTGTTTTCACTCCAAAGTCTCTGCTAAGACACCCAGACTGTGTTTCAGTAAAAGAAGATTTCTTAAATGGATCTTTCCAGGAAATCATTGATGATGAATCAGTCAAAGAGAAAGATGTAAAGCGTCTCATCCTTTGTACAGGAAAGGTTTACTATGATCTGAAGGCACGTCAGCAAAAAGATAAAAGAAAAGATGTGGCCATTGTTCGTCTTGAACAACTTTATCCAATGCCTGAAGAACAGATCTTTAAACTTATTGATAAATATAAAGATGCTGAAAAAGTTTGGGTACAAGAAGAGCCAAAGAATATGGGAGCATTTACATTCCTCCGTCGTTATTCTCAGTTTGATAGTTTCAAATGGATTGCCCGCAAATCTAGCGCATCTCCTGCGACAGGATACGCAAGTGTTCATGCTAAAGAACAGGCCCAGATTATTGATGCCGCTTTTTCTAAAGATATTGAATTAGTTTAAAAGGATATATTTATGATTGATGTTGTAGTTCCAAGTGTAGGTGAATCAATTAGTGAAGTGACCATTGGTTCTTGGTTAAAGAATGACGGGGACTTTGTTCAGCTTGATGAGCCAATTTGTTCAATCGAATCTGATAAAGCAACTCTTGAAATCTCTGCTCCGCAAGCAGGGAAGTTAAAGATTGTTATTGCTGAAGGTGAAACGGTAGAAATTGGCGCGAAGATTGCTGAAGTTAATGAAACTCAGACGGCCGGTGCTTCAACACCTGCTCCTACTCAAGAGACAAAAGCTCCTGCTCCTTCGGCACCAGCTTCTGGAAATGGTGGTGATAAGAATTACCCTTCACCTGCAGCTGGTAAAATCCTTGCTGAGAAGGGTGTTGATCCTTCTACAGTTTCTGGTTCAGGAAAAGATGGACGTATCACTAAAGCGGATGCGCTTTCTGCACAGGCCCCTACTCAAGCTCCTAAAGCTTCAGATAGTGATATAAAGAATCTTGCTGCTCAAACAATGGCCCAGAGTTTTTCTCGTGATACTCGTCGTGAAAAAATGACTGGTCTTCGTAAGACAATCGCTTCTCGTCTGGTAGCTGCTAAAAATACAACTGCCATGCTTACAACTTTCAATGAAGTTGATATGTCAGCAGTAATGGAACTTCGTAAGAAGTACAAAGATGCTTTCAAAGATAAGCATGGTGTTGGTCTTGGGTTCATGAGCTTCTTTACTAAGGCCGCAACACAAGCTCTTAAACAGTTCCCAGCAGTTAATGGTATGATTGATGGTAACGAAATTGTTTATCATAATTATGCAGACGTAGGTGTAGCCGTTTCCACACCACGTGGTCTAATGGTTCCAGTTATTCGTAATGCTGAGTCTATGAGCTTTGCTGCTATTGAATCAAAGATTATTGAACTTGCTACCAAGGCACGTGACGGGAAAATTTCAATTGATGAGATGACTGGCGGAACTTTC
>Ga0079224_100002526_pt1 | contig 22307 bp, 20 predicted proteins | sample Stecom2015_FD_80414 | JGI IMG/M metagenome (GOLD analysis project Ga0079224, IMG submission 80414) | Agricultural soil microbial communities from Utah to study Nitrogen management - Steer compost 2015 | ecosystem: Environmental > Terrestrial > Soil > Agricultural land | place: USA: Utah...
CGCCAGCGTCTGTCCGGCTAGGCAATGCCCCTCCTTCATGAGAACAAACGCCTCGTTCGCCAGGTCGGCTGGCGTCAACCGCCGCTTTCGCGCCAACGCGTGCCCCGCCGGCAACGCGGCCAGCAGCGGCTCCTCGAACAACGCGACCGTCGCCAGCCCGCGTTGCTCCACCGGCAGGCTCACCAACGCCAGATCGATTTCCCCGGTCAACACGGCCCGGGCCAACTGCGCCGTCGTGTCCTCGTGAACCTCCACCTTCACCTCGGGAAACTCCCCGGCGAACGCTCGCAGTCTGCCCGGCAAGAAATACGGTGCCACCGTCGGGATGACCCCCAGCGCCACCCGCCCGCGCAACACGCCCGTGGTCCCACCCACCTTTTCGCGGGCCAACTCCAGCTCGCGCAGCACCTGCTCCGCGTGCGGCAACAACAACCGCCCGGCCTCCGTCAACCTCACCTCGCGCCGCGTCCGTTCAAACAACCGCTCGCCCAACTCCGCCTCCAGCTTCATCACCTGCTGGCTCAACGACGGCTGCGACACATGGCATCGCTCGGCGGCCCGGCTGAAATTGCTCATGCGGACCACCGCCAAAAAATAACGCAACTGCTGGATTTCCATAGGTAAAAACTATTAGGCCCATAGGAATTTCATATTTCCAAACAATAGACAAACCCGTTACCCTCGCCGCTTCCCATGACCAAACCCGACTCCTCCCGTCCGCAACCCGCGGCCCCCGCCCCGACCCTGACCACCGCTTCCGGCATCCCGGTCTCGGACAACCAGAACTCCCTCACCGCCGGTCCTCGCGGCCCGGTGCTCATGCAGGATTTCCACCTCCTCGAAAAGCTCGCCCACTTCAACCGCGAGCGCATCCCCGAGCGCGTGGTGCACGCCAAGGGTTCCGCCGCCTACGGCAAGCTCACCATCACCCACGACATCACCAAATACTCCAAGGCGAAGCTCTTCGCCAAGGTCGGCACCGAGGTCGAGGCCTTCCTGCGCTTCTCCACCGTGGCCGGCGAACGCGGCGCGGCCGACGCCGAGCGCGACGTGCGCGGCTTCTCCCTGCGCTTCTACACCGAAGAGGGCAACTGGGATATCGTCGGCAACAACACCCCCGTCTTCTTCATCCGCGACCCGCTCAAATTCCCCGACTTCATCCACACCCAAAAGCGCGAGCCGCACACCAACCTGCGCAGCAACATCGCCGCCTGGGACTTCTGGTCACTCTCCCCCGAATCGCTCCACCAGGTCACCATCCTCATGAGCGACCGCGGCATCCCCAGAAACCTCCGCCAGATGAACGGCTACGGCTCGCACACCTACTCCTTCATCAACGCCATCGGCGAACGCTACTGGGTGAAATTCCATTTCAAAACCCTGCAGGGCCACGCCCACTACACCGACGCCGAGGCCGCCGAGGCCGTCGGCCAAAATCGCGAGACCTCGCAGGCCGACCTCTTCCACTCCATCGCCGACGGCGACTTCCCGCGCTGGCGCTTCGCCGTGCAAATCATGCCCGAGGCCGACGCCGCCACCTACAAGTGGAACCCCTTCGATCTCACCAAGGTCTGGCCGCACAAGGACTACCCGCTGATCGACGTCGGCGTCCTCGAACTCAACCGCAATCCGCGCAACTACCACGCCGAGGTCGAGCAGGCCGCCTTCTCGCCCGCCAACGTCGTCCCCGGCGTCGGCCACTCGCCCGACAAGATGCTTCAGGCCCGCATCTTTTCCTATCCCGACGCCCAGCGCTATCGCCTCGGCGCAAACTACCAGCAGCTGCCCGTCAACGCCCCGCGCTGCCCCGTGTTCAACTACCAGGAAGGCGGCGCCATGCGCCACGACTTCTCCGGCGACGTCTCGCCCAACTACGAACCCAACTCCTTCGGCGGTCCCAAGGAATGTCCCGCGTTCGCCGAGCCCCCGCTCAAGATCGAGGGCGACGCCGCCCGCTACAACCACCGCGAGGGCAACGACGACTACACCCAGCCCGGCGACCTCTTCCGCCTGATGACGCCCGAGCAACAGGAACGCCTCTGCGCCAACATCGGCCGCCACATGACCGGCGTGCCGCAGGACATCCAACTGCGCCAGATCTGCCACTTCTTCCGCGCCGACCCGGCCTACGGCCTCGGCGTCGCCAAGGCCCTCGGACTCGACATCGGCGAGTTCATGAAAAACGCCCCGCACGCCTGATCTCCGCGTTTCGACGTAGCATAAAACCCGCTCCGGCTAGCACGCGCCCGACCGCCACGTCTTATTCGACTGGCCCGGGCGCGCGCCCGTCCGGCACACTGGCGGTCCTATGATTATTGCAGACCTCGCCAAACTCGCCGGGGGCACGTTCCCCGCCCGCCGTTGGGGCCGCGGCCTCGTCGGCCAACTCGGCCAACCTATCCCCGCCAAGGGGTTTTCGATGGGCTACTCGATCCTCGAACCCAAGGGCGGCCAGGTGCCGTGGCACAACCAGGAACAGGAGGAGGTTTACTTCATCGTGCAGGGCGAGGGCGAAATCTGCGTCGGCGAGGAACGCTCCCCGATCAAGGCCGGCCAGGCCGTTTACATGACGCCCGGCATTTTCCACCAGCTCACCAACACCGGTGACGAACCGATGCACATGATCTACGTGTATTGCCCCGGCGGCGACGTCGCCCACTGGCGTCAGGAACTCGCCGGCACCCTGCCGCCCGCCGGCAGCGAGGGCATCCCGCCGCTCCCCGCCGGCGCCTGCGAACAGTGGACCGGCACCACGCCCAAGCCCACGCTCTGAGCGCGCGCGCACAACCACCCTTCGCAAACCGGCCGCATCCGTCGCGGCCGGTTTTTTTGTGTTCATTCGCGGGTTCCCCGGGCCACGCTGTTCGCACTCATGGTTCCCTTGCGTCTCGTTTTTCTCGGCTCCGACCCGATCACGCTGCCACTGCTCGACTGGCTGGCCGACCATGCCCGCGCGCAGGTCGCGCTGGTCGCGGTTTACACGCAGCCCGATCGTCCCGTCGGTCGCGGCCAGAAGGTGGTCCCCAACGCCATCAAGACCTGGGCGCTGGCGCGCGGGCTGCCCGTTTATCAGCCCGAGAAAATCACCGCCGAGGTCCGCGCCGACTACGCCGCGCTCGCGCCCGACCTCGCGCTCGTCATGGCCTACGGAAAAATCCTGCGGCCCGCCTTCATCGACACGCCGCGGCTCGGCACGCTCAACCTGCACGCCTCGCTGCTGCCGGCCTGGCGCGGAGCCTCGCCGATCCAGACGGCCGTCGCCGCCAGGGAGACCCGCACCGGCGTTTCCCTGATGCGCATCGTGCCCGAGCTCGACGCCGGCCCCGTGGCCGACGTCGAACCGGTGACGATCGCGCCGCTCGACACCGCGCTCGAGGTCGAGCGCAAGCTCGCCGACGCCTGCGTGCCGTTGATCGCGCGCAACCTCGCCGCGCTGGCCGCCGGCACGCTGCCCTTTGTCGAGCAGGACCACGCCCGCGCCACGTTTTGCCGCCGTCTCGTCAAGGCCGACGGCGTGCTGGATTTCACCGCGCCCGCCGCCGTGCTGGCCGCGCGCATCAACGGCCTCTTCCCCTGGCCCGCCTGCGTTTTCGAGTTCGACGGCCAGCCCATCAAGGTTGGCCAGGCCGACGCCGTCGCAGGCGCGAGTGCGGGAGACGGGATTGGTGGCGACGCGAGGGGCGGGAACGGCGGGAGGGCAGGGGAGCCCGGCGAGGTGTTGGGCGCTGATGCCGAGGGCCTGTGCGTCGCGACCACCGCGGGTGTGCTGCGGTTGCGCCGCTTGCAACGTCCGGGTGGAAAGATGCTGCCCGCCGGGGAGTTTTTGCGCGGTCATCCCATCGCCGCCGGCAGCGTGCTCGCGTCGCGGCCGATGCCGGATTTGGTGGTTTCGCGATAGCGGTGTTGTCGCCGACACTTTCCAACTACGCCGGGTCGGCGGACTGAACGAGGGGAAAGGTCGCCCGTCAATCGGCAGTGGACTCCAAGGCCGCGTTGATCCGCGCGTCGCTCAGGTCGGTTTCGTTCAACTGAAAGAGCAGAACGTTTTCGCCATGCACCGGTGTGCCATCAAGGGCGTGGGCATGGAGATTCATTTTGGTCAGTGCGGTCTGAAAACGCATCCAGCGAGCGACAGACGGGGAGCCGTGGTGGCGGAGGCGCAAAATTCTCGCAGGCCGAAGCGCGCCGCTATCCCTGGACTCAACCCGAATCACCCGTGCATCGAAAACATGCGTTCGCTCAATCTCGGTGCCGCGAATGCGGATCGCCTCGTCGGTGATGACCAGCTCGGTCCTGCACATCCAAATCATACGAATGGTGACCGGCAGTAGCGCGCTGAAGAAAATCAGAAAAACCCAGCCCATGACTCCGCGTGGATCGTGGCGGACGATGTAAACCCCCGCGCAGACAAATCCACAGCAGAGAACCAAGAGCACGAAAGGGAACGCGCGGTATGCTTTGGCGGTGACCATGCGGGTTGGGCTCAACAAGGAGCGACGCCACGGCTCTGCTGGCAATCCACCAATTTCTTCGCTGGCATCGTCGGACTTTTCTGCAACCGTCCGAGAATCGACGCTTTGCAGCAGAAACCACCATACGCAAGGCATCCAAGACAAAACGCACAATAAACATTATGTCTAATCAATCCTTGGGGCGCTCCTTTGGGCGCGGTGTCGGGTCTGTCGGGTCGGCTGGCGGCAAGCTGGTCCCTGCCCCGGTGTTTTCTTGGCTGCAGGACCGTGCGGGCGGCGTGTTGTTGCACCCCACCGCGTTCCCTGGCGATCAGGGTGTCGGTGTTCTGGATGCGGCGGCGGATCGTTTTCTTGAGTTTCTCGCGGCATCGGGGGCTCACCTCTGGCAGGTTTGTCCGCTCGGGCCGACCGGCTACGGCGATTCGCCCTACCAGTGTTTTTCGTCGTTCGCGGGCAATCCTTACCTGATCGATCTGGCTGCGTTGGTTTCCGCCGGACTGTTGTCGGACGACGACCTCGGGCCGTTGCGCGAACTGCCGCGTGATCGTGTCGATTACGGCTGGCTTTACGTCACGAAATGGCCGGCGCTGTTCAAGGCATTCGAGGCGTTCAAAACCGCGGGCCGCCCCGCCCTGTTTGGCGATTTCGAAAAATTCAAGGCCGCCAAGTCCGGCTGGCTTGACGCGTTCACGCTCTTCCAGGCCATGAAGGATCATTTCGACGGCCGTCCGTGGTGGGAATGGCCGAAGGACGTTCGCTTCTTTGAAAACGCCCGGTCGTCCTCTCTCGCCACCGAGCTGGCCGATCAGGCCGAGGCCCACGCGTTTTTCCAATACCTGTTCTTCGGACAATGGGATCGTGTGCGTGCCCGCGCGCACAAGCTTGGCATCGAGATCGTCGGAGACGCGCCGATCTTTGTCGCCCGTGACAGCGCCGATGTCTGGGCGCATCCGGGGCTGTTTCAAATCAACCGGACCACCGGGCGTCCCCTCGCGGTGGCCGGAGTGCCGCCCGATTATTTTTCGGCGGACGGCCAGCTCTGGGGCAACCCGCTCTACGACTGGGCCGCGCATCGCGCCGACGGCTATGCGTGGTGGATCGCGCGCCTGCGGGCCAATTTTGAACTTTGCGACATCGTGCGCATCGATCACTTCCGCGCGTTCGACACCTATTGGTCGATCCCCGCCGACGCCACCGACGCCCGCGGCGGCGAATGGCTGCCCGGTCCCGGCATCGGATTTTTCCACGCGGTCAAGGCCGCCCTGCCCGACGCGCGTCTCATCGCCGAGGACCTGGGCGAACTTTTTCCCAGCGTGGTCGAACTGCGCGACGCCACCGGGCTGCCCGGCATGGCCATCCTGCAATTCGCCTTCGGAGGCGACGCCGGCAATCTCTACCTGCCCCACAACCAGCGCGCCAACAGCGTCGTGTATCCGGGAACCCATGACAACGACACCACGCTTGGCTGGTATGCCTCGGCCGACGAAAAGACCCGCGACCACGTCCGTCGTTATCTGCGCGTGAGCGGCGCGGAGATCGGCTGGGACTTTGTGCGCGCCGCCTATGCCTCGGTCGGGAATCTGGCGATCATCCCGTTGCAGGATCTTTTTTCACTGGGCTCCGAGGGGCGTTTCAACACCCCGGGCGAACCCGCCGGCAACTGGCAGTGGCGGTATGAGGCCGGGCGACTGGCCCGGCTGCACGCGGAGAGCGCGCCCTATCTGCGGGAGTTGGCGGAGCTCTGCGGGCGGGCGTGATTTCCCCGACGCCCCTTGAGGACAAGGGCGATTACGCCTGCTCGCGCAGAAAGGCGGCGATCTTCGGGATCACCTCGGCGTCGGCGTCGGCCAGCACGTAGTGGCCGGCGTCCTTCAGGTAGAGCGCCTCGGCCTGCGGGAGGCGTTTGCGCCACTCGACGTAGTAGGTGTCGTCGAAGCAAAAATCGCGGCCGCCCCAGACGATTAGCGCCGGGCTCCGCTTGAACAGACGCAGCTTGCCCTCGACCTCGGCCAGCGCGGGCCAGCTGGGGTGTTTCTCATCCATCGGGATGTCCTTCACGAACGCGTCCACGGCCACGCGATTCGCCCAGGAATCGTAGGGCAGCAGGAAGCCCCTGCGTTCGTCCGCGGAGAGTCGCCGGCGGTTCATCGACATCGTGACCGCCGGTCCGGCAAAGCCGTTGAGACCGCGCACGATGAAGGTCCCCAGCCCGCCGGTCTTGCACAGCGCGATGCGCCTGGGGATGTTTTGCGACGGAAACGCCGCTGTATTCAAAACAACGATACGACCGATGTCGTCGGGCCGGCGCGCGGCCAGCCCGAAGCCGATGGCGCCGCCCCAGTCGTGCACGACGAGGTGGATTTTGGTGATGCCCAGCGACGCGACCAGCGCCTCGACGTCGGCGATGCGCGTGGCGAGCGAGTAGTCGTAGTCCGCGGGTTTCTCCGACAGGCCCATGCCGATGTGATCGGGCACGATGCAGCGCAGGTGCGGCGAGACGGCCTGGACGAGCTCGCGGTAGTAGAACGACCAAGTGGGGTTGCCGTGCAGCATGACCACGGCCTCGGTCCCCTGCCCCGCCTTGTCCGCGCCCGATTTTCCGCCCTCGTCCAGATAGCTCATCCGCGCGCCGGACGGCGTGGTGAACGACTTGGGCGAAAACGGATAAAGCGGCCGGAGCCAGTCGGGAATGGCGGGGGTCATCGGGTGAAGATCAAAAACAGTTTCACCACTCCAAGGCGAGCATGAGGCAATTCAATCCGCTGCCGATGCCGAGCAGGCCGACCCGGCTGCCGGGCGTGATCGCGCCGGCCTCGACGGCGGCGGACAGGGTGGCGGGCAGGGCGACCGAGCCGGTGTTGCCGAGGGTTTCGAAGGTGGAGAAATCCTTGGCCAGATCCAGTCCGAGGGCTTCGTAGAGTTTGCGCCGGTGGGTGCTGCCGACCTGGTGGCAGATGAAGCGGTCGGTGTTGGCGGCGTCCCAGCCGAGTTCGGCGGTGAAGTCGGTCCAGGTGTCCTTGGCCAGGGCGAGACCCGCATTGAGCAGGGCTTCGCTGTCGGTCTGCATGGCGAGGGCGTCGGCCCCGTGGGTGTCGCCCTGGCAGAGTTCGCTGTGCTCGGTGGCGGCGCGGGCGCAGCCGCCGAGCAGGCGGTGCGGACGCGCGCCGGCGGGCAGCAGGGATTCGTGGCAAACGACGGCGGCGACGGCGCCCGAGCCGATGGTGAGGTTGGCGAAGTAGGGTTTGATGCCGTTGCGATCGAGCGTGCCGTTGAGCAGGGTCTGGAGGGTTTGCTCGACGAGCGGGCCGCTGTTTTCGCCGGAGACGATCAGGGCGCACTTGATCTGGCCGGACTCGATCTGGCCGGCGGCGATGGTCAGCGCGTTGAGGAAGCCGAGGCAGGCGTTGGAGACGTCGAAGATCTGCGCGGTGGCGGGCAGGCCGATCTTGCGGTGCGCGAAGGACGCGGTGGCCGGCTCGAGCATGTCGCGGCAGACGGCGCTATGGATGAAGAGTTCAACCTGTTCGGCGCGCAGGCCGGATTTGGCGAGCGCGGCGCGACCGGCGGCGGCGGAGGCGTCGGAGGGGCGCGTGCCGGCGGGCCAGACGCGACGCTCGCGGATGCCGGTCATCAGCTCTAGGCGGCCAAACGGGAGTCGCAGCCGTTCGTAGAGCGGACGCAGGCGTTCCTCCACCTGGGTGGTGGTGAGGATCTCGTCCGGCAGCGCGGTGGCGAGCGACTCGATGCAGGTGTGGCGGAATTTCATCCGTTGGTTTTCGGGGCGGGTGTCTCGGGCCGCATGGCAAGGCGGACGACTTCGCCGTCGAAGGCGTTGCAACCGAGGCCGGCGTCCACGGTGAGGGTCGTGCCGTTGAGGCCGGAGCTGCGTTCGCTGAGGAGAAACAACACGGTGTCGGCGACCTCCTGGGTGGAGAGGTTCTTTTTGCGGAAGGTCAGTTTCTCCGCGTAGAGGTAGCTCTCCAAGTAGCCTGGGATGCCGGCGGAGGCGCTGGTTTTCAGCGGGCCGGCGCCGACGACGTTGAAGCGCACGGCGGTGTCGGCGCTGAAGGATTTGGCGAGGAAGCGCGCGGCGGATTCGAGGGCGGCCTTGATGGGGCCCATGTAGCCGTAGTTGTCGGGCGTGACGAGGAGCGAGGAGATACCGATGGTGACGACGGAGGCGTCCTTCGCGAGGTGCGGTTTGAAGGCGTTGGCGATCTCGACCAACGAGAACGCGGAGATGGCGGTGGCCTGGAGAAAGTCGCGCCGCGGGGTTTCGTGGAAGGGTTTGAAGCCCTCGGAGTAGTTGGCGAAGGCGATGGAGTGGACGATGCCGTGGATGGGGCCGTGGCCGGCGGCGGCGATCTCGGCGGCGAGCAGGCCGGCGGCGCCCTCGTGCTCGACGTCGCAGAGGAAGACGGGCTTGCCGGCGAGCAGGGTTTCGAGGGATTTTTTGCGGGCCTCGGAGCGCACGCTGTAGAGGACCGTCGCGCCTTGGGCTTCGAGGGATTTGGCGGTGAACCAGGCGACGCTTTTTTTGTTGGCGACGCCGAGGACGAGGATGGTTTTTCCGGAGAGATTAAGGAAGTCGGGCATGGCGGCGTCAGGCCTTGGGCTGGCCTTCGGGGGTTTTCCAGGCGACGGCAAAATCGACGGTGAGCACGCGGGTGCCGTCGGCTTTCTTGATCGCGCCGGACATCATGGTGAAGCCGCCCACGACCTCCTTTTTCTTCACCTCGATGACGATTTGGTCGCCGGGGTAAATGGGGCTGCGAAAGCGCACGTCGCTGATTTTGGCGAGGAGCGGCACGCCGGAGCCGGGGGCTTGGCCGGCGGCCTGGGCTTGGCGGGCCATGAAGAGCGCGCCGGTTTGGAAAACGGCTTCGCAGAGAAGGACGCCGGGGGTGATGGGCGCGTCGGGATAGTGGCCCTTGTAGAAATCCTCATCGGCGTGCCAGGTGCGGGTGGCGGTCAGGCTGTCGGCGGTCTCGGCGGTGATTTCGTCAACAAAGAGAAACGGGGGGCGGTGGGGGATGAGGTCGGTGACGGTGTGAGACATGGCGAGGAGCGGTGGCGGGTGTTGAAGGGACAAAACACCGAGCCCTCCCCTGCCCTGCAAGGATGGAAACGGTTGGGTGCGGACGGAGCGTGGACATTCCTGTCCACGTTGGTGGACGCTCAGCGGCGAAACAGCCTCGCCCGGTTGGTTTGCATCGAACGGCGTGGGCAGGAATGCCCACGCTCCTCAGAGTCGGGCGGCGGCGGGTTCGTCCACCAGCCAGACGACGCGGTCGGCGCAGGTTTTGAGCAGTTGGGACGGAACGTTGAGCACGTCGGCCGGGCCGCGATGCACGCGGTGAAGAGCGTCGGCCTTGCCGGCGCCAAGCGCCATGACGACGATCAGGCCGCAGGCGCGCAGGCCGGTGGGCGTGATGGTCAGGCGCCAGCCCTTGCCGGGGACTTCCTGGCCGCCGAAGAGCAGTCCGCCGTCGTCCTGGAGCAACGGGGTTTGCGGGAAGAGCGAGGCGGTGTGGCAATCGTCACCCATGCCGAGGAAACAGACATCGTAGGCGCGGCCGGGTCCGGAAAGGATGAGCATCGTTTTGCGGTAGGCCTCGGCGGCCTCGGCGACGGGCCAGGCGACCATCCACGGGTGGCGGCGGTCGGTGGACACGGAGAGCGGGGCGAGCAGCTGGCGTTCGGCGTTGCCGAAGTTGCTCTCGGGGCTGGAGAGGAGCACGTGACGCTCGTCGCTGACGGTGAAGTGGGTGTCGTTGAGGAGCGTCTCGGGCAGGGTTTTGTTTTCCGCGCACCACTGATAGAACGCGGCCGGGGTGCTGCCGCCGGTGAGCGCCCAGGTGAAGACGCCGGGACCGGTGCGGGCGGCGTGGGCGGAGGTGGTGAGTTTGACGGCTTCCTGAAAGAGTTCGTCGCGGGTGCCGGCGAGGACGCGGCCGTGGTCGGAGTGGATTTCGCGCATTACGGAATTACAATTGCGGGTTAGAAAAACATGGCCTCGGACAGCGCGGCCTCGGGGCTGAGCAGGGCGATGGCGGAGGAGAGTTCGTCGGGGCCGTCGCCGAGTTCCGCGAGGGTGCGGGCGCAGCCCTGGGTGAAGTTGCCGCTCCAGGAGAAGCGGTGGCCGTTGGTGTTGTAATTGAAGAGGAGGTTCAGCGTGCCCTTGGTCGCGCCCTTGGCCGGACGGAGGGTCTCGGCGAGTTGTTCGGGCGCGGCGCCGCAGTCGGTCAGACGGGCCTTGGCCCAATCGAGCAGCACGCGCGCCTCGGCGGCGAAGTCCGGCGAGTGTTCGGCGGTGATGCCGACCAGTCCGCGGATGAGCAGGTCGGGCGAGTAGCCGCTGAGGAACTGGCCGATGGCCTGGCGAACGTGCAGCAGGCGGGCGTGAGCCAGATCGCGCACGGCGACCTGATCGGGCCACGGGTAGCCGCCGGCATCGGCGGGCGCGAGGGAGCTGTCGAAGAGCACGCGCTTGGCGCGGCGCAGGAGGTATTTGTAGTCGTTGAGCCGCGTGGTGGAGGAGAAGCGGTGCGCCCAGTAGTAGAGCGGCAGGTCGGTGGAGAGGCAGACGCTGACCTGGCTTTCAAGGAAGCGGCGGCTGGACATCGGGTAGCTGAGCATCACGAATTCGCAGCAGCGCAGATCGCCCTTGGTTTTGCCGGGGTGGCATTCGCCGTAGATTTTGGCGCGGAATTCGTCGCCGGCCTCGTCCTCGCGCATCGGGCAGAGCACGACGACGCGGCAGGGGTAGCGGCGCGAGAAGCGCACGGCGGTCTGGAACTGCGCGGCGGCGTCCTCGGCGCTGGTTTGGTAACCGAGGTGGAGGACGAAGTTGACCTGGGTGGCCTTGGTCTCGTCGGACGCGGACGCGGGGGCGCCGGACTCGGCGGGGGTTTCCCACATGCGGGCGAGGCTCTTGGAAATGGAGCCGACGGGGACTTCGAGGCCGGGGAGTGCGTTAAAGATGGCGGGCATCGGTAGGGACAAAATCCTAAAACCTAAGCGGCTAAATCCTAAATCAACCGGAGTTGGGCAGGGAGAGGAACGCTTAGGATTTAGTGGTTGGGATTTAGGATTTACGGCGAAGCCGTTCAGGGTTGGCGCCAGACGTGGTTGTTGGCGGCGAGCAGGGCGTCGGCGTTGGCGGGGCCCCAGGAGCCGGCGGGATAGCTGTCCATGCCCTCGCGGCCGGCGGCGGCCCAGGCTTCGAGCACGGGCGTGTAGAGTTTCCACGAAGTCTCGGCCTCGTCGCCGCGGATGAAGAGCGTGCCGTCGCCGATCATGGCGTCGAGCACGAGGCGCTCGTAGGCCTCGGGGGTGTTGGACCCGAAGGTGGCCGAGTAGCGGAAGTTCATCTTCACGGGCTGGGTGCGGGTTTCGAGGCCGGGCACCTTGCCGTTGAGCACGAGGTTGAGGCCCTCGTCGGGTTGGATCTGGAAGGAGAGCGTGTTGGGTGCGAGGTTGAAGCGTTCGCTTTCGGCGAAGAGGGTGCCGGGGGGGCGCTTGAACTGCACGGCGATCTCGGTGACGCGGCGGGCCATGCGCTTGCCGGAGCGCAGGTAGAACGGGACGCCTTGCCAGCGCCAGTTGTTGATCGAGAGGCGGATGGCAGCGTAGGTCTCGGTGCCTGACTGCGCGGCGATGCCTTCTTCGTCGAGGTAGCCGGGGGCCTGCTTGCCGTTGATCATGCCGGCGGCGTATTGGGCGCGGGCGACGTCGCCGTCGGGGCCGAGATTGAGGGGCTGGATGGCCTTGAGGAGTTTTACCTTTTCGTCGCGCACGTCCTCGGCGGAGAGCGAGACGGGCGGCTCCATGGCGGTCAGCGCGACCAGCTGCATGGTGTGGTTTTGGATCATGTCGCGGAGCGCGCCGCTTTGCTCGTAGTAGCCGCCGCGGGTGCCGACGCCGACCTCCTCGGCCACGGTGATCTGCACGGACTCGATGTAGCGGCGGTTCCAGAGCGGTTCGAAAATGGAGTTGGCGAAGCGCTGGACGAGCAGATCCTGGACGGTCTCCTTGCCGAGGTAGTGGTCGATCCGATACACCTGATGCTCCTCGAAGACCTGGCGGATGGTGGTGTTGAGCTTGAGCGCGGAGGCGAGGTCCTTGCCGAAGGGTTTTTCGATGATGACCTTGGAGTGGTTGGCTTGGCCGAGGTATTTGGAGGCGAGTCCGCTGGCGCCGAGATTGAGAAGGATGGGCGCGAAAACCGAAGGCGGCGTCGAAATGTAGAAGAGGGACTGGAGCTCCCGGCCGAGTTTCTTTTCGAGGGAGGCGATGTGGTCGGCGAGGCGCTTGAAGGCCTCGGGGTCGTCGTAGCCGCCGGCGACGTAGCTGGTGCGCTCGACGACGTTGTTCCAGACATCGGTGTTGAGCTCGCGGCGGGAGAATTCCTTGATCGCGCCGGTGGCGACTTCGCGGAACTCGGCGTCGGGTATCTCCTTACGGCCGTAGCCGACCAGATAGAAGTCAGCCGGGAGCAGGTTGTCGTAGCCGAGATTGTAGATCGCGGGGATGAGCTTGCGGGCGGTCAGATCGCCGGAAGCGCCAAAAATGACGATCACGGTCGGCGGAGTGCCGCGGTGCTTGCTCAAGCCTTGGAGGAACGGGTGACGTTGGGCTTCGGACATGTTGGAATCGTGAAATTTGGGTAGTCGAAACGGAGCCTAGCAAGGCTAATGAAGTGAATTGTCCGAATGGAACGGATTAGCGCACTTCATGCACGACGCCCATCGGGCGCAGATCAGGGGAACAGGGGGACGTTTTCGAAATGGAGGATCTCCGGCGGAGTGCGCCCCCGGGTGTTGACCTCGACCACGTCGAAGCGATGCGTGCGGGGCTTCCGCCTCAACGCCGCGAGATAGGCGCGGCAGGCGCGGAGAAGGACTTTTCTCTTGCGACGATTGACCGCGAAATAGCCCGGCACGAGGGCGTCGGCGGCGCGGGTTTTGACCTCGACGAAAACGACGATGTCGCCGTCGCGGCAAACCAGGTCGATCTCTTCGCGCCGGTCCTTGGGGTTGCGCCAGTTGCGGGCGACCACTTGCAGGCCGTTGGCGCGCAAAAAATCCGCCGCGCAACGCTCGCCCCATTCACCGTCGTCAAGCGCGGCACCGCCCCGCCGCTTGGAAAACCAGCCTTTGATTTGCGCCCACATGCTGCGGGGTATTTCTATTGCCGCCCATCCGGGGGTCTGACAATGCCTGAAAATTCGTAAGCCCCGCAACCTACGACCGATCCCTTAAAATCATGGCCAAGGCATCCATCGCCAGCACTCTGCGTCGCTCCCTCCTGATCAAGATCATCTCGAAGCCCGCCCCCAGTCGCGAGGACGTCAACTCCGTCATCGAGCTGACCTCGTCCAAGGTCGTCGAGGCGTTGCAGGCCCAGTCCATGACCCTCTATCTGGTCGAGGGCAACGACATCGCCTTCAAGCACGTTTACTACTCCCCCACCCTCTGGGCGCACGCCCCCGAAAAGGAAGCCCGCCTCAACGCCACCGCCGAAAAGCTCCTCGCGCTCAAGCTCCCCCTCGGCCAAGGCGTCGTCGGCAAAACCATCGCCACCGGCGAACCCGTCTTCTACCGCAAAAGCGAGAGCCAGGCCCCCTTCATGGTGTCCATGTCCAAGGACACCGACTTCGACGTCAGCTCCATGCTCACCGTGCCGCTCAAGGCCGGCAACCTCGTCATCGGCGCGATCCAGGTCCTCAACAAGGAACTCAGCGCCGGCACCGACGGCGACTTCACCGACGCCGACCTCACCCTCCTGCAAGAAGTCGCCGAATACTCCGCAACCCTCATCCAGCGCATGCTGGACCCCAAGTTTCAGATCGGCCCGGAGGACACCGCCAAGTTCATCGCCCGGCTCACCGATCATCCGCTCGTCACCAAAATCGAGGAGATCGAGGTGGATGAGAAACTGGTCGAGGTCATCGGCGACGCCATCATTCGCCGCGAGCAAATCTTCCCTCACAAGCGTCTCTCGACCAACTCCGTGGCCGTGCTCATGGCCAACCCCCTCGACTACGCCAAGCGCGAGGCCTTCCAGATGGCCACCGAGCTCGTCATCGAGGAAATCTCCGTCGCCCCCGCCAGCTTCATCGAATCCCTCGTCAAACAATTCTTCCGGACCGATCCCAAGACCGCCGTCGAGAGCGATGTGGATATCTCCGATGTCGCCGAGGTCATCAGCACCGCCTACAGCGGCGACGGTTCCGAGGTGAAGGCCGAGGATCTCGAAAACGAGGACTCCGCGCCCGTCATCCAGCTGGTCAACCGCATCATCGAGGACGCCTACATCTGCGGCGCCTCCGACATCCACGTCGAACCCCAGGAAAAAGACCTTCTCATCCGCTACCGCATCGACGGCCTCTGTCAGGAAAAGCTCCGCCTGCCCAAACAGGTCAGCAACGCCCTCGTCACCCGCCTGAAGATCATGTGCAACCTCGACATCGCCGAACGCCGGCTGCCGCAGGACGGACGCATCGTCTTCAAAAAATACACCAAGAAGAACATCGACATTGATCTGCGCGTCGCCACCGGCCCCATGAACTTCGGCGAGAAGGTCGTCATGCGCATTCTCGACAAGCAGAAGTCCACCCTGCCTCTGCCCGCCCTCGGTTTCTCCGACGAAAATCTCGAACGCTACCGCGCCTGCATTCGCCAGCCCTACGGCATGATCCTGCACTGCGGCCCCACCGGCTCCGGCAAGTCCATGACTCTCTACTCGGCCCTCTCCGAGATCAACGACCCCGACGTCAACATCCAGACCGCCGAGGATCCCATCGAATACACGCTCGCCGGCATCAACCAGATGCAGATGAACCGGCAGATCGGCCTCACCTTCGCCCGCGCCCTGCGCTGCTACCTGCGTATGGACCCCGACATCATCCTCGTCGGCGAGATCCGCGACGAGGAGACCGCCGGCATCGCCGTCGAGGCCGCCCTCACCGGCCACCTGCTCGTCTCGACCCTCCACACCAACGACGCCCCCTCGACCGTCACCCGCCTCACTGAGATGGGCATTGAGCCCTTCAACATCTCCGCCTCCCTCGTCGCCGTCTGCGCCCAGCGCCTCCTGCGCCGCGTCTGCAAAAACTGCAAGGTCCCCTGCGAACCCGCCGGCCGCGAAAAGGACATCCTCGAAAAGGCTCTCGGCTGGAGCGGCCAGATTTTCAAGGCCAACCCCCAGGGCTGCCCCGCCTGCGGAGGCACCGGCTACAAGGGTCGCGTCGGTATCCACGAACTCATGACAAACAGCGAGGAGCTCACCGCCGCCATCAACAAGGAGGTCGAGGTCGCCGAGCTCAAACGCATCGCCATGCGCACCGGCATGAAGACCCTGCACCAGGATTCCATGCTCAAGGTCCGCCAGGGTCTCACCACCGTCGAGGAAGCCCTCGCCAACGTCCCCCCCGACCTCATCCTGTGAGCGGCGACCGCCCGCGGCCGCGCCGCTTTTCTCCTTGTCCGGCAAAACCGCGCGCCGTCTAAAACCCGACGATGAAAATAGCTCGCGTCACCCTCAGCGACCGCGCCTCCGCCGGTGTCTATGCCGACCAAAGCGGCCCCGAGATCGAACGCGTGCTCACCACCCTGCTCGGCGACGGCCATGCCTTCTTGGCTCGCCTGATTCCCGACGAGCGGGCCGTCATCGCCGACACCCTGCGCGCCCTGTGCGATGACGAACAGTGCGACCTGGTCGTCACCACCGGTGGCACCGGCCCCGCGCCCCGCGACGTCACTCCGGAGGCCACCCGCGACGTGATCACGCGCGAGTTGCCCGGCTTTGGCGAAGCCATGCGCGCGGTCAGCTTCGCCACCGTTCCGACCGCCATACTCTCCCGCGCCACCGCCGGCACCCGGGGACGCACGCTCATCATCAACCTCCCCGGCAACCCCAGGGCCATCGGCGAATGCCTGCCGCCGCTCGTGCCCGCGATTCGCGAATGCCTCAAGCACCTCGACGACGCCTGACAATGATCCGCATCGAGCACCTCTACGTTTCCCCCGGACACAACTACTTCGGCCATCACGGCCAGCCCGCCGACGCCCACCCGATTCTTGCCGTGGACAAAGTCGAGTGCGTGGCCGGACGCGGCCTGCGCGGCGACCGGTTCTTTGATTTCAAGGAAAACTACAAGGGCCAGATCACCTTCTTCTCCGCCGAAATTTACGACGAACTCCGCGCCGCGTTCGGCGTCACCGACCGCGCCCCATCGGCCTTTCGTCGCAACGCCATCACCCGCGGCGTCGATCTGAACACCCTGATCGGAAAAATCTTCACGCTGCAGGACATCCGTTTCGAAGGCGTCGCCGAGTGCTCGCCCTGCTACTGGATGGACCAGGCCTTCGCCCCCGGCACCGAAACCGCGCTCAAAGGCCGCGGCGGCCTGCGCGCGCGCATCCTCGACGACGGCTGGCTGCACCGCGATGCGCCCGCCGGGACAACGCCATGAGCAATCTCGGCGGACTCGTCCTGATCGGCGGACATTCGCGCCGCATGGGCACGGACAAAGCCGCGCTGCCCTGGGGCGGCGGCACGTTGCTGGAGCATCAAATCGCCACGTTGCGCGCGGCCGACGCCGACCCGGTGATGGTGGCCGGCCGCGCCGATCAGACCGCCCCGTTGTCCGACCTCCCGTGGGTGACCGACGAACCCGGAGTCGCCGGCCCTCTCGCCGGCCTGCTGGCCGGGCTGACGGCGTGCCCCGCGGATTTTTTGGCCGTGCTGGCGGTGGATTTGCCCCGATTCCCGGCGGAGCTTTTCAAGGCTTGGCATCAAGCCGCCATTCCGGGCTGCGGCTGGATCATCCAAGGGGAAAAAGGATTCGAACCGCTCGCGGCGCTCTACCCCAAAACCGCGCTCGCGTCGCTCCGTGACGGCGCCGCCCAAGGGGTGTTTCGCCTGCAAAGCCACCTGCTGACGCTGATCGAATCAGGCCACATGCGCATCTGGTCCGAGCCCCTGCCGTCCAAAGACTGTCTGGCAAATTGGAACTCACCCGCCGACATGCGGTGATTGGTCGCGGCAACGCCCCGGCCGCCCCCTTCGTCACCGCGGGGGCAACCTCCAATCACCCCTGAACCGATACGGGGGAAGTCCCCATTGAAACCGACCGGCCATGTGTGCCATTATTGCGCGGCAGCAACCCCACGCGAGACAGGCTTACACCTCCGGCACCATAAAAAAGACATCCGCCCGAGGGAGTTGGGCACCCGATCAATATGGAACGAACCAAGCTTGCCGTTGTCCATCCTCACAACCCACCTCCCGCCTGGGAATAGATTCCAGGTCTTCAACACTCACACACAACACCACACGCCATGCCTACCATAACTTCCCATCGCAAGTTAGCCTCAGTCGGGTCAGTGGACACCTTGGACGGCGACACGCCCGCCTTGGTGAATCGTGCCGCTCCCATGGACGCGCCGCCTTCGTTTTTGGAAAAATCCACCCCCGAGCCCGCACCCGCGGCCACCGCCTACGGCGAGCGCAGCAACCTGCAACTCTACCTGCAGGAAATCGGCAAGACGCCCCTGCTCACTCCGGCCGAGGAGGTCTCCCTCGCCAAGCGCATTATGAAGGGCGACAAGGCGGCCCGCGACCACATGATCTCGGCCAACCTGCGCCTCGTCGTGAAAATCGCGATGGACTACAAGGATTTCGGCCTGCCCCTGCTCGACCTCATCAGCGAGGGCAACCTCGGCCTCATCAAGGCCGTCGAACGCTTCGACCCGGACAAGGGCGGCAAGCTCTCCACCTACGCCGCCTGGTGGATCAAGCAGTCCATCAAGCGCGCCCTGGCCAACCAGTCCAAGACCATCCGCCTGCCCGTTCATCTGGTGGACAAGATTTCCAAGATGCGCCGCACCGCGCTCGCCCTCACCGAGGAGCTCGGTCGCGAGCCCACCGACGAGGAAATCGCCATCGAGCTGCAGGTGCCGACCAGCAAGGTCGCCCACCTCAAGTCCGTGAGCGTGCGCCCCGCCTCGCTGGATGCGCCGATCAGCGACGACGGCGATTCCGCCTCTTTCGGCGAGATCGTCGGCGACGAGAACGCGGTCAATCCGTTCGACAGCCTGCGTGATCGCAGCCGCAACAGCGACCTGCACGCCATGGTGGAGTCGCTTGATCCGCGCGAGGCCGAGATCATCCGCTATCGTTTCGGTTTGGATGGACGCGACGAACTCACCCTCGAGGAGGTCGGCCAGAAATTCAAGGTGACCCGCGAGCGCGTGCGCCAGTTGCAAAACCTCGCGCTCTCCAAGATGCGCAAGGCCATGGCCCATCACGAGGCTCAGCGCACCGCCGAGGACATCGCCCAGGAGACGCTGCTGGTCAAACGGCAGGAAGTCATCCGCGAGTTCATCGAATCCCGGAGCAGGCGCAACGAACCGGAGCCGCAGCCAAAAGCCCCGGCGAAATCCCGGCGCGGTGCCTCAATCGCATCCAAGCCGACCAGTCGCTCGCGTCGCTGAGTTCACGCGAACCGCGAAAGTCCGGCGCCCTCTCCCGCCACTCCGGGATCTCTCGGACTGTGTGCGGGACTTGGCGACCGTCTCCATTTTCCGAGGCGGACGGTCGTCCACGGAGCCGCCGACACGTGCCGACCCCGCGAAGGCGTTACGCGTTCTTCCCGCCGCGGATCGCCATCCACAGTCCTGCCTCGCACCGAAAAAGCAGTCCCCGGATCATCCCGATCATCAGATGCGGCTCTCGCCAACGGGAACGAGTTTCGGATGCAAGATCACGTCCGAGCCAGGCGACCAGCACCGGGCGGTGGCGATTGAGCTCCCGCGCGAGCAACGAATAGCCGGAGGCTTCCGTGGCCACATACACGCGCTTCGAAAGCGCCAGCAGCACCAGATCCGCGACCGCCATCGTGTTGATGCGAAATTTCATCTTGGCCGAGACCGCCTTCCGGTGCAGCCCCACGCCTTTGAAATTGGGTATGCCTGTCGTGGCTATCCGCCGGCCCGCCGCCTTGCGGACACTCCTCTGCACAGCCACCGAATCGGTGGCCAAAAACACGCCGCCGAGGTAGCGCCTGACGAGCGGCAGCACCTTGCCGGCATCCGACTTGATGTCCGTGTTTCTCACATGAATCCCGATATACGGCTTCGGCAGGCCGGCCCACCGGCGTTCGACCAATCGCCGCAAGCGCGGACTCAGCCGCAAACACCCCAGAAACTCCCAATCAAATGACGTTCGCCCGCATTGTTGGTGAATCAGCACCGCGGCATCATGGTCGCGGGAGAAGTCGAAAGTGAGGGGGACGCCCGCCAGGCAGAAATTCAGATTTCGCCAGTGGCGAGGTTGCTCATGGCCCCTTGGGTCGAGTCTGGCATGTCCGGGGTGAACCGACAGGTCGCGCGCGATCGCCGTTTGGATGAATTCGCGCGGATTCGTCATCACTTGCAGGGAGGGGTGCTCGACCGAAAAATACTCCCCGAAGGGCGAGGCGAAGGTCACCGAGTTTTCGGTATCAATCACCAGGACCCGGCCATGGCGCAGGGCGTAATGAAAACACAAGCCCAGTTGGGACAGCATGTCAGTGAGACCGCCTTCGGGCCGACAGATGAGGTATTTTTCCATGAATGGGTTTCGGTTGGCGGTGCGCCGGATAGCAATTCGGTCGGCGGACCCGGTGTCAACCTGCGCGCGCCGTCCACACCGACGGCTCCGTTTCAAAGGATCGACTTGGTGGCTTTCGGGCGATCATCTCCATCGCGGCCAATGACATTCATCCAATTCGGCATTCTCCAATTTGTGCGCCACGGTCGGATCGTGGTGGCGGGCCGGCTGCCGGAGCACCTGCGTTCCGCGACTGCCAGCGTCGTCCTTCGGACCGGGCGGCGCAGCTGTCCCGGACAACTGGCTCCAGGCGGCGGCTTCACCATCGCCTTCCACAGCCACAAGCGCCTGTTGTGGGTCGCGGTCTGGGCCGTGCAGCCGGATGGCGACGAGACCCGCGTCGGCCGTCGTCTGGTGGTCAATCTTCACGCCGCCCGCAGCCGCACCATGCTTGATGAGGCCGGCGACATGCTCGCCCTGCGCGCCTTCACCGATATCCCCGCCCGCCCGTGCGAGGCCGCCCCGCCCACCAATCCGGACTCATTGTCCATCCATTGGATCATCCCCGATTTCCAACAAGGCGCCGGCGGGCACATGAATATTTTCCGCATCGTCCGGCACCTGCAGGACGCCGGCCACCGCAACGTTTTCTGGATCATCGGCGAGAGTCGCCACGCCGACCCGGCCGACTACATCGACCGACACTTTGTTCGCCTTGATTGCCCGGTAAACCACCTGTCCGCCGACAACCTCGACCAAGTCCGCGGCGACGTTGTCGTGGCCACCAACTGCTGGTCCGCCTATTACGTGCGCGGCATTCGTCAGGTCGCCCGAAAATGCTACCTGGTGCAGGACTACGAACCCTGGTTTTTTGCCGTCGGCTCCGACTATCATCTGGCGCGTCGCACCTACCGCTTTGGCTTTCAGCCAATCGTCGCTGGCCGGTGGCTGTGGGAGATGATGCGGCGCGAAGGCGCGGGGGACGCCCCCTGCTTCAGCTTCGCCTACGACCCCGCGCATTATCATCCGGCGACGGACTCTCGACGCGCGTCCGGCCCGTGGCGTATCGCCGTTTACGCCCGCATCACGACGGATCGGCGCATGGTGCCGCTTGCGCTCAAGGCGCTCGACCTGCTCGCGCGCCGTCGCTCGGACTTCATCGTGCATTTTTTCGGTCAATACGCCGGCGAAGGAAACCTCGCCTACCCGTTCGTTGACGAAGGCGTGCTCGATGCGGCCGCGCTCGGCCGGCTTTACCGGCAATGTGATCTGGGCGTCGTTTTTTCCGCCACCAACCACTCGATCGTGCCCACTGAGATGATGGCCTGCGGCCTGCCTGTGCTCGAACTCGACGGCGAAAACAACACCCTCATCTATCCGCCCGGCAGCATTGCGCTGGCCGAACCCGACGAACACGCCGTCGCACGGGAAATGGAGCGGCTCCTCGACTCCCCGCAGGCGCGAGCCGAGCTGCGTCAACAGGGCTTGGCCTACACCGCCGACCTTGACTGGGAAACCGCCGCGCGTGTCGTCGGGCAAGCCCTGGGCGCCCGCCCGGCGCGCTGACCCGGCAGGCTCCACCCAACCCATGTCCGCCACGCCCCCGTCGATTCGCCACCCCGGATTCATCACCCTTCGCGGCCGCGTGCCCGGGTCCCTGCGATCAACGGTCAACACCGTCATCCTACGCATCGGTAAGCGCCGGCTCTGGACCTCGCCCGACGCCGCCGGCGGGTATTCGTTCACCTTTGCCAGCCGCCGCCGCCTGCTGTGGATCGTGACTCTCGGTGCCGACGCCCGCGGCCGTTGCCACGTCCTGCGCCGCCGGCTCTTCTGGAATCGCGCGGTCCCACGACAAACGACGACCGACGACCGCTCCCGGGCAGTTTGCGCGGAGGCGTTCGACTCCGCTTGCTACCTTGCCGCGCTGCCCGCCGCGCAAAGAGACGAGGCCCGGTCCGATCCGCTCGGGCACTACCTAGCCATTGGCTGGCGACAGGGTTTTCCGCCACACCGCTGGTTCGACGTGACGTGGTATCTGCGCGAAAACCCCGACGTGGCCGCCGCAGGCGACGAACCGTTTACCCACTACTTGGAAATCGGTTGGAAACGGGATCGCCACCCCCATCCCGGCTTCGACAACACCCGCTATCTCGCGCGGCACCCCGAACTGCTCCTTGGCGACACCGGCCCGCTGCACCACTGGAACCGGCAACGCCTCGCCGACGCCGTCCACCC
>Ga0079224_100002527_pt1 | contig 22304 bp, 20 predicted proteins | sample Stecom2015_FD_80414 | JGI IMG/M metagenome (GOLD analysis project Ga0079224, IMG submission 80414) | Agricultural soil microbial communities from Utah to study Nitrogen management - Steer compost 2015 | ecosystem: Environmental > Terrestrial > Soil > Agricultural land | place: USA: Utah...
ACCGGGAAGATCTGATCCCGGAAGTACGTCCGCAGCCGGTCCCGGTCCTCCGCCGCAAGGTCGCCCCACCGAAGGAACTGGATCCCTTCGGCGAGCAGTGCTGGCTCGATCTCGTCGCGGAAGCAGCTCGCGTGCCGGGCCATGAGCGCGGCGGTGCGTTCGGCGATGAGCGCGAGCTGCTCGCGGACGGTGAGCCCACCGGGGCCCTCCACCGGGAGGCCGGTTTGGAGCCTGCGCATCAGGCCGGCAACCCGCACCATGTAGAACTCGTCGAGGTTGCGCGCGAAGATGGCGAGGAACTTCAATCGCTCAAGCAACGGGATGTGCCGGTCCTCCGCCAAGGCCAGGACGCGGGCGTTGAAGTCCAACCACGACAGCTCGCGGTTGAAGTACCGGCCCGCTGGCAGTGGTCGCTCGAGCAGCTCCTGCGCTGCGGACTCATCAGGCCGGCCGGCACCCTCGGCGGTGGTCGAGGCTGAGGCAGCCCCAGCCGCCTCGTCGGTGCCAGTGGCCCCACTGGCCCGCGCAGGACCGTTACGCCCGCTTCGCCCCGCCGCTCGCCGCTGGCGTGGCGTCGCCTTGGCTTCGTCCTCGGTCATTCGTCCATTCTCGCGCGCCAGCGAGGCCGCCCGAGCGAAGTCGACAGACGCTCATGGGCGATCGAGCCCCGCGATCGTCAGGGCATTCCTTGAGGGCATGGACCGTCAGGGCCACCTTCAGGGCACGGACCGTCAGGTCCACCTTCAGGGCACGGACCGTCAGGGCCACCCTTAGGGCAATGTGGGCAGGGTCAGGCGCTGCACCCGCCCGTCCGGCCCCAGTTCCAGCCGCACGCGTTGGCCAAGGCGGAGGTGACGCAAGCCGGACGCGGCGAACGCCTCGGCATCGAACGACATCGTCGAACCGTCGTCGAGCAGGACCGTTCCCCCTGCGCCCTCTTCGAACGTGGCCACCGTCGCTTGCATGGCCGCTATCCTCCCGCAACCGCTGCTGGTCCGCGAGACGCGTCATCGCGGCCGTCGGGGAGGGCCGCACCCGGGGTGGCTGGGTCGGGGATAGTCGTACCGGGGACAGCCGCACTGGGGATAGCCGCACCGGGGAGGTCTGCGTGGGGGAAGTCCGCGTCGGCCAAGGCCTCCGCCGTACGAGGGCCGACTCCGAGCGCGATCGCCTCCGCCAAGTCGGCGGGGGTGTCGACGTCCCGGCGCAGGCCGGGCCAGTCGCCGGTCACCTCCACCGCGCCGCTCGCGACGTGGGCCGATGCGGAACCGGCGCCGAAGCACGGTTCCAGCCGCATGCCCGGAAGCGCCGCCAGCAGCACGGTTCCCGTGCCCGCCGCGTCAGCGACAAAGGCGCGGCCCGCCCCGGCCCGATCCGCGTCGGCCGGTAGGGAGGATCTCGCGGCCGTCTCGGCGATCCGAAGCGCCGACGTCAACTGCTCTGGACGGAGCGCGGGTAGGTCGGCTGCCAGGGCGGCGACGCCTGGCAGGTACGCCGCCACTCCCGGCTGGCGCACCTGATGCGCCGCGTAGGCGAGGGCCGGGTTGAGCCCGGCCTCGGGCACGTCCGAGATCACCTCGGCACCGAGCCCGGTCGCCTCCTTCGCCACCAGCGAGTCGGCGGTGACCACGATGACCCGTCCGGCCACCGGGCTGGCCAAGGCGGCGGCGGTCACGTCCATCGCCATGGCGAGGACAAGCCGGTCGTGCTCGGAGTCGGACAGGATCCCGCGCAATCTCGTCTTGGCGATCTCCAGGCGCTTGACCGGGATGAGGAGGGTCCAGCTCACCGTGCCATCTTGGCCCGTCGCCGGAGCCTTGTCGCAGGAACCGGCCAACTCCTCGCCGCTCGGGTTGCTCGGGCCGGGGTCGGGCCCCATCTGTCGCGCCGCCCACCTGTCGCGGCGCGGCCACAGGCAGGCATGATGGGCGAGCAGACGACGCGCAGTGGCCGCCTGCCTCGCCGTCCGCTCGATGATGGGGCGTTGGGCGTGGCGGGAGAGTTGCGTGGCGGGCCGTTTGGCCGGAGGAGGAGGTCTGGTGGGGCGGCGCAGGCTCGGATTCTGGCGGCGCGGGGCGGTCGTGGTCGTCAAGCCGCTCCTGGTTGCCTTGACCCGCCGCGACTGGCGCGGCATGGCCAATATCCCGGCCGAGGGTCCCGTGATCATCGTGGCGAACCATATGAGCCACGCCGACCCGTTGGTCCTGGCGCACTACGTCTACGACTCCGGACGATGGCCCGCGTTCCTTGCCAAGGCGAGCGTCTTCAAGTTCCCGGTGATCGGTCCATGGCTGCGCGCGGTGGACCAGATACCCGTCTACCGCGGCACGGTCGACGCCGGGAAGGCGCTCGAGGCGGCCGAGGCGGCACTGCGGGCGGGCAAATGCATCGTGGTGTATCCCGAGGGGACGACGACTAAGGAGCCGGATCTGTGGCCTATGCGCGGCAAGACGGGTGCCGCTCGGCTCTGGCTCGCGACCGGAGCACCGGTGGTTCCGGTGGCGATGTGGGGTCCCCAGCGGATCTTTGATCCCCGGACCAAGAAGCTCCGGCTGCTTCCCCGAGCCACGGTCACGGTGGTAGCCGGGGCGCCACTGGACCTGTCCAAGTGGGCTGGTGCGTCGCCGTCGGTGTCGACCCTGCAGGAGATCACTGAGCACATGATGCTCACGCTGCGCGACATGGTGGCCGAGCTCCGGGGTGAGACGCCACCGCCGTTGTGGGACCGAACCGCCCGACCCACCTTGCCGGCCGACGGATCGGAGGGCTGAGCGATGTCTCTCTCCGAGATCAAGCGAGTCACGGTGCTGGGCGCAGGCTCCTGGGGAACCGCGTTTGCCAAGGTGCTCGCCGATGCTGGGCGGTCGGTGACGATCTGGGCCCGTCGGGAGGAGATCGCGGCGAGCATCCGGGAGGAACGGCGCAATCCCGAGTACCTGCCGGGCGCGTCGCTGCCGGAGAGCGTGACCGCGACCTCGGACGCCGCCGCGGCGCTGGAGGACGCGGACCTCGTGGCGATCGCGGTGCCCTCCCAGACGCTGCGGGAGAACTTGACCAAGTGGGCGGCCGCGGGCGTGATCCGGCCGGAGGCGACATTGCTCAGCCTGATGAAGGGGATCGAGCTCGGCACCGGCAAGCGCATGAGCCAGGTCATCGCCGAAGTGCTCGACATCGACCCGGACCGGGTGGCGGTGCTCACCGGCCCTAACCTCGCCGCAGAGATCGCGCACGGTCAGCCGACCGCCGCCGTGGTGGCGTGCTCAGACATGGAGCGGGCCACGGTCGTCCAGCAGGCCATCGTCACGCCATACTTCCGGCCGTACACCAACCGCGACGTCATCGGTTGCGAGCTCGGCGGTGCGGTCAAGAACGTCATCGCCCTCGCGACAGGCATGGCGATCGGCATGGGATTCGGCGACAACACCAAGGCGACGCTCATCACCCGCGGGCTGGCCGAGACCGCCCGGTTGGGTGTACGCCTGGGTGCCGACCCACTGACCTTCGCCGGGCTGGCCGGGCTCGGCGACCTCGTCGGTACCTGCATGTCACCGCTGTCGCGCAACCGTACCTTCGGCGAGCACCTCGGCCGCGGCGAGACCCTCGAGCAGGCGCAGGCGGCGACCCGGCAGACGGCGGAGGGGGTCAAGAGCTGCTTGTCCATTCGGGACCTGGCGCGGGCCAACGGCGTTGAGATGCCGATCACCGAACAGGTGGAGATGGTCTGCCATGAGGGTCTCCCGCCACGTGTCGCCATGACGGCGTTGATGAGCCGCGAAACCAAGCCCGAGCAGTGAGCGAGGCGAGGCAGGAAATCGGCATGTATGGAGACTCCACCCGCAGCGTCCACGCCGGACGCCCGCCCGCGCGTCCGGGCGAGCCGTTCCTGCCGGGGCCGGTCCTCGCCGCGACGTACCCGCTGGATCCTCAGACGGGTCCAGTCGCCGGCGTCCCGTCGTACGGCCGGCCGGATAGCATCACCCGCGCGCGCTTGGAGGAGGCGATTGGCGAGTTGGAGGGTGGCCAGTGCCTCGCGTTCGCGACCGGCATGGGTGCCATCACCGCCGCCCTCCTCGCGCTCGTCGGTACGGGCGAGGAGATCGTTCTGCCCAGCGACGGCTACTACCTGACGCGAAGCTGGGCGGCGAGCGCGTTGACCCCGCGCGGTGTGTCCGTCTCGCTCGCCCCCACCGCCGGTCCGTATCCGTCCTTCGACGGCGTCCGGCTGGTGCTGCTGGAGACCCCCGCGAACCCCGGCCTCGATGTCTGCGACATCGCCGCCATCGCGGAGGCTGCTCACGCTGCCGGCGCGCTTGTCGCCGTGGACAACACCACCGCAACGCCGCTTGGCCAACGCCCGCTCGACCTCGGCGCCGACTTGGTGCTCGCGAGCGGCACCAAGGCGCTGACCGGTCACTCAGACATGCTGCTCGGCTACGTAGCCGCGCGCGACCCGGCGCTCCTCGCCCCGATCCAGGCGTGGCGCAACGCCACCGGCGGCATCCCCGGCAACTTCGACGCCTGGCTGGCACACCGGTCGCTGGCCACGCTCGATCTTCGGCTGCGCCGGCAGAGCGAGAACGCCGCCGCGATCGCGCGCGCCCTGCAAAGCCATCCAGCCGTGCTCTCGGTCCGCTGGCCAGGGCTGGAGAGCGATCCGTCCTATGTGGTGGCCAGCCGGCAGATGCGACGGTTTCCGGGCGTCGTGACGTTCCAGCTGGGTTCGGCCGAGCAGGTGACCCGGTTCTTGACGGCGGCGAAGCTCGTGGTCGCTGCCACGTCGTTCGGCGGCGTCCACACGACGGCGGACCGGCGGGCCCAGTGGGGCGATGACACGCCGGAGGGACTCGTGCGCCTCTCGTGTGGGATCGAGGACCCGGAGGATCTGGTTGCCGACGTCGTCGCCGCGCTGGACGCCGCCTCGTCCGAGTAGTCGCTGTCTGGACGGCGTGGTCGCTTTGCCGACCGTCGGTGTGAACGATGGGCCTGGCGACGCCCCACCGGGCGGTCCCGACCGGTAGGGTCACGGACTGTGGGTGAGACGCGAAAGGTCCGCATCGCCGTCATCTTCGGTGGGCAGAGCCCTGAGCATGCCGTCTCCGCAGTGAGCGCGGGCAGCATCCTGGGCGCCCTCGACACCGATGAGTTCGAGGTGATTCCGGTCGGCATCACCCGGGATGGGCGGTGGGTGCTCGGCGTCGGTGACGCGGAGACCCTCGCGATCCGGGGCGGCCGGATGCCGGAGATCACAGCGTCGGCCGCCAGCGAAGTGATCGCTGCCGGTGACGCGCGCCCCGGTGACGCGGTCGCAACAGCGGCAGGCGAGCGCCGGGTCGAGGTCTTGGAGGCGTACGAGGGCGCTCGCGCGCTGCGCGACATCGACGTGGTCTTCCCTGCGCTGCACGGCGCCTACGGTGAGGACGGCACGATCCAGGGCATGCTGGAGATTATCGGCGTTCCCTACGTCGGGTCCAACGTCTTCGCCTCCGCGGCGGCCATGGACAAGGAGTTCACCAAGAAGCTCGCCGCCGCGGCGGGGATCCCCGTCGGGCCGTACGCGGTGTTGCGGGCCGGTGCGGTGCTCTCCGACGCGGACCGGGAACGGCTCGGCCTGCCGGTCTTCGTCAAACCCGCGCGCGCCGGATCGTCGTACGGCATCACCAAGGTCAAAGACTGGGCGGATCTGGACGCCGCCATCGCCGCCGCTCGCGAACACGATCCCAAGGTGATCGTCGAGGCCGCCATCGTCGGGCGTGAGATCGAATGCGGCGTGCTTGAGGGCGAGGCCGGCGGGGCGCCGGAAGCCTCCGCACTCGCCGAGGTCCGGGTGGTACGCGACCACGAGTTCTACGACTTCGAGGCGAAGTACCTCGACGACGCTTGCGAGTTCGACATCCCGGCGAACCTGCCCGAACGGGTCACGCGGCAGGTGCAGGAGTACGCCTGCCGTACCTTCTCTGCGCTGGACTGCGCCGGGCTGGCCAGGGTGGACTTCTTCGTCACGCCAGAGCTCGATATTTATCTCAACGAGATCAATACGATGCCCGGGTTCACCGCCACCTCCATGTTCCCGCGGATGTGGGCGGCCTCCGGCCTGGAGTACCCGAAGCTCGTCTCCCGCCTCGTGCACACAGCCTTACGCCGCGGCACTGGCCTGCACTGACCCTCTTCGCTGACCGCACTCTCGCCCGCTCAACCGAATCGAACCGGGACGCTCCTCTCAAGATCCGCATGATCATGAGCTGAAGGCGGACATATCGGTCTGATCATGACCTGCAGTTCATGATCGCCGAGGGAGGGCGTGCGTTTATTAGGGGCAGCCGGTGGGGGCGGTCTCGCTCCGAGGATCGTGCCTCCGGATCGCGTCGGAGAACGCGATGACAGACTGCGACGCCCCCTCCGCCGGCCCCGGCACGGTCACGGTCACCGGCACCACGCGGTCCACCGTCGTCCACACCGTCTCGCCCGCCGCCTCCTCGGCGTACCAGCACACGCCGCTGAGCCCAAAGACCGTCGCGGTGAGCTCCACTGTGGGCTGCTCGGTGCCGCACGCCAGCGTCAGCGGCGGATCGCCGTACGCGGCATTCTGCTCGGCACCGGCCGTGACCGGGCGGCGCTGCGCGTCCAGGACGGTCTCGGGAAGGTTGGCGATGACGGCCTGGCAGATGCCGGTCGCCTCGGCGCTGAGCTCCCGTTCCGGCATGGCGACCGGTCCGGTGTCGGGGCGCGAGAAGACCCCGGTCGCCCACAAGCTGATGAAGCCAGCGAGCAGCGCGGCCGGTATCGCGACGAGCGTGGCGATGCGCGCCGCCCGCCGCCGGTCCGGATCAGCGGCGTCCACCGCGTCGTCCGCCGTGCCGCGGCTCATCGCGCTCAGCCCGCCCATGACCTACCGCTGACTCACAGGTGCACGACCGAGCAGGTCAGCGTCCGCGTGATGCCCTGAACCAGCTGCACCTTGCTCACGATCATCTTGCCGAGCTCGTCCACGCTGCGCGCCTCGGTAAGGACGACCACGTCGTACGGCCCGGTGACGGCGTCGACCCGGACAACACCGGGTATCTCGCGGATGGCCGCGGCGACGTCACGCGCCTTCCCGACCTCTGTCTGAATCAGGATGTACGCCTGAACCACGGCCGCCTCCTCCCTGCTACGCAGATTTCCCCGCGAAGCTCGCAACCGGGACAGCGAGCCATCCCGCTTCCGGACCCGTGTCGGTGTGAGACTAGCGAACGGGACACAGCCGCGCGGAGGGGGGACGAATGGGACTGGCCTCGACCGGCGAGTTCGGCCTGATCCAGAGGGTGACGGCGCGATTCGGCCCGGCGGCCACGACGATCCTCGGCCCGGGCGACGACGCAGCGATCGTCGCGGCGCCGGACCGGCGGGTGGTGGCCAGCGTCGATGTCCTCGTCGAGGGGCGGCACTTTCGCCGCGACTGGGCATCCGCGACCGATATCGGGCACCGTGCCGCAGCCGCCAACCTGGCCGACATCAGCGCGATGGGTGCCACCGCCACGGCGCTGCTCGTCTCGCTCTGCGTGCCGCCCGACATCGACCCGAACTGGGTGGAGGAACTCGCCGACGGCTTCGCCGCCGAGACCGAGCCGCTGGGAGCGACCGTGGTCGGCGGGGACATGGCGGCGAGCCCGGTCATCACCATCGCCGTGACCGCGCTGGGCGACCTGGCGGGGCGGGCTCCCGTGCTCCGTTCGGGTGCTCGACCCGGCGACGTGCTCGCCATGGCGGGCCGCGTCGGGTACGCCGCGGCCGGTTTCACCGTGCTCTCCCGCGGGTTTCGCTCGCCGCGGGCGCTCGTCGATGCGTATCGCCGTCCCCAGGTGCCGTACCGCGCCGGCCCGGCGGCGGCGGCGCTGGGTGCCACGTCGATGATCGACGTCTCGGATGGGCTGCTGGCCGACGTCGGTCACATTGCTCAGGCGAGTGGGGTCGGCATCGACGTGCGGCCAGAGGCCTTCGAGATCAGCCAGCAGATGCGCGACGCTGGCGCTGCGCTAGGCGTCGACCCGTACGACTGGGTGCTCACCGGTGGCGACGACCACGCCATCGTCGCCACCTTCCCGAGCGGAACGGATCTCCCTGCGGAGTGGCGGCTGATCGGTCGCGTGCTCGACGGTGGCGGAGTGACCGTGAACGGGCGCGCCTATCGCGATGGACCGATGGGCTGGGACCACTTCCGGTAACGACTCGGTCACCTCCCGGTCCCTACCGCATGCCGGCGCTGAGCAGGTGCTCTGGCGGCGCCGGGGCTGCGCCTATAGTGAGCCTCCGACACGGGAGGACGCTTGGGGATTCGGCTGGTCATGCGGCGCCTGACGGGGGCGAAGACCCTCGTCATCGCCGCTGCTTCGGTGACCGTGCTGGCGATTGCCCTTCTCGCTGGGCTTGTTCAGTACAGCCGCGCGGTGGTCGCGGCCGGAGCGGCGAACTCGATCAGCGAGGCGCCAGCGTCGGAGCGGTCATTGCTCGTGCGCGGCTCTGCAGGGGCCGATCCCGCCGAACTCCGTGAGCGGGACGAAGCGGTGCGGCGCGAGGTGGAGAGCGCGCTCTCCGGCATTGGCGCGCGCGTCTTCGCGGCCGGGTACGCCACCGGTCGCCAGCTCACCGGCGACACCGGCGACGCCATTCCGGACGACGACGGCCTCGTCTTCGCATCCGTGGTGTTCGCCGAAGGGCTCGAAGAGCGCGCCGAACTCGTCGCTGGCGAGTGGCCCCAACCAGGCCAGCGGCCGACCCAGACGGCGATCGCCGCGCCGGTCGCCGAGGTGCTCGGTATCGGGGTCGGAGACCGGATTCCATTGACCAACCGCCTCACCGATGCCGAACAGGAGCTCACGGTGAGCGGGGTCTGGCAGCCCCGCGATCCGGCCGAGCCGTACTGGCGAATCTTCCCATCCATCGAGCAGGCAAGCGCGCCTCAGTCGTCCACGTACGGCCCGTTCCTGGTGCATCGGGACGACTTCATGGCTGAGTACCTGCCGAACGCGTCGGCCGGCTGGCTCGTGGATGTCGATCTCAGCGGCGCCGACCTACCCGCCCTGCAGCGGGTCGCCGGCGCGGTCGCCGACCTCGAATCCGGGATCGCGGATGCGGCTGGCCTGGCCAGCTCGGGCCTCGCCAGTACCGACATCCCGCAGTTGGCCGAGCGGCTGGAACGAGCGGACCTGGTTGGACGGTCGGCCCTACTGACCCCGATGCTGCTCGTCATCGTCCTGAGCGGCTACGCCCTCCTGCTCATCGCCGTGCTGCTCAACGAGCACCGGCGCACCGAGACCGCGTTGATGCGGGCCCGTGGGGCGGCTCGTTCCCAGATCGCCGGGCTGGTCACCCGCGAGTCGCTGCTCGTCGTGCTGCCGGCGGTCGTGCTGGCGCCGTTGCTAGCTGCGGAGGCGCTGGAGTTCGGCCGGCGCCTGCCCACCATCGCGATGCTGGGGCTACCGGACCTACCGGTGCTGGGCCACCTGACCTGGCTCATCGCTGCCGTGGCGGCCCTCGCGTGCGCGGTGGCGATGGTCGTCCCGGCGCTGCGCCGGACCGGCACGTACGTGGAGGAGCTCGCCGCGCAGTCGCGGCCCAGCCGGTGGGCGTTCGCGCAACGGGCCGCGCTTGACCTGGCCCTGATCGCCTTCGCAGTCATCGCCTGGCTGCAGCTGCGCCAGCACGAGTCGCCACTCTCCGGCGTCGGCGACGCGCTCGGCATTGACCCGTTGCTCAGCGCGGCCCCGACCATCGCCGTGCTCGCCGGGGCGCTGGTGGCGCTGCGCCTGCTGCCGTGGATCACGCGGGTGGCCGAGCGGCGGATCAGCCGGACACAGTGGAACGCCACCCTGTTCGGCGTGTGGCAGGCCGGACGCCGGCCGCACGCCGGCCCGGTGCTCCTGCTCGCACTCGCGGTGGCGGTGAGCACGCTCGCCCTCTGCATGGCGAGCACGGCCGAGCGCTCACTGCATGACCAGGCCGACTACCAGGTCGGTGCGGATCTGCGACTGGTGGAGGCCGGCACGGCACCGCCACGCCGGCTCGACGAGCTGGACCGGATACCAGGCATCGAGGCGACGGTGCCGGCCATGCGGGACACGCTGACGCTGGGGCCGGACTCCCTGCGAACGACGGTGCTCGCCGTCGACGCCGCCGCGGCCCCCGGCGTGGTCCAGATGCGTGAGGACCTCGCCAACGGATCACCCGACGCGGTCTTCGCCCGGCTCGCCGAAGCGCGGATCGAGCCCGCGACCGTCGAGCTGCCGCCGTCGACGACTCGGCTCACCGGCGTCATCAAGACGACGACACGGCTACCCGATTACGACGTCGCCACGATGGTGCAGTCGACGGTGGTGCTGGCCGATCGCGCCGGTGGTCATCACGTGCTGACCCTCGGCCGTAGCATCGACGACCATCCGTTGGTCTTCGCGGTTGACATACCGACCGAGTTGGGATCGGTTCGACTCGCCGGCTTCGGCGCTGAGTTAGTCGGCTTCGGGGTCAACCTGGTGTGGGAGCTCTCTGACCTCACCGCGATCACTGCGGAGGGCACTCGCACCAGCGTCAGGCTCTCCGGTTCGGGTTGGCAGTTGGTGAGCCCGGCGATCAATGCCGTGGCGGCGACGGCGACCGCCAACTCACTCATCGGAGAGGCATCGCCCAAGGTCATTCGTGACTTCGGGATCGGGCGCCCACGGATGACGTTCGTGCCGCGGCCCGAGTCAGGACCGTTGGCCGCGTTCGTCACTCCCGGCGTACTCGGAGCATTCCGCGCGAACGTGGGCGACGTCATCACCATCGGCTTGCGAGGTACGCAGCTCGACATCACGGTCATCGGAACGGTCACCGGAGTACCCACTGCGGACTCGGCCGACGCCATCCTGCTCGACCTGCCCACCCTGACCGCGGTGCTCTTCGGCGACAACGGTGTGCGGACCCGGCCTCAGGAGTGGTGGTTGTCCGTTGACCCGTCGCAGTACGACGCGGCCGTCGCGGCGGCCGGCAAGCTCGCCGACACGCGGGTGCTGGATCGGGCGTCGCTCGCGGACGCGGCGGGCAGGGAGCCCTTCGGCGCCGGCGCCCGAGCCGCGCTGTGGGTCGCCGCTGGCGGTGCGATGCTGCTGGCCCTGGTCGGAATCGCGGTTGACGTACGGGCGACCGCGCGCCGCCGCCTCGGCGAGTTCGCGGTCCTGCGCACGCTCGGAGCGGGTACCGGGTTGCTGTCGCGAGCCCTCCTCGCCGAGCAATCGGTGCTCGCCGGTCTCGGCGTCGTCGCTGGCCTCCTCGTCGGGGTCGGCGTCGCGAGCACCATGGCTCCGTTGGTGATCCTTACCCCGTCGGCCGGACGGCCAGAGCCCTCACCGCTGCTCGCGGTGCCGTGGCTTCCGGTCGGCGCCACTGCCGGTGGTCTGCTGGCGGTGTCTTTACTCCTTGGCGCTCTGGTCGCGGCCTCGCTGCGGCAGCGCCTCATCGCGAGTCAGCTGCGCATCGGGGAGGGCCGTTGATCACCGCGCTGCTCCGCCGGCTCCGGTTCAGTGCCGGGTCCCTGGCGCTGCTCGCCGTGCTGGCATTCGTCGCGACGGCGCTGATGGTGGCGGCGCCGCGACTCGCCAACCACTACGCGGATGCCGGGCTGCAGGGCCGGATCGCGTCGGCGAGCCATTTCACCCGCGATCTCATCTTCGGAGCGCGGCCAGATCCGAGCCAGCCGAACCCGCAGCCGAGCGAGGTCCCGTCGGCGGCGAGCCTTCTCGAGCACCGGATGCGGCCGGAGTTGCAGGCGGCGATCGGGCAGCGGTGGACCGCGATGCAGATTGGCCCCGCGCTGGCCATCGGCGACCTCGGCGGGGGATTCCCGCTCGAGTTGGGGCTTCGCTGGCAAAGCGACGCGGTCGACCTCGTGGACGTGGTGGAAGGCCGGTGGCCCCACACGCACGTATCCGGTGACGCTCCGATCGAGGCCGCGATGTCCGAGGACGTCGCTGAGGGACTCGAGCTCGAGGTCGGCGACACGTTCACCGCCGCGGCCGGCGACGGGGCTCACGTGGTCAGGATCGTGGGTATCTTCCGCCCGCGGGATCCGGTTGACCCGGCGTGGGATAGCGAGCCGCTGGTCCTCAAACCGTTCATGCCGATCGGTGAGGACAACGTGCCGTGGCGTGGCGTGTTGCTGACCGAGGCGGACGCCATTACGACCGCAGCAAAGGCCGAGCTGCCGGTGATGTACACCTGGCGCTTTCGCCTTGACGAGAAAGCTGTCACTACCGCGAACCTTGACCAGATCATCTCGGACGTCATCGCCGCTCGGCAGACGGCGGCCGCGGCGGCGGGTATTCCCGGCGTCTCCCTCCTCACCGGCCTGGACGTGCTGCTGAGCCGGTTCGAGGCCGAACTGCGAAGCGTCAGTGCCATCCTCGCCGTGGTCCAGGCGGGCGTGCTCGCCACCATCTTCGGGCTGGCGCTGCTGGCGTCGCGCTCCCTTGTGGAGCGCCGGCGAAGTGAGCTGGCGCTGCTTCGGGCCCGCGGGGCGAGCATCGTGTCGCTCGGCACCCGCCTCGCCCTGGAGGCGGCCACCGCGGTACCGGTGGCGGTCGGTGCCGGCTGGCTGCTGGGGCGCTCTCTCGTCCCCGGTCGGCCCGCCTCGACCGACTGGTTGGCCATCGTGCTCGCGCTCGCGGCGGTCATGGCCGTGCCGATCATCGCCGGCTTGGTCCAGCGGCACGCGGTGTTCGTCCCCGACGCCGAGCTGGCGCGGCCGAGGCGCTCGCCCCGCCGTGTCACCGCCGAGGTCTTCCTCGTCGCTCTCGCCGTTCTCGGGGTGGTGCTGCTCCACCGGCGCGGTCTCGCCCCCGAGTCCGGGGTGGACCTGTACGTCGTGAGCGTTCCGGTCCTCCTCGCGGGTGCGGTCGGGGTCGTCGCGTTGCGGCTGCTGCCTTGGCCGTTGCGGGTGATGGGAAGGATCACGGCCCGGTCGCGAGGCGCGGTCGCGTTCCTCGGCTTCGCCCGCGCCGGCCGGGCCGCGCCGGCGGCGGCCGGACCGCTCGTGGCGCTCGTCGTGGCAGTGAGCACCGGAATCTTCAGCGCGGTCGTGGCGACCACCATCGACGAGGGCCGCGACCAGGCGACCAACCAGGTCCTGCCGGCTCGCGCCATTGTGGAGGGACATCGCTTCGCGCCGGGGACGGCGCAGCGCCTGCAGGAGGTCCAGGGGGTCACCGACGTCGCGGCGTTCTCCAGCAACCCCAGCCAGGAGCTGTATCGGGATGGAGCGGCGAGCCCAACCCCGGTGCTGGCCGTTGCGGTCGATGCCCCCGCCATGCAACGCGTCATGGCGGCGAGCGGCGTCCGCGCCGACCTGCCGGATGAGCTGGTCACGGCGACCGCCACCGGCCAGCCCGCACCGGCCGTCGTGTCACCCGACGTCGCCGGCGAGATCGGCGCCGGGGGAGCGGTCGCGGTGCAAGGGAATGTCTTCGAGTTCCGGGTAGCGGCGGTGACCGAGTCGTTCCCCGGCCTGCCGGTCGACTCCCGTCGCTATGTCGTGCTGCCGCTGCAGGCGCTGGAGCAGTCGCCGGCGAAGCCGGTGCTGCCCTCCGCGTTCTTCGTCGCCGGGCGCGACCTGGACCTCGACGGCCTGCGTGCCGCCGGTGACCAGGGCCAGGACGAGTGGCGCGAGGGGCTGCCCGGCAGCGTTCTCCACATCTACACACCGACGACCGTGACCACATGGGACGACCGGCGAGCCGAGCTCGAAGGGGCAGGCATCAACCAGCTGCTCGGCTTCGCCTTCACGGTCGGGGCGGTTGGCGGCTCCGCGCTGGGCCTGCTCGCGGTCGGCTTCGCGGTGCTCGCCGGTGTGCGCGCCCGAGGGCGGGCGTTGTCGAGGCTGCGGACCATGGGCCTGTCCCGCCGCCAGGGCAACCGGCTCCTCGCGTACGAGCTGTTGCCCCTGCTCACGATGGGAGCGTTGGCCGGCGTCGCGGTCGGGGTGGCGCTACCGACGCTGCTGGCCCCGGTGCTGGATCTGACCACCTTCACCGGCGGTGTGCCGACCCGGCCGCGGTTGGATCCGGTTGTGGTCGCCGCGGTTGCCGGGCTCGTCGCGCTAGGCGTGGTGTTTGCGTTGGTGCTTGAGCAGGTTGTCAACCGGCGGCTTCGCCTCGGCGATGTGCTCCGCCTCGGAGAGGAGATGACATGACCGTCGCGGCTGGGTCCCCACCCGACCTCGCCGAGCTGCAGCGGCGAGCGGCCGAGCGAGCCCAGGCCCGAGCGCAGGGCAAGGACCTGCGGGGTCACATCCTGTGCCAGGGCGTCGTACGTATTTACAAAACCGAGGATGTCGAGGTCGTGGCGCTACAGGGCCTCGACCTCGTGGTCGACCGCGGCGAGCTGGTGGCGATCGTGGGCGCCTCGGGATCCGGCAAGTCGACGCTGCTCAATATTCTTTCTGGACTCGACGTGCCGACCGCGGGCATCGCCCGGGTCGCTGGGTACGACCTGCTCAGCCTGTCGCCGAAGCTGCGACTGCGCTACCGGCGGCGGGTGGTCGGCTTCGTCTGGCAGCAGACCGGTCGCAACCTGCTGCCGTACCTCACTGGCCTGGAGAATGTCATGCTGCCGATGCGGCTCGCCGGTACCCATTCCGGGCGCCGGGCCCGGCGCCGAGCCCGGGAGCTGCTCGAGCTCGTGGACGCCGGGCACTGTGCCCGCCGCCGGCCCGACCAGATGAGCGGCGGCGAGCAGCAGCGGGTCGCCGTCGCCGTCGCGGTCGCGAACGATCCCGAGGTGATCTTCGCCGACGAGCCCACGGGCGAGCTGGACGAAGCGACCGCGGCCGAGGTGTTCGGCGTACTGCAGTCGGTCAACGCCGAGCTCGGAACGACCATTGTGGTCGTAACGCACGACCCTAAGGTCTCCACCCAGGTACGGCGCACCGTCGGCATCCGTGATGGGCGCACGGCGACCGAGTTTCGCCGTCACAGCCGGACCGCGCGGGACGGCTCCACGGAGCTGGTCACCGAGGAGTACGCGGTGCTCGACCGGGCCGGACGCATGCAGCTGCCCGCGCAGTTCGTCGAGGCCCTGGACCTGCGCGACCGGGTACGCCTGGACCTCGCCACCGATCACGTCCAGGTGCGGCCGGGCCACGAAGGGGCGGCGAACGCGCCGGAGGAGGAGTCGAGATGAGCGTGCTCGTCCGGGTCGAGAACGTCAGCCGCGACTACGGCCGCGGGCGCAACGTGGTGCATGCGCTGCGCTCCGTGTCGTTTGTGGCCCGTCGCGGCGAGCTGGTGGCCATCCAGGGCCGTTCGGGCGCGGGAAAGACCACCCTGCTCAACATCATCGGCGGTCTCGACAAACCAACGTCCGGCCGGGTGTGGATCGGCGACCGCGAGGTCACGGCGGCGTCCGAGCCGGAGCTGCTGGACCTGCGGCGCCAGCAGATCGGCTTCATCTTCCAGTCCTTTGGCCTCATCCCGATCCTCTCCGCCGCGGAGAACGTCGGCGTACCCATGCGGCTCGCCCGGGTGCCGGCGGCGGAGCGGGAGGAACGGGTCGCGATGCTGCTCGAGCTGGTGGGTCTGGGTCCGCACGCCGCACAGCGGCCGTATGAACTCTCCGGTGGCCAGCAGCAACGCGTGGCCATCGCCCGGGCCCTGGCTAACTATCCCGAGCTGCTCATCGCCGATGAGCCGACCGGGCAGCTGGACTCCGAGACCGGACGGTCCATCATGGAGCTTCTCCGCGCGGTGGTCCGATCACGTGGTACTACGGCGCTGGTGGCCACCCACGATGCCGCGTTGCTCGAACTCGCCGACCGAGTGTTGCGGCTTCGCGACGGAGCGCTAGTGCCCGAAAGCGTGGCCGCCGGGACCTAGTCGGCTGGTAGCGGGCCCCCGCGAGATTGCTCCTCCCAAAGCTGTGAACCACCACACGGACACGACGCCCGACGCGGCTCGCGACGGCGCAAACGCGGCCATCGACTGAGGCTGGCCCAGTTTGAGTAACGAGCGCTAGCCCATCTAGCCTTTACGCCGTGAGCGATCTAGAAATCCGGCAGACGAGGTTCGGCGCGCCGGCGGCGCAGCAGCTCGTCGCCGCTGCGCAGGCCGATCTCGCCGAGCGTTACGGCTCCGGGGACGAGAACCCGATCGAGGCCATCGAGTTCGACCCGCCCGAGGGCTGCTTTCTCGTCGGCTGGCTCGCCGGCGAGCCGGTGGCGTGCGGCGGCTGGCGTACCCTCGCCCACTTCGCGGAGGGCGACGCGGCCGCGGCCGGCGGCGGCGTGATCGGACCCGAGCAGATCGCCGAGATCAAGCGCATGTACGTCGCTCCGTCGGCCCGAGGCACCGGTGTGGCGGCCGAGCTGCTGTCCGCACTCATCGAGACAGCGCGCGCCGCTGGCATGCGTCGCATGGTGCTGGAGACCGGGCTGAAGCAGCCCGAGGCGATCCGCTTCTACGAGAAGCACGGCTTCACCCGCATCAAGAACTACGGCTACTACCGAGACGCGCCAGATTGCGTCTCCTTCGCGATCGACCTCTGACCGCGATCGACCTCTGACCGCGATCGACCTCGGACTGCGATCGACCTCTGGCCCAGCGATGCGGTCACGCAAACGCGCCGATCATGAACTTGCGTTCACGATCGGCGCGTGACGAGCAGGCTGGACCCTAGACCCGGCTGGCGCGGGCCACCTTGCCGGCCTTGATGCAGGACGTGCAGACCCGCATGCGCCGCGTGTTGCCACCGCCAGCGGAGACGCGCACGGTCTGGATGTTCGGGTCCCAGCGGCGGTTGGTCTTCTTCTTCGACCACGGCACGTTGTGGCCAAAGCCCGGCCCCTTGCCACAGACGTCGCACACGCTAGCCACGGGAGTCTCCTGAAGTCGCAGACGATCGGCCCGGGCATGCCGGGCAACCATAGAAGGGTAACCGACGCCGGGCGGATCCGGCGAATCGGGGTCCGGTCGCGGCGGACGCGTGCGGCGCCGAACGGCGTGGCGGCGCAAGCGGCACTAACCTGAGGTCCGTGGTGGAGAGCCTCGACGCCGCGGCCGTGCGCCGGTGGTGCGCCTCGGGTCTGGAAGGACTCCGCCGGCATCAGGTCGAGATCGACCAGCTCAACGTCTACCCGGTGCCGGACGGCGATACCGGCACCAACCTGGTGCTCACGATCACATCCGCCTGGCAGGCCGTGCAGCGCGAGCCCGAGACCGTCTCCACCGGCGACGGCTCGCCCGAGTCCGAAGGCGAACGGCTGGCTCGGGTCCTGCGCGCCATGGCACGCGGAGCACTGCTCGGCGCTCGTGGCAACTCCGGCGTGATCGTCTCCCAGATCCTGCGCGGCGCGGCCGAGTCCCTGGCCCGGACTCCGGTGGCGCGAGGCAGAGCGCTGGCCGAAGCGCTCGCCTCCGCCGCCAAAGCCGCGTACGCCGCGGTCGCGGAGCCGGTGGAGGGGACGATCCTCACCGTCGCCAACGCGGCCGCCGAAGCCGCTCTCGCCGCGGACACGGACGACCTCGGCGAGGTGGTCGCCGCCGCTGCCCGAGGCGCCGCCGTCGCCCTGGCCCGCACACCCGAGCAACTGCCCGTGCTGGCCCGAGCCGGCGTGGTCGACGCGGGCGGGCGCGGGCTTGTCGTCCTGCTCGACGCCTTCGAGGAGGTGGTCACTGGCCGCGCCGCCCGGGCTACCGCACACCACGCCCACGCCCCGGCGGCCCACGGCGGCTCCCATGGCGGCGACGACGGACCGTGGCACAGCGGTGCCGGCGGCGAGGGCCGGCCGCGCCAGAGCTCGCCGGCCGAGGGATCGCCCAGCCAAGGCCTGCTGCACGAACGTCCCCTACCGCACGGGTCCCTAGCGCACGAGAGTTCCCTAGCGCACGAGAGTTCCCTACCGCACGAGAGTTCGTCGTACGAGTACGAGGTGCAGTACCTGCTCGAGGCGACCGCGGACGCGGTGGAGTCGCTCAAGGCCGAGCTCGCTGGTCTCGGCGACTCACTGGTCGTGGTCGGAGCCGGCGACCAGGTACGGACCGACGGCGGTAAGGCCGTCGGAACTTGGAACGTGCACGTGCACGTGGACGATGTCGGGGCCGCGATCGAGGCGGGCATCCGGGTCGGCCGGCCGTATCAGATCAGCGTCACCCGGTTCGCTGACCAGCCCGTGCCGGCCGCGGCCGTCGCCGGTGCGGAGCCGGCATTCGACCCTCAAGCCCGGGCCACAGTGGTGAGCGCGCGCGGCGACGGCCTGGCGCGAATCTTCGCCGCAGAAGGGGCGGTGGTCGTCGACGGCGGACCGACGGGGCGACCGTCCACTGCCGACTTCCTCGACGCCATCAGGGCCAGCCGCGCGGGACAGATCGTGCTGCTGCCCAACGACGGTGACGTCCACGCCGTCGCCTTCGCCGCCGCCGAGGAGGTCCGCTCGGCGGGAATCGAGGTGGCCGTGATACCCACCCGCTCACCCGTGCAGGCGCTCGCCGCCCTCGGCGTCCGTGATCCGTCGCTGCGCCCTCGCGACGAGGTCATCGCCATGGCGGAGGCGGCCGGCGCGTGTCGCTACGCCGAGGTGACCATCGCCACCCGGGAGGCACTGACTGTCGCCGGCAGGTGTCACCCTGGCGACGTGCTTGCATTGGTGGAAGGCGAGGTGAACCTCATCGGGAAGGACCTGGCCGAGACGTGCCGCACCTTGCTGGATCGGATGCTCGCCGCAGGGGGCTAGATGGTCACGCTCGTGCTCGGCGCGACCGCCCCGACCGATCTCGGTGAGCAGCTTGAGCGGCACATTCTCGACCAGCGGCCGTACGTCGAGGTGCACCGCTACGACGGTGGCCAGCCGGGTTACCCGTTGCTCGTGGGGGTCGAGTGATTGTCACGACGACCACATTGGACTCACCGCTGACCAAGGTCCGCATGGTCGGAGCCAAGACCGCCCAGGCGCTGGAGGAGGCTTTCGGCCACCGCACCGTGCGGGACCTGCTCTATCACTTCCCGCGCCGGTACCTGGAACGCGGCGAACTCACCGACATCGCGAGCCTCCGGGTGGGCGAGGAGGTCACGATCGTGGCCCGAGTGAAGAGCTCCAACATCGTGGCGTTCCGGCGGGGGGAGGGCAATCGCCTGGTCACGGTCGTCGAGGATGACTCCGGCCGGCAGCTCGAGCTCACCTTCTTCGGGAAGAAGCGGGAAAGTCTCCAGCGGCGCCAGTGGCTGTTGAGCCCGGGGCGGGTCGCGCTCTTCGGCGGGACGGTGTCGGTCTTCAACCGGAAGCTTCAGCTCACGCATCCGGACACCGTGCCCCTTGAGCGTGCCGGCGGCCTCTCCGTGGAGGAGTTCGCCCAGGCCTTGATTCCCGTGTATCCGGCGACGAGGAACCTTCGCTCGTGGCAGATTGCCAGCACCGTTGAGCTGGCCCTCACGGCCCTCGGTACGGTGCCGGATCCACTCCCGCCGGAGATCAGGCGGGCCCAGGGACTGGTCGATCTCGACACGGCGCTGCGGACCATCCATCGGCCAAGGTCGTGGGAGGCGGTGGCTGCGGCGCAGAAGCGGCTCAAGTGGGACGAGGCATTCGCCCTCCAGGTCGCCTTGGTGCAGCGAAAGATGCGGGCAGCGGGGACGTCGGCGGTTGCTCGGCCCCGGCGAACCGGCGGCCTGCTCGACGCATTCGACGCGGCATTGCCGTTCCAGCTCACCAGCGGGCAGGCGGCGGTCGGCGAGGAGCTGGCGACCGAACTCGCTCGGCCGCATCCCATGCACCGCCTGCTGCAGGGTGAGGTGGGCTCGGGTAAGACGCTCTGCGCGCTGCGGGCGATGCTGCAGGTGGTGGATGCGGGGGGTCAGGCGGTGCTGCTCGCTCCCACCGAGGTCCTGGCGGCGCAGCACTACCGCAGCATCCGGGAGCTGCTTGGCCCGCTCGGCCGGGCCGGCGAGCTGGACTCGGCCGACCAGGCGACCCAGGTGGTGCTGCTCACCGGCTCGCAGAGCGCGGCCCAGCGGCGACAGGCTCTCGCGGCTGTCGCATCCGGGGAGGCCGGCATCGTGGTCGGCACGCACGCTTTGCTGTACGAGGGCGTCGAGTTCGCCGATCTGGGCCTGGTCGTCGTCGACGAGCAACACCGGTTCGGTGTTCAGCAGCGCGACGCGTTGCGCGCCAAGGCGGACACGCCACCGCACGTGCTGGTCATGACGGCAACGCCGATCCCGCGTACGGTCGCGATGACGGTCTTCGGCGACCTCGAGATCTCCACCCTCACCGAGCTGCCTGCCGGCCGTTCGCCGATCGCGACGCATGTCGTCCCGCGCCTCGAACGACCGGCCTATCTGGACCGTGCGTGGCGGCGGCTGCGCGAAGAGGTGGCGGCGGGGCATCAGGGCTACGTGGTGTGCCCCCGCATCGGGGGCGACGCGGCGCCCGATGACGCGGCACCGGAGGACGCGAGTGGCAACTCGGGTGAGCCCGCTGCGTTGGACGCCGATGCCGCGCGCCGGCCGCCGCTCGCCGTGCTGGACGTGGCGCCGCGACTGATGGAGCACGAGCTTGCCGGCCTGCGCGTCGGCGTGCTGCACGGGCGGCTGCCAAGCGACGAGAAGGACGCGGTGATGCGCGACCTCGCCGCGGGCAAGCTCGATGTGCTGGTGGCGACGACGGTCATCGAGGTGGGTGTCGACGTCCCCAACGCCACCATGATGATCATTCTCGATGCCGACCGGTTCGGCGTGTCGCAGCTGCATCAGCTGCGCGGCCGGGTCGGGCGCGGCTCGGCCCCGGGTCTGTGCCTGCTGGTGACCGATGCCACCTCCGGTACGCCGGCGCGGGAGCGCCTCGAGGCAGTCGCATCCACATTGGATGGCTTCCGGTTGGCCGAGCTCGACCTCGCGCAGCGCCGCGAGGGCGACGTCCTTGGCGAGGCCCAGTCGGGTCGCGCGTCGCACCTGCGCCTGCTGTCGTTGCTGCGCGACCAGGAACTCATCGCGCGGGCGCGGCGCCAGGCGATCGAGACCGTCGCCGAGGACCCCGAGCTCACCCGCGCTCCCGAGCTGGCGGCGGCCGTGGCCGCCCTCGTCGACGACGAGCGGGCGGAGTTCCTGGAGAAGGGCTGACGGGCATCGCTATGGCCGTGCCGGGCGGGCATCGCTACGGCCGTGCCGGGGCGGGCCTCGCGAGCGCCGGTATGGTCGATCCGTGACCAGGATCGTCGCCGGCTCACGCGGCGGCCGGCGCCTCGCGGTCCCGCCCGGGCGCGGGACCCGACCCACCTCCGACCGGGTCCGGGAGGCCCTCTTCTCGATGCTGGGAGCCCGGACCGGCATCGCCGGACGGCGGGTGCTCGATCTTTACGCCGGTTCTGGGGCACTCGGGCTGGAGGCGGCGTCTCGCGGAGCCGAGGCGGTCTTGCTCGTCGAGTCCGATCCGCGCGCCGCCCGTACGCTACGGAGCAACATCGCCGCGCTCGACTTCGGCGACGTGTGCCGGCTCAGCACAGCGCGCGTGATGACGCTGCTCGCGCAACCGCCACCCGAGCCGTACGACGTGGTCTTCCTCGATCCGCCGTACGCGCTCCCCGAGAAGGAGCTCACCCGTACCCTCGCGGCTCTCGTCGAGAACTCCTGGCTCTCGGCTGATGCGGTGATCGCCGTGGAGCGGTCAACTCGCTCACCGGAGCCGGCGTGGCCGGCCACCGTGACGTGTGAGGAGGGTCGCCGCTACGGTGAGACCACGCTGTGGCTCGCCAGGCCGGTGGTACGGTCGCCGCGCGGTGAACGCGAGCAGGACCGAGACCCCGAGCAGAAGGGCGTGCAATGAGGCGTGCGGTCTGCCCCGGCTCCTTCGATCCCGTGACCAACGGGCACCTGGACATCATTGGGCGGGCGAGCCGGATCATCGACGAGGTCATCGTCGCCGTGCTCGTGAACGAGTCCAAGCGTGGGCTCTTCACCATCGATGAGCGGCTGGAGCTGCTCCGCGAAGTCACCAAAGGGTACGAAAACGTGCGGGTGGAGTCATTTCGCGGCCTGCTCGTGGATTTCTGTCGTGCGCGCAACGCCACCATCGTGGTGAAGGGGCTGCGGGCCGTCAGCGACTTTGACTACGAGCTGCAGATGGCGCAGATGAACTTCGGCTTGGCTGGGGTCGAGACCCTCTTCATGCCGACCAGCCCGCAGAACTCGTTCATCTCCTCGAGCCTGGTCAAGGACGTCGCGAAATGGGGTGGGGACGTCTCCGCCCACGTGCCGGACGTCGTGGCGAAACGCCTGGCCGAGCGGCTGCGCGGCGAGGCCCGCTGACGCGCCCTCGA